>JABAOH010145648.1_pt1 | contig 50929 bp, 47 predicted proteins | sample 7062181 | NCBI WGS metagenome assembly JABAOH01 (sample SAMN14538630, study PRJNA623070) | marine sediment metagenome | biome: marine biome [ENVO:00000428]; feature: marine pelagic biome [ENVO:01000023]; material: deep marine sediment [ENVO:00002113]; isolation source: pool of 5 deep marine... | reverse complement strand
CCTTACCCATGAGCCATATCTCCTTGTGGTGTCTATTCGACGATGTCTGACGTGGCTTCGTAGCGGCGGGTGGACTCGAACCACCGACTACCCGATTATGAGCCGGGTGCTCTACCTCTGAGCTACGCCGCCTCGGCACGAGGACGGGCCTCGGGCCACGCTCGACGGTCGTTCCTCGGGGATCAATCCGTCGGAGCCTCCTCCCGGGATCGAACCGGGGACCCCTTCCTTACCATGGAAGTGCTCTACCGCTGAGCTAAGGAGGCGGCGGCGGAAGAATAGTCCCCTGGCGGACGCCGCTCATCCCACGCTCACCGGGGCGGATTCCCCCGCGCTCTCCGTGTCTGATCTGTTCATGCAGGGTGAGGATCCCGTGCATCAGGCTCTGCGGGCCGGGAGGGCAGCCGGGCACATACACATCGACCGGCACCACCTGGTCCACCCCCTGGACGATGGCGTAGTTGTTGAACATCCCCCCGGTCGAGGAGCAGGCCCCCATGGCGATCACCCATTTGGGATCGGCCATCTGGTCGTAGAGGTGGCGCAGCACCGGCGCCATCTTCTGGCTAACGCGCCCGGCCACGATCATCAGGTCGGCCTGGCGGGGCGACGCCCGCACCGCCAGCATCCCGAAGCGGTCGAGGTCGTTGTGCGCCGCTCCCGTGGCCATCCACTCGACGGCGCAACATGCCAGACCGAACGTCAACGGGAAGATCGATCGGTAACGCGCCCAGCGAACGAACTTGTCGAGCGTTCCGAGGAGCACGCCGGGTGGTGTCGCCGGTGCAGTCACACGTCGGCCTTCATCCCTCGCATGGCGACGTCCATAGCCGCATCGAACAGGACCTCGTGGTCCGGGATGTTGTGGCGGTAGGGCTCGAATTGCTGAGCGGAATGCACCAGCATGACGACTCCGTGAACGAGACCCCATAGGGCGATAGCCACGGCGTGAGGGTCGCCGCGGCGCAGCTCCCCAGTATCCATGCCGGCGGCGACGGTGCCGATAAGAACTTCCAGGCTCTCGTTCCCGATCAAGTCGTCGCCGAGGTCTTCGGCCTTCTCCGGAGAGATCGGCCTGCTGTTGAAAAGGACCCGATAGTGGGACGGGTTCTCGACGCCGTAGCGGAGATATGCCCGGCCCAGCGCCTCCAGCCTGCCGGCGATCGTGTCTTCGTCGGCGAGGGCGACCATGACCCGAGTGTTGAACTCGTCCCAACGACGCGAGCACGTCTCCATGAACAAGTCGTCTTTGCCGGCGAAGTGCATGTAGATCGCCGGCGGGCTGCATCCCACCCTTCGCGCGATCTCCCGCACAGACACGTCGTCGGCGTCACCCTTCTCGAGCAGCAGTTCCTCGGCGACGTCGAGCAGGTCCTGGCGGAGGCGCTCCCCTTCGCCGCGGCGCGCCCGGCGCCGCGGCGGCTTCTTGGGGATAGGAGTCGCTGCAGTGCTCAACTCTCATCCTCTCGGGTGAAGTAGCCGGCAGCCGTGGGCACAAGCTGCGGCTCGCGCCCCTCGGCCACCTCCGTCCGGCCTTCGATTTGGATTCGGGGCAGCCACTCCAGCCAAGGCGGGAAGTACCAGTTGCGAGTGCCGAGCAAGCGCATCGTGGACGGCACGAGGAAGGTGCGCACCACGGTGGCGTCGAGCAGGATGGCCACGGCGAGACCAAAGCCCATCTGCTGGAACATCACCAACTCGCCGAGGGCGAACCCGCTGAATACGATCACCATGATTGCTGCGGCACCGGTGATGATCCCTCCGGTGGTGCGTATCCCGAAGGCAACCGAGTCCTCGTTGTCACCGGTCTCGTCGAAGTGCTCCTTGATCCGGCTGAGCAGGAACACGTGGTAGTCCATCGAGAGACCGAAGAGCACGGTGAACAGGAACAGCGGCACCCAGGCTTCGATCGACTCCACCTGCTGGAAGCCAAGGACGCCGGCGCCATATCCCTTCTGGAAGACGAGCACCAACAGTCCGTAGGCGGCACCGACTGAGAGCAGGTTCATCACGATCGCCTTCAATGGGACCACGATCGAGCGGAACGCCATCAGCAACAGGAGGAAGCTGAGGCTCAGGACGAAGACGAACACGATGGGGGTATAGGTGTCGACGGTGCCGAACCAATCCCTGTTCATGGCGGGAGCGCCTCCCACCAGAACCTCGGCATCGACACCCGCAAAGGCAGCCGGCACCAAGGAGTCCCGCAGCGAGTCAACCGCAGACGTAGCTGCGTCGCTGCCGGCTTCAGCGTCGAGCGGTACAGACAGCACGATTGTGTTCGCATCGAGCGGCAGGGCCTGGGCGCTCCCGAAGATGGGATCGTCGGCCATCGCAGCGGTCACGGCGTCGACGCTTGCCGCCACCTCCGAGGAGGAGACGTCGTCCGCAACGATCACGACCTCCACGGGGGTGACGCGTCCGACCTCAAAGTTCTCATCAAGGAGTTGGAAAGCACGCGCCGAATCTGTGCTTTCCGGAAGCGTGCCCGCGCCAGCCGCACCCAGTTGGATATCGAAGAAGGGAATCGTCAAGGCCAGCAGCAATCCCGCCGAGGCCGCCATCGTCCGCACCGGACGCTTCATCACCCATCGGGCGATCCGAGCCCAGAAGCTGCGCTCCGGATCCGTCGCCCGGTGGCGAATGCCGACGAAGGGGACTGCGAGGCGATCGATACGGTCACCGAGCAGCGAGAGGACGGCGGGTAGCAGCGAGATCGAGATCAACACCGATGCCAGCACAGCCAGGATGGCCCCGGTGGCCAGGCTGCGGAAGATCGAAGTCGGGACGATGAACATGCCGACGAGAGCGATGACCACGGTCATGCCCGAGAAGGCCACGGCTCGGGTTGCGGTTCGTCCGGCAGTCTCTATGGCGTCGAGCTTGTCCCGTCCGGCGCGCCGCTCTTCGCGATACCGGGCAACTATGAACAGGGCGTAGTCGATACCGACAGCAAGCCCAACCGTGAATGTCATGTTGGTCACGAAGATCGACAGGGCAAAGGCCTGTCCGATAAGCGTTGCTGCGGCCAGCGCCAACGCGATCGCCACGAAGGCGAGCACCAGTGGCAGCAGGGCGGCAACTACGGCGCCGAAGACGAGCACCAGCACGATGAGGGCGAACGGGATCACGTTGCGCTCCGAGGACAAGTCGCTTTCGGCGATTTCGGTGAAGTCCAGGTTCACCGACGCCTGGCCGCCAACGACGAGCTCGAAGCCGTCGGCGTCGGCATGGCGTGCCAGCACCTCCTCCAGCGCCAGGACGTGCTCCTCGGATTCATCGATCTCGCCGAGCAGGGTCACGGGAACGAGGGTGGTCGCTCCGTCCTCGGAGACCAGGTCGGGGATGGGAAAGTCGAAGTAACTTATCGTCTGCGCAGGGTCGATGTGCTCGGAGAGGCCCCTGATCTCGGTGACGAGTGGCGAAGCGAATGCGGCGAACTCGGGGTCGGCAACCGTGTAGCGGTCGGAACTGATCACCACCAACTCCAGCAGTGGTTCAGAACCGCGCACCTCTTCCAGAGCGTCGGCGGCACGCACCGACTCCGGCTCGTTGGTGAAAGTCATCTCGTTGGTGAGCACGTCACTCAATCCGGAGGCGATCACCCCTGCCAGAGCGATGAGCACCAACCAGATGCCGACCGTGAGCCAGGGACGCCTTGCACTGCTGCGGGCGATGCGCCCTGTTGAATCTCCGTTTGCCATCTCGCTTCTCCCTACCGGAAGTCAACTACTACTGAACGGCGATAAGTTAACGGTGTTAAGTCCGAGTGTCAAGACGGCAGAACGCAATACGCAATACGCAATACGTCCGCGAGGAAGACCCCCCGTCCGCAGGCGGCTTCGCCGCCCCCGCAAGCACCCCCCTCCCCTGGCTCACATCCGCTCGCCAGAGACTCCCCCTGAGGGGGTACGAAAGGGCGCCGCCGCAGGCGGCACAAACATGCGGAGGGGTTCGAGGCCGAACAGGACTCGAACACCGCAGCAAGAAGCACCCCCCTCCCCGCACTCGCTGCGCTCGTGCGGTACTCCCCCCTGAGGGGGGAGAAACAGGGGGAGAAGGATTCGAACCTTCTCCGCGACACCCCAGGTCAGCGCTCTGCGTCCACCCGAACCGGGCACACCAGAGCCGCTAGGCGAGAAAGCCGAAAACGCGACTTCGCGAAACGAGATTCGCCGCCAAACGGCGGCGAATCGAAGTGGAACTCGTACGAGTCCCCCGTGGGGGGAGAAGGATTCGAACCTCCGTAGGCTGAGCCGGCAGATTTACAGTCTGCTCCCTTTGGCCACTCGGGCATCCCCCCGCAGGCGGCGTGACAATAGTACGACGCACCCCCGCCACCGGAAGGTCGCGTACCCTGGGACCGCCACACCATCCAGGGAGGATTCGATGACCTCGCGACTTGTCAAGAACGGCTTCATCTCCTTCGAGCAAGCGGAGTTGGCGGAGAAGCCGGACGGCACCCCGTCACCGGTACGATTGAACGAGGTCCTCGGCTACTTCGGGGCCGTCGCCGTCTTCATCGCCACCATCGCCATCATGGTGGAGGTCGCCATCGGCGACGACTTCTTCCTCGGCCTGGGGAGCATCGACAACATCCCGGGAGGCGTGGTCACGCTCGCCGGGTCGATCCTGCTGTTTGCGGTCGGTTACCGGCTCACCGAGGAGGGAGAAGGAGCCATCAAGCGCGCCGGTGGATTCGTGCTCGCCTCCGGCTTCGGCCTGTGGGCGATCGCCATCAGCATGCTGCTCCTCGAGCTCGCCGCCAAGGACTTCACGCCGGTCCTGATCGCCTTCCCCATCGCCGCCGCGGCATGGTGGGTGTATCAGCGGCATCGGTCGGTTCCCACACAGCTGGCGTTGTTCTTCGCCGCGGTTCAGGTGCTCGATGCCGCCCTGGTCCTCATCCAGGTGAACGAGTACCTCAGCCCGCAGGATGCGGTGCTGCGAGTGGCGATCTCCGGCAGCGCCCCGGAAACGGACTGGCTCGCCATGGTGTTCCATGTCGGGCTGGGGGTCGCCTGGGTGTGGTTCACCAACGAGGGCTGGTTCAAGCCGCGCAACACGGGCTTTGCCATCGGCTCGCTGTATGCCGGTGCCCAGGGCCTGGCCCTGTTCGCGACCGACGACGGGTGGATCATCCTCTTTGCCGCGATAACTGCCCTCGTCGTCTACGGCGGGCTGGCGTGGCGCAGCAGCGTGCTGTTGGGGATCGGCACCGCCGGCCTCATCATCTTCGTGTGGATGGCGATCACGATCCTGGTGGATGAGATAACGGCGATAAATGTGGCTCTGTGGTTCGGCATCCCCGGGGTGCTCGCCCTCGGTTACCTGCTCTACAGCGTGTGGAATGTGGAAGAAGCGAATAGCGAATAGCGAGGAGCCAGTCACAGCCAACGGGAGCCCCGGTCGCGATGCCGGGGCTCCTGCTAACGACTAACGACTAACGGACTATCTGAAGAGACTCCCCGACGCCATCTCGTTGAGTCGCTCGATTCGGTCTGGGATCGGGGGGTGAGTCGAGAACATCCGGGTGAAGCCGCCCATCCCGCCGCCGGTGCCGGTGGCACGCCCCCGCCGCCCGAATGCCTTCAGCGGGTCGGCGATGAACAGCTGAGCCGTGGAAGGATCGACCTGCATCGGAATACGCGCCGTGCCTTGCTCCAGCTTGGCGAGTGCCTGAGCCAGTGAAAGTGGCGATCCGGTCATGTCCGCTCCGCTGCGGTCCGCTTCATACTCCCGCGAGCGGCTGATCGCCGCCTGGATCACCATCGCCGCCAGCGGGGCGAGGATGATCGCCAGGATCCCGATGATCGCTCCGAGCGGATTGTTGCCGCGTCGGTCCCGGCCCATGCCGGTCCAGAAGGCGATCCGCACCAGGAACGACAAAGCCACGGCGACCGTGGCCGCGATCGAGGCGATGAGGATGTCGCGGTTCTTCACATGCGACAACTCGTGAGCAAGCACGCCCTCCAACTCGGCGTGATCCATCATCTCCATGATCCCGGTGGTGACGGCCACGGCGGCGTGCTTGGGGTTGCGACCCGTGGCGAAGGCGTTCGGCTGAGGCGAGTCGATCAGATACAGCTTCGGCATCGGCATGTCCTCGCGCTGCGCCAGCGAGCGAACGATCCCGTACACCTTGGGCAGCTCGTGCTCCTCTACGGGTTTGGCCTTGGCGGCAGCGAGGGCCACCTTGTGCGACCAGAAGTACATGGCGAAGTTGAGCAGGCCGGCGATGATCAGAGCCATCGTGGCCCCGCTCGTGCCCCCCATCACCTGACCCACGCCGACGAAGAGGGCGCCCAGCGTCGCCATCAGGATCAGCGTCTTGAAGTTGTTGCGCATGGGGAGGAGGTTACCGGCGGGCGGGGGCTGTTCCAGCGGGGGTCCTGCAAACAAGGACACGAAAGTCGCCCAGTCCGCGGGGATGCAGCAGCGTCTCAGCCTCCGTCACCTGGCTGCGCAGCCGCAAGCGGTCCATCGTCGTGCTCTCCCGAGCCGCCGCCAGTTCCTCGGCTCTCAGGTCATCCAGCCGATCGCGCAGACCATGGCGCTCCAGAAACTCGTCCTGGCGCAGCAACTCCGTGTTCCACCCGGCCGCGGCCGCTACGTGGAGCAATGCCGAGAAGTTGACGTCCATTGTGATGTCGGTCGCCCCGGGCTCGAGCAGAGGATCCGGCCCCAGGTGGTGCGCCCGGTAGGTGCGCACCGTCCCCTCGGTTCGCCGGTGCTCCAGGTTCTCGGCAATCTCTCCGTAGTCGAAGACAAGCAACGCTCCACCTTCGATCTGCGCCAGCGTCTCCCGAAGCCACTCCCCCGCCGCCAGTTGCACCTCGACCTGGCCTCCCTCCGCCACCGGACCGCTGTGGGCCTCAGCCCAGGAAGTGACTTCGGAACGCGGTTCGCCCTCCACCAACGCCAAGCGATCACCGTCCACGTCGACCAACCGCTCGACCCAGGCGTTGCCGCGGCGGACTGCCAGCGCTGCCGGCAGGTTGTCGACCACCTCGTTGGCGATGACGACGCCCCGCATTGCTGGAAGGCCATCGAGCAGAGTCGCTTCGGGCACTCGCGCGGCGAGTGCGGCGCGGGCGGCAGCCGAAGCCTCGACGGCGACCACCCGATCCGGCCCCGGCTCGAGAGCGTCGAGCAGCGGCCGCAGCAGAGAGCCGCTCCCGCCGCCCACCTCGGCGACCGTGAAGGGCTCGCCGATCCGCTCCCTTTCCGCAGCGACAAACGAGGCGATGGTCTCCCCGAACAGAGGGCTCACCTCCGAGCTGGTGAGGAAATCACCGGCGCGATCCGAACGAAGCGCACCGGTGGCGAAGTACCCGGCATCGCCGTCGTACAGAGCCACCTCCATGAACCGGTCAAAGCCGATGGGACCGGAGGTCTCGATCTCCTCAATGATCTTCTCGCGGAGCATTGGGGGAATGATGGCCGGTTCCCGTTTCCCGTTTCCCCTTTCCCGTACGCTTGAGGCGTGCTCTCGGCAACTCAGGCTCGGATCCGGGCCGCCGTGTATGACCACCTGATCCGGACCGGCGCCGCTCCCTACCCCGCCACGCTGGCCACCGATCTGGGCCTCGACGAGATCACCGTCGTCGAGGCGCTGCGTGCGCTCGAAGATGCCCACGCCTTGGTGCTGGGCTCGGACCGGGACACCGTTTGGATGGCGCACCCGTTCTCTGCCGTGCCCACTCCCTACCCGGTCCGAACCGCCGCCGGCCGGGAGTACTGGGGCAACTGCGCCTGGGATGCCCTGGGAGTGCTCGCCCTGCTCGGCAGCGATGGGGCGTCGGCCTCGGCCTGTGCCGACTGCGACGACCCCATGACCATCGAAGTCGAGAACGGCTCGCTCGTCTCCGACGACGCCGTGGTCCACTTTCTCGTCCCGCCGCGCCGTTTCTGGGACGACGTCGGCTTCACCTGAGCGACGATCCAACTCTTCCGGTCGGAAGAGCACGTGGCGCGATGGGCCGAGGATCGCGACATGGGCCGCGGGGCGATCGTCCCCATCGCCACCGTGTGGGAGCTGGCGAAGGCCTGGTACACCGGCAGGGAACGCGAGGAATGGCGGCCCCGCACCCCCGACGAGACGACCGCTGTGTTCAGCGAGGTCGGCCTCACCGGAGAGTTCTGGGCCGGTTCCTGAGGGCGAGCCCCGCAGACGTACCTGCGCTACGGGCCGACGATGGAACCGCTGCCGACGACGTCGAGTTCGAGGCCTTCCGGCGTAGCGGAGCTGAACACCACCAGCGGAGCCTGGGCGAAGGGCCAGTCGCCGGAGCCCGTGTCCTGCAAGCCCGAGACCACTATCGCGTCCAGAGAGGCGCTGATCGCTGTGGCGTCGTAACCGGGCTCGAAGACTGGAATCGCAGCGAACTCGATACCGGACTCGGTGTCGTAGCTGACGAGTTCGACGACTTCCTCGAAAGCGAAGCCCGTCGTGCGGGTATAGACGATGCCGGACGTGAAGCCGACCCGCGTCAGGTTGGCCACGTGGACGTCGAAATCACGGGTGTCGGCCGGCTCGGGATTCTCCGGCCAGGGGACGCGCTGGCCGTCGAGGTCCAACGCATCGAAGGCCTCGATGCCCTCCCCGGCGAAGGCGACGGCGAAGAAACCGTCCATCCAGGCGAGCCCGGTGACGATCGATTCGAAGCCGGCGACTTCTTCGATTTGGTGGGGTGGTGACCCGTTCATCGGCACGACGACAATCGAATCGGTCCGGAACGGGAAGTCGTCCACAACGTCGGAGCGCACCAACACGACCGAGGGCCCTTCCGCCACGGCCGGGATCTCGGCGAGGCCGAAGAGGTGATGCCAATCACCTCCCTCGTATAGGACCTCCGTCCTCCCGTCGGCGTGGATGATTCGGATCACCGGCTCACCCAGCAGGATCGTCGGGGGCCACCTGGCGGGGTAGTCGGCGGCGATAGGTCCATGAAACACGACGCTGCCCCCCGGGCCGACGAAAGCCCTCACGGTTGGGGCGTCGATCGGTTTCGCCAGAACCTCGCCGTCACGAACGACGCGCACCCCGTCATCGCCGGCCGCCAGGATGTCGCCTTCCACAAGGTCGATGAACGCCGGAAGGGTCGTCGTCGTTGTGGTGGTCGGCGCAGTCGTGGTTGGGGCTGCGGTGGTCGTGGGGGTGGCAGTGGTAGTCGGCGCCACGGTCGTCGTCACCGCGGCCGGCTCACCCGAGTCCCTCGTGACCAGCACCACAACGAGTACGGCAAGGAGAGCCGTGATGAGGCCGCCGAGCCCGGCGAGGACTATCGGCCCGTATCCCTGGGCAGGCCGCGGCGGTGGAGGAGGCTGTGGAGGTGGGGGGAAGATGCCTTCGCTCGTCCCGTTGTCGTCGGTCATCGGTCCTCAGTCATCGGCGGATTGCGAATTGCGTATTGCGAACTCCGAAGATACCCCGCACTGACGCGGAGCTCGGCCCCCGAGCCGCTATACATCGGAGCATATGTTCGACCGCCCCGGCCCATGGCTTCCCTGAAGCTCGGCTCCTTCTCCATCCCCGAACGGGGCCCGCAACTATCGGTGGCGGCGGACGTGGTGGCCGGGCTGAGCGTGGCCGTGATCCTCATCCCGCAGGCACTGGCATACGCCGAGATCGCCGGGCTGCCCGCTCACATAGGACTGTATGCCGCGGCACTCCCCCCGGTAGCGGCGGCCTTCTTCGCATCATCGCGCTACTTGCAGACGGGCCCGGTCGCCATCACCAGCCTGCTCACTTTGGGTGCCCTCAGCGGACTGGCGGTGGAAGGCAGTGCCGAGTACATCAAGCTCGCCGCTCTCCTGGCGCTGATCGTCGGCCTCGTCCGTATCGCGGTGGGTGTGACCGGTGCGGGGATCCTCGCCTACCTGATGTCGCAGCCGGTCATCATCGGCTTCACATCAGCCGCCTCGGTTCTGATCGTCGCCTCACAGGTTCCGGCACTTGTCGGCATCGCCCCCGACGGTGACGGTCTCCTCGCCGGGGCGTGGCGGGCGTTGGCTGACCCCGCCGCCTGGGAAGAGATCGGTCTCATCCTGGCCCTCGTTGCAGTCGTCGTGATCGTGACCGGCCGCCGACTGCACCGGCTCTTCCCCGGCGTGCTCATCGTGGTGATCACAGGCATCGCCATCAGCCAGTTCTCGGACTTCACCGGTCCCGTGGTCGGCGACGTCCCCGCCGGGCTGCCCGCGTGGACGTTCGGCTTCCCGTGGAGCCAGGTAGGCAACCTCATCATCCCGGGGACGGTGATCGCACTCATCGGGTTCGCCGAAGCCGCGGCAATCTCCCGGGTGTTCGCCGTCGCCGATCGCGAACGATGGGACCCGAACCGGGAGTTCATTTCGCAGGGTGTCGCCAACCTCTCCTCTGCCTTCTCCGGCGGATTCCCCGTCGGTGGCTCGTTCTCCCGCAGCAGCATTGATCGGATCACCGGAGGGCGGTCGCGCTGGTCTGGGTTGGTGACCGGACTGGCGGTCCTCGCCTTCCTCCCCTTGGTCACCGTGCTCGACGTGCTGCCGCGCGCCGTCCTCGGCGCCGTGGTGATCGCGGCAGTGATCCCACTCTTGAGGCTCCCCGTGATGTTCCGCATGATCCGCCAATCCTGGGGGCAGTCGGTGGTGGCCTGGGGCACGTTCGCTGCCACCCTCGGGCTGGCGCCGCGCGTCGACCTCGGCGTCATCGTCGGGATTGCCCTGGCCGTGATCGTCCATCTGCGCCGCGAGGAACTGATCACCGTCACCGCTCGTCACGACAACGGGATCCTCGTGCTGCAGCCCAGCGGAGTCCTCTTTTTCGGATCGGCGCCGCGTCTCGAACAGGCCCTGCTCAACGACCTGGCGACTCACCCCGACACCACGGTCCTCCAGTTGGACCTCGCCCGCCTGGGGCGCGTCGACTACACGGGAGCGATCACGCTTCTCGAGTTCATCCGCGGCGCCCAGGATGCGGCGCTCGAGGTCGTCGTGCGACGCGTGCCCAAACACGCCCGGGGGACGCTGCGCCGCACCTGGGGCGCGGGGACACTGCAAACCCTGGAGGGTGCCGAGCGCTGACGCCGCGACCCTCCTCCTCATCGCCCGACGACGAAAGAGGATTCAGCCCCTGGCCGACTGGCCGAACCGGGGACAACTCTTGCTCCATGAAACGATCGCTGACGCGTATGGCGATCGTCTTGATCGCCTTCAACGCAGGACTTGCTGTGGCGATCCTCGCCCTCGGTGAGATGGGAGAGACCGAAGGTCGCATCCTGGGGACATCCCTGCTGGCCACCTTCTCGGCGCTGCTGGCGATGGTGCAGGTCCCGGCATTCCAGGCGGGTCGCCTGGGCCCGGTGCCTCCCGTAGGCATGGCTGCCTGCGCCGTTGGCTTCATGATGATCACTGTCGCGATCTGGGCGGATATCGATTTGGATGCCTGGGGTCGGCTGGGTGGCAGCGCCTACGTGATTGGCGCCGGCGGAGCTGTCGCTGGGGTCCTCTCGGGCTGGCCGATCCGCGGCAAAGCGCGTTGGGTCGGCGTTGCGGCCAATGTGCTCGTCGCCGTAGCCGTCGTGATGATCCTGGGAGAGATCTGGTTCGAGGTAGACAGCGAAGCCTCGCGGCGGTCGTTCGCCGCCATCGCTGTGCTTCTCAGCGCCTCCGCACTGGCAGTCCCGATCCTGCACCGGGCGTCGCAAGACAGGATCACCGAACCCATCGAGCACTGCCCGTTTTGTGGAGCGAGGCTCGACGCCGAGGCCGGGCAGTCGGTCGTCTGCGCAGATTGCGCCCACACCTTTCGCGTCCGCGTGGAGACCTGAGTCTCAGAAGGGCGCAATCGCCATCAGGCGCAGGCTGCCGGCCGCCACGCTGCGCTCTGCGCGGGGAATCCGCCGGCGAAGTAGAAGGCCCAGCCCTAGGCTGACGTCCCTTCGCAGGCGAGGCAGACACGTGTGCGCAGCAGGGCCTATTCGATCTGGCTGATTGCCTTCATCTCGGCGGCATGCAACACGGGGAACACCGATACGGTGAAGGTGGAGGAGACGCGGGCCGCGCCGGGTACGGCACTTGCCACCTCCTACCAGACGTTCTCCTCACTGGCCGAGATGGCGGCCGCCAGCACCGACGTCATCATCGGCACCGTGATCGCCATCGAGGACGGGGTCTTCCAACCCGCGCCAGTGTTGGAGGACTTTCGAGGGACGCTTGGCCTGCGGGTTGTCGTCGAGGTGGAACAGACGCTGCTCGGTTCGATCGACCCTGGCTCAGTCGTCGCCATTCCTTGGGCCGGCTACGAGATAGGTGAGGACGGCGCGCGACGCCCTTTGGTGACTGCCGACGACTCAGCAATTCCCCGGCCTCAGATCGGCGATCGCGATGTCTGGTTCCTGGCAGCCGGCACCGAGCCGCACGAGGGTTACCACGGCCTGGTCGGCGCCGACGGGCGCTACCGAGTCCCTGACAACGAGGTGCTACAGCTTCGCGGGAACGTGTTCTCGGGCGCCTTCAACGAGATCGCCGGCAGGTCCCTCGAGGAACTGGCCGACACCCTGAGCGGTATCGAAGGGGAATAGCCGGGCCCGCAACAAGGGCGAACGATTCCAGCCGCTATCACCAGTAGCCAAGGGCCAACGGCTAACTAGAACCCTCCGGCCAGCACCCGTGTGGCATCTCCGAAGAAGGCGAGGATCTGCGGGAAGAACCCGGTGACGACCACCGCGGCCGCGGTGATCACCAGCGCCAAGCGCAGGGACGGGGCCACCAGCGTCGGCGCGGCGGCGTCGGCCGACTCGGGAACCGGATCCATGTAGACGGTCTTGACGACGCGGGCGTAGTAGACGAGGGCGATCACCGCGTTCACCGCCGCCACCACTGCCAGGACAACCGCCCACGGCGACTCGAACGCGCCGATCACGGCGCGGAACATGACGAACTTTGCGAACCATCCCGACAGGGGGGGGATACCCGCCAGAGCGAAGAAGAACACGGTGATGAACGCGGCCAGCCCCGGCGCGTATCGGCCCAGGCCGCCCCAGTCGTCGATCTCGCCCGAGCCGGTCCGGTCGGCGACGGCGATCACCGCGGCGAAGGCGCCCAGGTTCATGAAGGCGTATACCAGGACGTAGGTGACCGACCCGAAGAAGGCATCCTCGAGGCCGACGCTGTCGTAGGTGGCCGCCATGGCGAACGGCACCAGGATGAAGCCGCCGTGGGCGATCGAGGAGTAGCCGAGCAGGCGGACGATGTTCGTCTGGCGTAGAGCGATCAGGTTCCCGACAGTCATCGACAGGGCCGCCAGCACCCACAAGATGGGACCCCAGACGTCGCGCACCGCGCCGAAGGCCTGATAACAAACGACCAGCAGCCCGACGAAGCCGGCGGCCTTCGACCCCACCGACAGGTACGCCGCGACCGGGGTCGGTGCGCCCTGATACGTGTCGGGCGCCCAGAAGTGAAACGGAACCGCCGAGATCTTGAAGGCGAAGCCGACCAGCACGAACACCACCGCGAGCACGAACGCGGGCTCGTCCGCCAGTCCCAAGGCGGCAATGGCCTCGGCTATCCCGGCAAACGTCAACTCGCCCGTGAGCCCATAGACCAACGACATCCCAAAGAGCAGGATCGCCGCCGAGAGGACCCCGATCAGGAAGAACTTGAGGGCAGCCTCGTTGCTGCGCATGTCGCCCTTGCGCCATCCGGCGAGGAGAAACGCCGGGCCGGAAACCAGCTCGAGGCCGATGAACAGCGTGATCAGGTCGCGCGACGATGCCATCACCACCGCCCCGGCCACCGAGGCCAGAACCAGGAAGTAGAACTCGCCCTGGTAGTAGTCGTCGCTCTCGATGTAGCCGACCGACAGCAGCAGCGTCACCGCACCGGAGACGATGAACAGCGCCTTGAGCACGATGGCGAAGTCGTCGATCACGTAGGAGTCGCCGAACAGGGAGCGCACTCCCGTGTCGGTGCACCCTTCCAGGTCGCCGCACAGGGACAGCGTCAGCAACGGCAACGCCGCGGCCACGAGGCCGACCAGCGCCGTCACTCCGGCGAGGTACCTGAGACGATCCGGCAGCACCAGGTCGATGAAGACGACGGCCAGCACCGCCACCCCCAGGATCATCTCCGGCGCGAGGGCGTGGTAGTCGAACACTCAGCCTCCGAACGCGGTCTTGACCAGGTTTACGACGGCTCCGTCGGTCGCCCCGAAGACGATCTTGGGAAACACGCCGATGGCGAAGATGGCGACCACGAGTGGCACCCAGGCGGCCAGTTCGAAGCCGTCCGCATCGCGCAGTTCCTTGCCCGTCCACTCATCGGAGGGCTCGCCCAGGTTCACCTTCTGCAGCATCCACAGCATGTAGCCGGCGGTGAGCACGGTGCCGATGGCTCCGATCACCATCGCCGTGCGGAACACGCCGAGGCTGAGGCCCTCCAGGGGGTTGAACGACCCGAGCAGCGCCATGAACTCCCCCCAAAACCCGGCCAGGCCCGGAAGGCCCAGCGATGCCATGGCGGTGAACCCGAGGATGCCTCCCATCACCGGCATCAGTTTCATGTTGCCCCCGAGGCGGGCCATCTCCCGCGTGTGATAGCGATGCGACATGGAGCCGGCGAGGAAGAACAGAAGGCCGGTGATGATGCCGTGGGCGACCATTCCGATCACGGCGGCGTTGATGCCGATGTCGCTGAGCGTGGCGATGCCCAGCATCACGAACCCCATGTGCCCGACTGAGGAGAAGGCGATGAGGCGCTTCATGTCGGTCTGGGCCAGACAGGCCAGCGACCCGTAGATGATTGCCGTCACCGCCAGGATGGCGATCCAAGGTGCCCAGTCTTGGGCCTGCTCGGGGAGGATCGGGAGGCTGATGCGGATGATCCCGTAAGCGCCCAACTTCAGCAGGATCGCCGCCAGCAGCACCGATCCCACGGTCGGCGCCGCCGTGTGGGCGTCGGGAAGCCAGGTGTGCAGTGGCCACATCGGCACCTTGACGGCGAAGCCCAGTAGCAGGGCGGCGAACACCCACGCCCCGAACGTCCCATCGAACGCTCCCATCTGTCCCGCCTCGGCAAGGCGCACCATGTCGAAGGTGTGCGGGCTGCTCTTGAAGTAGAGCGCCAGGAACCCGAGGAGCATAAATGCCGACCCGAAGAGGGTGAAGAGGAAGAACTTGATCGCGGCATACAGCCGCGTCTCCACTTCTCGCTTGAAACCGGGAAGGCGCATCTGGGTGCGATCGCCCCAGATCCCGATCATGAAGTACATGGGTAGCAGCACCAGCTCGAAGAAGATGAAGAACAGGACGAGGTCGAGAGCGACGAACGTTCCGTTCATGCCGGTGGCCAGGATCAGGATGAGGGTGAGAAAGGCCTTGGGGTTGTGCGGTTCCGGCCAGTGGTCCCAGGAATACACGATGGCGAGGACGGTGATGAAGGTGGAGAGGACGAGCAGGGGGAGGCTTATCCCGTCTATGCCAATGTGGAACCGAGAACCGATGGCGGGGATCCACGTCAGGTCCGTACCCAACTGGAACTTCTCGGTCACGCCGTAGTCGAACGCAAAGATCGCGGCGACGGACACGCCGAAAGAACCGAGCGCAGCCAGCAACGCCACCCATTTGGCGGCGAGTTCCTGCGCCCGGGGCAGCAGCAGCACGATGGCCGCTCCCACCAGGGGCAGGAAGATGATGAGGCTGAGACCCCATCCGCTTTCGAACCAGTCCATCTCCCTCGTCCTCCTCCTAGCTAAAGATCAGATAGCCGACCACGAGCAGGATCGCTCCCGCGAACAGAGCCCAGGCGTACTGCTGGACCCGGCCGCTTGTCGTGTACCGCAGCTGCTCACCCGCTTCGCCGGTGGCTGCCGCGGCCGCGTTGATGGCGAGATCGATCCCCCGTTGATCGATTCCGCCGTAGACGGCTTTCGCCAGCAGGCCGGCTCCTGCGCCGGCACCGTTCACAACACCGTCGATCAGGTAGTCGTTCGACCAGTTGGTGGCCCGGGCAAGAGCCCCCTTGGTCGGATTGACTATGCCGCGCAGATAGAAGTCGTCGATGTAGTACTTGCTCTCCAGCAGCGGATACAGCACCGGGATGCGGAATAGATCGCGCTCGGCTTGGGAGGTCGCGTCGCGACGCCACAGCCTGGCTCCGGCGGCGATCCCGGCTAAGGCCGCGCCCAGGCCGATTGCGGCGAGCGCGTAGTCGATCGACTCGGCGTGGTGATCCCCCATGGCATGCAATCGGGCTCCCACCCAGCTGGTGAATCCGGTGAAAACGCCGGGGATGTTGGCGAATCCGGCGACGGCCGACAGCCCGGCCAAGCCGATGAGGGGGTAGGTCATGATGCGTGGCGACTCGTGGGGATGGGCGTCGCCCTTGTACTCGCCGAAGAACGTGAGGTACACCGCCCGCGCCATATAGAAGGCCGTGACAAACGCCCCGCCGATCGCCACCACGAGCACCACCGTTGCCACCGCTCCACCGCCGTGCCCTGCGTCGTACTGAACCGAAGCGAGGATCTCGTCCTTCGACCAGAACCCGGCGAGCGGGAAGATCCCGGCCAGGGCGAGCGATCCGACGAGGAACGTCCAGAACGTGGAGGGCATGAACCGGCGTAAGCCCCCCATGTCGCTCATGTTGTTGGAGTGGACGGCATGGATGACCGATCCGGCGGCGAGGAACAGCAGGCCCTTGAAGAAGGCGTGGGTGAAGAGATGGAAGAGGCCCGCGGTGTATGCCCCGGCACCCATGGCCACGGTCATGTAGCCGAGCTGAGAAAGCGTCGAGTAGGCCAGGACCTTCTTTATGTCGTCCTGGACGAGGGCGACCAGACCGGTGAGGAATAGGGTCGCCGCCCCGATGACGATGATGATCGTCTTCACGTCGACGGCGAACAGCTGGTCCTGGTACAGGGGGAACATGCGCCCCAGTAAGTAGACGCCGGCCGTCACCATCGTTGCCGCGTGCATCAGCGACGAGACCGGGGTGGGGCCGGCCATGGCGTCGGGCAGCCACACATGGAAGGGGAACTGGCCGCTCTTACCCATGGCCCCTATGAACAGGGCGAGCCCGGCCCAGAAGGCGACCCCGGCCAGGGCCGAGTCGGCGCCGGCGACCGCATCGAGGATGTCGGTGAAGCGGAACGAACCGACCGTCACCGCGACGATGATCACGCCGATGAACAGCCCGACGTCGGCGACCTTGTTGGTGATGAACGCCTTGATGGCCGCGGCGTTGTTCTCGTGGTCCTCCCAGTAGTGCCCGATGAGCAGGTACGACGCCAGGCCCACACCCTCCCAGCCGACGATTAGCTGGATCAGGTTCGGTGAGGAGACCAGGACGAGCATCGCCCCGGCGAACATCGTGAAGGCGGCGAAGAACCAGGTGAAGCGGACGTCGCCCTCCATGTAACCCTTGGCGTAGGTGAACACGAAGAAGCCGACGACCCCCACGACCGTGTACATCATGATCGAAAGGCCGTCGACGACCCATCCCCACTCGAGGACCAGCGAGCCGATCGTGGCGATCTCGACGGAGCCCTCGTAGTGGATCCCCTGATTTGCGTTGGCGATGAGCAAGGCCACGCCGTAGACGCCGACAAACAGCATGGACAGCTCGGCGAGCTCCCAGCCCTTCTGTGGCAGCCGCTTGCCGAGGAACACGATGGCGAACATCGCCACCAAAGGAACCACAGGGATGAGCCAGGCCCACTCGGCGAGCATCCCGCCTGTGCTCATCTCGATGGCACCCTCTTCGGCGAGGGCGAACAGCGTGCCGGTGACGTCGGTCATCGTTTCACCACTTCATCAGGTCCAGTTCGTCGACGTTGGCCGAGGCGCGGTTGCGGAAGATGAGCACGACGATGGCGAGGCCGATCCCCACTTCTGCGGCGGCCACGGTGATGACGAAGAGGGCAAACACCTGACCGGCTATCAAAGCGTCCTGCACGTAGGCGCCGAAGGCGACGAGGTTGATGTTGACCGCGGTGAGCATCAGTTCCACCGAGAGCAGCACCAGGACGGCGTTCCGTCGCACCAGCACTCCATAGATCCCGAGCGAAAACAGCAACGCGGCGAGGACGAGGAACTGGTTGACGATCATCGCTCCGGGTCCTTCCGGGCCAGAACGATGCCGCCGATGAGAGCGGCCAGCAGCACGAACGACACCGCCTCGAAGGGAATGACGTAGCGGGAGAACAGCACGTCGCCGACGGCCTCGGTCCGCACTACACCCTCCGGTATCTCATCGTTCCCGAAGGCCGCCGTCGTCGCCCAGGCGATCGTGATGAATGTCGCCGCCGCGATCAGCGCCGCCGGCCAGCGACGGGCATGATCGAGACGCACCGAGTCGCGCCCCGTAGGAGCACGCGTGATCATGATGCCGAAGAGGAAGAGGACGATCACCGCCCCGATGTACACCAGGACGAGGGTCCAGGCGACGAACTCCGCCCCGAGCATGATGAACAAGCCGGCGGCTCCGGCGAGGGTGAGCACGAGCATCAGTGCGGCGTGAACGACGTTGGGTGACGACACCACTCGCACCGCGCTGACGAACATGGCGAGCGCGATCACCAAGAAGACGATGTTGCGTGCGTCGGAGATCCAATCGCCGAAATCCATCAGGTCTCCAAGGCCGGTGGATCGGGGACCGTCTCCAGCCACTCTTCGAGGCGGTCCTTGTCGTGCAGCATCGATGTGATGCTCAGCTCCGAGTACTCGTACTCGGGCGACCAGAACAGGGCGTCGAAGGGGCAGACCTCAACACAGATACCGCAGTACATGCAGAGGGCGTAGTCGATGTCGAAGCGGTCGAGTGTGGCCCGGCTGCGGGGGCGGCCGCCTTCCTTGGCGGGCGGCTGCATCTCCTTGTGCCCCTCGATGTAGATGCACCAATCGGGACACTCACGGGCGCACAGCATGCAGACGGTGCACGCCTCGATGTCGAGCGCGATCACCCCGCGCGCCCGGGGGACGAGCACCTCCTTCTCCAGCGGATAGTGGATCGTCACCGGCTTCTTGAAGAGGTTGCGCAGCGTCACCCACATCCCCTTGAGCAGCCCCTTCCCGGTGTGCACCCGCGTGGTCATAGATGGTCCTCCAGCCTCCGGGAGCAGGCGAATCTCCGAGGCAGCGTCGTGGTCTGGCAAGGCTCGACGACGAAGGCGCAGTCGTGCACTGCTCCGAGGAGGAGGACGCCGCCAGCCGTGGCGATGGCCGGAGAGGCGTCGCGAGCTGGCGGTCGGCGGGCCGTCATCAGAAGACGACCTTCAACGTGGCGGTCACCGCGATGTTGAGCAGTGCCAGGGGCACCAACCACTTCCAGGCCAGCGTCTGCAGCTGGTCCTCGCGCAGGCGGGGGAAAGTCCACCGCATCCAGATCATCAGGAAGACGAGCAGGCCCACCTTCCCCATCAGGATCACCGGGCCCAGCAGCTCGCTGTCGAGGCCGGGGAAGTAATAGCCGCCGAGGAAGAGGGTGGCGGCGATGGCGGAGAGAGCGAACATCCCGGCGTACTCGCCTAGGAAGAACATCGTGAATCGGATCCCGGAGTACTCGGTGAGGTAACCCATGACGAGCTCCGACTCGGCAATGGGCATATCGAAGGGGATCCGGCTCAGCTCGGCCAGCGCGGCAACCATGAATATCGCCAGACCGATGATCTGGCCCTGCAGGGCGAACGGCAATGAAACTCCGAAGTCACCGATGTGGAACCAGGTCTGTGCCTGGGCCTCGACGATTCCCACCATCGACATCGTGCCTGCTTGGATCACTACGCCGACCACGGCCAGCACCAGGGGCAACTCGTAGGCGATCAGCTGAGCGGCGGCGCGCAGGCCGCCCATGAGCGAGTACTTGTTGGCCGACGACCAGCCGGCCATCAGCACACCGATAGTTCCCAGCGAACTAGCTGCCAGCGCGTAGAACACGCCGATGTCGAGATCCTGGACGATGAGGCTCGGGCTGAAGGGAACGATGACGAACACGGCGAGGGTGCCCGCCAGCACGATCATCGGAGCGATCTTGTAGACGGGACGGTCGGCGTCGGCCGGCACCAGGTCTTCCTTCTGCATGAACTTGAGACCGTCTGCTAGCGGCTGGGCCCAACCCCAGCGCCCCCCGGCGAAGTAGGGGCCGATCCGGCTCTGCATGTGGGCCGGGATCTTCAGTTCGGCATAGATGATCACCAGCGACACGCCGGGGATCACCACCGCCACGATGATCACCTTGAGCAGCAAGAGCACCCAGAAGTTGTCGAGAAGCGCGCTCATCGATCGACGTCCCCGAGCACGAAGTCGAGGCTGCCGAGGATGGCGATGATGTCGGGCACCAACTCGCCGGGCAGCAGCCAGGGCAGCACCGAGAGGTTGGAGAACGACGCCGAGCGGATCTTGAGCCGATAAGGACCGCGCCCGCCCTCCGAAACGACGTAGTAACCCATCTCTCCCTTGGGGTTCTCAGCGCGAACGTAGGCCTCGCCTTTGGGCACCTTGATGATCCGAGGCACCTTGGCCTGGAGCTCGCCGGCCGGGATCGAATCCACGGCTTGGGTGATGATGCGCGCCGCCTGGCGCACCTCCTCGAGACGCACCATGTAACGGTCGAAACAATCACCGTTCTCGCCTGTGGGAATGTCGAATTCGAATTCGGAGTAGGGCAGATAGTCGTCTGTCTTGCGCAGGTCGAACGCCACACCGGAGCCGCGCAGGTTGGGGCCGGACACGCCGTACTCGAGCGCCCTGTCGGCAGGCATCACCCCGACACCCTGGGTCCTTTCCAGGAAGATCTCGTTCCCGAGCACGAGATCGTCCATGTCGTCGCAGACGGCAACAACGTCGACGACTGCGGCGCGCGTGTCATCGAGGAAACCCTGGGGAAGGTCCTGGACGAGTTTCTTCTGCGTCGATCCGGCGCCGGCCGCCGGCTTCACCCCGCCGATGCGGTTGAAGTTGGGATGGAAGCGCCCGCCGGTGACGCCCTCGATCAGGTCGAGGACCCGCTCCCGCTCGCGGAGCGCATACATCAGCGGTGTCGCCGCGCCCAGCTCCAGCGGATAGGACGAGAGGAACATCAAGTGGCTGGCGATCCGGGCCATCTCGGTGAGGATCAGCCTGATGTACTGGGCGCGCGGCGGGGTTTCGATCTCCATGAGCCGCTCCGTCGCCACCATGAAGGGGATCTCGTTGGCAAACCCCGAGACCCAGTCGATGCGGTTGACGAGAGCCGTGATCTGCGGATAGGTCCTGACCTCGGCCAGCTTCTCGTAGCCGCGGTGCATGTAGCCGACCACCGGCTCAAGCTCTTCGATCATCTCGCCGTCGACCTTGGCCACCAGTCGAAGCACGCCGTGCGTCGAGGGATGCTGCGGCCCCAGATTGAGGGTCATCTCCGGGGTCTGCAGCTCCACCGAGACTTGAACCTCGGAATGCTGCATCGACAGCGTCTGGCGATCGACCGTGCTCACGCCGCATCCTCCGGGTTCTCGGTCGAAGGCATGTCCTCGACGTCGACCGTCCCCGGCCACGGCTTGACCTCCCGGCTCAGCAGAGGGAACGTCTTGCGCAGCGGGTGGCCCTCGAACGAGTCGGGCAGATACAGCTTGGCGAGATTGGCGTGCCCGGAGAACTCGATGCCGAACATTTCGGCGGCTTCCCGCTCGTGCCAGTCGGCTCCGCCGTACACGTCGGTCACGGAGTCGATGCGGGCGTCGTCCTTGCCGACGTCTGTCGCCAGAACGACGACGGCTCCTTCTGTGCTTCCCAGGCAGCTCAGGACCTCGAAACGCTCCTCGAGGTCGGCTTCGGGAGGGTCTCCAACCGCGACCTCGGAGGCCCAGTCGACGGCGGAGAGCCAGGAGAAGTAGGGCAGTTCGCCGCGCAGTGCCTGGTGGGCGGCCACCCATTGGTCGTGAGCGACGTGCACCTTTGCGGTCCCGAAGTCCGCGGAGAACCTGTCGGAGCCGACGATCCCGGCGACGTGCGCCGCCAGGTCAGACGGGTTGGTGGTCACGCTGGCTCCACTTCTCCTTGATGTTCTCGTCCCCGATCTTTTCCTGGAGCAGGACGATTCCCTCCATGAGAGCTTCGGGCCGAGGCGGGCATCCCGGCACGTAAACGTCGACGGGAATCAGCTGATCGACTCCCTTTGTCACGCTGTAAGAGTCCCAGTACGGACCGCCGCAGTTGGCGCAGGAGCCCATCGAGATGACGTACTTCGGATCGGGCATCTGGTCGTAGAGCTTGCGCACCGCCGGCGCCATCTTGTCGGTCACCGTCCCCGCCACAACCATCAGGTCCGCCTGGCGCGGGGAAGCGGGGAGCGGAATGATCCCGAACCTCATCATGTCGTAGCGAGGACCAGCCGCGGCCAGCATCTCCACGGAGCAGCAGGCCAACCCGAACTGGTAAAGCCACAACGAATACTTGCGGCTCCAGTTGAGGAGCCATGAGATCGGCTTTGGAGTCTCGAATCGATCTAGGACTCCCACGAAAGCACTCCCTTCCTCACCGCGTAGATCAACCCGGCGAGGAGGATGAAGATGAACACGATCATCTCGACGAGCGCAAAGACGCCCAGCGCTTCCAGCTTGACAGCCCAGGGAAACACGAACACTGCTTCGACATCGAAGATGAGGAAGAGCAGAGCGAAGATGTAGTAGCGGACGTGGGACTGGCTCCACCCGGTGCCGACCGGGTCCACTCCGCATTCGTACGTCTGTGATTTTGTCTCGGTTGGGTTCTTGGGGCGGAGCATGGCGCTGGCGCCCAGCGCGACCAACACGAGCAGAGCGCCAAAACCGGCGAAAACGGCGACAGTTATGTAGTCCTGGAAGTAGCCCGTCACGCGTGCCCTCGTGGAAGTGCCGGTTGTCGCCGGGGAGTATAGGAATCGCACTGCGCGCCTCGTAAAGGCCTTCTCAGTCGTCAGTCCTCAGCCCTCAGTCCTCAGCAGGGGTCTCACTGATCGCGAGGATCGGTGGAGCGCGCGGGTACCGTTTTTCTCGTGCGGATACCCGACTATGCAGGCGGATCGCTGCTCAACCTCGCCGCCGAGCTGGAGCACCGCTTGACCGGTCGATCCCTCCATCCCGGCCTTCACCCCGATCTGGCCAGGGCCATTCCGCAGGCCGACACTTACGTCCTGGTCCTCTTCGACGGGCTCGGAGACATGCAGCTGCAGCACGACCGAGCCCGCGCCCTGCTGCAGAGCAGGACCGGAGCACTCGATGCGCCGTTCCCGGCTACGACGACGGTGAGCCTGGCGACGGTGGCCACCGGGCTCTCCCCCGCCGAGCACGGCTTGCTCGGCTATCAGATGTGGCTTCCGGAAGCCGAGCTCGTCATCAACACCATCAAGTGGACCACGCTGTGGGGCCAGCCCGTCGTCTGGGATTACACGTATTTCTTGCCGGCGCCGAATCTTTGGGAGCGGCTGGCGGCGGCGGGCAGCGAGCCGATCACCTTGCAGCCGTTCAACTTCGAGGGGACTCCGCTCAGCCAGACCCTGTACCGCGGCGCTCGCTTCGAGCCGTGGGCGGACGAGCGCGAAGCGGTGACCGCGGCGGCACAACTCGCCGCCGTGCCCGGACGCCTGGTCTTTCTCTACGTGCCCCACGTCGATTTCGCTGCCCACGTCGTCGGTCAAGCCGACCCGGCCTACGCCGAGGCTCTCGGGATCGCTGCACGAATCTGGGAGCAGCTGGGCCATGCCCTCCCCGAGGGAGCGGTCGCGGTCGGCACGGCCGATCACGGACACCTCGACGTGCTCGAAACAGACCAATGCCGCCTCGACAAGGCCGACCATGAGGACCGCGAGTTTGCCGGAGACGCTCGCGCGCTGTTCGTGCACGGCGACCCCGGCGACCTCGCCGACCGTTTGCCCGCGACCTGGCATCCTCGCGCCGCGATGGAGCACTGGTGGGGACCGGGTGACCGGCATCCGGATTTCGAATCCCGCGCCCCCGACGGTGTGCTGCTCGCCGCAGCTGGACGCTCCCTGCTGCATCGCCACTCCGACGAGCGGCTGATCGGCCAGCACGGCGGCCTCGACGACGCCGAGATGCGGATCCCACTGCTTGTGCAGGAGGCGGTTGCTCGCTGAGACTCCTACAGGGCGAGGAAGACGCGCTCCGCCAGGAAGGGAGACACCCCGATCGGGGTCCCGCCTCCGACGCGAACGGTCAGCGTCCCCTGGGGCGACCGGTCCACCACTTCGACCTCCGTCCCGGGCCGCAGGTTGCTGCGGTCGAGGAAGCCCATCATCTCGTCATCCATCTCGAGCTCTTCGGAGAGGCGCTCGATGGGCCGGGCTTGGCCCACCTCGATCGTTGAGAGCTGCGCCATCGCCGGCGGTTTGTAGCCCGACCCGGGTATGGGGTTGCCGTGCGGGCAGGTGGTCGGGCTCTCCATCGCCGTCCACATCGCGGCCTCCACGTCGTCGGAGATGATGGCTTCCCACACTTCGGCCTCGGGGTGCACCTTGTCCCAGGTGAGGCCGAGGACATCCGCCAGGAACCGCTCGGCAAGACGATGGCGCCGGACGATGACCTCTGCCAACCGGCGGCCGTCGTCGGTCAGGGCGATCTCGGGCTCGATGACGATGAGGCCCTCGCTCTCCAGTTTGCGCACCATCTCCGACACGCTGGCGCGGCTCACGCCGAGCCACTCGGCGATCCGCGCCTGGATGACGGGGATTCCCTCGGCCTCGATCTCCCAAACGGCGCCGACGTACTCCCGGTACGCCGGGTTGTCCTGCGCGGCCATGAAGTCATCGTACCGAGCTCGGCATCCAGGTCCGAACACAGCTGATTAGCCGGCTTTGTAAGGAATGTAAGGGGACCTAACATCGCGACCAATGAGATCGACCCAACCGGTCTTTCGCCTCACGCTCGTGGTCGCGGCGCTGGCAATGGTGGCCGCGGCGTGCGGAGACGACTCCGGGACCACGCTCACGGTGTACAGCGGCCGCACCGAGGACCTGGTCGGGCCTCTCTTCGAACAGTTCACGGCGGAGACGGGTATCGACCTCGAGGTCCGCTACGCCGGCAGCACAGATCTCGCCGCGACCTTGCGCGAGGAAGGCAACAACTCACCCGCCGACGTCTTCTTTGCCCAGGATCCGGCATCACTCGGAGCGGTGGCTGAGTCCGGCCTTCTGGCGAGGCTCCCCGACGAGATCGTCGGCATGGTCGATCCCCGCTTCTCCGACTCTGATGCCCGTTGGGTGGGGACGAGTGGCCGGGCTCGGGTGGTGGTGTACGACCGCACGATGGTCGGCGCCACCGACTTGCCCGACTCGATCGATGGCTTCACCGATCCGATGTGGTCGGGGCGGGTGGGCATCGCCCCCAGCAACGGGTCTTTCCTCGCCTTCGTCGCGGCGATGATCCTCATGGACGGCGAGGAGGCCACCGCCGCCTGGCTCGACGGGCTTGCCGCTAACCGGCCGGGTAAGTACGAGAAGAACTCCCCCATCGTCGCCGCGGTGAACGCTGGTGAAATCGAGACGGGACTCGTCAACCACTACTACCTCCTTCGCCTGCAGGCCGAGCGGGGCGAGACGAACGCGGCCAACCACTTCCTCGCCGACGGCGGACCCGGCTCACTGGTGATGCCGGCCGGAGCGGGGATCATGGCCACCAGCGACGACAAGGCGTCAGGAGAACGCCTAATAGCGTTCCTCCTCTCCGAGGATGCGCAGCGGTACTTCGCCGAGGAGACATTCGAGTATCCGCTGGTTGCAGGAGCGACGCCCGCCGCCGGACTGCCTCCGCTCGACTCACTCGGCGCGCCGACCCTTGATCTTTCTGCATTAGCCGGCGCCCTCGACCGCGCCACCGATCTGGTCGCCGAAGCCGGGCTGCTGTGAGCACAGGCCCGGCGGGGGCACCGGGGGTCATCACCGAGGGACCCCTCGGCCGCGGCCGCAGCGTTCGCCCGGCACCGCTCGTGCTGTGGATCGTGGCCACGCTGGCTCTCGCCCCGGCCGTGGTGCCCTTCGCGTTCCTCATTGGACGGGCTCTGGGCGGAGGTGCCAAAGCACTGGACACGGTCTTCTCCGGCAGAACCGCGGAATTGATCCTCAACACCGCAGGCCTGGTCCTGGCCGTCTCCTTCAGTGCGGCGGTGATCGGAGTCGGAGCGGCATGGATCACCGAACGCACCGACCTCCCCGGGCGGCGGTGGTGGCGGGTGGCGGTCGCACTGCCTCTGGTGTTGCCCTCTTATGTGATCGCCCTCACCGTGATCTCAGCGCTCGGGCCGCGCGGTCTGCTCGCGGACGCCTTCGGCTTGGCGCTCCCTACCGTGCGCGGCTTCTTCGGCGCATGGTGGGCGCTGACCGTTGCCACCTATCCCTTCGTCTATCTGATAGTCGGCTCGGCACTGCGGAGGATGGATCCGGCCGTCGAGGAAGCCGCCCGAGGCCTCGGCTCCTCCCCGCGGCGCGTGTTTTGGACGGTGGTCGTACCCCAGCTGCGGGAGGCGATCGGAGCGGGAGTGCTGTTGTCCGCCCTCTACGCCTTGTCGGATTTCGGCGCGGTCTCCCTGGTCGGCTTCGACTCCTTCACCCGTGTGGTCTATGCCCAATACGCCGGTCGCCTCGACAGGACACCGGCCACCGTCCTCGCGGTCGTACTCGTGCTGCTGGCACTCGTCGTGTTGCTGGTCGAGACGCGATTCCGCCGCGGCCGGCCCTTCATTCCGAGGCCGACGACGCGCCGCGTGCGGGTGATGGCGCTGACGAAAAGCCAACGCATCGCCACGGGCGCCGGCCTCACTGCTCTCGGAGTATTCGCCCTCGGCCTGCCCGTGAGCACGCTCCTGGCGTGGGTGGCACGCCACCCGGCGCCCGACGGAATCCCGTGGAGCTCGCTGAGCGGCTCGGTCAGCGCCTCCCTCCTCGCCGCGCTCGCCGCGGTGGCGCTGGCGATCCCCACCGCCGTCTTGGTCGTGCGTCACAGCAGCACGGCGACCCGGTGGGTGGAGCGCACTGCATACCTGGCCTATTCGATCCCCCACATCACCGCCGGCCTCGCCGTGGTGTTCGTGGCGAGCCGCTATCTGGGGCCGCTCTATCAGTCGTTGTGGGTGCTCGTCGGCGTGTACACGGCCATCTTCTTTGCCCTGGCGCTGGGGGCGATGCGCAGCGCCCTCGCCCAGGTGAGTCCGAGCCTCGAGGAGGCTTCACGCGGGCTGGGCCGGGGGGCGATTGCGACGCTGCTGCGGATCACTCTCCCGCTGGTGTGGCGCGGTGTCGCCGCCGGCGGGCTTCTCGTCTTTCTCACGACGATGAAAGAGCTCCCCATCACACTCTTGGCCCGGCCCACCGGTTTCGACACCCTGGCTGTCGACGTCTGGTCGGCGGCGGGAGAATTGCTCTACTCGACCGCTGCCGTACCGGCACTACTGTTGCTGGCGGTCTCCGCATTGCCCACCTACGTGCTGGCGACCCGCCAACGATGACCTCCCCTGCCGTCACCCTCACTTCGGTCAACAAGCGCTTCGGCGACGTTGTAGCCCTCGACGCATTCGACCTATCGGCCCGGCGCGGCGAGGTGCTCGGCCTTCTCGGGCCGTCGGGGTGCGGCAAGACGACGGCGCTGCGGGTCATCGCCGGTTTCGAGAAGCCCGACTCCGGGACCATCGAGGTCGAAGGGACCGTCGTGGTGAGCGATGAAACATGGGTGCCCCCGGAGAAGCGCCGCGTCGGCATGGTCTTCCAGGACTACGCCCTCTTCCCCCATCTCGACGTATCCGGAAACGTCGGCTACGGACTGGCCTCCGGCGACGGTTCCGGCCGGGTCTCCGAAGTGCTGGAGATGGTGGGCTTGGGCGACATGGGGCGGCGCATGCCACACGAATTGTCCGGAGGGGAGCAGCAGCGTGTGGCGCTGGCACGGGCACTGGCACCCGAGCCCCACCTGGTGCTCCTCGACGAGCCGTTCTCCAACCTGGACACGCCGAATCGGGACCGGGTGCGCCGCGAGGTGCGCACGATCCTCGTCGAAGCCCGGGCCACGGCCATCTTCGTCACCCACGATCAGGAAGAGGCCTTGGCGATGAGCGACACGGTCGCGGTGATGCGGCGCGGCGCGATTCTGCAGACGGCGTCACCCCACGACCTATACCGGCGCCCCAGCGACTGCTGGGTGGCCCGGTTCTTGGGTGAGGCCGAGTTCGTAGCGGGAATCGCCGCCGGCGGACGGGTGGAGACGCCGCTGGGCGCGTTCCCCGACCAGAGCGCCTCGAGAGGCGCAGTCGAGGTGATGATTCGGCCGGAAGCGGTGCGCCTCACCCGCGACGATGACGGTCCGGCGTTGGTCGTCGATCGCGAGTTCTACGGTCACGACCAGCTCGTGACCGTCCATCTCGACGATGGCCATCGCCTCCTCGCCCGAACGGGACCGGAGCCGATCTTCAATCCCGGCGACCACGCCCGCTACGAGGTCACCGAGGTCGTCATCTTTCCCTCGTCCGGAGACCACTCGCACTGAACGGCAGCCGCTATTGAGGCGAGGATGCTCAGCCGCCGTGCTGCTCCCTAAGCTCCCAACCGGCGCTCACGTACGAACCCACCCCGACCAGGAGCGCCGCCACGTAGATGAGGGCACCGATGAGGGGCAGGAGCCAAATGGCCCCTCGCCACACCAACACGCCCACCACCAGCGCAGCCGCCGGCCCACCGCGTCCCCTCAGCATCCGGGTCCCGAGCTGGGTGACGGCCGGGATCGGTCCGACCATCAGACCCACCACCCAGGCGACGAGGATCACCAGGGCAACCGGTATACCGACGAGCGTGAGGAACAGGGGGACGGCCACCAGCGGCGGCACCAGGAGCGCCCCGAGCCCGACGAGGGCCGCGCGCCACGGGCGGCGGCCGGCGAAGTCGAGAGCGCGGCGCGAGGTCGAACGGAACACCCATTGCGCGGCGAGACCGGCCACGATCAGTCCGAACGCGCTGAGGATCAAGAACGCCCGGGTGAGCGCCTTGGCCCACACGGGGGCCAGCACGGTCCGCCGCACGAATTGGCCGGCGACGGAGGAACCGTTGCCGACGGTCGCTTCGGCGGACGCCTGATACAAGAGGTCGCCACCGACCGTTGCGTCGGGCCCCACCGTCAGCCTGTCGACCTTTACGAGAACGTCGCGGCCGACGTCACCGCCGAGTTCGAGCCGCACCGACTGCAGCCGGACGTCGCGGCCGACCGATCCTGAGAAGTTCGCCTCGCCGCCGACTAGGAAGACGTCGCGGCTCACGGTGCCGCGGACTTCGGCCTCGGCGACGAGCGCCGCCAGGTCGTCGCCCACCGAGCCGGTGACATCGAGCCGAATCGCGGCCACTCGCACCGCTCCGCCGATCGCCCCGTCGATCTTTGCGGGACCGCCGACGAGTCCCATCACGTCACCCTCGACTTCGCCGCTGATGCGCAGTTCTCCAGTCACTGCGAACAAGTCACCGCGGATCGTGCCTTCAACCACCACCAAGCCGCCGAAGGCATAGAGGTCCTCCTCGACGACCTCTCCGGCGGGCACGATTATGCGGCTCGACACCCGCAGGCTGCCCAGCAGCAGCGGTAACGCCACCAGGAGCGCAGCGGCGCTGATCCCAAGAACCGCCTGCCCGCGTGGCTTAGAGCGGGACCGCATCGCGCACCCACTCCAGGAGGGGCCACGGCGCGAACCCGAAGACGATCGTCACCAGCGCGGGCAGGCCGATGGCGAGTCCCACCCCGAGCGGCACCCCCGGCGCCGGGGCCGAATCGTCGGTCGAGGGCTGCATGTACATGAGCACGATGAGCCGAAGGTAGAAGAACAGGCCGCCTACCGCGGCCACGAGGCCGACTATCACCAGCCACAGGTAGTCGGCGTCGATCGCCGCCCGGAACACGGCCGCCTTGCCGGCAAAGCCCGCCGTGAGTGGGATTCCGCCCATGGCCAGCATGAACAACGCCATCGCCGCAGCGAGGAGCGGAGACCTCGCAGCGAGTCCGGCGTAATCGGACAACGGCGATTTGCCCGTCATGGCTCCGGAGACGACGGCCGCCACGGCGAAGGCTCCGATCACCTGAACCGCGTACGTGGCCACGTAAAACCACATGTCGCCGACGCCGCCGGCCCCGGCGACGAGCGCGGTCATTATGAATCCGGCATGGGCCACCGACGAGTAAGCGAGCATCCGCTTCAAGTCGGTTTGGGCGATGGCGAACAGGGTGCCCACCACGACCGAGGACGCGGCCAAGACGGCAACTGCGGGCGCCCAGTCCTGGATGTGCGGTTCGAGAGGCACCACGAGCACTCGGGCCATTGCGGCGAAGCCACCGATCTTGGCGCTCGCGGCGAGGAACCCCGTCACCCCACCCGGAGCACCCTGGTACACGTCGGGAGCCCAGACGTGGAAGGGCGCCGACGAGACCTTGAACCCGAGTCCCACGAGCAAAAGGGCGATACCGGCGAGCAGGATCCCGGGACGCAGAATCAGCGTGGACTCGAGGAACGACTGGGCCCCGTACATCGACGTCGTCCCGGTGGCGGCGAACACGAGGGCGATGCCGTAGAGGAAGACCGCCGACGCCAGAGCCCCGAGCAAGAAGTACTTGAGCGCTGCTTCGTCGGCGCCGTCACCCCTCCTCGTGATTCCGGCCAGGACATAGAGGCTTATCGAGAAGACCTCGAGCGCAATGAACAGCAGGACCAGATTCGCCGCCGCGGCCATCAGGTGGGCGCCGGAGGCGGCGATCAACGCAAGCACGACGAACTCGGCGCCGCGTCCGCCTATGCCGGTCACCAGGCCCCAGCCGGCCATGAGGCCCAGCCCGGTGACCGGGAAGATCAGCATCCCGGCGAAGGAGGAGAACCCGTCCACCGCCAGCATTTCGGAGTAGAAGAGCTCCCCCGACCCGGCGCGATGCTCCACCCACTGCCACACGGAAGCGGTTGTCGCCGCGGTCAGACCCAGCGAAGCGGCGATGGCCCACCAGCGGGGGCCCGGCTTCCAGACCACGTCCACCATCAGCAAGAGGACCGCGCCCGCCGTGATGGCGATCGTGGGCGCGACGGCGAGGAAGTCCAGGTTCACGAGCAGCCTCGCTTCGCTCGGTTGCAGTTGTCCGTTGCCCGTTCCCAGTCTCCCGAATGCGCCCGCCAGATTGAGCACCCATCAAACAGGAAACGGGAAACGGGAAACGGGAAATGGATCACGGCCTCACCTCGCTGGCCAAATCTCCGCTGGTTCCAAACTCCGGCACCTCGTAATCCGTGGTCAGTTCGATCCGCTCCAGGACCGCCTCCACCGATGGCTCGATGATGTCCAACGCCGGCTTGGGATAGATGCCGAGGAAGACCACCAGGGCGAGAGTGGGGACCAGGATCACTTTCTCCCTGATCGTCAAGTCGGGGAGAACACGATTCGCCTCCACTTTGACCTCGCCGGTAAACATCCGCTGGTAGGCCCACAGCAGGTAGACGGCGGCCAACACGACCCCGAATGCTGCGGCTGCGGCATACCCGGGCAGGGACAAGTAGGAGCCGATGAGGACGAAGAACTCGCCGACGAAGCCGTTCAACCCGGGTAGCCCTATGGAAGCGAGGGCGGTGAGAAGGAACGCCCCGGCGAACAGCGGCATCACCGACGCCAAACCGCCGAACTCGGCGATCTCGCGTGTGTGGCGACGCTCGTAGAGCATCCCCACCAGGAGGAAGAGCAGGCCGGTGGTCAGCCCGTGATTGACCATCTGGATCACCCCTCCCTGAAGGCCCTGGGACGTCAGGGCGAAGGTGCCGAGCACCACAAACCCCAGATGGCTCACCGACGAGTAGGCGACCAGCCGCTTTATGTCGGTCTGAACGATGGCGACGGCCGCGCCGTAAAGGATCCCGACTACCGCGAGCACCGCCAGCACCGGGACCAGATCCACCGAGGCCTCGGGGAAGAGGGTGAGGTTGAACCGAACCAGGCCATAGGCACCCAGCTTCAGCAGCACTCCGGCCAGAATCACCGATCCGGCTGTGGGGGCCTCGACGTGAGCGTCCGGAAGCCAGGTGTGGAAGGGAAAGACCGGCACCTTGATGGCAAAGGAGAGCCCGAAAGCGGCGAAGAGCCAGAACTGCGCGGTCCTGGTGAAGTCGGCACCGAGCAACTCGATGAAGTCGAAGGTGGGTCCGCCGAGTTGATCGCTGGCCAGGAACCCGAGCGACAGGATCCCGGCAAACATCAGGGCGGAGCCGAGTGCGGTGTAGAGGAAGAACTTCACCGCCGCGTGGACCCGCCTCTCGCCTCCCCAGATACCGATGATGAAGTACATCGGGACGAGCATCGCCTCCCAGAAGATGAAGAAGACGAGCAGGTCGAGCGAGAGGAACACGCCGATGATCCCTGCCTCGAGGAAGAGCATCGCCGCGGCGTACTGGCGCACCCGATCGGTGATCGCGGTGGAGGCGAGAAGGGCTATCGGGAAGAGGAAGGCGGTGAGCACCACCAGCAGCAACGAGATGCCGTCCACGCCGACGTGCCAGCCGACGCCCCAAGGGCGGTACCAGGAGGATTGCTCGACGAACTGGAACCCCGCCTCACCGATCTCGAACTCGAACAGGAGCCACAAGGAGCCGCCGAGAGTCACCAACGAAGAGGTGGTGGCGAAAGGAAGCGCCAGCTCGTCACGGGTGATGAACAGGACTACCACGCCTCCTGCGGCGGGCAGGGCGATGAGTGCAGCGAGGATGGGGAAGTCCATCAGCGTGTCCTCAGCATCCATGCGACTGAGATCGCAATCTGCAATTCGCAATTCGCAATCTGCTGTGTATCGCGTATTCCGTGTCGCGTATTGCGCAGCATTAGAACGCCCCCCGGCTCAAGAACCACGCCAGCAGGCCCACCGCCCCGGCGACCACCGCCAGCCCGTAGTTGCGGACGAAGCCGGTCTGCAGCGGACGCAGCCACCCTCCCACGCGGCGCGTCAAGGCCCCTACGCCCTCTACGGCACCGTCGATTCCCCGGGCATCGAAGCGGAACGCCAGCCATGCCGCACCGAGCTTGCCCCCGCGAGCAAAGACCTCGGCATACAGGTCGTCGACGTAGTAGCCCTTGCCCAGGAGCCGCCAGCCCAGACCCGCCTCGGCAGGGATCGGCCCCCGATAGCGGAGCACGGCAGCGCCGATGCCGATGATGCCCGCTGCCACCGATACGCCGGCCAGGATCCACGCAATCGATCCTTCGGGAGCGTGGGCGACGTGCAGCCCGGCGAAGACAGGTTCCAGGAAGTGCTCGAGTCCCAGCCGGAAGGGGGTGTTGACCAGGCCCCCCACCACCGACAGGACGGCCAGCGCCACCAGCGGAGCCGTCATGACCCGGGGCGATTCGTGCGGGGAAGCGTCCTCATCCCAGCGCGGCTCACCGAAGAAGGTGAGCCACATCATGCGCGTCATGTAGAAAGCCGTGAGGAGGGCGGTTACGAGACCCACGGCCCACAGGACCTGCCATCCGCCGCCACGTTCGAAGACCGCCGCCAGGATCTCGTCCTTGGACCAAAAACCGGCGAGCGGAGGGATGCCCGAGATGGCGAGCCAGGCAACGGTCATCGTGGCGAAGGTGACCGGCAGGCGGCGGGCAAGCCCGCCCATCTTGTGCATGTCCTGCTCGTCGGCCATGGCGTGGATCACCGACCCGGCCCCAAGGAACAACAGAGCCTTGAAGAAGGCGTGCGTCATCAAGTGGAAGAGGCCGGCAACGTACGCGGCCGCGCCGACGCCCATGAACATGTAGCCCAACTGGCTGATCGTGGAGTACGCCAGCACCCTCTTGATGTCGCGCTGAGCGATCGCGATCGTTGCCGCATAGAGAGCCGTGGCGGCACCGACGACGGCAACGGTGGCGGCGGCCACCGGCGCCACCTCGAAGATCGCCCCGGTGCGGGCCACCATGTACACGCCGGCCGTCACCATGGTCGCCGCATGGATCAGGGCCGAGACCGGCGTCGGGCCCTCCATGGCATCTGGCAGCCACACGTAGAGGGGTAGCTGCGCCGACTTGCCCGCGGCGCCCACCAGCAAGAGCAGGCCGATCGCCGTTGCCATGCCCTCGGTCAGTTCAAGATGAGCCCCTTCGAAAACGGTGTCGAAGCCCAGCGAGCCGAACACGGCGAAGACGAGCATCAAGGCGACGATGAAGCCGACGTCGCCCACCCGGTTGACGATGAAGGCCTTCTTGCCGGCAGCCGCCGCCGTGTCCCGCTCGAACCAGAAAGAGATGAGCAGATAGGAGGAGAGCCCCACCAGCTCCCAGCCGACGAAAAGCACGGCGAAGTTGTTGGCCAGGACCAGGACGAGCATCGAGACGATGAACAAGTTGAGGTACGTGAAGAAACGCGAGAAGCGGGGGTCTGCGCGCATGTACCCGATCGAGTAGAGGTGAATCAGTGACCCAACCCCGGTGACGACGAGCGTCATCAGCGCCGAGAGCTGGTCCCAGCGCAGCTCCGCTTCGACTCCGAAAGCGGGAAGCCACTCGAACCAGCGAACGGTCTCGGTGGTGCCGCTTCCGGAGAAGAAATCGACGGCGAGGATCAAGGCGAATACGAAGGAGCCCGCAACCGCGGACGTGGCAACGATCCCCGCCCCCGGCTCACCGATGCGCCGCCCCACGGCAAACAGCAGCAGCATCGCGGCCAGAGGGAGCAAGACGACGAGCGAAACCATGACATCCATCAGCCGCGCAACTCCGCGAGCTCGTCCACCGACGCCGTCTGCCGTTTGCGGAACACCGCGACGATGATCGCCAGGCCGACGACGACCTCGGCGGCCGCCACCACCATCACGAAGAACACCGAGACCTGGCCGTCCAGGACGTTCAGCTCTCTGCCGGCCGCCACGAACGTCAGATTGACGGCGTTGAGCATCAACTCCACGGACATGAACATCACCAGGGCGTTGCGCCGCAGCAAGATGCCACCGCTGCCGATGACGAACAGCACCGCCGCCAGCGCCATGTACCAACCCGGAGTGACGGTCATCCGTCCACCTCTTCGTCGTCCCGGAAGAAGGCCAGGGCGATGGCACCGGCGGCGGCAACGATCAGCAGCAGGGCCGTTATCTCGAAGGGAAGCACCCAGCGCCGGAAGAGCTCGTTTCCGATCGCCTCCAACGTGCCGTTGACCGGGTCGAGAGGGTTGCGCACCCCCGTCGTCCAGGCAAGGCGGCCCGCGAGCACCACGCCCGCACCGAACAGGGCCATGAGCCCCAGCGCCACCGGACGTTGGATGGGCAGGTTCTCGCGGCGGTCCTCCGCCTTGTCGACGCCGATCAGCATGATCACGAAAAGGAAGAGTGTCATCACCGCCCCGGCGTAGATGATCACCTGCACCGCGGCCACGAAGTGCGCCGAATTCGACACATAGAACACGGCGACTGAGAACATGGTGAGCATCAGGCCCATCGCCGAATACACCGGGTTGCGCGCCCAAACCATGGTCACCGCACCGAACACGGCGGCGAGGCCGAAGATGACGAAGAGAACCAACTCGACCACTAGCGGGCGCCTCCTTCATCGGGGTCAGAGCGTTTCCCGTTTCCCGTTTCCCGTTCCCCGTCCTCTCCCTCGGGCGACTGGGAACTGGAAACTGGGGACGGGTCGGGCTCTGCCTGACCTTGCTCCGGCGGCCTCATGCCGACACCAGCAGTCGGGGTCCAACCACCGACCCCTTCGTAGGCAGCTCTTCCCGAAGGAGCGGTCGCCCTCATCCAGCCGTCACCCTCCGTCAATTCGTCGAGGTCGATGAGGGCGCCAGCGGGCTGCGGGTGGGGCACCGACCCATCCGGGTTCATGACCAGTTCCGCCTTGGTGTAGATGGCATCGTCACGATCGGTGACCGACATCTCGAAGAGATGGGTCATCGTGATCGCCTCGGTCGGGCACGCCTCCACGCACATGGCGCAGAAGATGCATCGCAGCATGTTGATCTCGTACACGAACCCGAAGCGCTCCCCGGGACTCACCGGCTCGTCGGCGGGGTTGTCCTTGCCGCGGACGTAGATGCACCGGGCCGGACACACTCCTGCACAAAGCTCGCAGCCAATGCACTTCTCCATCCCGTCCGGATAGCGGTTGAGCACGTGTCGGCCGTGGAACCGCTGCGGCTTGGTTCGCTTCTCCTCCGGGTATTGCCGGGTCACCTTCCGCTTGAAGATCTGCCGGAGTGTCACGCCGAATCCGGCGATCGGATCGAAGAGGCCCATCAGCGCATCACCCCCGTCATGACCACGGGGCTCCAAAGGTCCGGAATGCCTGAACGGCGGCAAAGAGGATGAGCCACGCCAGGCTGGCTGGGATCAGCCGCTTCCAGCCCAGCGTCATCAGCTGGTCGTAGCGCATCCGCGGCAAGGTGGCGCGCAGCCATACGAACACGAACAGCAGGATGTAGACCTTCAGCAGGAACCAGAAGATGGGCATCACCCAGGCGAGTCCGCCGGGAAGCCCAAAGTCAGGGCCGAGCCATCCTCCGAAGAAGACGGTGACGGCGATGGCCGAGACGTTGAACATGTTGATGTATTCGGCGAGGAAGAACAGAGCGAACCGAATGCCCGAATACTCGGTGTGGTACCCGCCGACGATCTCCGACTCCGCCTCGACGAGGTCGAATGGGGCCCGGTTGGTCTCGGCCACCGCGGCCACGAAGAAGATGATGAACGACGGCAGCAGCCAGAAGACGAACCAGCCGGGTATGAACCCCCGGAATGATCCCTGCTGGAGTTCGACGAGACGCGACAGCGACATCGTCCCCACGCCGATCGATCCGTCGGCGATCTGGATCGAGGCGAATAGCACCACGGGCACGAGGGCGAGGCCCATTGCCGCCTCATAGGAGATCATCTGGGCGGTCGCGCGCACGCCCCCGAGCAGTGGGTACTTGGAACCCGACGCCCATCCGGCGAGCACTATCGAGTACACAGCAAGCGACGACATGGCCAAGATGAAGAGGAGGCCGACGTTCAGATCGGTTCCCTGCAGCGTGACCAGGGTGTCTCCCACAGTGAAGGGAGAGCCGACCGGTATGACCATGAAGATGAGGAACGCCGGGATCATCGCAGCGACGGGGGCCGCCAAGTACATGCCTAGCTCCACCTTGCGCGGCGTCACTTGCTCCTTGAAGAAGAGCTTCACGCCGTCGGCCAGCGTCTGCAGGATCCCGAGAGGGCCGGCTCGGTTCGGACCGAGTCGGTTTTGCATGAAGGCCACGACGCGACGCTCGAACCACACCAGGATCAGCGTGTTGACCAGTAGGAGCGCGAAGGCCAGCACCGTCTTGACCGCCGCCGACCAGAACGTGTTGCCGAAGATGGCCTCGAGGAAGTCGATCATGCCGGCTCCACACTCACGGCCAAGCCGGAACCCACGCCTGCCCCCAGGTTGAAGGGCAGGTGGACGGTCCCCGGAGCCAGCGAATCGTCGAAGACGGCATCGAGCTCCGCGCTACCCGCCGAACCGGTGAGCCTCACTCGCTGCCCGGCCGCCACCCCCAGACCTGCCGCGTCGTCAGAGCGGATGTGCAGAGCAGCAGCGCCGGCGAGGCCCGCCAGCGATGGGCCCTTGACCATTGCGGTCCCGGCGTCGTAGAGGACCCGGCTCAGGTGGAGAACCAGTCCGGCGGACTCGCCGGACTGGGCCTCGGGCGCCTCGTGAACTGCACCGCCCCCGCGAGTGACGATTCCGTCGCGCCCCGGGCCCCAGTCGAGGGCCTCCCAGGACACTTCCGCATACGGCTCGAGCGCGGAGATCTCCTCCCCCAGGGCCTGTGCCGATCCGGTTCCCGCTGAATCCCCCAGGCGAACGGCGAGATCGCCGAGGATCTCGTCGGCGGGTCGGGCTTGGCCCGGCGCCGCTACGAGCCGATTGACCTTCTGCACCCGGCCTTCGAGGTTGGTCATCGTCCCCTCGACCTCGGCGAACCCCGCGGCGGGCAGCACGACATCCGCGCTGCGAGTGGACTCGTTGAGGAAGAGGTCGACGCTCACGACGAAGTCGGTGGTGCTCACACCACCGGATGGATGGTCGGCCATCGGGTCGGCGCCGAGTAGGAGCAGTGCTCGGATATCGGAGCCGAGCCCGGCAACTATGCCGTCGGCATCGAGGCCGGAAGCCAAAGGCGAGCGGCCCGGTCCCAGGTCGGGAGCGACGCCCATGTCGATGGCTCCGTAGAGGTTGGGACGGCGGCTCACCGCCAGAACCGACGCGTCGGGCAGGCCGGCGGCGAAAGCGGCCACCGCCCCAGCGAGATCAGGACTCTCGGTGAGGCCCGTCCTTCCTATCACGGCGACAACCGGCCCGCCTCCGAGGATTTCCCGCGCCGTGGCCAGTTCGCCCTCACCCGCGGCGAGCCGGCGGAGAGTCTCTCCGCCCTCGCCGGGTCTGTAGCGCACCACCTCCTCGGCGATGGAGTCGAGGCCCGTGGCCCGAGGATGTACGACGACGAGACGCGCTCCGAGCTCGGCAACAGCGCGTCGCACCCTGAGATAGAGCACGGGAAGCTCCTCTTTCAGGTCCGGGGCCCAGACCAACACGGCCTTGGCCGCCTCCAAGTCGCCGATGACTCCGCGTCGCGGTGCCGCGGCGAGGAGTGTGGTGGCCACCGCGTCACCCATGCGGGCGTCGAGATGCGGCGTTCCGATGATCTCGCGCAGGAGCCTTTGGAAAGCGAAGGCCTCCTCATTGGTGCTGCGCGCCCCACCCAGGCCGGCCACCGCTGCCGCGCCATGCTCGTCGACCACACGCGCGATGCCGGCCGCGGCCCTATCGAGGGCATCCGCCCAAGAAGTCTCCTCCAGGTCGCCGTCGTCACTTCTCACCAGCGGCGCGGTCAGCCTGTCGGGCGCGGCGAGGTATTGAAAGCCGAATCGGCCCTTGTCGCACAGCCAGCCGTGGCTGGTTGCATCGACGTCGACACCGAGCATCCGCAGGATCTCGTTCTGGCTGGACTGGACTGTGACCCTGCACCCCACCGAGCACCCGGCGCACGTGCTCTCCACTGCTTCCAGGTCCCAGGGGCGGGCCCGGAAGCGATAGGGAGTGGCGGTAAGGGCGCCCACCGGGCATATCTGCACCGTATTCCCCGAGAAGTAGGAGGAGAACGGCTCATCGACAAACGTGTTCACCTGAGTGTGGTTGCCGCGGTCGATGAACTCGATGAGAGGATCGCCCGAGATCTCGTCGCTGAACCGCGTGCAGCGAGCGCAGAGGATGCAGCGCTCCCTGTCGAGTAGCACCAGATCACTGATCGGAATCGGCTTTTCATAGTGCCGCTTCTCCTCGACGAAGCGACTCTCTCCCGGACCATGGGACATCGTCTGGTCCTGCAGCGGGCACTCACCGCCGCGATCGCACACCGGGCAATCGAGCGGATGGTTGATGAGCAGGAATTCGAGGACGCCCTCTTGGGCCTTCTTGACAGTGTCGGAGCGGGTGTGAACCACCATCCCCTCCTCAACCGGCATCGTGCAGGACGTCGTCAGCATCGTGCCGCGCGGTCCCTCCACCTCGACCAGGCACATGCGACACATGCCCACCGGCTTCATGCGCGGGTGCCAGCAGAAGCGAGGGATGTAAGTGCCCGCGGCCTGGGCGACCTCGATCAGCAGCTCACCGGCGGGAGCCTCTACCTCACGCCCGTCGATGGTGAGCTTGAACGTCTCAGACACCGGCCGGCTTCTCCTGCGGGAGCAACGCCCGTACCTCGTCCCCGAAATGGGTGAGGATCGACGTGATGGGCGAAACCGCCGACGGACCCAGCGGGCAGATCGTCGTCTGCGCCGGCGGCCACGTCAGGCCGGGTGAGATGTTGTCACTGATATCGATCAAGAGATCCAGGTCTGCCTCGCGGCCCTGCCCGGCGAGCAGTCGCTCCAGGATGCTCTGCAACCAGGTCGTCCCCTCCCGGCAAGGGGTGCACTGGCCGCACGACTCATGTGAGAAGAACCGCACGATGCTGAGGGCGGCGGCGACGACATTCGTCGTCTCGTCCATGACCACCACCGCCCCGCTGCCCAGGCTGGAGCCGAGCCGCATGGCGTCGTCGATGGTGACCGGCTCGTCTAGCTGATCGGGAACGAACCACGGCATAGAAGCGCCACCCGGCATCCAGCACTTGAGGTCGTTGCCGTTCCTGATGCCGCCGCCGACGTCGTAGATGAGGTCCCGCCATGACATGCCCATCACCAGCTCGTAGTTGCCGGGCTCGTTCACGTGTCCGGAGAGGGAGAACAGGCGTGTGCCGCGTGACCCCTCCGGTCCGATCGCGTCGTAGGCGCTCCCTCCGTTGGAGATGATCCAGGGGATGTTCGAGATCGTCTCCACGTTGTTGACGATCGTCGGCTTGGCGTAGAGACCCTCGACTGCAGGAAAGGGGGGCTTGATACGAGGCTCGCCCCGCCTCCCCTCGAGCGAGTTGAGCAAGGCCGTCTCCTCGCCGCAGATGTAGGCGCCGGCGCCCAGATGAATGGTGATCTCGAGGGAATGCCCCGAGCCAAGTATGTCCGAGCCGATGAAGCCGGCGGCGCGGGCCTCGTCGATCGCCCGCTGCACGCGGCGAGCCGGCTTCGGGTACTCGCCGCGGATGTAGATGAAGGCATGGTCGACACCGAGTGCGAAAGAAGAGATCACGATGCCCTCGATCACCTGGTGTGGGTCACGCTCCAGCAACTGGCGGTCCTTGAATGTTCCGGGCTCAGACTCGTCGCCGTTTATGACCAGATAGTGCGGCTCAGACGGAGCCAAGAAGCCCCACTTGACACCACAGGGGAAGTTGGCACCGCCGCGGCCCCGCAAGTTGGCCGCGGTGACTTCCTCCACGATCTGCTTCGGCGTCATCTCGGAAACTGCCCTGCGCAACGCCTCATAGCCGCCGGTGGCCTCGTACTTCTGCAGTGTGTGCGAGTCGGCCGGATGGTCCGTCATTCGACGCGTGAGGATGAGGTCCGTCATTCGACCTCCTCGGCCGAGCCGTAGGGACCGAACGCGGGGACCGGGCCCGAGGCCCCTTCTTCCTCTGCCGGACCCCAGTCGAAAGACCGGGTGCCACCGAACTCGGCCTGCATCACATCGGTCCCGACCACTTCCGGAGCGTCCGACGTCAGCCAGCGGCACAGTCTTCTTGCCGCTTCGGGGGTCACTCCCTCGATCAGCTCATAGTTGACCTGCACGGCCGGAGCGCCGCCGCAGGCCCCGATGCATTCGACTGCCTCGACGGAGAAAGTGCCGTCGGGCCCCGTGCTTCCTTCGGCCACTCCCGTCTCCTCGGCCACGGCCTCGAGGACCTCCTCGCCGCCGAGGAGATGACACGAGATCGAGTGACAGACGGAGAGGATGTAGCGGCCGGCGTCGCCCCGCTTGTACATCGTGTAGAAGGACGCCACCGACTCCACTTGAACCGGGGTGAGCCCGGTGTAGCCGGCCACCTCCTTCATGCCCGCCGCGGTCAGCCCGCCCTCGTGGCGCATCGCCATATAGAGGAGCGGCATGACCGCGGAGCGAGCCTCCGGGTACCGCGCCACGATCTCCTCCGCCTGCTGCCGAAGAGGTGCCGGCCAGGTCATCGATCCACGTCTCCCATGACCGGATCGGCCGAGGCGAGAGCTGCGATGGTGTCGGCTATGAGGGAACCGGTGAGCATCATCGGCAAGGCCTGGACGTTGGCAAACGAAGGTCCCCGCACGTGAAGCCGCCACGGCTTGGCTCCACCCGAGGACACCAGGTACATGCCGAGCTCGCCTCGAGCCGACTCCACCGCTTGGTAGGTCTCCCCGGCGGGGACCTTGAAGCCTTCGGTGAAGATCTTGAAGTGATGGATGAGGGCCTCCATGGATTCGTCGATCCGGGCGCGCGGTGGAGGGGTGACCTTGCGATCCGCGGTCCGGTAGTCCCCTGAGGGGATCGACTCCATCACCTGGGTGACTATCCGCAGCGACTGACGGATCTCTTCGAATCGGACGATGAACCGATCGAACACGTCTCCGTCCGACGCTGTGGGAACGTCGAACTCGTATTTGTCGAACCCTGAGTAGGGGAACGCCCTTCGCACGTCGTAGTCGACTCCGGAAGCCCGAGCCACCGGCCCCGTGACCCCGAAGGCCAGACATTCGGCGGCCGTCAAGACCCCGACGCCCTTGGTCCGCTCGAGGAAGATCGGGTTGCCGAGAAGCAACGCCTCATAGTCGCTCAGGCCCGATTCGACGGTGTCGATGATGGCGGTCACGTCGTCGCGCCAGCCGTCGGGCAGGTCGGCGGCGACACCCCCGGGACGGATGTAGTTGTGGTTCATCCGCAGACCGGTGGTCTTCTCGAAGAAGTCGAGCAGCGCTTCGCGTTCGCGCCAGCCGTAGATCATCATCGAGAGTGCGCCGATGTCGAAACAGGTGGTTGCCGTCCACAGCAGGTGGCTCGCCACCCGGTTCAACTCCGACATGAGAACCCGGATCGCCTCGGCTCGGGGTGGCACCTCCGCGCCGAGGAGCTTCTCGACGGCCAGCGAGAAGCCGAGCTCGTTGTGGAACGGCGACAGGTAGTCCATGCGGGTGACGTTGGTGGGGCCCTGCATGAACGTGAGCGTCTCGGCGGTCTTCTCCATGCCGGTGTGGAGGTAGCCGATGATCGGCTTGACCCGCCGGATCGTCTCCCCGTCCAATTCGAGATGGAGCCGGAGCACGCCATGAGTCGCCGGGTGCTGGGGACCCATGTTGATGATCTGGAGCTCGTCATCGGCGGACTCGGCACCTTCGAAGTCGTCTTCGATGACGGTGCCCAGCTGGCCGGCGAGGATCTCGTCCGCCTCGTCGGCGAGCATCTCCTGAGCTCCTTCGTCCGTGAAGGGCCCCAGTTCGCGGGGAGCTTCGGTGCCGCTCAGCCACAGATCATGCGTGCGGCGCCTCTCGCTGGCGGAGTCGGCCGCCTCGGCCGGAGGATTCTCCTGGGAGGCGGGATCCGGAGCCTCGAGGTCCCCGGTGACGACGTCGGGAGGATTGCTCATGTCGCCTTGTTCGCCCCCTTGAACTGAACGGGGACGCTTCCCACCGGGAAGTCCTTGCGGAGCGGATGCCCTTCCCATTCGTCGGGAAGCAGTATCCGGGTCGGATCGGGGTGTCCTACGAAATCGACTCCGAGGAGATCGAAGGCTTCGCGCTCGTAGAAATCGGATCCTGGATACACATCCGAGATCGTCGGCACGGTCGGATCCTCGCCGGGGATGCCTACCAGCACCCGAAGGCGCCGGTTGAGCCTGACCGATACGACGTTTACGACTACCTCGAAGCGGGGACGACGGCTGAGGTAGTCGACGGCGCAGAGGTCGATGAACATCTCAAACCCAGCGTCCCGCACGGCTTCCATGAAACCTGCCAGATCGGAACGGTCGACCCGTGCCACGGCGTCGCCGTGGACCTCGACGAATCGAGCATCAGGGAAGGCTGAGGCGGCTTCTTCCAATCCGGGAGGGATCCACGCGGTCATCTGACGATCGCTCCCTCCTTGATGGCGTCTTGCAGCGACAAGATGCCGTGCATCAGCGACTGGGGGCCCGGTGGGCAGCCCGGCACGTAGACGTCCACGGGCACGACCTGATCGACGCCTTGAACCAGGGCGTAGTTGTTGAACATGCCGCCGCTGGAGGCGCAGGCACCCATCGAGATGACCCACTTCGGCTCGGCCATCTGGTCGTACACCTGGCGAAGCACCGGTGCCATCTTCTGCGACACCCGTCCGGCAACGATCATCAGGTCTGCCTGGCGGGGTGAGGCGCGAAAGACCTCCATCCCGAAACGTGCCAGGTCGTTGTGAGCTGCCCCGGTGGCCATCATCTCGATGGCGCAGCAGGCGAGCCCGAACGATGCCGGCCACATCGACCGGGTACGCGCCCAATTGACCGCCTTGTCGAGGACGGCCGTAATGAGGTTGGAGGGGCCGGAGGCCCGGGCCATCAGGCAGCCTCCTCGAGCGTCGAAGGAGCCTGCTGGTAACGGCGCCGGCGAGCGACGTTCCAATCGAGGGCCCCCCGCTTCCACACGTACGCCAACGTCTCGACCAGCAGGAGCGTGAAGATCCCTACTGCGGCCACGCCGTACCAGCCGAAGGAGTCGAAACGGCTCGCCCAGGCGAAGAGGAAGACGATCTCGATGTCGAAGATGACGAACAGCATGGCCACGAGGTAGAAGCGCACCGGAAAACGCTGCACCGGTTCCTGCAGTGGGACTATCCCGCACTCGTAGGGCTCGAGCTTCTCCGGTGTTGGGTTCTGCTTGGTGAGCAGCCTGCTGGCGATCATCGAGACACCGCCAAAGGCAAGAGCCAGGAGAAACATGATGGCGATCGGCAGGTACGCGGTCAGCGACATCTCTGGGCTCTCGGGGACCGTTGCAGATTAGGTCGGTGGAGTAACGCGTCGAAACCCGCGCGAGTCATAGATGTACCCCGACCGCACGGCCGCTGGCAGGTGTCGGATGGGGCAGACGAAGAGCCTAGGGAAGGGGAGCCCTTTTGGATTTCGACATCTTCTTCGATCGCATCGGCGATCTCGACTGGCTGGCGGTAGTCGTCGGCGCGGTCCTGTTCATGGTGGTCGGTTTCATCTGGTACGGACCCCTGTTCGGCCAGCAATGGTCGGCCGCAACGGGGATACCCATGGAAGGGGGTACGCCGGCGACGGACAAGCTCATTGCCACGTTCGTCTACTCGTTCGTGCTGAGTGGAGCCATCAACTACTGGGGAGTGCTCGACGGCGACATCGAGCATTCTCTGATCATGGGGATCGTGTTGGGCATCGCCGTGATTGGCGCGGCTTCGTACGCGGCCGTCGTCTGGGAGAAATACAACCGATCAGCGTGGATGATCAACACGTTGTTCCTATTCGTGGGAATCACCATCGTCACCTACATCCAGGGGTTGATGGCATAAGAAGCCATTAGCCATTAGCGACTAGCAATTGGCAACCGAAGGGGATCGGCACGACCGGTCCCCTTCTCTAACGCCCGAAGCCCGATGCCCGATGCCGATCGGGTAACGGGTGACTCGACTTGGCGAAGATCAGAGGCGGTAGATACGTGCAGCCCGCGGCAACGCCGCTCAGATCTGGAACGGGCAACACCGCCCGAAGGGCGGCTAGGGCTCCGGCCCCACCCGCACGATCCGTTCAATCATGTCGTAGGCGCGCTCGCCCATGTCCTTGTCCTCGGGCCGCATGAGGTTGGCCATGACACGCAGCGTCCACTCCATCAGGGTGCGGTTGCGCAGGCCGGTTCGAGTGAGGAGCCGCATGGCACCGGGGCGACCGATGAGCCTCACGAAGGCGCGGGAAACGCGGAAGTAGAGACCGTAAGTTGCCTCGATCTCGTCCTTGTACGCCGACAGCCGCCCGAGGTCGTCGGCGGCGAGGGCGGCGTGGACGTGCCTGGCAGCCGTTCGACCGGTCTCGTAGGCATAGGCGATCCCTTCGCCGTTGAAGGGGTTGACCCCGCCGGCAGCGTCACCCACGATGACCCAGTTGGGGCCGAAGAGGGGACCCACCGAGAACGACATGGGCAGCTTCCCCCCGCGATTCTCGGTGAGGCGGGTCGCCTCCGAAGCCTCCCAGTGCTTCGGCGTGGACCGGACCATGGCAGTCATCAGATCGGTCGTGTTGAGCTCTTTCCAACGGTGGAAGGTCGACAGAACACCTACACCGATGTTGATGGTGCCGTCACCGAGGGGGAAGACCCAGCCGTAGCCGGGCACCGAAGCGCCCGCGGCGTCGCGCAGATCGAGCTGACTCTCCAGAAAGGGATCGGCGGACCGCGGCGACGCGAAGTAGGCGCGAGCGGCCAAGCCGAAGGGAAGCCGCTTGTCGCGCACGGTGCCCAGGGCCCGCCCGAATCGCGATAGGGACCCGTCGGCGACGACGACCACGCGCGGTTCCACGATCTCGGTTTCCCCATCGCTGCTCAGCTCCACGACCGGCACCCGTCCCCGGTCGACCAACGGGCGCGCCGTCGTATGGGAACGGACAACGACTCCCTGCTTCTCCGCCAGGCGAGCCACTTGCTGGTCGAGATCGGCACGCCTGATCACACCCCCCCAGTTGGGGTAGATCGGATGGTCGGGCCAGTCGAGCTGCATCACCAGCTCCGCGGAGTAGGCCCGCAGGCCGCCGACGCGATGGAACTCGGGCACGTCGAAGTCGAAGCCCATGTCGATCAGCTGCCTGATCGACCGCGGAGTCAGCCCGTCGCCGCAGGTCTTCTCTCGCGGATACTCCTTCTTCTCGACAAGCAGCACCTGATGGCCGGCCTGAGCCAGCCAATGAGCCGCCGCCGATCCTCCCGGACCGCCGCCGACGACGAGGACATCGACCTTCGTCACGACCCGGCAGGCTAGGCATCAGCCGGATGCTGTCGGGCCGACGGCCCGGTCTGGAGGGTGGACTCGGCGAAGCCCTCTGCTGGGTGGCTACTCAGCGCCGATCGAAGGGGCTAGTCCGCGGTTCAAGCTCCCTGTGTCTATATGACGATGAGTCGAGAGCACAGGGAGGGTTGGGGTTACATGCCTCCGGACCAGTCACCGGGAACCGGGACAATCGATGAAAAGCGTCGCGAGGCGGCGGTTGAGGCATTGCTCGACACCGATTCTCCACTCGAAGAGACGAGCCGAGCCGGGCTGGCAGTGACGGCGGCCAACGCACTCGGCACCGCCTGGGCCACCTACCAGCTCTACCCCGACCCCAGAGGGCGCATCGGCTTTGATCGTGCTCTACAGGACCTCGCCTCGGCTCCGACCATTGAGTACCTCGAGGTGGGCCCGCGCGCCTTCGTCTGGGACCGCTCCGAGGTGGCGGCCACCCACGCCGGAACTGAACGGATCGTCGACCGCTTGTTCGTCAACAACGTCGCCGCGATCCAGTTCTTCGACGCCCCAAGCGCCGAGGACCTACTGGGCATGTTCGAGGTCATTCGGCACACGCCCGAGGACCTCGACGCCAAAGGCGGCGCCGGCGCCGTCCTCAAGGAATCAGGTATCCACGCCATCCGCTTGCTGGAGCGGCGCATTCTCACCGACTCCGAGAGGGAGGAAGACGAGGACGAGCCGGGTGAACTCGGCGGAACCGCCGACTTCACCGACTACGCCGGCGACCCGGAGGCACTGGCGGCCGCCCTGCTCGAGGCGGCCGGCGAGGACTCCGCAGCTCTGGCCGCCCTGGTGATCGAGGCCTACAGCAGGGCACACGAACTGATCGATCCCCAGGACATCTGGGAGCGCGAGGAGATCGTGCACACCTTCGTCGACATGTTCTTCTACTTCCCTCGGGAGTTCCAGGCCCCCCTGATGTCCGAGGTTCTGGCGCGTCAAGATGAGAGCCCCTTCCGAATCTTCCTCGACCAGTTCGCCAGCCACGAGCTGAACGAGCTGGCCCCGTTCCTCGACGCCGACACCCATCCCCTGCTTCTCGAGTACGCCCGGATCGCCGGAGAGACCGCCGACCGCAGCGGTGAACTGATCGGTCTTCTCCACGAGGCCGGTGCCGAGGATTCGGTGGACGTCGTCGTCGCTCGGCGCATCGAAGCGGTACTCACACCGGGAGCCAGCCCGGCCGACGCATCCGGTGGTGGCGCGCTCACCAGGCTCGCCGCGCAACGACCCGATGCCAACGAGCACTTCAGCACCGGGACAGGAGTCCTCCAGGGGCTTCTCACGGTCGTCGACTCCGACCAGGACACACGCCGCGTGCTGCGCATCTGGGCCGGCAAGGTCTCCCACGCGATCCGCCATCGCGAACCGGAGGTGGGCCTGAACTGGCTGCGCGCCGTGTCCGACGCCGATTCGCTGACCAACCCGGCCGAGGGCCCCGCCTACCAGGCACTGCACAAGGCGATGAAGATGGAAGTCGTCACCAACCTCGCCGAGGTCCTGCACGAGACGCCCGATTCGGAGTCGGGTCTCGAGCTGCTGCGCCGCCTGGCGCCGCACGTCATCGATCATCTCATCGACCTGCTCGGAACCGAAGAGGAGCAGAGCCGGCGCCGGGCGCTCATCGAGATGGTCGTGGAGGTGGCCCGCCGGCACCCAACCCGAGTTGTTGCTCACCTCGACGATCCGCGCTGGTACTTGATCCGCAACCTGGCGCTGATCCTGGGGCGATGCCAGCACCCCAAGATGGTGGAGCACGTCCTGCCCCTCACCGAGCATCTCGACGATCGTGTTCGCCGCGAGGCGTTGCGAGCCATATACGCCCTCACGCGGGAAGCCGACATCAGGCCCTTCATCGCGGGTCTCTCCGACCCCCACGAGTCCGTGCGTCAGGTAGCGGCGACGATCCTGCGCACCTTCCAGGACGACGGGCTGATCCCTGCCCTGGAAGGGATACTCGAGGGGTCTGCCAGCACCAGCGTGAAGCTCGACGTCGTCGCCCTGCTCGGGTCGCTACGCAATCCCGAGGCCCGCGCCGTGCTGGAGAAGATGACCCAGGCCCGCGGCGGTGGTTGGGGCTCCGCCCGGGCGTTGCGAAGCGCGGCGCGTCAGATCCTGGGGACGGGACGATGAACGAGGCCGGCGTCCGCACCCTGCTCACGGCCCTGCGCCGGTCGGCCTCGCACCGCCGGCTGTACGGGCCCGACCACCATCTCACCGAGTCGGCCGACGCAGCCGTCGCCCAAGCCGCCGACCAGCTGGTGGGGACGGCGCGTCGCGCCGTGGTCACCCTGATCGACGACACGTTGTATCTCGACGGCAAGCCCCTGGCGGCCACCTCGATGGCGTTCAACGGGATCATCCGTGGTCTCGAGGAGCGCGGCGTGGAGTCCATCGCCTTCGAAGCCCCGGTCGACATCACCGACTGCGGCAAATTGGCCGCGCTGATCTGCGGCCTGGGTCCCGGCCCGACGCCCGAATCGACGATCAACCTCAACGACGACGATTGGAGCCGCGATGAGGTGGTCCCCTCCGGGTCAGAGGGACTCCGCAGCGCCTATACATCCTCGTTGGAAGCGCTTCGGTCTGTCGGCGTCTCCCTGCGCCGCGGCACCGGCATAGAGCTCGGACGCGCTTCGGCCGCCGTCAAATCCCTCCTCGATCAGTTGGTCTCCCAGCCCGGAGCGGCTTTCTTGCTCACGACGGTGAAGAGCCACCACGAGTACACCTTCTATCACTCGGTGAACACGTCGATCCTGTCCCTGGCTCTCGGCCGCCTCGCCGGTCTTGATGAGGACGACTTGCTCCTCCTCGGCATGGGGGCCCTGCTCCACGACATAGGCAAAATAGGCGTTTCCGCGGCGATCCTGCAGAACCCGGGACAGCTGAGCGTCTCCGACTGGGCCGAAATCAAGCGGCATCCCCAGCTCGGCGCCGAGGCGATCTTGGCCGCAGCCAGCCCAGGACAGGAAGTTGCCGCGGTCGTGGCCTTCGAGCACCACGCCAGATACGACGGGCTCGGCTACCCCGCGGCCGCCAACCGGCACCGCCACGAGTCACACCACTCCCACAGCCGACCGCTGCACTACTTCAGCAGGCTCGTTTCGGTCACCGACACATACGACGCCATCACCACGAGACGGGCCTACCGCCGCGCCGAGACCCCGAGCCGTGCTCTTTCGACACTTCTCCACGGCGCCGGCACTTCTCACGATCCCGACTTCGTGCACGCCTTCATCAGGATGATGGGCATCTACCCGCCGGGCACCCTCCTCGAACTGCGCAGCGGCCGCGTGGCGATGATCACTCACCCAGCCGACCATCCGGCGGCGCCGCCTTTCGGGGTGCTCGTCGCCGACGCCGGTGGATCTCATCTGGAGGATCCTGAGCCGATAGTGCTCGATAAGAGCGACATCGTCGATCAGGTGCCCCCTGCCAGAATCGGTGTCGACCCGGCTGCCCTGCTGGATCGACTCTCCGAGACCGAACTGCTCGCCTCCTGAGCACGGCGCCGCCACCGCGGCACCTAGGGTTGCGCGACAGTGATCGACCTGTTCTCCGACACGCACACCCTTCCCGACGAGGGCATGCGACAGGCGATGGCCGCCGCAGAGGTCGGCGACGAGCAATTGGGGGAAGACCCCACGACGCGCCGACTCGAGGAAGAGGTGGCGACGTTGCTCGGCACCGACGCGGCTCTGTTCATGCCCACCGGCTCGATGTGCAACAAGGTCGCTGTTTCGGCTCTGACGCGACCCGGCGACGCCCTCGTCTGTGACCACCTGTCGCACGTGTTCCGCTTCGAGGGCGGAGGCTCGGCGGTCCTCTCCGGAATCGTGTTCGAGCCCGTGGTCACCGAAAAGGGGTACTTCACGCCAAAGCAGATGGAAGCGGTCATGAACCCGGGCAGCGTGTACCAGCCGCGGACCTCGCTGGTGGTGCTGGAGCAGACGCACAACTTCGGCGGAGGAACCATCTGGCCATTCGACCAATACGAAGAGGTCTGCGCCGCGGCTCGCCGCCACGGCGCCGCCGTCTACACCGACGGGGCACGCCTCCTCAACGCCGTGATGGCGACGGGCATCGAGGCGTCGCTCTGGGCGACTCCGGTGGATGCGATCTGGATCGACTTCTCCAAGGGCGTCGGGGCTCCGGGCGGAGCCGCGATCGCCGGATCGGCTGAATTCGTCGAGAAGGCCAACCGCTTCAAGTACCTCTACGGCGGAGCCATGCGGCAGTCAGGGATCCTTGCCGCGGCAGCTTTGCACGGGCTCGAGCACAACGTCCCCCGCCTCGCGGACGATCACGCCAATGCCCGCCGCCTTGCCATGGGGTTGCGCGACCTGGGTTTGAGCGTCGCCGAGCCCGAGTCCAACATGGCCTTCTGCGACCCGCCGCCGCAACTGGGCCTGGCCGGGTTCATCGATGCTATGGGCTCCGAGGGGGTGCGGATCAGTCAAGCCGCGGGGCGGGCGCGCATGGTGACCCATGTCGGCGTGGGCGCGCCCGACATCGATGAGGCCTTGGCCGCGGC
>JABAOH010027982.1_pt1 | contig 50998 bp, 38 predicted proteins | sample 7062181 | NCBI WGS metagenome assembly JABAOH01 (sample SAMN14538630, study PRJNA623070) | marine sediment metagenome | biome: marine biome [ENVO:00000428]; feature: marine pelagic biome [ENVO:01000023]; material: deep marine sediment [ENVO:00002113]; isolation source: pool of 5 deep marine... | reverse complement strand
CCAAGATCCAAGGCTTTCGACCAGGAAAAGCTCCCAAAGATATGGTGAAGCGCATGTTTTTCTTTGATATCAGAAAATCACTCCTAGATTCCTTGATCCCTAAAGCCTTGGGAAAAGAGCTTAAGGATCTCGGCCTGAATCCGATAAGCACTCCGGTCATCGAAGACCTTAAGTTTGAGGAAGGTCATCCTTTATTTCTGAGAACATCCTTCGAGATTCTGCCAGAATTTGAACTTCCTGATTATAAAAGAATTAGCGTCACCAAGAACGAGGTCTCGGTGACCGAAGAAGATGTTGACCGTTCTCTCCAAGAGCTCCAGCAAAGGGCTGCCGAATATGTCCCGATTGAGGGGAGGGGAGTGGTGGATGGAGATTACGCTCTCGTTGAAATCAAAGGGAAAGATATGAAATCAAATAAATTGCAACCGACTGAAAAAGTTCTTATTCTGGCCGGGCATCCTGATAATGAGAAACTCCTGAATGAGAACTTAAAGGGATTAAAGGTGAATGAAGAGAGACAATTTGTCATCTCTTACGATGCTAACCATCAAAACCATAAACTGGCCGGCAGAAGGATTGAGTACAATTTGAAGCTTATTTCTATCAAGGAAAAAAAGCTCCCCCCAGTGAACGATGATTTTGCCAAAGTGCTGGGAGAATATAAAGACCTGGCTGATTTGAAGGAAATGATAAAAAAAGAAATTCTGGCCTCTAAAGACGAGTCCTCTAAAAGGGAGATGGCAGAACATATTATTGCTAAAGTATCCGACAAAATAGATATAGAACTTCCCGAGACATTGGTCGAGGAGGAGAATATCTCCTTGTTGAAACAGCGTCTGGCTCAAATTCCGCGCCAAGAACTCAATAAAGATAAAATTGAAGCCTTGAAGAACGAAGGGAGAAAACAGGCAGAGAAGAACCTGAAGAATCATCTTGTTCTCAGGAAGATAGCTGAAAAAGAAGGCTTTGATGTTTCAGAGGACGAAGAGGACCAAGAAATAAAGGCCATTGCCAAGGCTAACCGTGTTCCCTTGGCCCAAGTTATAGATAATCTGAACAAAGAAGGGAGGAGAGAAGAGCTGAAGAATGCAATCTTGCTTAAAAAGACGGTTGACTTTTTGGTGAAACAAGCTATAATAAATTAACTAGACCTCCTATGACATTAATTCCCTTTATTGTCGAACAAGATGGAAAAACAGAACGAGCTTATGATATTTATTCTCGTCTTCTTAAAGACAATATCATCTTCATCGGTTCTGAAATAAATGATAGCATTGCCAATTTAATCATAGCCCAAATGTTATACCTAGAAGCTGAAAATCCGGACAAGGAGATATCTCTTTACATCAACTCTCCTGGAGGAAGCATCACTGCTGGCTTGGCCATCTACGATACCATGCAACTGGTCAAATCTGATGTTTCCACGATCTGTGTGGGACAGGCGGCAAGTATGGCAGCTGTTCTCTTAGCTGCTGGGACATCAGGCAAACGGTATTCTCTTCCCAATTCTCGGATTATTCTTCACCAACCATTTGGCGGATTCCACGGTCAGGCTGCCGACGTGGCCATTCAGGCCAAAGAAATCATGAGAATAAGAGAAAACATAAATGATATTTTGATTAAACATACAAACCAGCCGCGAGATAAGATCCAGGCTGATATCGACCGGGACTTCATCATGACTCCTGAACAGGCTAGAGAATATAAAATCATAGACATGATCATTACTACACGAGCACAATCAGAAAAGTAATTCAATAATATTTCATTCCCATAATAATTTTTGTGAGTAATAACCATGGATGACCGATACCAACAGAGTTTTCGCTCCAGTGTCAAATGCTCTTTCTGCAGCCGCAGTCAATCACAGGTTAAAAAATTGATCGCCGGCCCAGACAGCGTATATATTTGTGAAAATTGTGTGGAAGTGGCTCACTCCATAATCCTTTCCGATAAGTTAAAAGAAGATGATCGCAAGCATCAAGTCGATTTTCCCACTCCTTTGCAGATTAAAAGCGCTCTGGATGAATACATAATTGGCCAAGAAAAAGCAAAGAAGAAAGTTTCGGTGGCAGTCTACAATCACTATAAACGCATTCATGTTCATCAGAGAATCGACGATGTGGAACTCTCCAAGAGCAATATCCTTCTCATAGGCCCCACTGGAACTGGAAAGACTTTAATGGCTGAAACGCTGGCCAAAATACTGAGCGTTCCTTTTGCCATCGCTGATGCCACCTCTTTGACTGAGGCTGGCTATGTCGGAGAAGACGTGGAGAATGTAGTCCTTAAATTATTCCAGACAGCTAAAGGAAATATAGACAAGACTCAAAAAGGAATAATTTACATTGACGAAATTGATAAAATCAGTCGAAAAAGCGGCTCTCCGTCTATCACTCGAGATGTTTCTGGAGAAGGAGTCCAGCAGGCATTGTTGAAGATAATCGAAGGGACTGTTACCAATATTCCTCCTCAAGGAGGGCGAAAGCATCCTTATCAGGAATTCATTCCGGTCGATACGAATAACATTCTATTTATTTGCGGAGGCGCTTTTACCGGCCTTGATCAAATCACGGCCTCTAGAATCGGAAAATCGGCGGTGGGTTTTAAATCCGACCAGCAGAGAAAAAAAATAGAGTCTTTGAATATCATAGAAGATCATTTGATGCCTCAGGACCTGATAAAGTATGGTCTGATTCCAGAACTGGTAGGCCGAATTCCTGTGGTGGCGACTTTTTCTGACTTGAACGAAAAAGATTTAATAGATATTCTCACCAAGCCGAAGAACGCAATCGTTAAACAATTCCAGAAACTTTTTAAAATGGAAGGTGTCGAACTGGAATTCACCCGCGATGCTCTCATGGCAATTGCCAAGAAATCTATCGAGAAAAAACTAGGAGCAAGAGGCCTGAGAACCATCATTGAAGATTTGATGCTGGATATTATGTTTCATTTGCCTTCCTCCAAGAAGTCGGCCAATATCAAAATCACAAAGACTATGGTCAAAGACAAAGAATTAAGTTTTGACACCTTAAAAAGAGCAGTAGGAGCGTAATCATGGACGATCCTCGTGACTATCCTGAAGTGATAAAGAGCATTCCTTTGATTCCTTTGAGGGAACTGGTCGTTTTTCCTTCCACTCTAGTTCCTTTCATCATCGGACGGCCTTCCTCAGTTCAAGCGTTGGAAAAGGCCATGGAAAAGAACAAGATGGTTTTCCTGTCTACTCAGATGGATGCCTCTCTGGATAATCCCAGTCAAAGGGATATCTATTCTATCGGTGTTATCGCCAAAGTCATCAGAGCAGTGAAAACGACTAACAAGAACATCAAGATTGTTGTCGAAGGCAAAAGAAGAGCTCGGATTATAGAGTTTCTCAGCAGCTATCCCTTTTATCAAGTTCTGGCTAAAGAGTTGAAAGAAATCGAGGTCGATGACACAGAAATAAGAGATTTACTGAAAAGAGTGCTGACTCTTTTTGAAGATTATTTAAAACTCAGTCAAAATACGAGTTTTGAATCCATCATCCCTGCTTTGAGGGATAATACTCCTAACAGAATCGCTGATATCATTGCTTCGCATCTTTATTTACCTCTGGAAGAAAAGCAGAACTTGCTGGAAACTGTGAACAGCTTGGAGAGAATGCGCCGGCTTAATTTTGTTCTCGAGAATGAGATCTTGAAGATTCATTCAAAATTGAGAAGGGACGGTCGCAAGTCAAGTCGCGCCAAATTTCCTTTTGGCGAATCTGGCACAAAAGTCCTTCCTCCTGGGGTGAGTTATAAAAAAGAGGAGCAGCCTAGCGAAATAGAAGAGCTAAGAGAGAAAGTCACTAAGGCTAAAATGCCAAAGGACGCCGAAGATAAAGCGAATAAAGAAATAGAAAGACTAGAGTCCATGCCTCCGATGTCTGCCGAAGCCACGGTCTGCCGTAACTATTTGGATTGGCTTATTGCCTTGCCTTGGAACAAAAAGTCAAGAGAAAAGAGAGACCTCAAAGAGGCAGAGAGAATTCTGGACGAAGACCACTATGGGCTGGAAAAAGTCAAAGAAAGAATACTGGAGTATCTTTCTATACGGCAGCTGGTTAAGAATCCTAAAGGAGTCATCCTGGGCTTTATCGGACCTCCAGGAGTAGGGAAGAGTTCCCTGGGACGTTCTATTGCCAGGGCTACAGGAAGGAATTTTGTGCGCCTTTCTCTGGGAGGAGTCAGAGATGAGGCAGAAATTAGAGGACACCGGAGAACTTACATAGGAGCTTATCCAGGTAGAATCATTCAGATGGTCAAAAGAGCTGGGACGAAGAACCCAGTGTTCCTGCTGGATGAAGTTGACAAAATGAGTATGGACTTTAGAGGAGACCCGGCAGCAGCCTTGATGGAGGTTTTAGACCCTGAACAAAACAGCACTTTTCTTGATCATTACATCGATACTGACTTCGACCTCTCTCAGGTGATGTTCATCGTCACCGCGAATATGCTTGAACCTGTCCCCAGACCCTTGATCGACCGGATGGAAGTCATTCGCCTTCCTGGCTATACAGAAGATGAGAAACTCCAGATTGCTAAAAAGTTCTTGTTACCCAAGCAAATGAAGGCCCATGGATTAAAGGGACATAATCTCAAGGTCGAAAACAAGGCCTTTGTTAAACTTATTCAAGAATACACTCGAGAAGCAGGCGTAAGAAACATAGAGAGAGAAATAACCTCTATCTGCCGCAAAGTCGTAAAGAGTGTCGTGAATAAAGGTAAGAGTTATGTAGATAAAGTTACCTCAAAGAATTTAGAAAAATACCTCGGCATTCCCAAGTATCGAAGAGCAGAAGTGGACAAAAGAGATGAGATTGGAGCAGCTATAGGCATGGCCTGGACAGAATTCGGAGGCGAGCTTTTAACTTTCGAAGTGACCAAGGTCCATGGAAAAGGTAATTTCACATTGACCGGCCATCTCGGGGAAATCATGCAGGAGTCTGCTCAGGCTGCCTTCAGTTATGTCAAGGGAAAAATTTACGAACTTGGAATCTCCAAAGACTTGCATAAAAACTTCGATATCCATATCCATGTCCCTGAGGGGGCAACCCCTAAAGAAGGACCTTCGGCAGGGATAACGATTGCGACTTCTATTATTTCTCTTCTCAGCGGAATCCCGGTGAACAAAAATGTGGCCATGAGCGGGGAAATCACCTTGAAGGGCAAGGTCCTTTCTGTAGGAGGCATTAAAGAGAAATTATTAGCAGCCCATCGAGCAGGGATAAAAGAATCAATTCTTCCTTTAGATAATCAACCGGATCTAAAGGATATGCCTAAGAAAATAAAAGAAGACATGACGATTCATCTCGTTGAGAATATGGACGAAGTATTAAAAATTGCCTTGAAAGGCAAATTTCCTTCCACCCCGAAGAAACAAAAGGATAAAATTGTCGTTTCCTCGGAGATTTCAGAGAAGAAGAACGGGGGAGAGGGACCCGAGGAACCATCTATAACTCATTGATAATAATATATTTATAAAGATATTCATTCCATTAAAACCAATACAGAGAGGTAAAAATGAAAGAGTACAATTTAGTTGAACTTGAAGAAAGAAAAATGCCCGACCTGTTGAAAATTGCGGATGAATCTGGCGTTTCCAAAGATGAGATTAAAGATTCTAACAAGCATAACCTTATTTTCAGGATCCTAGAGGCTCAAGCCAAGAAAAACGGGTTGCTTTTTTCTGAAGGCGTCCTGGAGTGTCTTGATGATGGGTTCGGATTCCTCAGAGCTCCAGAATTTAGTTATCTGCCCAGTCAGGATGACATCTATGTATCGCCTTCTCAGATCAGAAAATTCCGACTTCGTACTGGAGATACCGTATCTGGAATCGTCCGCCCCCCCAAGGATGGAGAGAAATATTTTGCTCTCATCAAGATCGAAGCTATTAATTTCACTCATCCAGATGTCATCATGGATCAACGGAGAAATATCCATTTTGACAGCCTCACTCCGCTGTATCCCTTCGAGAAAATAAAGCTGCAGGACGGAAAACCGAAAAACCTGAATGCCAGGGTAATGGAATTATTAACACCCATCGGCAAAGGCCAGAGAGGACTAATCGTTTCTCCACCTCGGGCAGGAAAGACCACCCTTTTGAAAACCATTGCCAAGTCTATTGAAATGAATCATCCTGAGATATTCCTGATCGTTCTGTTAGTCGCCGAAAGACCTGAAGAAGTGACTGATTTCCAAAGAAGTGTCAATGCGGAAGTCGTAGCCTCGACTTTTGACGAGCCTCCTGCCAGGAATGCACAAGTCGCCAATATTGTACTGGAAAAAGCGAAAAGGCTAGTGGAAATCAAAAAAGATGTTACAATTCTATTGGACAGTATAACCAGATTAGCTCGAGCTCACAATGCAATCATTCCTCCCTCTGGAAAAGTTCTTTCTGGAGGAATTGACGCCAATGCTTTGAACAAGCCCAAGAAGTTTTTTGGTTCAGCGAGGAAAATTGAAGAAGGTGGAAGCTTGACTATTCTTGCTACAGCTCTTGTTGATACCGGGAGCCGGATGGATGACGTCATCTTCGAAGAGTTTAAAGGGACAGGTAATCTAGAAATCAACTTGGACCGAAGGCTCGTGAATAAAAGACTTTTCCCTGCTATTGATATAACTACATCTGGAACCAGAAAAGAAGAACTTCTTATCGATGAGAAAGAATTGAACAGGATATGGGTTTTGAGAAAAGTTTTAAGTCAGCTGAGCGAAGTCGAAGCCATGGAATTACTTATCGAGAAATTATCAAAGACAAAGACGAATGAAGAATTCCTGGCAGCTATGAATAAAGGCGTTTAATGTTTCTCCAATTGCCATTTCTTTCCCTCTAATTCTTCATATCAATTTCCATAAACTTTTTTACGTTTTCAAGGTCTGCTAAATTTTTCACTATCCTTTGGATCGTTCTCACGGCATCGACTGATGAACTCCAGAAATTCGTCCTGAAGCGTGAAGAAGAAGCATTCCAATTCGAAGGAGAAGACCTGCATCGTTTTTGGTGATCGTTATGAAAAATCGTTCGCTTTTGGACATCCGATATTCACTGGTGAAAAAGCAAAAATGACATCAAGAGATTCTTTTGACCAAAACGGTATGTATAATGAAAGCATAGGTGAATGATACAACGATGGATATTAGAGTACCCAGAAATAGTCCGAAGCGAACATAAGTGAAGCGGACAAGAATGGCATACAGAACGACACTGGAAGCGCTGAGTAGGGCTACTTTCATCATTGCCGAAGAAAACAAGGACCCATGAGAAAAATATGTGATTAGCAGTGTTCCTGTAAACATGGCGGGAAACATGGCGAACATGCCTCCTAGCAGCGGGCCTCCGATTTTCCCCATTATGACAGCTAAAACGATGATGCCTCCGCTGAATAATCCTCGAAACACCAGGGTTCTCAGCGTGTTTTTTACAGCGCTAAGCTGCTTTGATTTAACCTTGATTCCCTTTTCGATATGCAAAAACGACAGAAAAGCTACAACAGCGTAGATGAGGATAGAAAGCGAAAAAGCGTTAAAATCCAGAAGAACGAGGGTGAGAGAAAGTCCACCCCACACGAGGAACGAGCTGCCCAAAGCCATCCAAAAATTTTTTCTGACCATAGAAATATAGACCAGCAAAAATAGGGAGTTGACAGCACCGATGATCGGGATGATCGTTGTTGCTTCGGCAGAGACTGCCGGAGATTGGGTCCACGCTATAAAAAAAAGGGAAAGAAGGGCCGTAGAAGGAAGGCCGGTTATGATACCACCTACTTTTGTCCCGAACTTATCGGCAAGGTGAATAGCTGTTGTTACCCAAGCCCCTCCGATTAAGAATGAAAGGATAAGCTTGAGAATAAAAACTTGATCCATCTGACTTAAACCATAGTGAAAAAGAATAACACAATACAACGCTCATTTATTATAGAAAATTTTATTTTTCATCGGAAAAATCTATTATTTTTAAAAAATAATGTCTCTGTTGCCTATATTTTGTTACTTATTAAAAATATCGGGTGATTTTATTAAAAAATTTTTGTGTTTAATATGAGGAATAAAGAATAAAAAAAAACTAATTGTGTCGGATAAGGTATATTATGTCAACTAATAAATTTTATTAATTTATTATTAAAAAATACACAAATATTTGAAAATAAATAAATTATAAAAATTTTACTTTCTTCATAAAAAATGTTTATCGTTTATTGACCGTATTTAAGCTTATTTATAATCCTTTCTAGAATATCAATGATCTCTTCCTTGGTAACGTTTTCCTTCTTGAATTCCACTTTTAGACGATATTTTTTATCTTTGGGTGCATAATTATAGACAAAATATTGTGGTCGCGCTATCTTTTTACCCTTTATTTTCTTTGATAATTCTCTTGTATCAATTCTTTTGAGACCTCTACTGACGATCTCATTTATGAGATACTTCATATCCTCTTTGTTCTTTAGTTTAGCGATTTCTATTAAAGTGCTTTTTCTGTCTATATTGTACTTTTTACAAAGTTCCATTATTTCTTTCGGTATTTTGCTCAAGTTTATGACTTCTGTTATGGTTGATCTTGCTTTTCCGATTTTCTTTGAAATTTGTTCATGTGTATATCCATAAATATCTATGAGCGCTTTGAGTCCATGCGCCTCTTCAAAAGCGTCTAAATCCTTTCTCTGTAAATTTTCAATTAGAGCCAATTCCATCGCTTCATTATCCTCTACTTGCATCTCAATACAAGGAATTTCCTTTAATCCAACTCTTTTGGCTGCAACAAAACGCCTTTCTCCGGCTATAATTTCGTACCTGTCTTCTCGAGGTCTAACAAGAATGGGTTCTAAGATCCCTTTAGATTTTATGGAAGCCATTAAATCATCCATGTTTCCCAATTCGCTTCTCGCTTGTCGAGGATTAGGATCTATGTTTTCTGTAGGAATCATCCTGGTAACAGGGCCATAACTGCGAGTAGAAATAAGTTCTACAAAATGCTTATCATGGCGCATATTTAAAGATTCAGGCAAGCCAGTCCTTTTTGATTTAGCTATCCTTGATTTTTCCACGTCTGATAATCTCCTCTACTAATTTTTTATACTGTAAAGCTCCAGTCGATCGAGGCGAATAGGTAAATATAGATTCTTTGTAGGCAGGACTTTCTTCAAGCTTAACGCTTTTAGTGACCATTGTTTTGAAAATTTTTCTACCAAAAACTTTTCTTATCCTTTCAACAGCATCTTTAGAAATGTTGGTTCTCCTGTCGTGAAGAGTGACGAGAACGCCGATGATTTGAAGCTTTGGGTTTGCGATCCTTCTCACCTTTTCGATCGTTTCTAGAAGGTCGTCTGTTCCCTCAAGGCAAAGATACGATGATTGAATAGGTATGAGAATATGAGTTGAGGCAACCAAAGCGTTAAGAGTTATTAATCCTAAGGTTGGCGGAGTATCAATGATAATATAGTCATATTTCTTCTTTATGTTTTCAATATTATCTTTTAATCTAAAATGTCCGTCGATTTGACCCAATAGAGCTGGCTCTAGCTTGGCCATAGCAATTTTTGATATAGCAATGTCTAGACCAGGAACAGTGGATTGGATAATAATGTCTTCGATTTTAACATTATTGTCTATCAAGACATCATAAAGAGATTTTTCTGATTGGGACAGATCATGGACAGAAGAAATCGTAGAATGGGCTTGAGGATCAGTGTCTATTAAAAGAGCACTATTTCCGAGAATAGCAAAGGCCGAGGATATATTCAGAGCCGTAGTGGTCTTCCCTACTCCTCCCTTTTGATTTGCAATAGCGATGATCAAAATTTTGCCTCTACTAAAAGAGCTCGGGAGTACCATATAAAATAAAAAAATAAAATGCAAGAGAAAAATAAAATAAATATAAAACAATCATAATAGTAAAAGAAGAAAAATAAAAAATATTATCATATGTATGAAAAAGAGATGAATGAAAATGAAAATATAAACAAAAAAAAGCTAAATGTCGGCAAGCCGACAGTAATATAACTAATTGAAAATAAATAAAATATATCATTATGAAGGAAAAAAATATGTAAATAAGTTTAGGAAAATATCAATGAAAAAGAAAAAAGAAAGAAAAGCTAGCGAAGATGGATGCGTTCAGGATCGAGTTCGCTGATTATTTTTAATTCTTCTTTTGTAGGAGGATTTGTAGATACCAGAGCAGGGCTTATGTCGATATGCCAAGAAACATTTTCCTTAACATCTTCTACGGAAATACCCGGATGTATCTCGGAAAGAAACATCGTATAGTTTTCTGAAGAGAACCTGTAGACGCCAAAATCAGTGATTACAAGATCAGGTCCTCTCCCCTGCATTTTATATTTATTCCTCTGGTTTTGTTCATTGATAAACCCAGGGCTGGTGACAAAATCAATTTTTTCAGGAAAAGTCTTTTTATTCTGTTTCAAGATGATAATAATTTTCTTGGCATGAGTAGATATTTCACAAGCGCCGCCGCTTCCAGGGAGTCTGACTTTTGGGTGATTATAATCGCCTATAACCGTGGAATTTATATTACCGAATCTATCAACTTGAGCCCCTCCCAGAAAGCCGACATCGATCAGTCCTCCTTGAAGATAATAATTGAAGACTTCAACCATGGAACAGACTGATATAGAATCTGTAACCAGGCAGGGGTCGCCGATGGAAAGAGGCAAACGAGAGGGAACAGCCCCGACTGCACCGGACTCGTATATCAGGACAAGATTCGGGGCTTGAAGACGCCGGGCAAGGTTGCAGGCAAGGTTAGGAAGACCTATGCCCACAAAAACAACCTCGCCATCCTTGAGCTCTCTTGAAGCTCTGGCGACCATGAGTTCAGAAGAAGTGTAGGATCCCATCATGAGTGATTTTCTCCCATAAAAAATTATCAGAATCCATAATTTACCGGTACAGAGAATTGCTCTTTGGCGTTAAGTTTCTTGATGGTATCGAGGCCAAGTTTTTCTTGGTATTCTCGACGACCAGAAACGCCAAAGATCCAGTCCGAAATATACCTTTCCATCGATTCTCGGTTCTTTGAGACCTGGTACCAATCCACATAAAATTGATTATCGCGATCGTAGTATCCTTGAGCATAACTCGGATGGGCACCAAAAGGCTCTACCACAACCGCATTGACTATCATGCCTGGAATAAGGGTGCGGTTCGGGTCGGAGCGGATGACCTCCTTCTCGACTAATTCCTCGGCGACGATTATGATCCGCTGGGAAGCAAAAGCAGCTTCTCTCTGAACGCCCATCAATCCCCAAATTTGAGCATTGCCCAAAGCATCTGCTCTTTGAACATGAATGATGGCCACTTCAGGATTTAAGGCAGGCACAGTGGTTAAGACTTCATCTGTATAAGGGCACTTTATTGTTTTAATGTTTTTATTCTTCTGCAGGAGCGAACTGCCGGAAAAAGTCCTAAGATGCATGAAAGGAAGCTTAGAGGCCCCAGCTATAAACCTCGCTACCATGCCAAAATGTGTATACTCCTCGATCTCTACTTTTCTAGGATAGTCATTTTCTACCGCTCTTCTCAGGCCATAGAGAGGCCCTATTCCTGGGTTTCCAGCCCAACTGAAAACGACCTTTCTTACGCAGCCAGCAGCTATCAACTGATCATAGATCAAATCTGGTGTCAAACGACAGGCCACCAGGTCTTTTTTCTTTTGGCGAATGATCTCATGTCCGGCAGCAAAACATATAAGATGGGTAAATCCCTCGATGACAATCGCGTCTCCATCTTGCACATATTGTTCCACTGCTTCCTTCATAGTCAAAATTTTATTCTTCATCGGGATGACCTCTTCTCATAATTATCAAGAATTCCGGAAAATATATCTAAAGCAACCTTCCTATGTTTTTTTCAACACGAGGGACATTCCCTGCCCTCCACTCACGCATAGTGTTGCCAGGCCAAGCTCTTTCTTTTCCTGGAGGAGACTGTAGAGCAAGGTCACGGTAATTTTTGCCCCTGTGCAGCCGATAGGATGCCCTAAAGCGATAGCTCCTCCTTTTATATTCCTTCTTTTTCGGTCCCATTCTAGCTCCCGTTCCACAGCTATGACTTGAGCAGCAAAAGCCTCGTTAATCTCGATGAGGTCAAGATCACCAAGGCTTAAGTTAATCATTTTTAATAATTTACGAGTCGAAGGAACAGGTCCCAACCCCATTTCCTTGGGATCAACACCGGCTGTGGCTGCGCCCAGTATTTCAGCCAGCGGGTTTAATCCTAGTTCTTTAGCCTGGGTCTGAGTTGTCACAACCAGGGCTGCAGCTCCGTCAGTAAGACCCGAGGAATTTCCAGCGGTAACTGTTCCTCCCTCTTTAAAAACCGGTGAGAGCTGAGCCAATTTCTCCAAGGTTGTATCTGTCCTGGGATGCTCATCAGTGGTGACCAGCGTTTCTCTTCCTTTTCGGTCCGTGATTTTGACGGCAATGATTTCGTCCTTGAATCTATCCTCCTGCATGGCTTTCTTAACCTTCATTTGGCTCTGGAAGGCAAATTCATCCTGCTCTTGGCGTGAGATCTTATATTTTTCTGCCAAGAGCTCAGCCGTTTCTCCCATTATCATTCCAGCCAGAGGACAAAACAATCCATCTCGATACATCCCATCCACCAGAACGCTGTCTCCTAAGCGGTAGCCCCATCTGGCTCCATCGAGGAAATAGGGAATTTGAGACATGTTCTCTATTCCACCAACCAAGACAATCTTGTTTTCTCCTGACAGGAGGGATTGAAAGCCCAGGCTTATGGCTTTTAAACCCGAGGCGCAGGCCTTATTGACCGTGTAGGCTGTTTTTTCCTGAGGAATTCCGGTTTTGTAGAGAATTTGGCGGGCTGGATTAGGCCTGTTCCCGGCTTGGCGGGCTTGGCCAAAAATAACTTCATCAATTTGAGCCGGCTCCACGCCAGCTCTTGTTAGAGCCTCTTGAGCAGCGATGACTCCCAAACTCACAGCGCTGATGTCCTTGAAGGATCCCCCAAATTTACCTACTGGTGTCCTCACAGCACTCAGAATGACAACGCTTTCGTTATTGTGTTCCATATGATTTTCTCCTAATTATTCCATCACTGTGCGGCTTTGTTCTCTCATAAACTGGGCCACATAATAAGGGCCACAACCTCCTTTTCCTGTTGAGCCTGACTTTTTCCAGCCGCAAAAAGGCTGAACACCAGGCCAGGCACCTGTCGTCGCTCCTGAGCGCCGGTTGGCGTAAAGAACACCTGATTCTGTTTCTTTGAAGAAATACTCGATTTCTTTCTGATCAGAACTGAAAATTCCAGCCGTCAAGCCGTAATCAACCTTGTTGCATTCCTCCACCGCTTCCTCTAGAGAATCCACCGGAGCTTCGACCAACAAGGGTAGAAAAAGTTCTTCCTGAAAAATCTTATGACCTTTAGGCAGGCCGGTAACTATAGTGGGTTCGACAAAATAACCCTTGGCCAAAGAGCCCTCAGTAAGCACTTTGCCTCCAACGAGGATTTTTCCTTCCTGGCGACAAATACCTGCCCAGGTTTTGAATTTTTCTAAGGCTCTCTGGTTGATCAAGGGACCGAGATATACGTTTCGCTTTGCCGGGTCTCCGATTTCGATCTGGCTGGTTTTTTCCAGGAGTTTCTCCAGGAAGAAATCTTCGATTTTTTTATGGACATAGACTCTCGAGCAGGCGCTGCATTTCTGACCTCCCAATCCAAAGGCTGATTTCATCACTCCTTCAGCAGCCATGTCCAGGTCAGCGTTTTGGGTGACGATGGCAGGGTTTTTGCTTCCCATCTCCAGGATACAGGGACGAGGATAGTCTTGACTGAATCCCTTATAAAGGCTCATCCCCACCTCAGAAGAACCAGTGAAGACCAATCCAGAGATTTTATTGTTCTTGAATATGGTTTCTTCAAAATTGCCACCCGGGCCAGTGATGAAGTTGAATACTCCATCCGGGATTCCGGCCTCTTTATAGATTTCATACAGCTTGAGGCCTATCAAGGGAGTATCGGAAGAAGGTTTAAAGACAGCTGTGTTTCCAGCGATCAGGACTCCAGCGCTCATCCCTGTGGCCAGAGCCAAAGGAAAATTAAAGGGGGAGATGACGACCCAGACTCCGTAGGGTCTTAAAACACCCATAGCCTTTTCGTTGGGGCTGAGTTTGCCCATAGTCCGTACAAAGCCCTCGGCTTCTTCCATCTGCGAGCAGTAGTAACGGATAAGGTCAGCCGATTCCTCTACATCTCCCATGGCCTCCAGCCGGTTTTTGCCAGCCTCTAAACTCATGATAGCAGCCAACTCATATTTTCTTTGGCCGATGATCTCGGCTGCTTTTCTCATGATGCTGCACCGCTGCTGAAAGCTTTGATCACGCCAGGTCTTGAACACAGCCAAGGCAGCTTCTACGGCGCTATTGAATTCAGCAGCCTCGCCTTTTTGAAACTTCCCGATCAACAATTCTTGGTTGGTAGGATTCAGGTCTGTAAACACTTCTTGGCTCTGCACCTGCTCTCCAGCGATATAATGAGAGTAAGATTTTCCGAACAGGCTGGAGACGTCTTCGATGGCCTTATCATAGGCCTGGTGAAAGGCCTCGAGCCCTGCCGGGTCTGCAGTTGTATAGGTGACTTTAAAACCTTTCTCTTTTCCCATTGGTCCTCCTTTATCCGATTTGCTTCATTTCCTCCAAGATTTCCCCAAGATAGGAATATATTCGCTCGACTTCTGCTTGGGTAATGGTAAAAGGTGGAGCGATCAGGATCAAATCCCCGTTGATTCCATCTGCCTGCCCTGTATTCGGCCAGAGAATCAATCCTCTCTTCATGGCTTTAAGGATGAGATGCTCCACATATTTTTTCTTCCGGGGAAAAGGGGCCTTTGATTTTTTATTTTTTACGAATTCAACACCCAGGAGCAAACCTTTCCCTCTTATGTCTCCCACTTGAGGATGAGAAATAAACGGAGAAAGGCTTTCCATAAGAGCCAAACCTGTCTGTGAACTTCTTTCCACGAGTTTGTTTTTTTCAATGAAATCCAAGGTGGCCGAACCTGCAGCACAGCCCACGGGATGATGGGCGTAGGTCTGGGCATGTAAGAAGTTCCTGTCATTCTTAGAAATATAATCAACCATGTTTTTTTCTACTGCCAGAGCACTCAAAGGGAAGTAGCCACCAGTGATTCCCTTTCCCATGACAATGATATCCGGAATAAAATCGAAATACTGCGAGGCCAGCCATTTACCTGTCCGGCCGGCTCCGGTCATGACTTCATCGACGATGAGGAGGACTTCGTGCTCATCGCATATTTGACGGACGATCGGGAAATATTCAGGCGGCGGGACAGCAGCTCCTGAGGAAGCTCCGCCTATGACCTCTGTTACGAAGGCTGAAACGGTTTCCTTTCCTAATTTTTTGATAGATTTTTCCAGCTCGTGGGCGCATTTTAATTGGCAATCGGGATATTCTTGTTCACAAAAACACCGGTAGCAATAAGGAGCTGGAATCTTGGTGCTTTCCTGTAACAGAGGTCGGAAGATATCTTTATAATGCTCCCGAGCTGAGACAGAAAGGGCAGCGAGTGTATTGCCATGATAGCTTGGATCTCGGGAGATGAGGCGTACCTTTTTCTCTTTGCCTCTTTCCACCCAATACTGCCTAGCTAATTTTATGGAGGCTTCGATGGCTTCTGATCCGCTGGTGAGAAAATACACCTTTCCGTCAGCCAAAGGAAGAAGTTTGGACAATTGCTCAGCCAGATTTTCGACTGGTTGGTGGGTGAACTGCATTCCGCTCAAGTACCCAACCTTTTTAGCTTGGGAAGAAATGGCCTCAGCCACTTCTTTGACGCCATGACCAATGTTGGCAACTGCCGCTCCACTGCTGGCATCGAGGTATTGTTTGCCTTTCTCATCGTAGAGATAGGCACCCTTCCCATGGGTGATCAAAGGGTAAGAAAGGTGGAGATTGCGGTACAGAACATGACCGTATGGATAGCGAAAATTCATTCCTGTTCTCTAGTGGGGGCATCATAGCCCAAGGCTGAGGAGATGGCTTGGGTCACTTGTTGAAGAGGAGGGATCAGCTTTTCCATTAATTCCTCTAGGGAATACCTGCTGGAACTCACGGCAATGTTGACAGCTCCGGCCACCTCCCCTGCCCTATCCCTGACAGGGGCGGCAACAGAGCGAAGTCCGGGAGTGAGTTCTTCGTTGTTGACAGCAAAATCATTTTTTCTTACTTCTTCCAGGATGTTCATTAATTCTCTTCCCTTGGCTTTCCGATAGGATTCAGCCTCAGGAATGTGTTCGAGATATTTTAGATATTGAGAGAGCCAAGCTTCGTTTTGAAAAGCAGCCAAAACCCGCCCCATGGCTGTGTTGTAGAGCTCTAATCGGGAACCGACATGAAGATTGATGTTCACGATCTGTTGAGTTTTGATCCTTTCCACGTAAATCAGCTTCCATCCATCGAGGACAGCGAGGTTCACGGTCTCTTGCGTCAAGCGGGAAAGCTCGAGAAGATAGGGTTGGGCAATTTCTCTCAACCCTAGACTGGAAAGCACAGCAAATCCAAGACCTAAGACTTTAGGTCCAAGAGTGTATTTATTTTCATCAGCTATAGGAATAATGTAACCGAGAGCGCGGAGTGTATGGACCAAACGGAAAACAGTGCTCTTGGAGAGGCCAGTTTTTTTGGACAAGTCAGCCAGTCCCAGCTTTGGATTCGCCTCGTCAAAAGCTTCCAGAATGCAAAGTCCTCGTGACAGAGCGGTAATGAAGTTCCTGTCTTTGTCCTCGAGTGTTGCCAAGTTTATCCCGCTATGTAGAATATTATTTCGTATACTGAAATTATCAAGCGCATTTTTTTTTGTCAAGGTTTATCTCCAGAATGATTAACGATCTTTTGTTTTCGATAAGAAATGATTTTAGCTTGGTCTTGCCTTTTGATTCATTTTGTCTTATTTTGGAAATTAATCCATGAAAGCCTGTAAAGAGACCGAGAATCTCCTTTTACCAATCAAGTTATTCTTGGCCTGTTCACTTTTATTGTTTTCTTACCAGTCATCTCTACCTGCTCTCCAGGAATCTTCAGTCTTTTCCGAGGATCCTGCTTCTTACAAGGCCTTTATTGATAAAATCATATCTCCGGAGAAGATGGATCGATATTTAAGAATTTTCACCTCTGAGCCTCATGTGGCTTCTTCGGCTAGGAATAATGAATTAGCCGAATTCGTTCTTAAAGAATGGAAGAGCTTTGGCCTTGATGAGGTTTATCTGGCACCCTATGATGTCCTGCTCTCTTTTCCAGAAGACATCAGGGTGGAGCTGGTTTCCCCGCGTAAAATCAAGTTAAACCTTAAAGAAAAGGCTTTCCAAGAGGACCCTGACACTTCGAGACCTGATGCGGGAATCCCTTACAATGCCTATTCTCGTTCCGGGGATATCACTGCTCCCCTGGTCTATGCCTACAGCGGAAACCCGAAAGATTATGATTTCCTCGAGAAAAAAGGGATAAACCTGAAAGGAAAAATTGCCTTGGTCAGGTATTCTGCTCCTTATAGCTATCGAGGATTCAAGGCTTATGCAGCTGAAAAAAGAGGCTTGGCCGGCTTGCTGATCTATTCTGATCCTGAAGAAGATGGCTTTTCCCGAGGACCAGTGTTTCCCCATGGCCCGTGGGGCCCCCTCAGTCATATCCAGAGAGGAGGAATTCCGTACGATTTCATCTATCCTGGTGACCCTCTAACCCCGGGCTGGCCTTCAACAGCCGGGTGTCGAAGGATTCCTGCTGAGGAAGCCTTCGCGCTTCCCAGGATCATGAGTGTTCCCCTCTCGGCTGAAGATGCTCTCCCTCTACTTGAATCTATAGGGGGTGAGGAGGCACCTGAAGAGTGGAGAGGAGCTCTCCCTGTTACCTACCGCCTCGGTGGTTCCCAGGCTAGAGTTCTTCTGAGAGTGAAAATGAAAAACCCTATCCAGAAGATCATCAATGTCATCGGGTGCATCAAGGGAACAGGTAGACCAGAGGAAATCGTTCTCGTAGGCAACCACCGCGATGCTTGGGTTTATGGAGGGCATGATCCCTCCAGCGGAACAGCTTGTCTGATGGAAATGGTGAGAGCTTTTGCTGAAGCCAAAAAGGCTGGACTCAAACCAAGAAGAACCATCTATTTTGGAAACTGGGACGCAGAAGAATTCACCTTGACAGGCTCCACGGAATGGGGAGAAGAGAATAAAGAATGGCTGCGCAAAAATTTGGTGGCCTATCTCAACGTGGATAGTTCTGCTTCGGGAAGAGATTTCAGTGTTCAGGCTGTACCCTGTCTTTCTCCTTTGGTCATCCAGACCTTAAAGGAAGTGAAAGACCCAGCTTCTGGAAAAACTGTTTACGATTGCTGGAAATCAGGCTCCTCGAAAAAAGGAACCATCGTGTTGGCTTCAGGAAGCGGGAAGATTGACCCCCTAGGAAGCGGAACCGATCACACTGTTTTTCTCAATCATATCGGCGCTCCAGCCTTGAATATGTCGTTCTCTGGAGATTACGGAGTCTATCATTCCGTGTATGACGATTACTACTGGATGAGCCACTTCGGAGACCCGGGTATGCTTTACTCGGCAGCTCTAGCCAGGATTTGGTCCCGGATGGTTATCGACCTGGCCTGCAGTCCTCTTCTTCCTTTGGATTACGAAAATTATGCCCGAGAATTAGAGAAATATCTCGAGGATTGGGCAGCTCAGCATGATCCCTCCCGGAAGATATCCAAGAATCTATTTTCTCTCATCAGAGAAATGATAGAAAGCGCCTCGCGATCAACTCCCTATCTCTTAGGGAGTAAAGAGATTCCAGAAGACATCTCTTCTGAAATGGTCCGCAAGGTCAATCGTCTCTTGATAGAGATCGAAAGAGACTTCATCGATCCTAGAGGAATTCCCAACAGGAATTGGTTTAAGCACCTCATTTTCGGATGTCGCTACACCTATGCTGTTCTTCTTCTCCCGTCTTTGACTGAGGCTGCTGAAGCTGGTAATAAGAAAGCTGTTTTTCGTTCTTTAAGAAGCCTTGAGAAGTCTCTAAAAAAAGTAAACGCCAAGCTAGAAAAGATCGCCGTCCTGTTAGATGTTCATGGCAGCGATTGAACTCTTACAGTGATTTATTTATAATCGGCAGGATTTAGCTGTGAAATTTAGCCTGAGTCCTGGCGGAGAAGGAAAAAGATGAAACGCCGTAATTTCATCATGAGCGTCTTAGGCGGGATTCCTCTTCTTTCCTCCAAAGCTTCTTCGACTCAAATCCTGAAAAAGGCTCAGAGCAGTCCATCATCTTCGGCAAGAAAGAGAGTTCGAGAATTAGGGATAAAGATTGGCGACAAGGAGCCCGGACCTTATAACGCCATAACCGATGTTCCAGGAATCAAAGTTGGTCATACAACCATCATCAAAGGGAAAGGTAAAGGAGCGGTAAGAACAGGAGTGACGGCTATTCTTCCCCAAGAGGGGAACATCCAGGAGGAAAATCTATTCGCATCTTATTTTAACCTGAACGGCTGGGGAGAGATGACAGGAATAGCGCCTGTCGCCCACACTGGCCGGCTCCAATCCCCGATCTTCCTCACCGGCACTAACAATGTAGGAATAGTCTATGATGCAGCTGTTGAATATTTGAGGAAAAGCCATAAAGAAGACTCTGGGCCCTCACTAGCTCCGGTAGTTGCTGAATGCTTTGATTATTTGTTAAGCGATACTCAAAAACGTCTTATCACCAAAGAAGATGTCTTCAGGGCCATCAATAAGGCCAGGAGTGGAATTGTCGAAGAGGGATCTGTAGGCGGAGGCACAGGAATGGTGTCCTTTGACTTTAAAGGAGGTATCGGAACCTCTTCCCGGGTTGTCTCGATGAAAGACAAAAAATATACCATTGGTGTGCTTGTTATGACTAATACATCAGACCGCAGTCTATTAAGAATAAATGGTTTTCCAGTGGGAAAAGAAATTAAAGGGTATGAATACAAGGAGGGAAATTCAAAATCCATCATCCTCGTGGCGGCCACCGATGCGCCTCTGCTCCCTTTTCAATTAAAAAAGATCTCCAAGAGGGTCGCTTTAGGGTTGGCCCAGACCGGTGCCACCTCTAACACCGGAAGCGGAGATATCATCCTGGCCTTCTCCACCGGGAATAAGATCCCTAGGCATCATCCTGGATCCCCCCGAAAGATTCAATCCCTTAACGACTTCTGGATCACTCCCCTTTATAAAGCAACTATAGAGGCTACCCAGGAAGCTATCATCAATGCCCTGACCACAGCCAGTACAATCGTAGGGCGGGATGGGAATACAGCCTACGGAATTCCGCTCGATCAGGTCAAAAAAATCGTCGAAAAATACGAAAGCCTGAAGAACAAGCAGCATGACTAAGAAACAAAGACTGGAGTTATTAAAAACCAAGCGGGGGAAATTCCAGCCCGGTCCCAAGAATTGCTTGACTGATGTTAGAGGGGTCAGGGTCGGACATCTCACCCTAGACCAGGATTTTCAAGACGAATCAGGGAGAAAAATAGCCATCAGAACAGGGCTGACAGCAGTCATTCCTTGCGACATGAAGGAAGAAATAAGACTTCAGGCAGGATTCTTTGATTTCAGAAGCCATAACGAAATCACTGGGTATGAAGTTGAAGATGATTTTTGCTATTTGAATTCTCCTCTTATCCTCTCCAATTCCCATAACATCGGAAGAGCATATAATGCCATACTTACTTACGGATTTTCTATTCGACGCGTTGAAATCTGGCCTCCGGTGGTAATGGGAATAGATGATTCCTGGTTGAACGATATGGACAAATCTTCTATAGATGAAAAGCAGATCGTTAAGCTCTTGCATGATTCCTCGGGCAGTCAGGTTGAGGAAGGTTCCTTGGGCATAGGCTTGGGTTTGAGGGCCTTTGGTTGGAAAGGAGGAATCGGCACTTGCTCCAGGATTTTTTCTTGGGGTGAAAAAGAATTTACCCTAGGCGTTCTAGCAGCCTCGAATCATGGAAATAAACCTGAATCTCAGATGAAAAATCCAATGGAGAAACCTAGTGCTGCTCAGACTCAAGGTTCATTAATACTCATCCTGGCCACCGACATTCCTTTAGTTCCCTTCCAGATTCGAAGAATCACCAGCAGCCTGGTTGTCGGCCTGCCGCCAATAAACACCTTGAAGAACTGCTTAGATTCTGTGACCTGTTTCCTCTTTTCTACGGCCAATGCCATGAGCCTGAAGAACGATGGGCCGCTGGTTTTTGATTTTTCTCTGGTTGATGATTCTGCCCTGGAAATTCTCATCCGCGCTGGAGCAGAAGCCACCAGAGAGGCCATCCTCCGTTCGCTGCTGTTATCTTCTCCGGTTCAAGGGAGGCTGGGAAGAAAAGCAAACTCGATCCCGGATCAGGAATTCCAGAAGATTCTGAACCAGTTCCAAGACACTGCATAGATCTTCTCCAAGATATTTGGAATGAAAGGCAAGGTTAAATCCATAACCAATCCCCGTTTAAGACTGGACATTCTCAGCCCAGAGGAAGTTCGCCAAATTCATTCCGCCACTCTAGAGATCCTTGAATCCCCAGGTGTGAAATTCCCCTCTTCCAGAGCCTTGGATATCTGGGAGGCCCATGGCGCTGGGGTCAACAGGGAGACCTCAGAAGTGAAGATTCCTGGGGGATTGGTGGAGGAAGCCCTCCCCAAAGCACCGGCTGTCTACACTCTTGCAGCCAGGAATCCGGCTCAAGATTTACCCTTGGATGGGAATCATGTCTATTTGGGGACCGATGGCTGTGGCGTGGAAACCATAGACATCCACACCGGTGAATTGCAGCGTTCCTGTTTGAAGGATGTGGAGGACATCGCTCGCGTGGCAGACTTTCTGGAGCAAGTGGCTTTCAATTGGGTGCCGGTCTCAGCTCAGGATTGTCCGCCTGAAACCCGGGGCCTTCATGAGCTGCTGGCGATCTGGAAAAACTCCTCCAAACACGCCCAGACAGAAAGCATCTATTCCGAGCAGGAAGCTCGGAAGGCGGTCGAGATGGCAGCAGTGATCGCCGGAGGAAAAAAAGCTCTCCGGAAACGTCCGTTGCTCTCGTTCATGGAATGCAGCGTATCTCCTCTTGCTCACGATGGGGGTAGTCTTGAAGCAGCTCTGGTTGGAGCTGAAGCAGGACTTCCAGTAGGCTTCATGACCATGGCTTCTTGTGCCTCCACCGCACCAGCTACCCTGGCTGGAAACCTGGTCGTTGGGAATGCAGAAGTCCTAAGCGGCCTAGTTTTGATCCAGCTGGCTTTTCCTGGAGCTCCTGTCTTCTACGCTGCTGCTCAGACAGCTATGGATTTGCGGACCGGCGCTTACACAGGAGGAGGACCCGAAGATTTCCTTTTCGGGGCAACGACAAATGTTTTGTCTGATTTCTATAATATCCCGCTGTCCATGGGCTCCTTTGCCACCGGAGCAAAAGAGCCTGATTGGCAGGCAGGTATCGAGAACAGCCTTTCCACCTTCATGGCTTCAGCCGTGATGTCAGACATGCTGCTCGGAGTAGGGCTCCTGAGCGGAAGCCTCATCTGGTCTTTTGAGCAGATGATCATGGACTGTGAAATATTTGATATCGTCTCCAAGATGATGGAGGGAATCGTGGTCAATGAAGATACTCTAGCTCTGGAGGCCATTCGAGATATTGGACCAGGGGGGACTTTCCTCACTCATAAGCACACTAAAGATCACCTGCGCGACCTCTGGCGTTCTACCCTGATGGACCGTCGTCCTTACCAGGTATGGAAAGAAAGCAAGGATAGAGCCAGAGATTGGGCCCGGGAGAAGGCAAAAAATATTCTAAAAACACATGTACCAGAAGCTCTTGACCCCCGAATAATAAAAGAGCTAGAAATCATCATAAAATCTGCAGAGACAGATAAACACAAATAGACCTAAAAATACAGGAAAGGATGGCCGATGAAAGAAAATAACAATGAAAACAGTATAAAAAAATTAATCTTCTTTTTCACTCTTTTTTCCTTTTTCATCTTCTGCTTTTCTCTAACTGGCTTAGCCGAAAAACTCCCCTCACCAGAAGAGTTTTTTGGGTTTAAAGTCGGGGCCGATTATCATCTCCTCAGTTATGGACGAGCCGTGGAATACTGGAAAAAGCTGGAGGAACTCTCAGGAAGAATAAAACTCTTCGAATACGGAAAATCTTCTGAAGGAAGACCCATGATATTGGCAGCAGTTTCCTCAGCAGACAACCTGGCCGAGTTGACCCATTATAAAGAAATTTCTAAGAGGCTTTCTCTTGTTAGAGGGTTATCCAAAGATGAAGCGCTGAGATTATCTTCCGCAGGAAAGGCCATCGTCTGGATTGATGGAGGGCTGCATGCCACTGAAGTTGCTCCGGCCCAGCACATCATCCAGCTGACTTATGACTTGGTTACAGATGAGTCAAAAAAAGCAAAGAGGATAAGGCAAGAAGTGATCGCCATGCTCGTTTTGCCCAATCCAGATGGGATGGATATGGTGGCTGAATGGTACCATAGCCACCTCAGCACGCCCTTTGAGACCAGTCCTCTCCCCTGGCTTTACCAGAAGTATATCGGTCACGATAATAACCGTGATTCTTTCATGCTCAGTGTTCCTGAGACCAAGAATATCAATCAGGTGGTCCATCATGACTGGTACCCCCATATCTTTTATAACCATCATCAGAGAGCACCCTTTCCTTCCCTCATTTTCGTCCCTCCTGATAGTGAGCCCACTAACCCTAACCTACATCCCTTGCTTTTGCGTTGGCAGAATTTCTTCGGAGCGGCCATGGCTATGGCCTTTGAAGCTGAAGGGAAGCAAGGTGTTATTTCCCGATATTTGTACGATACCTGGTATCCCGGATACGTCACCCAGGTCTGCGATTTTCACAACATCATTTCCACCTTCTCCGAGACATTCCTTTATCATTATGCCACCCCGCACTATTATACGGTTCGAGATTTCCCCAAGGAATACAGGGATTTCACGATTTCCCTTTTCTTCACCAATCCTTGGCAGGGCGGCTGGTGGCGCCTGCGCGATGCGGTGGAATACTGTCTGACCTCCTCCACAGCCGTGCTTGACTTGGCTGCCAAGCATCGAGAAGAGCTCCTGTACGCCAAATACGCCATGGGCAGGGAAACCATGGAGAGGTACAAAAAAGAGCCCCCTTATGGCTGGATTATTCCCCAGGAACAGCGGGATCATGGAGCAACTGCTTTTTTGCTTGACAAACTGATTGCTCTTGACCTAGAAATCTACCAAGCTGAAGAGCCTTTTAGAGCCGACGGGATCGATTACCCTGAGGGAACTTATATTCTTCCCACCAGCCAGCCATTCGGACGGCTGCTAAAAACCCTTTTTGAAATCCAGGTCTATCCAGACCTAAGAAAATATCCCGATTTATGGCAGAGCATCGTGGAGCCTCAAAAGCTCACAATCCCCCCTCTTCGCTCCTACGATGTCCTGGGATGGACATTGCCCCTTCAAATGGGCGTAGAGACAGTGACCATGAACACAAGGCTTGAAGTGAAAACGAAGCGAATTCAGAAAGCCAGCCGAACAAAAGGAAGAGTTTCCGGTTCTGGAAATTATGGTTTTCTTATTCCTTACCAGACAAATAACAGTGTTATAGCCTTGAACCGTATCTTGGAGGCAGGAGGACAGGTTTTCTGGATCAGTGAATCTTTCCAAGAAGGAGGGAAAAGCTATTCCCCTGGAGATCTTGTCGTCCCCCTCTCCAAATTCTCGGCCCCAAAAATGGAGCGCTTGGCTGAAGACTTGTCTTTGCAGCTGAATAGGATCAAAAAGCGCCCTTCTGTTAAAACTTTTCAGCTCAAACGGCCCAGAATAGCACTTTACCAACCCTGGACAGCCAACATAGATGAGGGTTGGACAAGGTTAATCCTTGAAAACTATGAATTTCTGTTCACAATCCTCCACAATGCAGAAATCCGAGCTGGTCAACTTCAGGACCGGTTCGATGTCATCATCCTGCCAAATCAATGGGCTCAGTCTATAATTAACGGGCGTCAGAAGGGCACCATGCCTCCTAAATACGCGGGCGGGATTTCCTCTTCAGGAGTGCGAAACCTGAAAAAGTTTGTCGAGGCTGGAGGCACTTTAGTCACTCTGGGTGCAGCCTGCAATCTTCCCCTCGAGCAGTTTAAGCTCGGAGTGAAAAATATCCTAGAATCGCTTAAACCAGAAGAATTTTTTGCCTCTGGGCTTCTGGTCAAGGTTCGCCTCGACCAGAATCATCCTCTTGCCTTTGGGATGCCCGAAGAAATCGCAGGCTTTTTTTCCAACAGCCCAACTTTCCAAACCTGGCCTGCTGGTGATCAAAAGAGGCAGCCCAGAGTGGTAGGTAAATTTCCAGAGGAAGATATTGTTCTAAGTGGCTGGATGGTCGGAGAAAAACATCTTAAGAATAAAGCCGCTGTGATTGAAGTTCCTCTTGGCCAGGGAAAGGTTATACTACTAGGAATAAGGGTTCAACAAAGAGGACAAACCGTAGCCACCTTCAAACTGCTTTTTAATTCCTTATTCTACAGCGCAGCAAGCCCAGGAAATCTATGATATAAAAACAAGTTCATAGGCGGCTCACCTCAAAACAAAGGAGGTAACTTAAGAAGTGAACAACCAAGAAAAGCCCCACCTTCTGAGAAAGCTAAACCTCCTTGATGCCACGTTCCTGGTCATCGGTGCAGTTGTTGGATCAGGAATATTCATGACCACAGGCATTATAGCCGGATATCTTCCTACTCCGGGAATGATTCTTGTCGTTTGGCTGGTAGGGGGTTTTATAGCCTTAAGCGGAGCTCTGTCCTTTGCCGAATTGGGGGCCATGTATCCCCAGGCCGGAGGGCAGTACATATACTTGCGTGAAGCTTATGGGCCCTGGGCCGGTTTCTTGTACGGCTGGGGCTTCTTTTGGGTGATCGAATGCGGAGGAATCGCAGCTTTAGCTGTTGGGTTTGGAGAATATTTCGGGTATTTTTTTCCCTCTTTATCCACCCAAACTTATCTTTTAGAATTGAGTGTCTTGGGCCTTGATTATTCCCTGTCTGCTGGTCAGCTGGTGGCTGTCGTTTCCATAATTATCCTTTCGGCAATTAATTATTTCGGTATCAAAAGCGGAATTGTCGTCCAGAACATCTTTACTTTCTTAAGGCTTGCGGCAGTGGCAGTTCTAATTGTCCTTGGATTATCCATCGGAAGAAAATCCGGGATTACGAATTTAGATCAGTTATTTACGAGCGGAGGAGCCTTTGATTTTCGACTTTTTGGTCTGGCTCTTATCGCTGTTCTCTGGACCTATGATGGCTTTTATTCGGTGAGCTGTGCTGCAGAAGAAGTCAAAAAGCCAGCCAGGAATATTCCTCTTGGTTTAATCCTGGGAACACTGAGTGTGACTCTTATCTATATTCTAGCGAATATTGTTTACGTCATGGCTTTGCCAGTAGATAAGATGAAGGGGATTGTGCGTATCGGGGAACTGGCCTCTACCCAGTTATTTGGGCCAACAGCTACCTTGTTCATTGCCGGGACCATCATGATCTCTATCTTCGGCTGCCTCAGCGCTACGGTCCTTTATGGGCCCCGAGTGTTTTTTGCTATGGCTAAGGACAAGTCGTTTTTTCAGAGCATGGCCTACATCCATCCCCGGTATCATGTTCCGACTAAAGCCATTTTTTGGCAAGCAGTCTGGTCTTCCCTGCTCTGTCTCTCCGGGACTTACCAGGCTCTTTTCGAATACGTGGTTTTTGCCCTGGTCATATTTTTCGCTGCTACTGGCCTGGCTGTCATCATACTGCGTTATAAGCACCCTGAAACCCAACGGCCCTACAAAGTCTGGGGCTATCCCGTTATCCCCTTGCTTTTTGTTCTGATCAATCTAGGTGTTTTTGTGAATACCATAACCGCTCAGCCCCTGCAATCTCTGGTCGGACTGGTTATTCTCCTCATCGGGATCCCGGCTTTCCTCTATTGGAAGTCAAAAGAAAAAAGGAGCCGGATTTAATCTGATTCTTTCTGACTGGCCAATCCCCCTGCGATCTCTCCCCCATCGATCACAAAACATTGTCCAGTGATGAATTTCGCCTCCTCAGAAGCGAGGAAAGCTAAGAGAGCCGCCACTTCTTCGGGCTGACCCAACCTGCCCAAGGGGACTTTTCTTTCACAATCACGCAGCATTTCTGGTGTGTATTCTGCCTTTTGCATGGGTGTTAGAATATAACCAGGACAGACAGAATTGACTCGAATCCGGGGAGCGAGTTCAAGGGCCATAGAGCGCGTCAGCTCGACGACTCCGGCTTTGGAGACATTATAAGCTGAATAATAAGGATAGCCCATTAGAGCATTGGTGGAACCCATGTTGAGGATGACCCCGCCGTCTCCATCAAGCATCCGTTTCGCTGCCTGCTGGGCAACAAAAAACACTCCGTTGAGATTGACCTCCATGACTTGTAGCCAGTCTTTGGCAGTAATGTCCAAAAAAGGATGTCGGATGCTGATTCCAGCATTGTTGATGAGGACATCTAATCCTCCGAGCATCTCATCCGATTTATTAAAAGCCTGGATTACTGAATTGGGGTCTGAAACATCAGCCTCGATCGTGCCTTTCAATTGAGGCCTTGCCTGCGCAAGCCGGTGACATCCCTCTCTATCTTTGTCCAGGATAACAACTTGAGCTTCCTCTCCCAAGAAGCGAATTGCAGTGGCTTCACCTATGCCCCTGGCTCCACCTGTTATGAAAACCCGTTTATCCTTCAATCCAAGCATGGTTCTCCTCCTTGACCATTAAATGCTTAATCCTCACTTAATCAAAACGAACAAATGGTGAAAGGCAAATATATATCATAACCCTGCTAGCGATAATTGAATTTTAATCTGCCGTACCGCCTCCGTCCACAGCCAGGATCGCCCCAGTCATGAAAGAAGAATCCTCTGAGGCCAGGAAGAGAGCTGCATTAGCAATTTCATCTGGCTTCCCGATGCGGCCTAAAGGTCTATCGGAAGCATTGACAAGGTACTCTTTCCAAGGTTGGCCCCGCTGGCGAGCATCTTCGGTGAGCATGGGAGTATCGACATCACCTGGACAGATACAATTGATACGAATCCCTTGGGCGCCGTGATCGATGGCCATGGCCTTGGTCAGGAGCACGACACCTCCTTTGGAAGCACAATAGGAAGCTGCTTCATTGCCGCCCACCAATCCCCATCCTGAGCTGTTGTTGATAATCACTCCGCTTCCTTGGGCAATCATAGCTGGCAGCGCGAATTTTGACATCAGGTATGTTCCTTTGAGGTTTATATCCAGAGTCAGGTCCCATTCCTCCTCTGGACAATCCACTACCGTATTATGGAAGTAAACGCCAGCATTGTTAAAAAGGATGTCTATCCGACCAAAAGTCTGTAGAGTCTTGTCCACAGTCTGACGACATTCTGCAGAGTTACTGACATCAGCCTTCATGAAAATGACTTCTCCCCTGGCTTCTTTTATTTTTTTTGCAACCTCTTGTCCTCGTGATTCATTCCGTCCGGTGATAGCAATCCTGGCGCCTTCTTTAGAAAAGAGAAGCGCTGTAGCCTCTCCTATGCCAGATGTTCCCCCAGTTATCAGAGCCACTTTGTCTGCCAGGCGCATGTATTCCTCCTTTTTTGAAGTCCGATTCATCCCAGCCGAATATCAAGTTTCATGATTTCTGATCAAAATGCATATTTGTAATATTCAGATTCACAGGGATTTCCTCGGGCCAAATACATGGCTTTCTCGGTCAAGTTTATGATGACCGAGAAAGTTGTTTTGACATACTTACCGTGACGGCAGAGAGATTTGGGCCGGCTGACATGATCTTTCAGGAATTTTTTCATCATTTCCACCGAAATTTTTCCTCTATTGTTTTTCATCAATCTGTAAGCACGGTTATAGCGGACAAGAGATGAGGTGATGTCATAAGGATCAAGCTCGTACTTTCGCATTCGAGGTGAGGTATAGTGATTCGTATGCACCAAGAAGCCATCTTCAGCATAAAGAGCCTCATAATCAGTCGCCGAGCCCTCGATGCTGTATATCTCTCCGTTTTCATCCGTCAATACCATGTTATAGTTGGAGGCCCTAGGTTGGAATATGGAGGCATCGATTGCCTCGGCGATTGTCCTGGCAGCCAAGATTTTACGGCAGAGCAACAGCCTGGGAACGCCCAATTTCATGTCATTCATGCTCAATTCATTGCCAGTGAGACTGATCCCGGCCGAGTTGTAGCCAATACTTATCGCTAGACCTCCATAGCCTACAGCTAGAATTTCAGGTTCCCCGTCGACTTGATAATGGACCACTACTGCATATTTTTCCAAACTCGGTGAGGTATCATTGTTATGGGCGGCGATCACTGATCCATCTTCTGAAACATCTCCAGAAGCAATCAAATCGCTGCATCCTTTTAAATAGTTCTTGGCATAGATTTCTTCGCACATTTCTGAGAACAGGTCGACCAGATCGATTCCCGAAGCATCTGCCGCGCCCCTGATCTCTTCCACGTATTCAGGCAGGTGCTTTCTAGAATATTCCAACAATAGCTGTGCTTGAGCCCTGATATCCTCCCATTTCAGGTCTGTTTTTTCAGCTACATAATCTTTGCTTTGTTGAAGAAGTCCGTTGAGTTGTTTTTTCATCTTTGTTCCGATCTGGTACCCGACCTGGTAATGATTTCCCTTCACCTTGATGACCGGTATTTTATTCCCTTCTGAAGAGAAGAGAAAGCTGACAAAAATGAAACAGAAAAAGAAAAGACAGGTTAGGAGCGAGAAAGCTCTCGAGGGTCGAAACATTCTTATTCTCCTTTATAAAACTTCTAACCACTCTCTTGGAGGAAGGAGTGGCCATCTCATAAGTCATTCTTTCCTAAATCTTTCACCTGCTTTATACATGCCTAATCCTGTGCTGTCAATCTAGCGGATGTTTAATATAAAATACCCTTTTTGACACTGAAGGTCTAGAGAGTTATTATGTAAGCTAAGAATGGTTAAAAGGAGACAAAAATGGCCTCTTCAATTCTCGACCTGATCCAAGAGAGAGTGATTCTGTTGGATGGTGGTATGGGAACAGAGCTCATAAGGCATGGATTTCCACAAGGAGCCTGCCCTGAATCATGGAATGTCGAAAAGCCTGAGGTTGTGAAGAGCATCCATCAGAGCTATTTCGAGGCTGGTTCGGATGCTGTTCTCACCAACAGTTTCGGAGGAAGCAAGATCAAGCTCGCTTCCCATGGCTTAGAAGAGAAATGCTATGAATTGAATCTCGCCGCCGCTAAAATCGCCAATGAAGTCAAGCCTGAGGGAAAATTCGTGGCCGGCAGTATGGGACCGACAGGAAAATTCCTCAAGCCCCAGGGTGAATTCACTGAAGAAGAATTTGAGGAAGCCTATGCTGAGCAGGCCAAGGGCTTGACTGACGGGAAGGCGGATTTTTTGTTGATCGAAACCCAGTATGATCTAAAAGAAGCTCTGTGTGCTTTGAGGGGAGTTAAAAAAACTTCTGCTCTGCCCGTGTTTGTCACCATGACCTTTAACCACCATCCTCGAGGCTTTTTCACCATCATGGGCAACAGTGTTTCCGATTGTGTCGAAGAACTGGAGAAGAACGAGGTCCCGGTCATCGGTTCTAATTGTACCCTGAACAGCGAAGAGATGAAGGATTTGATAAAAATCATGAGAGAATCCACTTCCCTTCCCCTTATTGCCCAAGCAAATGCAGGAAAGCCCTCTCTCTCCACAGAAGGTGAAGTCTCATATTCTCAAAGCATGGAGGATTATGTCCGCTTCATTCCCCAAATCATAAGTAACGGGGCCAACCTTGTCGGCGGATGCTGCGGAACAAACCCAGATTATATCCGCCGGATGTCTCAAATCATAAAAGAGGGCCAGGAATTGGTCCAAAAAACGTAGCCAGAGCAAAATAGAATTGAACCATCTTCTAATTCCCTGGATTCTTATTTTTTCCTTTCCTTTTATCTTCAAATTCAGGAAACCATACCTTCAATGAGTGCTGAAAAGGTGATTCCTGAAGAACTCTGGAATAGCCTCAACTCTCTAGATCCGTTGGAGGTGAGCCGCAGGAGTCTGGCCAGCTATGATGAAAAAATTCAGGGATATAGTTTGAAAATTCTGGATGGCGATTATCTCGTTTTTCCAGAGAAGCAGATTATAAAAACCGTGCAGGCTCCTTCTCCAGAACCGTTGCCTTTCTATTTACAGCTTTCCTGCATAAACTACCTCATCGGCGCCAAGGATATTCCCCTGTCCGGCCAATGGGTAAGCGAAAAACAGTTTCCTGCTGGCCCTATTTTTTTCCGTGGCCCTCACGAGATGCCGACCAGGAAATTGGAGCAAATTTTTAGCCAAGACCTGGATGGTTTTACGAATGCCTCTACTGCACAGGGAGGAAAGAAAGTGGAAGGTGGAGATATGGCTTATGAATTCCTGGTGTTTCCGAAAATACCAGCCAGGATCATTTTATGGTTGGCTGATGAGGAGTTTCCGGCTCGAGTTTCCTTCCTCTTTGACCGCACAGCCAATGTCCATCTCCAGCTGGATGCACTTTATGCGGTCGGGAAAGTCCTTGAGTCTGCGCTCCTAGAGGCTAAAACTTAATTAAACATCCTGGGGATCGTTTCCTTCCACTCCTTTTTGCGCACCAGAACATCGTTCTCGAATATCTCTCGAACAATAGTCACCTTAAAATTCTCTTTGTCAGAATGCAGCTCTATCGTAGTCTTCAAGTATAGCTTCCGGTCTTTTAGCTCGATGCGGTGCCCTGCTTCGCCGTGGAAACTCGATTGGGCAGGATTCTCGTCATTCGTTTCGAAAAAGTTTTTTTCATAAGTCAAGTAGCGACGGCCCTGAATCTCAAAGTCATTTGTTCCCTGCCAGACAACGCTCACCTGAGAATTCCACATATCTTTTTTAAATTCATAGACACCGTGGGGCCAGTCTTCTCCACCAAGATAGCGCGCGTCAGGACGCTGTTCTCGCGGTTCAGGAGGTCTGAATTTTGGCTTTTTTGGCTCCTGCGAAGGAATCACCGGCAGTTCCAGACAGGTATTCATGTCCTCTACCTTGAGCTTGGTAGTCATGGGATAGGGAGTGGGCCAGATCATCGGGAACAGAGCATTGGAAACAGACAGGCGCAGGCGGTGCCCAGGTTTAAAAGTCCAGGTCGTGAAATGCATTTCAATTTCAAGGTCATATGTTTCACCTGGCGTAAGAGGTTCGGGCTCAAGTCGGGAAAGCCTCTGGGAACCATTGAGAAGCGCGCCGGTGACCAAAGAGACTGTGCCGTCAGGCTGGACGTCTTCCAGCCGCACTATCCAATGAGCTAATGGAGCATCGGCCGACACCCTAAGGTGGACTTTTGGAAATCCAACAATCTCGAATCTTTTCTCAAGAACTGGACTGTCGAACACCAGGCTTCCAGCATCGTCGGGTCGCAAATCGCCTGTGGGCTCGCCCCACCAGAGTCCGGTGGCTAGGCCGTAGCTGGGGATGTAACGCAGAGCTTCCACTGAGGATTTGCCTGGCTGTGTCTGGAGTTGATGGTCTTTTCCGGGGAAGAATTTCATCCAAGATGTACCAGGGATAGGCCAATCCACACAAGCCCAATGACCTGGTGTCATTTGGAGGTTGAGGTCAGGGCCGTGCCCTTCTCGAATAAAAACCGTAAAACGAGGATCATCCAAGATTCCTGTATCCCTGTTCTTCAGCCAGTAGTCCCACCAGCGAACAGCCTCATGCCGCCATTCGTAGTTGGGCCCTGGGACTCCATTATCTGGCCAAGCATGAACCCAGGGTCCAATCTCGGCCTTAATCGGTATTTTCATGTTCTCGAGCATCCGGGGCACGCTGTCTCGATAGCCATCCAGGAGTCCGCCGATAATGTAGGCCGGGATACGAATCTGGTCATAATTCCAGCGTAGAGAATTACGGCGCCAAAAATCCCCGTCTTGTTGCTGCTTTAAGTAAGTCAGGAACCAGGGGTAGGCGTTGAATCGGTTCTGAAAATAATCTTCATCCAGCATATAGTCTGGGGTTCGGGGCAGGCCGTTTTCATGGTCGATGGACAGTTCATAGGCATCTACGTGATAGGCTCCATCGATGTAGTGGACATCATCATGGAACAGATCGTCAGAGGCATCGATGGCCAAAATAGCCTTCAGAGCTGGTGGTTGTCGCATCGCCACTTGGATAGAGTTAAACCCTCCCCAGGAGATACCCCACATCCCGACTCGGCCGTTGGAGTCAGGAAGTTTGGAAAGCTGGTCGATAATCTCCACCGCATCTGCCAGCTCTTGCTCTGAATATTCTCGCGGCGGAACAATTCCTTCAGAAGAGCCGGTTCCTCGAATATCCACTTTGGCCATGATAAAGCCCCGCCGAACAAAGTAGGAATAGACAGGATAATCCCGGAGGTAGAACGAATCATCCTTACGATAGGGCAAAAACTCGAACAGAACAGGGAACTTCTCTCCCGCCATACGAGGTACGGGTTTGAAAAATGTTGCGGAGAGGCGAACCTCATCTTTCATGGTCAACCAGTCAGATTCTATAGTAAATTCATATATCGGAGGCGTGGCCTCCTGCTGTAATTTAGACTGTGCTGAAAAGTAAGTTGTATTGAGTGATGTAAAAAACAGAATTAAGGTTAAAGATAGGGATTTGATTTTTGTTTTCATTTTCTCTCTATCCTCTTTTGAAAATTCAGAAAAATAAACATTTTTTTAAGGAATAAACATCATTCTCTTAAATCCGCATCAAACTTATAGCAAGGAAAAGATATGATGTCAAAACGAGGAAGAAATATTTCTTGAGATATTGCAGAAAAAAATTGCGGTAGGGACTCGGGATTTATTGATTTGTCTTTCTGTAAAAAAAACAACAAATTATGAAAAAAAGGAAAAAAATTTTTGATTCTCTTTTTTAGGGGGATATCAGCAGGTTGGGCTCCTTATATTTTCGCCGAAAATCAGAGGGAGTCATTTTTTCGAATTTTTTAAATGTTTTTGTGAAATGGCTCTGGTCGAAAAAACCAGCTTCTGCAGCCAAATCGGCTAAGCTCATATCTGTGTTCAGCAAGAGATATTTTCCGTAATCGATCCGTAGCTTTTTTAGATATTTGGAGAGAGATAATCCTGTCTCTTCTTTAAAAAGATGCAGGGCTCGGCTCACGCTCAGTCCGCCGGCTCTGGCCACCTCTTCAGCGGTAATTTTGTTGGTAAAGTTCCGGTTGATGTACTCAGACATCTGAAGGCTTTTGAGTTTTTTCTTTTTTTCCTTGGTTAGGGAAACCTTATGGATAAAATTCTCTAGGATCTCTGATAATTTATGTAATAATTCGTCAGTATCAGTGGCTTTGTTCAATTCCGTGAGATACGAATAATTCAGTCCCAGCAATTCTTTGGCCTCTACTCCGGCCTCTATGGCTGCCCTGGAGATGATGACTACCAGCTCGATGATGCGGACCTTGATGATTTCAAAGTTCATCCCGCTCTCGAAAAAGATTGAACCCAAGAACTCGTTGAGGATTTCCCTTGCTCCTGTCTTATCGCCGAGCTTGACTTTCTGGATGATTTCATCCTGTTTATCCAGGATTTTCCTGGCGACATCAGGGCTCCTCTCCTTTAAATATTCTAGAAAATTGGCGATTTTATACTGTTGAACATGACTTTCTTTCCTGGCTAAGAGAAAATTCAGGTCGTTGATCTGAAATCTTCTGGTCAGATTTAATAAATAAGCAACATATTCTCTCGCTTTCTTTAAAGAAATGACTCTTAGGCTCATGTTTCTCAGGTTTATTTTGCTATCGCTGTATTTTTTCAAATTCTCACCAATCTCTTCCGAAATATCCTTTTTCATTTCCGGGAAAACGGCAAACCCGCTCAAAAAACCCCCTATCAATTTCTTGTTAAAAATCACCGGCACTGCAAACATGATCAATCCTAAAGGACAATTCGTGATGTACCCTTCTCCCCATCGAAAGGCCTCTTCCACTGCCTTCATCATCTGTGAACGACACCTTTTTTTCAATACCTTGCTTTCCTTATCGAGCAGCTGTTGGCAGAGATTGCATTTATTCTGTCCGTAGATGATTTCTTCTTTCAGGTTGATCAACGTGACTGGCAGCCCTGTTTTGGTGAGGTATTTTTCAGACAGCAGGTTGAATTTGGTCTTGGTGATGAATTTTTCAAGCTGCATATTTTATGCCCTATCTAAATATTTAGCATAATTATACAAAAAAAATGAATTTAATGCTATACTGATACAGAATTTGAGATTTTCCAACTAAAAAGCTAAAGTGATTTTAGAGGAAACAACCGTGGAAATTTTAGAGGAAGTGGCTGCCAGCGTAGAGAAAGGAGATTCCGCCTCAGTCAAAGAATCGGTAAGAATGGCTATTTCCCAGAACATCTCGGCAGAAGAGATCTTAGAAAACGGACTCATCAAAGGCATGGAGTCCATAGGAAAGAGATTCAAGAAGAATGAGATCTTCATTCCAGAAGTCTTGATCGCCACCAGGGCCATGAAAGCAGGAATGGATATCATCAGACCTCTTTTAGCCGAATCAGGGTATAAAACTAAAGGAAGAATCGTGATCGGGACTGTTAAGGGCGACTTGCATGATATCGGTAAGAATATCGTGAGCATGATGCTGGAAAGAGAAGGATACGAGATCGTGGACCTGGGGATTGATGTTCCTAAAGAGAGATTCGTTGAAATCATCAAAAAAGAAAATCCAGACATCGTGGGAATGTCGGCGCTTTTGACCACCACCATGTCCTACATGAGAGAAGTGATGATAGCTATTGATGAGGAAGGCCTGAAATCCAGAGCAAAGATCATCATCGGAGGCGCTCCTATAACTCAATCCTATGCTGATGAGATCAAGGCTGATGGGTATGCGGCCGATGCTCCATCAGCAGTCATCCTGGTAAAAAAGCTTTTAAAAACTTAGGAATGATGAAAAACCGATGAAATACCGAGTCAAGATTCTTTCCCATGATAAAACAATTACCGCCAGGAAAGGTGAAGTCCTGGCTGATAGAATTCAACAGGCTGGGATCAATCTGAATCAATACTGTCAAAAAAGGGGTCTCTGCGGAAAGTGCTTTATAAAAATCAAAGAGGGCTTGCTTTCTCCTCCGGAAAAAAGAGAGAAATTTTTACTGGAAAGTAAAAGACTGGCCAAGAACTACAGGCTTGCTTGTCTGTATCGAGTCAAGAGTGATCTGGGCATCGAGATCCCCGAAGAATCCATCCTCCAGGAAACTTTTGTTTTGACCACCGGAGCTCAAATCCCGGTAACCTTAGCCCCAGCTGCCAGGAAGTTCCATCTTCAGCTCGAAAAGCCCAAGATTTCTGTGCCCTTGGCGATAACAGAATTACTCAATTCTCGTTTTCGAGATAAGGAATTGGCGTTTCCCCTGAGTCTTTTGAAAGAATTGCCGGGTGCTGTCGAGCAGAGCAAATTCCAGATAACAGTTGTTGTCTATAATGATGAGCAAATATTAAATGTCGAACCAAAAAATACGCTCAGTAAAAGCTACGGTCTGGCTGTAGATTTGGGAACGACGACTGTGGTGGTGGAATTAGTGGACCTCAATACTGGGAAAAGCTTGGATGTTTTGACTGCTGCCAACAGCCAGATGAAATTCGGCTCAGATGTGATATCCAGGATAAGTTATGCCTATTCCAATCCCAAGAACCTGGACAAATTAAGGGATTCCATCCTGGAAACCCTAAACCTGTTGATAGGCCAAATACTGAAGAAAAACCGTATACACTCTTCTTATGTTTATGAGATCGTTGTAGCCGGGAACACGACCATGAATCACCTTCTGCTGGGTATACCTGTGAAATCTTTGGCGGTAGCTCCTTTTAACCCGGTTTTTACCCGCCTGCTGGGACTTTCTATGGAAAATTTAGGGCTTAAGGTCAACAGCTTTGGAAGAGCATACATCGCTCCCAACATCAAGAGCTTCGTGGGCGGGGATATCTCGGCCGGACTTATAGCCTCTGATTTGATAAACCGAAAAGGCAATTATCTCTTCTTAGATATCGGCACCAACGGAGAGATCTTATTAAAGAAAAAGGATCGATTTGTGGTCACTTCCACGGCTGCCGGCCCTGCTTTCGAGGGGATGAACATCAGCTGCGGGATCCTGGCCTCTCCTGGTGCAATCTACAGAGTCGAGTATAAAAAAGAACTGGAAATCTCTACCATCGGGAATAAACCAGCCACTGGAATTTGTGGAACAGGACTCATTGACTTGATTGCCCTCTGGCTTGAGCAGGGCAAGATATCTCCCCGAGGAAAAATCGTTAATGAGACTAAGGAAATTCCTCTAACTAAGAATATTCATGTAAACCAAAAGGATGTCCGAGAGATTCAGCTGGCTGTGGCAGCTGTGAAAACAGGCATCAGGATGATTCTGGAAGAATATCATCTGAAAAAACAGGAGTTGGACGGGATTTTCGTGGCCGGTGCTTTCGGGAATTATCTCAACATCCAGAACAGCATAAGGATAGGCCTGCTCCCGGAAATCGATGAAGAGAAGTGTGTATTCATCGGAAATGCCTCGCTGGCTGGGGCCAGGGCATTGCTGCTTTCGCTCCCAGAGAGAGAAAAAATTGACTCTCTGGTGAACAAAATACAATATCTTTCTTTAGCCAATAATCCTTTGTTCCAAAAATATTTCATAGAGTCTTTGGAATTTAACAAATACTGAAAAGGAAAATAATATGAAATTCGCGGTTTCTGGAAAAGGCGGAACAGGCAAAACAACCGCTTCTGGTCTCCTGGCCCATTATTTCAACAACGATGGATATCAAGTGCTGGCCGTAGATGCGGATCCTGATGCGAATCTAGCCTCAGCCATCGGGATCCCGCCAGAAAAGGCTTCTTCAATCATCCCCATTTCCGAACAATACCAGCTGATTTCGGAAAGAACAGGAGCCAAACCAAAACAGTTCGGTCAGCTTTTTAAACTCAATCCTACAGTCAATGACATTGCCGACAAATACGGCCTTGATTTCCAAGGGATAAAACTCTTGGTCATGGGAGGGGTGCAAAAAGGAGGAGAGGGATGTGCCTGTCCTGAAAATGTACTCCTCCGGACACTTTTAGCTGAGATTATTCTGAATCGAGAAGAAGTCGTTATCGTGGATATGGAGGCCGGAATAGAGCATCTGGGAAGAGCGACTTCTCGGGCGATTGATAGGATGTTGATCACGGTTGAGCCTGGCTCCAGGAGTGTCTCTACAGCGAAAGCCATCATTAAACTGGCTAAAGACATAGGAATCGAGTCTTTTGGAATCATCGGGAATAAAATCCAGGAAAAAAGTCAGGAAGCCTGGATTCGCAGCCAATTCACTCCAGAGCAAATCCTGGGTATGATTTCTTATCATGAAACCATTCGGGAAGCAGACCTGAAGCAGCAGCCTATGATTGAAGTCCTGGATGAACGGCTAGGCAAGGAATTCGATGAAATCTATCAAGCCTGCCGAGTAGACCAGCAGAGCGGCTAATCGGGCTATTTTTTATAAAATACTTGTTTATTGGAAAGAAAATTAGCAATTTTATACAAAAAATTAATGGAAATATACTATATCGGTTATGACCATTGCGTTATTTTAGAAGTGATGCATCCTGTACAGGAGGTTGATCATGCCTTTTGAACCTCAATGTCTGGCCACTGCCATCGGAAGCCTGCCTCATGAAGATCCAGCCTTAGCTTGTGAGGTCGTCTTAAAAGCTATTCCAGAGATTCCTATCTGGCCCCAGCTTCCCCGAACGAACTTCAGAGAAGGAATGGAAGTTCAGTACAGCGAAGGACTACCCTGTGTAGCCTTGGATGAGGAAAAACAGCGCATGTACTTTGATACCAGCGGAGACGTCACCAGTGAGCTGGAGAAATTTTATGAAAACTACATGGCAGAGAATTTGGACCACTTTCAGATCTCACCTGAATTCAGTCGCGGTGTTTATGAGATGGAGAAAAAGCTAAAACAAGAGGATCTTTCCTCCCTCCAGTATTTTAAAAACCAAGTGACTGGCCCTCTAACTACAGGATTGGGCCGAATCGATGAGAACAAAAGGTCGATTTACTATAATGAGGTGTTTCGTGATGTCATAGTCAAGGGAACAGAGATGAAGGCCCGCTGGCTCTTGCGGAAATTCAGTTTCCTGGAGTGTGACCAGATATGCTTTATAGACGAACCCATTCTTTCCGCCTTTGGTTCTTCGACCTATGTCAGTGTTCAGCGCTCGGATGTGGTCAAACATTTGGAAGATGTTATCGCGGCAGTTCATAAAGAAGGCGCTTTAGCCGGAATTCATTGTTGCGGTAACACAGAGTGGACTATCTTGATCGACTCAGGAGTGGATATCATCAGCTTCGATGCTTATGAGTTTGGTGAGACGATTGCCTATTATCCTGAGCAGGTCAAGAGCTTCCTGGAAAAGGGAGGAGTTTTAGCCTGGGGAATAATCCCCACTTCAGAAAAAATTGACCAAGAAACTCCAGCGGCCTTGGTGGAAAAACTGAATACCGTGATTAAAAATTTGGCCAGTAAAGGAGTGGATGAGGACTTAATCTGGAAGAAATGCCTGCTCACGCCGAGCTGCGGCACGGGTTCACTTTCGGTGGAGTTATCAGAAAAAGTTTTTCAGGTTTTGGCGGATGTTAGAGAGTTGTTGCGTTAATAAAAACTTGAGCGATTTAATCGCCGCATTGTGCTAAAATATCCCGATTTAAGAGATTTTTAAGGAATATGAAAATTGAAAGAAAAAAGCATTGATCCTGCAGTTCAGCATTTAGTCGAAAAGAATGCCCAGCAAGGCCTAGACACGGTCTGGTCCCGTTCAGATTCCCAGAAACCACGCTGCGGGTATGGTGAACAAGGCCTCTGCTGCCAACTCTGCTATATGGGGCCTTGCCGGATCAATCCACGTGGCAAAAGTCCCCAAAAGGGTGTTTGTGGGGCTTCGGCCGAAGTGATCGTGGCCCGGAATTTTGCCCGGATGATTGCTGGAGGAGCAGCTGCCCATTCCGACCATGGCCGAGAAGTCGCCAAGATCCTGCTCTTGGCTGCCAAAGCTCCGGATTCAGGGTATGCCATCAAGGATGTGAACAAGCTTCAGAAGGTGGCCACAGCTCTGGGAATTGAAGTCAAAGATAGGAAAAAGGAAGATATCGCAGCTGAAGTCGCAGAGAGAGCCTTGGAAAATTTTGGCCAGCAGGAGGGTGAAGTCCAGTTCACTCGATTAGCACCTCCAACACGGCAAGCCCTATGGCAGGAATTGAACATTGTGCCCCGGGGAATAGACAGGGAAATCGTGGAAATGATGCATCGGACGGCCATGGGAGTTGACCAGGATCATCGAAACATCATGCTTCAAGGAGCCCGGACCGCACTGGCTGATGGTTGGGGCGGCTCCATGATCGCCACCGAATTACAGGACATCCTTTTCGGCACCCCATCCCCACTCCGAGGACAGGTGAACTTGGGTGTTCTCTCCAAAGACAAGGTGAATATTGTTGTCCATGGCCACGAGCCCGTGCTTTCAGAGATGCTAGTTTTGGCGTCTCAGGATAAGGAATTGCTGAAAATGGCCAAATCCCAAGGAGCCAAAGGAATCAATCTAGCCGGGATTTGCTGCACAGCCAACGAGATCCTGCTGCGTCATGGACTGCCGATCGCAGGAAATGTCCTTCAACAAGAATTAGCGATAAGCACAGGAGCGGTTGAGGCCATGATCGTTGATGTCCAGTGCATCATGCCCTCTCTTCCAGAGATCAGCAAGTGCTATCATACCAAGCTCATCACCACCTCATCCAAGGCTAAGATCGAAAACGCAAAAAACTACGAATTTTCAGAGAAAAACAGTCTACAGACCGCCAAAGACATTGTCCGAGAAGCGATCATGAATTTTTCCCGTAGGGAAAAGGTCGATATCCCCCCAGAGAAAATGGACCTGGTGGCAGGATTCTCTCATGAGGCCATCATCTACATGCTCGGAGGAGCCTTCCGGGGTTCTTATGTTCCTCTTAACGATAATGTCATCAACGGAAGAATCAAGGGTGTAGCAGGTGTCGTGGGGTGCTGCAACCCGAAAGTGACTCATGACCAATGCCATGTCAACCTCGTAGAGGAACTCATCGCCAACAACATTCTTGTTGTCCAGACTGGATGCTCAGCCATTGCCTGCGCCAAGGCGGGATTCCTTGTTCCTGAGTCTGCTGAAAAACACGCTGGGCAAGGTCTGGCCGAAGTCTGCCAAGCCGTAGGAATACCACCTGTGCTTCACTCCGGTTCCTGCGTGGATAACAGCCGCATCCTGATCGCCCTTTCAGAGATGGTTAAGATCGGAGGCTTGGGAAATGACATCAGCGAGCTTCCGGTAGCAGGCGCTGCACCGGAATGGATGAGTGAAAAAGCGATTGCCATCGGTCAATATTTTGTGGCTTCTGGAGTCTTCACTATATTCGGAGTGGGGCTTCCGGTGAGCGGGAGCGAGAAGTTCTGCCAGCATATCTTCAAGGAGTTTGAGGATATTTTTGGAGGAATGTGGGCAGCAGAGCCTGACCCAGGAAAAATGGCTTCCCGCATCATTGACCACATTGATAAAAAACGAGAAAAATTGGGTATCCACAAGGCTAAAAAGCGCGTCTTGTACGATATGGCCATGCGAAGGGAATTGGATACCTGAACAGAGAAGGTTTAATTCATGTCAAAACTCATTGCTACCAGGGCCATTCGCGGAGCCCATAAGCTGGTAGCCCGAGCTGAGAAAGAACTCAAACAGGCTATTGAGGAGAAGGGTCCGCAGACAAAGGTCGAGTTTCCGAATACAGGCTACTATCTCCCTATCTCGTACGGAATGCTAGGTCTGAATATAGAAACTCTAGCAGGGCTCAAGGAGTTGCTAGGGCAAGCCAAGAAGTTGCTCCCGCCTATACCTGAAAACAAACTTTGGCTTCCTTATCTTGGGCATACTCTTGATGCCGGCATGGCCACCTTGTTCGCTGATGAAATCATAGAAGCGATCAAATACACCCAGAAGCCTCTCCCCTATCTTCCAGAACCGAACCCGAGCAACGAGCACCTCTGGCTGGGCGCAGCCAATGATGTCATCCTCCGGGAAAGAGGGATTGAGTTTGTAGACGGCACTGCTCCTGGGTTTGCGGCTTGTGTGGGTTACTGTCCCTCCAACGATATCGCTGTTCGAATCGCCCGCGAACTGCAGGAAAAGAATCTCTATGTCTTTATATCCGCCTCAACAGATGGCAAATCCATGGCGCAGCAGCTCCAAGAAGAAGGCGTTCAGATGGGCTGGGAAACACGGCTGGTTCCTTACGGCAATGATGTTACCGCCACTGTCCATTCCCTAGGGTTTGCCACCAGAGTCGCTCTCTCCTTCGGAGGTGTTCAACCCGGTGATTACGAGAGAGTCTTGCGGTACAACAAAAACAGAGTCTTTGCTTTTGTCCTGGCTTTGGGTCCGGTTGACGATGAAAAGCATGCTCAAGCAGCTGGAGCCATCAACTTTGGGTTTCCCACGATTGCAGATACGGATATCGATCAGATATTGCCCACCGGTATCTGTACCTATGAGCATGTGGTTTCCCCTGTTCCACACGAAAAGATTGTCTCCAAAGCCATCGAGGTAAGGGGCTTAAAAATCACGGTCACCAAGGTTCCTGTTCCTGTATCCTACGGGCCGGCTTTCCAAGGCGAAAGAGTCCGGAAAGATGAGATGTATGTGGAGCTGGCTGGCCAGACAAAACCTGGTTTTGAGTATTTAACGACCAAAGAATTAGATGAAGTCGAAGACGGCAAGATAGAAGTCATCGGTCCTGAGATCGATGAGGTGGAAGAAGGGAGCACGATTCCTTTTGCTATCTGGATCGAGGTGGCTGGCCGTGAGATGCAGCCTGATTTTGAACCCATACTGGAGCGTCAAATCCATGACTTTATCAACGGGGCCAATGGCATCTTTCACCTGGGACAACGAGACATCAACTGGCTTCGCATCGGCAAAGAGGCGAAACAAAAGGGATTTAAATTCAAACACTTCGGCTCCATCCTTCATGCCAAGCTTCATGGAGAATACGGAAAGATTTTCGACAAAGTCCAAATCCGCATCTACACCCGGGAAAAGGAAGTGCTTGATCTCATAGATACGGCCAGAAAGGTCTATCAGCAGCGGGATGCGCGTCTGGCAGACATGACTGATGAAGCTGTGGACATGTTCTACTCTTGTACGCTTTGTCAGTCTTTTGCGCCAAATCATGTGTGCATCATCACGCCTGAAAGATCAGGCTTGTGTGGAGCCTACAACTGGCTGGACGGCAAAGCGGCCCATAGGATAAACCCGACCGGCCCCAATCAGCCGGTGAACAAAGGAAAGGTTATCGATGAACTGAAGGGCCAATGGCATGATATTAACGAGTTTGTACACCATCAATCTCATAAAACACTCGAGTTTTTTAATGCCTACAGTATCATCGAACATCCGATGACCTCCTGCGGTTGCTTCGAATGCATCTCTTGTGTGCTGCCTTCTACCAATGGCATAATGACTGTCTACCGGGACTTTACAGAAATGACTCCTAGCGGCATGAAATTTTCAACCCTAGCCGGGAATGTCGGAGGTGGAGTGCAGACTCCAGGATTCATCGGCCACAGCAAGCAGTACATCGGGAGTAATAAATTTATCAGGGCTGAGGGAGGCGCCAAGCGCATCGTCTGGATGAACAAAGACCTTAAAGAGGAATTAGAGCCCCTTATCCGCAAAATAGGAGAGCAGGAAGGCCTGGAGGGCTTTTTTGACATGATCGCCGATGAAACAGTAGCCACGACTGAAGAAGAAGTGCTCGCCTATATCACCCAAAAGAACCATCCTGCCCTTTCCCTGCCACCTCTGTTCTAGTACCATGAAAACAATCGCCATATCAGGTAAAGGTGGGACAGGTAAAACCACGGTGGCGGCTTTGATCATTCGGTGGTTGAGCGAACAGGTTTCTAAATCCATACTGGCTGTGGATGCTGATTCCAACGTCAACCTGAATGATGTCCTGGGAGTGGAACTTAAAGAGACCATCGGTTCTATTCGAGAAGAGATGAAATCCTCGGTCAGCAACCTTCCTGGAGGGATGAACAAAAACCAATTCCTGGAGTACAAGATTCAATCCAGCCTGGTTGAGACTCCTGACTATGACCTGATTGCCATGGGCCGGCCCGAAGGGCCTGGCTGTTATTGTTATGCCAACAATTTGTTGCGAGAGATTTTGAACACCCTCCACAAGAATTATCAGTTTGTGGTGATCGATAATGAAGCCGGAATGGAACATCTCAGCCGCCGGACAGCACATCGCCTTGATTATCTCTTGATAATTTCTGATCCTTCTCTAAGAGGAATCCGAACCGCAGGCAAAATAAGCCGGCTGTTAAAAGAGTTGGATACTCGCGTTGGAGAGAAATACCTGGTTTTGAATCGCGTTCTTGATTCCATTCCGCCGTCTGTAAAAAAAGCTATCGAGGAAGAAGGAGTGGAACATCTTTACTCTATCCCCGAAGATGAGCGATTATTCATTTTGGACCAGAGCGGGAAGCCGATCTGGACAATAGCGTCTGATACGACTGCTCGCAGAGCCGTTGGTCAATTAACGAGAAAACTGCTGAATCTGGAAAAAGAAGGAAAATTATGACCTTCGAGATCCCTGAAGAAACTCATGCTGGAAAAGTGATGGAAGTCACGCTCGGCGCCACTCCCGATCAAGGGGGAACTCGATCCCACACAGTCAAGATCGGCGGGAGCACGAGTTCCCCTTTTCATTTCTTCGAGGGTGAGCATCCCCATTCCCCTGTTGTGGCCATGGAAGTTTTCGACCAGGTTCCAGCCAAATATCCGGATTTTTTGAGAAACTATTGCCGAGATGTCATCGACCAGCCAGCCGCAATGGCCAAGAAATGCGTCGCTGAATACGGAGCCGAGCTGATCAGCGTTCGGCTGGAAGGCACTCATCCTGAGAAAGGAAACCGGAGCGTGGAGGAAGCCGCAGAAATCGTCAAACATGTTCTGGAGAGCGTAAGCGTCCCCATCATTGTCACCGGACACAGTCATTTTGAGAAAAACAATGAAGTCATGAAAAAGGTCTGCGAAGTCTCAGCCGGCGAGAATTGTCTGATTAACTATGTGGAGACAGATAATTACAAGACTATTGCTGCGGCCTGCCTCGCCTATAAGCACACCCTGGTGGCCCAATCCCCCATTGATGTCAACCTCGCCAAACAGCTCAACATCTTGCTCACAGAGATGAATTTTCCTGCCGAAAAAATCGTGATGGACCCTTTGACCGGAACTCTTGGGTATGGTCTAGAATACACCTACTCGATCATGGAGAGGATTCGTAACGATGGCCTGGCTGGTGATAAAATGCTGGCCTTCCCCATGCTAATCAATCCTGGATACGAAACCTTTCGAGTAAAAGAAACTCGAGCTGCAGAAAAGGATTATCCAGAATGGGGAGACCTGGAAGCACGAGGGATCTATTGGGAAATTTCCACTTCGATGAGCCTTCTAGTGGCAGGAGCTGAATTGCTCATTATGTACCATCCGCAGGCAGTGGATGCGGTCAAGAAAAAGATTAAGGAAATGTTCGTCCCCAAAAAGGGAAATTAGTCATGGCCTTGTCAGGATTGGATATCTTTAAACTGCTGCCCAAGACCAACTGTGGTGACTGCGGAGTTCCGACCTGTATGGCCTTTGCCATGAAACTGGCCCAAAAGAAAGCCGAGCTCAGTGAGTGTCCTCATGCTTCCGAGGAAGCCAAGGCGACTTTGGGTGCGGCCAGCGAGCCTCCTATTCGACTGGTGAAAATAGGAGGACAGAGCTCCTTGGAGGTCGGAAACGAGACGGTCATGTTCCGCCATGAAAAAACATTCTATCATCCAACAGGAATTGCTATCGAATTGCGTGCTTCTGAGGGACAGGAAAAGCTTCTTCCCAAGATAAAAGAGATAGAAAAACATAAGGTGGAGCGGGTCGGAGAAGAGCTGAAGACAGATTTGTTCTTCGTTACTCAGGATTCCCAAGACAAGAAAGATTTCTTGGGCGCCATCAACCTAGTCAAGCAAAACTCGGCCAAGGGAATCATCCTGTATTGTCAGGATAGAGCCACCTTAAAAGAGGCCTTGGGACTTCTAAAAGATGACCGCCCAGCGATCTTCCTCCAAAAAGAACTTGAAGATGCAGATATCGAACTGGCCAAAACCAACCAGGCCAGTCTCATCCTGACAGCTGAGTCTTTTGAAGAATTGGCCGCTCAGACCGAAAAAGCAAGGAGTGCTGGGTTGAATGACCTTCTCCTGAATCTAGAATCCAAAGGTGTCGGTCATCATTTGCTACATAACACGATTTTGAGGCGAAGCGCTTTGAAGAAGAATTTCAAGCCTTTTGGGTATCCTCTTTTTTCCCGTATTCAGATCAAGGACGATTTTGAATTGGCAGCTAATGCTTCAATTTTCCTCTGTAAGTATGATTCTGTGATCGTCTTGCCCCGTTATGACAAAGCCCTGCTCTATGCATTGTTTACCCTCCGGCAGAATATCTACACTGATCCTCAAAAGCCGATCCAGGTCGATCCCAAGGTCTATCCTATCGGAGATCCGACACCAGAATCCCCTGTTTTTGTGACCACTAATTTCTCCTTAACCTACTTCATAGTTTCTGGAGAAATCGAAAACTCAGGCCTTTCTGCTCATCTTGTGGTCACTGACACCGAAGGGCAGTCCGTGCTCACAGCTTGGGCGGCTGGCAAGTTTGTGGGTGAAAAGGTTGCCAAATTTATCAAAGACATAAAATTCGAGCAGCAGGTAAAAACAAGAAAAATCGTGATCCCCGGCTTCGCTTCCCAGATCAGCGGCGACCTGGAAGAACATCTTCCTGGATGGGAAGTCATCGTGGGTTGCCAGGAGGCTTCAGACATCCCCTCCTTTGTGAAGAAGGTCAAATTAACCTAGAGAGCAAGAGCTTGAAAGCCGATAGAGTCAAGAAAACCATCAAGGTCACTTTCCTGCCCTTTGAAACCTGCGTTGAGGTGGCTTCGGGTATAAGCATTCTGGAGGCTGTTCAGAAAACTGGACTTCCTCTGAGAACTTCCTGCGGTGGCAAGGGAACCTGCGGGGACTGCGTGGTGAGAATCCTGAGCGGCACCTACAGGAAGAAGTCATCTGCGGCCCTGTCCGATCGACTCGTCTCCCAAGGATATGCTCTAGCCTGTCAGACAGCAGTCAAGAGTGATCTTATTCTACAGCTTCCTCAATTCCAGGAACTTTCCATCAAGAGCGTCGTTGATACTCGATTTTTTCAGAAAGACAGACTTTCCGGGTATTATGAAGTTGAGCCGCCCTTAAGAAAGATAGATTTGGAGCTCTCCGCTCCGTCCTTAGAAGATAACACCAGCGACCTGAAAAGGCTGGAACGTGAGCTTGGTAAAAAGATCAGCGTAGGTCATCTTCACTGCGAACATTCTGTCTTAAAAAAACTGGCTTATACGGTACGCCAAAGCCAAAGAGAAATCAGTGTTGTCATATTTGATTCCAAAGAGCATACCACGATCATTGATGTTTTCTCACAAGCTGAGGAAAAAGAAATTTATGGAATTGCTTGTGACCTCGGAACCTCAACCGTAGTTCTGCATTTGGTCGACCTGCAGAGTGGTGAAATTCTGAGCTCAGCTTCAAGCTTCAACCAGCAAATCAAATGCGGTGAAGATATTATTTCCCGGATCAACTATTCCCAAAAGCCCGGGAGGCTCCAAGAGCTTCATGACCTGATCAGCGGAACGATCAACCATCTCGTAGAAAAAACAACGGCTACAGCGGGAGTTTCATCATCCGAGATCTATTACGCTTCTTTCTCGGGGAATACGACGATGATCCATCTCTTTTTGAATCTAGAGCCAAGGTTTATCAGAGAAGAGCCCTATGTTCCGACCTTGAACCAAGTTCCACTCGTCTTAACCAGAGATGTTGGCTTAAACATAAACCCTGAAGCCAGAATCACTTGTGCCCCGGCTGTAGGAAGCTATGTAGGAGGAGATATCACTGCTGGGCTGCTATGTACGCCCATCCTTCGTGACCCTGACAGGAATTCATTATTCATCGACGTCGGCACTAACGGCGAGCTGGTGCTGGGCAATAAAGATTGGCTCCTGACATGTGCCTGTTCTGCAGGGCCGGCTTTTGAAGGGGGAGGCATCAAATGCGGGATGCCAGCTTCTCCTGGCGCTATCGAAGGGATAAAAATACATGATAGCGGCCAGCTTGAGTACAAAGTCATCGATGACGCTAAGCCCAAAGGCATATGCGGATCAGGCCTGGTTGATCTTTTAGCAGAATTGTTCATCCATGGCTACATTGACCGGAACGGCAAGTTCGATGAGACAGTAACAAAAGAGATAGTCCTTGATACTGAAGAGGGAAAAGGTTTTCTCGTCGAAAAGGCACAGAAAAGCTTTTGGGGGAAAGACCTCGTCATCACAGAAAAAGATATCGCTCACCTGATCAGGAGTAAAGGGGCTGTTTATTCCGCTTGTGCTATCCTGCTGAAGAATTCTGGTCTTGATTACGATAAAATAGATTCCTTTTACATAGCTGGCGGGTTTGGTCAGCGCCTAAGCATCGAAAATGCTGTTCGCATCGGACTTCTGCCTGATGTTGATCGCCAGAAATTCCACTATCTTGGAAATAGTTCTCTCCTTGGAGCCTATCTCATTCTCCTGACAGAAAAAAATAGAGATTTCATCAACCAGGTTGCCGATAAAATGACCTATTTAGAATTGAATGCTGAACCGAGTTATATGAACGAATACACAGGCGCCCTGTTTCTCCCCCATACCGAGATGGATTTTTTTCCTTCGGTCAAGAAGTTATTTAATGCAAATACCTGATTCACAGCTTAATATAATGTTTTAATTTTATTAATTTTAGATAATATGATAAATTTCTTTATTCTTCTTATTGCCACAAGAATAAACAGCCAAATGAATATTTTAAAATTTAGACAAAAGGAGCAATAATGACCGAACAAGAATTACTTTCAAGAATGGAAAAGGCCATAATCGAAGGCAACAAAGATGAAGCTGAAGCCCTGGCTCGAGAGGCAGTAGAAAAAAAGTTGGATCTCAGTGAGGTGGTGGAAAAGGGATATATCCCTGGAATTCAGAAGGTCGGAGATCTATGGGAAAAAGGAGAATATTTTCTCCCTGAGCTGATCACCAGCGCTGAGTGTATGAAAGCTGCAATGGATGTCTTACAGCCTGAAATGGAAAAAGCCCAGATCGAAACCAAATCCCTGGGGAAAATAGTCATCGGCACTGTTGAAGGAGATATTCACGACATCGGCAAGAATCTCGTATCCTCGATGCTTTCAGCCAACGGTTTTGAGGTTATTGACCTCGGAGCTGATGTCAAACTGGAAAAATTCATCGAGAAAGCAGAAGAAGAGAAGGCTGATTGTATCTGTCTCTCTGCTCTGTTGACTACAACCATGCTCGGACAGAAGAAACTCATCGAAATACTGAAGGAGAAAAACCTATCCGGCCAGTACAAAGTCATGGTTGGCGGAGCGCCAGTTAACCAGAAATGGTCTGATGATATAGGGGCCGATGGCTACGCAGAGAACGCTATGATAGCTGTTCAAGCCATGAAAAACCTCCTAACAAAATAATATAAATACAGCAAAGGTTAGAATCATGATCCCAACAAAAAGACCAAAATTAGAATTATTAACTCCAGATTTTATCCAAAAAATCATCGATGAGACCTTGATCATCCTCGAAAAACAAGGGATATTCGTCGAAAATCAAGAGGCCTTAGAGCTCCTAAAGGAAGCTGGGATGAAAGTTGATGAATCGACTCAAAGGGTGTTTCTCACTCCACAAATCGTCGAGGCTTCTCTTTCTTCGACTCCCTCGGTCATAAAACTATACGATCGAACTGGGAAAAAAGAATATATAGTCGGCGATGATGAAGTTCATTTTGATCCGGGCTCAGCAGCTGTCACCATCCTCGACCACCAGACTCAAGAAGAGCGGAAGGCTTTCACAGAAGATCTGGTTAAATTCACCCGGCTCACCGAATGCCTAGACCATATCCATTTTCAGAGCACTGGCTTGATAAGCAGCGATGTTCCAGACATCATTTCCGACAGTTATCGATTGTATATCGGACTGCTGTTCTCATCAAAGCCGGCAGTCACCGGGACCTTTCGAGTGGAAGGATTTAAGCCCATGTATGACATGCTGGTCGCTATCAGAGGCAGCGAGAAAAACCTGGCTGAAAAACCATTAGCCATTTTCGATGCCTGCCCCTCTCCGCCTCTCAAGTGGAGCAATCTTACAGCCCAGAGCTTGATCGATTCAGCTAGAGCAGGAGTTCCTTCTGAACTCATCTCTATGGGAATGACAGGAGCGACTTCTCCGGTAACCATTGCGGGAACTCTGGTCCAGCATGTGGCTGAAAACCTCTGCGGCCTTGTCATCTGCCAGCTGGCCAAAAAGGGAGCTCCGGTGATTTTTGGCGGTTCCCCTTCAAGCTTTGACATGAGGAAAGGCACTACACCCATGGGAGCCATAGAGACCATGATGATTGATTCAGCTTATTCCCAAATAGCTAAACATTTTAATCTTCCCACTCATGCCTACATGGGATTAAGCGACTCCAAGACTAATGACAATCAAGCCGGATTAGAGACAGGAATAGGAGCCATTCTAGCTGCCCTGGCAGGTGTAAACGTTATTTCCGGCCCTGGTATGATGGATTTCGAAAGCTGCCAGAGTCTGGAAAAACTGGTCATCGATAATGAAATATGCGGCATGGCC
>JABAOH010016286.1_pt7 | contig 51022 bp, 46 predicted proteins | sample 7062181 | NCBI WGS metagenome assembly JABAOH01 (sample SAMN14538630, study PRJNA623070) | marine sediment metagenome | biome: marine biome [ENVO:00000428]; feature: marine pelagic biome [ENVO:01000023]; material: deep marine sediment [ENVO:00002113]; isolation source: pool of 5 deep marine... | reverse complement strand
CCCTTTACCCTTGCCGGAATCACCCCATTGAGAGATTTTTACCCTCACTTCTCTGCGTCAAACCTCAAACGATCGGGGTTCAAGATCGACAAGGTGATTGAACTACCGTTGCCACAGATGTCTCTCAAACGAGATCTCTATGCCACTGATCTAGGTCAAAGATTTGAAGATTCTACATGGCGAGAACAGACTGCCCGAGGATGGAAACCCCTGGTGTCTGGAATTCATCGCCTCGGCCTGCCTGCCGTGATCGGCTTGTCCCAGTCCACATGGGCTTTTGCGCAGCTTCAAGAGCGTCTCGGGGTGCAGCTTTTCGAGATCCCTACGCTTCCTCCAAGCTTGCCGGGACTTCGGCTTGAAACTTTGCTTCGTGGAAAAGCCGAACACTCGGGGGTCAGATTTGTTGAGGGGTCAACCGTGATCGGTCGCATAGATGGAACATCAGGAGGGAAAAGAGTCTCGGGTGTGATGTTGCAATCGGTTGGAGGTCCGCGGGTTTTAAACGCTGACGTAGTCATCCTCGCCACGGGAGGTGTTCTTCATGGCGGTTTGGTTGCGCAACAAAATGGACACTTCAAGGAGTCTGTGTTCGACTTACCGGTAAACTTTGATGAAGGCAGGGAATTTTGGACCGCTTCTTCTCCTACAGTATCTCAGCCCTACTCAAAATTCGGACTTCCGGTTAATGAACGGATGCAACCCTTAGACTCAACAGGCAAGGTGGTATTCGAAAACCTATTTGCGGCTGGTGGGATCTTGGCCGGTGCGGATCGTTCGTTTGAAGGCTCTCGGCAAGGCATCGATCTGGCGACGGCTTTTCGCGCGGTGGAGTCAGCTTTCGAATGAAACACCCTGCCCTATCGGCCGACCACTGCTTGAAATGTAACATTTGTACTGCATCTTGTCCTGTCGCGATGGCGACAGACCGTTTCTGGGGTCCGAAGGCTGTGGGTCCACAATTTCAACGGTTTCGCCATCCTCGTTTGCCTTTCCCTGCCGATACGGTCGAATGGTGTTCGGGTTGCGGAACATGTTCGCTCGTATGTCCTCACGGCGTGTTGGTGGCTGAATTAAATATCCAAGCCAAAGCTCGAAGCGCTCCCAGTCTATCCAAGCGTTTCAGAGACCATATCATCTCNNTCACGGCGATCGTTTCGAGCCTTCCTTGAGAGAGTACTTCAAATAAATCACAATGCCCCACTCCCCTCCTTGGCTCGCCCTACACTACGGAGAAGATTGCGCGATTATTGCGTCCGCTCCCCCATGGAATTAGAAGAAATAACACGGCTCACCGTCGCCTATTTTCATGGCTGTAGCACGAACTACTACGAACCTGAGCTCGGCGAGATGGCGGTACTCATTCTTGAAAGGCTAGGCTTCTATGTTTTCATACCTCCACAACTTTGCTGTGGACTTCCACTCCAATCCAATGGACTTATGCGCGCGGCTCGCCAGCATGCGAGGAAGAATGTCGAAAGACTCCGGCCGTTCGCAGAGGCGAAGATACCAATAATCGGAACATCTTCATCATGCACCCTGTCATTGAAGCACGATTATCGAACGATACTCGAGATCGAGGATGATGGTGTTGAACTCGTTGGAGATTCCACCTTTGATTTCTTCGAATTCATCACACATAATGTGAAGGAAGAACTTAATCAGCTCTATTACGAGCCCATTCGTGCACGTGCACTTTACCACCCCCCTTGCCAGCTTCGAAGCCACGGTGTCGGTACCCCCGCAGTTCAAGTTCTTCGACTCATTCCCCGACTTGAACTCTACATTTCCGACACTGCGTGTTGTGGAGTGGCAGGTACGTACGGCGTCAAGGCCGAGAGATACAACGTGGCTTACAGTGTGGGAGAAAGTCTTTACCAAAGAGCCCGTGATTTGAGAGCAGATTTCGTAATTACCGATTCTGAAACTTGCCGTTGGTGGCTCACAAAACACACTAACCTGCCAGCTTTCCACCCACTCGAGATATTTGCCCGTTCCATAGGATTGACATGAGCCACGACATCATTCTCTTACGTCACGGACTTTCGACCGCAAATCGAGATCAAATCGTCCAGGGCCAAATCGATTTCGCACTTGCAGAAGAGGGCCATCATCAATCTCAATTACTGGCTCAATATTGGGCTTCGATGCAGGTACATTTTGACAAGATCATCTCAAGTCCTTTGGCTCGGGCAAAGGAGACCGCACAGATCATTGGCGAAATATTGAATTCGGAGATCGTGCTCGACGCGATCTGGATGGAACGACGTTTAGGCGCCGCGCAGGGAGTTGATTACGAAACAGTCCGTGCCTGGTATGAGGATCGACCCCTTCCTTCACCCTACGAACCTTCTTTTGAGGATGGCGAAAGTGCATGGGATTTATTCTTGCGCGCAGGTGAAGCAGTCCAATCCGTTCTTCAAATGCCAGCGGGATCTTACCTTGTGGTCTCTCATGGCGCTTTCCTAAACGCGGCTCTGCGGGTGATCATAGGTCTCGCTCCTGCGAGTGGGCGAATCCTACCTGTGAGGTTTCGATTTGATAACACCGGTTTTGCCGAGCTTAACTTCGACAAGGAAATGGCACGCTGGACGGTAATCCGTTCAAACGCCACCCCTCACATACATCAAGAGGGAAACAGCACGTGAACCATGCTTCTGAACCCAAAGTCCTGCTCCTGAACGGGAATATCCTAACCCTCGACGACCGTGTTCCGCATGCGCAAAGCATTGCGATTCAAGGTGAGCGTATTCTGGCAGTTGGAATGGATGATGAGATCCTCAACTTGTCAAGCCAGGAAGCAACCTCAATCGATCTCCATGGCCGTACGGTCATCCCTGCCCTCACAGATGCACATATCCATTTAAAGAAACTTGCGCTATCTGTTGAGAAAATCGACTGTGAAGTGTCAAGTCTATCGGATTGCCTCGAACGTGTCCGTGAAAGAGCTTTGACGACACCGGCAGGGGACTGGATCCTTGGGCACGGCTGGAATCAAAATCTTTGGGAGCGGTTCGGCCAGGCGGAAGACTTGGATGGCGTCGCGCCGCACCACCCCGTCTATTTAACCGCGAAATCCTTGCACGCCGGGTGGGCGAATACTCTGGCGATGAAACAAGCAAGAATCCATCCCGATATGCCTGATCCAAAAGGGGGACGTATCGACCGAGATCAATCTGGGAAACCCACGGGAATATTCTTCGAAGAGGCCATGAAGCTCATTTCATCGGCCGTCCCATCACCGCCAGCACACCAACTCGCAGAGGGAATCGCCCACATCCAGGAAGACCTTTGGCGCTTCGGACTATCAAGTGTCCACGATTTCGACGACGAGCTTTGTCTGCAAGCACTGAATATTCTGCGAGATCGCAATACGCTCGGTCTTCGCGTGTTGAAAAATATTCAAAAGAAGGATTTTGAAGCCACACGGAAACTAGGTCTCAAAACGTCCTCCGGTGATCATTGGGTACGAACCGGAAATTTAAAACTTTACGCCGACGGCGCGCTGGGACCTCATACTGCGGCGATGATAGAAGCATACGATAACAAGCCTCAGGATACCGGAATGTCCTTGTTCGATAAGGAGGAGCTCCTCGATCTTGCCATGCGAGCTGTCGACGCAGGTTTCGCATTAGCGATTCACGCCATCGGCGACCGTGCCAATCGAGAGGTGTTGGACGTATATGAAAAGCTGCGCAATTATGAGGCTGAGCAGAAAATACCGCCCATGCCTCATCGTATCGAACATCTACAACTTCTTCATCCGGACGATCTTCATCGCCCAGCCCGACTCGGTATCATCGCTTCGATGCAACCGCTCCACGCTACATCTGATATGACAATGGCGGATCTCCATTGGGGTGCACGATCACGCTTTGCATACGCCTGGCGAAGCCAACTTCTTGCCGGCGCTGTCCTGGCATTCGGTTCTGATGCGCCCGTTGAACCTGCAAACCCTTTTCTAGGATTGCACGCCGCTGTTACACGACAACGCCAGAACGGAGAGCCGAGCCCGGACGGATGGTTCCCCGAGGAACGGATCACTCTCCACGATGCCCTATTGGCGTATACGCAGGGTCCCGCGATTGTCGCCGGCTGGTCGTCAATTCTCGGGCGATTGGTGCCGAGTTATATGGCCGATCTCATCGTGCTCGATGCGGATCCATATACTTGCGATAACCACGCGCTCGCCGATATTAAACCCTTGGCCACGATGGTGGCAGGCACTTGGCGATTCCGAGAATTCTGAGCGTTTATCTGGGGGAAAACGTCGAATGACCACTATGAGAGCCGGCGCTCATCTCCCTCGCGCACTGTGAGACCAATCGAATCTAAATGCTCCATCAAGGCCAAGGCATACTTCCTCGATGTCGCGAAGAGATCTCGCACCTGCCCCACCTTAATGGTGTCGTTCGCTTCAAGGAAGCGTCGTATATCCGCAACCATTTGCTCGTAATCCTCTACCCGGAAGACAACATCGGCACTGAGTTGTATCAATGTACTGATTTCGAATAGATATGTCAGCAAATCGGTCCCTACCGCCTGAAGGCACTCTTTTACACTTGGTGTCGTATATGGCGCCTCATGGAAGCGGGCGAGCAACCGGTCAATTTGCGCCTGTTGTTCCGGCAGAAGCACGACCTCATACTTGGCGTCTCTCAATCGTCCGTGCTCTTCAATGATCACCCCTTCTTCAAGCACTTTTTCAAGAACAAGAGGATAGGATTTGGCTGCAATGCCTAACTTGCTCTTCAACTCTTCGCGTGGCATCCCAACCCTTAGTGGATTAGATTTGTGAAAGGATTGCAGTTCGAGCGCGAAACGCTGGAGTAATTCCTCCCATGCACCTCGGCTCGTTACGAGAGTGTCATCGGTAGGTTGTGCTCCATATTCACCGAAAAGGATCAATTCACCAGCTTGAGTGAGCTCTGTAATCGCTGCCGTTGCAGCTGCGTCCTCTAATCTCGCATGCTCTAATGCTTCCCCTAGCGACACTACGCTCAAAGCGTCCAAGGACTGTGTAAGAATATCTCCTGGTGTACCTTGGAGCAGCTGCTGGAGTTGATCTAGGATCTTCTTATCCGAACGTTTATATCGTCGGGACGGGTGTGGGTTTACCACTCTGCCCCCGCCTAATGTGGCGCCGGGAGAAGGTCGTCTCAAAATGAAATGATCGCCTCTTGCTGCGACAATCGATCGATCCAATGCCAATTGAAGCCAACCCCCTTCGCCAGGCTTGAGCGCCTCACGCTCGAGAACACGCACGCGAGCCAGCCTTTGTGCTGCACCGAGAAAGAGTTTGACCTGCATATTATGACGAAGCGATGTGACAGCATCCACAAGTAAGCGAAAGCGAACGTCCAATAAGCGCGTGGGCATATAATCCCCAGGTGTGCAAACAACGTCCCCTCGTTTTAGCTGTCGAACCTCAACTCCAGATATATTCACCGCAACTCGGCTGCCGGGAATAGCGTTCTTGATTTTCTCCTGATGTGTCTGCAGGCCGCGCACCCGCGCTTCCAACCCTGCAGGGAGGATTTCAACCTCCTGGCCAACGACCAGATTTCCATCAATTAGAGTCCCTGTCACCACTGTTCCAAATCCCGATATCGTGAATGCCCGATCAATGGGGAGACGCGGTCGGCCTAGATTTCGTCGTGGGGCGCCCTCTGCGATCGACGATTCGAGCTTTGCAACGAGCTCCGGGATACCTTGCCCTGTCACTATAGATACAGGAACGATCGGGGCTTTTGCTAGATTGGTCGGTTTTAGCAATTCACGAACTTCCTCAGAGACCAAATCAATCCAGTCTTCATCCTCCACCAAGTCGACCTTGGTTAATGCTACGACGCCTTGCTTGATCTCGAGCAAGTCAAGTATGGCTAGATGTTCTCTGGTTTGTGGCATCACGCCTTCGTCTGCCGCGATCACAAATAGGGTGGCATCAATACCTCCCACACCAGCGAGCATGTTCTCGATAAAATCACGGTGTCCAGGAACATCGATGATGCCAATATCCTCCCCCCCTGGAAGTTTCATCCAGGCAAATCCGAGGTCGATCGTCATTTGGCGTAACTTCTCTTCCTCCAGGCGATCTGGATCGATCCCAGTGAGCGCAAGCACCAACTGCGATTTACCATGGTCCACATGACCTGCCGTACCAATAACCTTCATTTTTCCATTCAACCCCGTATTATGAGGTAAGTGCCGTGATTATTAAACGAGCAAAGTGTGAATCGAGAGGTCACGAACGAGTAGTTGAACCCCGCTTGAGTTCACCTTCTGTAAAATGCCATTCAGAGGGAAATTCATCCGTAAATTTCGTCATCATGGTCTATTCTTCAGCATCTACTGCCCATTCCCTGAACATGGCGATCATATGCATCAGGCGTTGATGATCAGCCCCTTGGATCTCACTAAGTGTCCTCAATGCGTTAGACGCGTTCTCATCAAGGATTTCGAGTTGCGAAGCGATTTTTTCGTGCAGCCTGTTGTGCTCCCGCCATTGCTCGTCTGACGTGAGCTTGTATGTGTTCCAACGTTTCTGATCATCCGCCTGGAAGGTTGTCCATTCCTGCTTCATTCGATCTGCATTCAGCCGATGCATCTCCGTAATCTCATTGATTCTTCGTTCCAATCGTTCGATGATCGCGTCTAAATCGTCTTTCATTTGCTTGAGATTGCGATAAATCTCCTCGTAAATCAGCATCCGTTCATCAAGTTCGCCGCCCCTCTTCTCAAAAGCGTCGAATCGATCTTCCCAACCCTTCCAAGCACGTTCAAATTCCACCAATTTCAAATTTTGCTGCTCGAAGCGTAAATTTTGTGCTTCTCGAACTTCGGATTCACTTGCAGATATTTCCGCAGTGCGAACCTCAAGCCGGCGAACACGATCTTCTACGGTATCGAGTTCCCCATGGAATCGGTCGGTCTTCATTCGCAATTCAGAGGCTTCGGTCTGAAGATCAGCCACCCTCTTGGCATCTTGCTTGCGCCCTTCTTCAATGGAGGCAAATGTCCGCGCCCGGTTATCGTCAGTAGCCATGAAATCCTCGATGCGCTTCTTCATGCCGTCCAGGTCTCGAGTGATTCGAATCTCCTCTTTGCTACGGGAATCTAACATTTCGCGCACCTCACTCAGCTTGGAGAGATCCGAGCGCAAATCGTCCATCGCCTTTGCTTGTTCTTTTAAATCCACCTTGCGCAATTTCTCGATGGCCTTCTCTTTTTCCGTTCGGCGTTCTTCCGCATCTTTTAGTTGCCGGGAAACTTCCTTACGGTGACCGACCAGGGTATCATCGATTTGGTGAATGCGAGATGCCAACGCCGATAAGCGTGTCATCTCGCCAGACAATTCCACACCCTGCTGCGTTTGTTTTTCGAGGGTTTCTTCCATACTAGATATTTTTTCCTTCAGACGGCTGATCTCCTCGGCATCTTTTCGCCTTTGTTCGTCCAACCATTCGAGTCGCTTCTCGATTTGTTCTGCTTCCATCGCACTACCTCGCTAGCGAACACGCGCGCATTATAGCACAGCGAAGTTTCTGAAAACTCAAGGTAACAATTGAGACATCCCGGCGGCTGCCTGTACAACCCATGGGTAAAGAAGTTGGGGGAAGATACCCAGCAGCACGCAAACCAATACCCCGCTGGCGATAAACAGATTTTCTAGGCGCGATCGTGAACCGGGAGCTTCGCTTTGTTGGGCGCTAAAGAAGATTCCCGCCCACCGCAATGCCATCCCCCCCAAACTCAGCAACGCAAGAAGGATGGAGGCACTGGCCAAAGGATCAACCGGTGTGAGAGTAGCAATGAAAGCCCAGCGCCCCGGAAATCCCGCCGTTAGGGGAAAGCCAGCCAAAGATAACAACCCCACCAACACCGCCGCAACGGCAAATGGAGCACGATAGGCTGCTCCCCGATACTGTCCTTCGTCTTGATCGGGCTCGTTTCGATTCAGTGCGGTCAACCCTATGCCAAGCACGGTAACACTGACCGCGCGCACACTTGTCAGGCCCAAAGCCAGCAAAAATCCTTCGGGCTTGTTCGTACCAACTGCAAGCAACATGACCCCGAAATCGGTGAGCAGAGCATAAGCCATCAATTTCGATATCGATCTTTGAGCCAACGCCCATAGGCTTCCCAGGCAAACCATCGCCGTCGCCGCGAATCGAATCCCCACAAAAAGGATCTCACTCTCCCGAAGCCAGGCATAGGTGTCAAGAAAGCGCAACATGAAGAACAACCCAGCGCTTTGTAAGATGATGGTGACAAACGCTAAGGCATAGGGATTAGATTCTCCTGCCGCAGTAGGAAGCCAGAAGTGGAAAGGCGGGACTGCCATTAAGATGGAAAAACCCAATGCCAACAGCAACGTCGCCCGATACGCGAGATCAGGTGTCGCTGTCGTAACCCCGACGCTTTCGAGGATCCACCCCGTAATCAGGATTGCTAGCATGGCCAAGCTGTAAAGGATCAAGAGGCGCAAACCGCCACTTCTGGCCGGAGAATCCCTCGACACAAGGAGCAAAACCGCTCCCATCGCTGCCAGCTCTAAGAAGATTGCTGCGAAGAGGAAAGGACGAATCATAAATGATGCCGCCACGACACTAAGCGATGCTAACCCGACAAAGTAGAAGGCTCGGCTTGGTCTTGATATCCATCCTCCACCGAACACGAACGCTCCTACAAAATAAAGAAAGGCGACGGCCGCACGATTGCCTTCATCCAGGACCAACGCCCTTCCTAGCACCCTCCATGTGTTTGCAAGTTTGATCGGCAAGCCAAGAAGGACGAATGGCTCTTCTAATGTGGCTCCAAGCGTAAATCCTGCGATCAGCACCGCACCTACGGCTGAAATCCCTGCGGCGAGCCTGGTACGACCGCGGACTGGGAGGACGAGCAGCGCCACGATTCCCGTGATTACGAAAATGAAAAAAGGCGCACTCACTCGGCAGACTCCGTGCTGTCTTGGACCGGAATTCGCTGCAAGAGCAGATAACCGACAACAAGCGCTACTCCCAAATGGATAACCGCAAGCATAGCTATCACGGCTAGCGATGGTTCGATCCCACTGTACGAAATTTCAAATCCGGAAATCATCGTCAGAATTCCCATGCCCACACGGATAGGTTCTTCAGACAACCCAAGATGAAGTATGCCTAAACTCATGAGGAAGGTTGTTCCTAAAATGGCTTCGGGTTTGAGACCGGGTAACATCATCCAATTATCACCGCCCACCGCACCGGCTGCGAATAACACGAGCAAGACGGCAATCAGACGAAAGGGTCGCCCAAAGGGTATGGTGCGTGGGATTCCATTTTGTGCGCTCCAGTCTGCATTGGCAAGCGATATCGTCAAGATCGTGCAGGCCATGAGCCCCGCAACCAATTTTGCTGCTGCAATCTGGATAGGCAAGATAAGGCTAACGAGCCAGGCGACGAGAAGATACTGTATGGCTAGAGTTAGTATGAGAAGCCTTCTATCATCCCACAGGATTAACAATCCACCAGAAATTGCAGCTCCCCACGCCGCCATCGTCGCATACTGTTGCAACCATTCAATCACGGGGTGCTCCTCAATCCCAGGAAAAGAAGTAATAGAATGACGAACAACCACAACATGGCTCCCTCCCCCTCCATGACGCCACTGGTTGCTCGCACGACTCTCATCACAGCTCTGCTCCCTGACGCCANNGATCGTGAACGCAGCCAAAATTGTAGCTACCATAAACAAGATGAATCCTTGAAGTGAGAATCCATCCCACATCCAAAATCCGAGCCCGACGGCAACCAAGACGGGTAATCCCAATCCCAAACCGTACACGAAGCGTACTAGGCTCTCTGCCGTTGGCCAGGGAACAGATGGAAGGAAAAAAAGCCTTAAAGCGCCGACGCTAAGCAAGACCATGCCCAAGACGCCAAGCACTAGACTCACGATTTGGGGAATATCGAATCCATTTACGATCAGCGCACTCGATAGCACACTTCCCGGTGTTCCTGGCAAGCCGGCTAGTACGAGGCCACACAATCCTGGCCAAAGTCTGTGTATCGGCGTAAAAATCTCTACCACGGATAGCACCGTGCCAACAAGCAGCAAGAGCACACCAGCGGCCACAATCACGTTGCCGTTATCGGAGGAGGAGCTGGCAATCAATACACCCTGACCGGATATGGCAAGCACAAGAAACGGTCGTGCAGCCACGACATCGGTTTCAAGTGCCCAACGAAGTCCTCCGATGAAGATCCCGATGCCACCCACCAATCTCAACCAAGGCAGCAACTCAAGCGGGAGGCCAAGGTTGATCAATCGGGCAAGGACAGACAAAGCTGCGCTTGGAGGAAGGAGCCGTAGCAGCGTCCCGAGTTCTCGACGCAAACGTGGCAAAGGTGGCAAACTAAAATGGAGCGGAAGCAATCCTAGACGGAGTAGCGAAGCAACTGCCAGGAGAATCGCCACAAGAGGTGTTCGCAGCTGGGATGTCATAGAGGTATCGCCACCTTGTGAAACATTGACCAAAGCCGCCGCCAGAACTAGTATCACGCTCCCGCCATCGACCAATAATCGGGTGATCAAACTTCGTATGGCCTTCTCGTCCTCCTGAATACTTATAAATAGGAGCAACGTGAAGACATCCATCACAGCCCAAGCTGTCGCGATCGTCAGCATATTCCCAGCCAGTATCGCAATCATGGGCAGCGTGGTGTAAGCCAGAATTAGTGCGCGCGTACCCGGCAGGGTCTCCCCCGTTCTGGCAGGATGGGTGAAGATGATTGCCAGCAAGACGGTTGATGTAGCATACAAGAATGGCCAGCTAACTCTATCCAGGCGCAACTCCAGCTGCGATTGGAAAAGCGCTTGCGGCTGCCAGACGGATATTCGAGTAACCTGTGGCAATAGAAGAATCAAACCCAAACTGACAAGCCAAGCCAGGAGTGCCGTTCCAACAGACAATCCCCAGAGCACCCGCGCTTGCCTGGTGCGCGCATACCATGTGGCGAGCGCGCCTAGAATTAGCAGGATGACAGGGAGTAAGACCACAGAAACCTCATCTAGAAGGACAAGTCCATTGGGTCGCGCGACTTAGCATACCATGCCTATAGGATACATCCCAATTTATGTAAGTTTGACTTGATGGAATTGAGAAGTATCCTGTTTCAGGGATATGGTGTGATACCTTTCCGGTGATGCTATACTTTATCATGCATCTTGGTCTGTTGTACCAAAAACCACCTTTATTCATAGAATCTCAGGTCAACATCGCTTATGTCTAAAGTACAAGAGCCTCCAGATCGATCCCACGAAGTCGTTCTCCTCGACGGGCACAATTTAACACTGGAACAAGTCGAGAGCGTTTCTCGCCATGGTGTGCAAGTGGAACTATCGAGTACCGCAAGGTCAAAGGTTCAAGAATCAGCTGAAACCTTACAACACCTTGTCGCCTCCGATACACCCGTTTATGGTGTTAACACTGGATTTGGTATTTTTGCCGATCGAAAGATCGATCACGAGCAATCTCTCGAGCTTTCACGCAATCTCATACTAAGTCATGCGGTCGGAACTGGCCCGCACTTTTCGGAAGATATCGTAAGAGCGGCCATGTTGATTCGCGCAAACACGTTGGCACGCGGACATTCAGGTGTACGACCATTGATCATCGACACTTTGCTCTCACTACTCAACCAAAGGCTTATACCCATCATTCCCTCCCAGGGTTCACTTGGATCCTCTGGGGATCTCGCACCTTTGGCTCATTTGGCACTCGCCATCTCCGCCTCACCTGGAGACCAAGATGCTTTCGACGGAGAGATCTGGTTCCAAGGGGAGCGAATGTCCGGTAGTGATGCAATGAGCAAAGCGCGTATAAAACGCCCCATTCTAGGTCCTAAGGAAGGACTGGCATTAACCAACGGAGCCACATTCTCTGCAGCCCTTCTCAGTCTTGCGTGTCGTGATGTACGACGACTACTCCTTAATGCTGAAATCGCTGCTGCCCTTTCATTTGAAGCACTCTTGGGAGTTTCTGGCGCGCTCGATCCTCGCCTACATGATGTTCGTCCACACCCCGGGCAAATCGCCGTCGCACAGAGGTTACGTCAGTTAACAAACGGTAGCACCCTCATAGACGAAGAGGGACGCGTTCAGGACGCCTATTCCCTTCGTTGCACTCCTCAAGTTATTGGTCCTGCCTGGGACACACTGCGCTTCGTCCAAGAGACCGTTAGCAGGGAGTTAAACGCTGTTACGGACAACCCCCTTCTCTTCGACGACGTGGCGCTCTCTGGCGGCAACTTCCATGGAGAACCCATCGGCCTAGGCGCCGATTATTTAAAGATTGCCTTGCATGTTGTGGGAGCGCTCTCCGAGCGCAGAGTCTTTCGATTGATCTCATCGGACACGAACGCCGGGTTGCCACCCATGTTGGTCTCAAAGCCCGAATTCGCCGGCCTTTATTCAGGCATGATGATGCTCCAATACACCGCTGCCTCCCTCACTCTCGAGAACCAAGGGCTATCCTTCCCGGATTCGATCCACTCACTCCCCACCTCCGCTGGCCAGGAAGACTTCAATTCGAACTCCACAACTGCGGGGCGGCACCTCCTGCAAATCGTATCCAATTTGAGCCGCATCCTCGCGGTTGAACTCATTGCCGCAGCGCAAGCATTGGATCTGCGGCTCGAGCAACGACCTCACGCAAAGCCGGGAACCGCGACAGCCGCTGTCCATGAACGAATTCGACAAACTGTCCCATTTAGTGCCAAAGACTCTCCCATGGCGGAGGAAATCGTCACCGTTGCGAGATTGATCTTGGAGGGAGAGTTTATCCGTTCAGCCGAGGAAGCAAGTGCCGTAGGAGCTTAATCATGGCGGATATGCTATAATGCATCTCATGAACTTTTGGATGTACCATAACGATTCAAGATGTCTCGCTCACGCTCCTCTGCCCCATTTGTGGGAGGGGGATATGGGCGCGTAAGCCCACCCGGCCTCGTACTTCCTTCGCATGTAGGACGGCGTGGGCTCCACCCCGCCGTCTTTTGATTTCGAAATCAGGAGTGCACCATGACAGCGATCGCACCTGTAAAGGGAACCCGCGACTTCTATCCCCAGGATATGGCCTTCCGACGATGGCTCTTTGAGAAGATTCGCACAGTATCTGAGCAGTTCGGCTATCAGGAATTTGAAGGACCCTTCCTCGAGCGCCTGGCCCTCTATGCGGCCAAATCGGGTGAGGAATTGGTGAAGGAACAATCGTTTGTATTTCCAGATCGTGGGGGAGATATGGTCGCTTTGCGACCGGAGTTGACACCAACTCTGGCGCGCATGGTGGCTACACGCAGCCAAGAGCTTACCCGTCCGATTCGCTGGTGGTCCTTCGGCCCATTCTGGCGCTATGAACGCCCGCAACTGGGGCGAGCTAGAGAGTTCTTCCAATGGAACATCGATCTTCTCGGTGTCGATTCTCCTCAAGCTGATGCAGAAATTGCATCCATCGCTGCCTTATTCTTTCTTTCTGTTGGCCTCTCGCCGAGCCAAGTGCGGATCAAAATCAATGACCGTAGGCTCGTGGATAAACAACTTGAGTCATTCGGCATCCCTATGTTGCAACGACCAGCAGTGTTTCGTTTGATCGACCGCAGAGAGAAACTGCAAGCATCCGAATGGAGAGGCGCTGCCCAGGAAATCGGGCTTGACAATCAGCAGTTTACAGGTCTCGTCGACCTCCTGGAGATGGGTGACGCATGGCGCAATTCTAACGAGCTGCGTGAATTCTTCGACGCGGTGGCAATGATGGGTGTTGCCGACTACATGGAATACGACCCCACAGTCATACGTGGACTGGACTATTACACCGGTACGGTTTTCGAGGCGCGTGATGCCGAGGGTGAAAAAAGGGCAATCTTAGGAGGGGGTCGATACGACGACCTCGTCGCAGACGTGGGAGGCGACCCGGTACCCGGGGTCGGCTTTGCCATGGGGGATGTGGTGATCAGTCTCTTGATCGATGAATACGGCCTGAATCCAAACATTCAACCAAATCCGGCTGTTGTATTTGTGCCCACATTCGATGCGGCCTCTCGAAACGAAGTCTTAGAGTTTGCCTCGGAACTGCGTAGGGAAGGCTTATGTGTGGAGTGGTACCCCGAGGTTGCGCGACTGCCAAAACAACTGAAATATGCGGATCGTCAGAACATACCATTAGCCGTAATCCTCGGGCCAGATGAAATTCTCTCAGGAGAAGTCACCATTAAGGACCTGCGGACGGGCGAGCAGACGACAATGCCACGGTTGGAGGTCGTCGCGTGGATCGTNNATCTCTTCGTGCTAAGATAAGGTCAAATCGCCGCTTTGATGGGTCAGGAGAGAACAGTATATAAGACCCGATGTGCGACTAGAGCCGATCCAAGCATGGATATCGGCCTGCGCCTCAAATATTTGGTGATGCCCTCCTAAATCCCTCGGCGGCGATTTTTGACGCCTACAGCCCATCATCCCTTCCCGAATCGCAGTGTGACTATCACTCGCTAACTTTAGAACACTAGAAATGGATTTTTGTTTAACCCTTGGTGTGCATTTTCTGGCTTTGATTGAAGCACTCCAGCTGGGTGCGCTTCTCCCTTAACCGAGTTTGGTGAGGGCCACCAGTTCGTGATAGAATTGCAGAACCGAGGTGCCCGTAGCTCAATAGGCAGAGCGCCGCACTGTGGATGCGGTGGTTGAGGGTTCAAGTCCCTTCGGGCACCCAAACCTACGCCCTCAAGAGGGCGTTATTCCTTAAATCCCCAATTCCCTGTAAGGACCTGCGTTCTTCCTTCGCAGGCATCATTGAGTGCGAAAAAGGTCAGAGTGTATGCGTCACGTTCAACGCGGTACTTTCCTTCGAATTCCTCGCAGTCCTCGTCCGATATGACAATAATGTCATCTTCTACCTCGTACACTCCATCGATTGTGCGAGCTCGATCCCCCACCTGCAATTGGAAGGTGCCATCGTTATCGAATATCACCCGCACTTCATAGCTGTCAATCCGCCTCTCCCAGGTACCGACAAGTTCGACCCCCGAGCGATAGCAGCCCGTCGAAAACAAGCACAACGTAATCATTAGTAGAAATAAAAGGGATCTATTTCTTAGGAACATGCAAATTAATTGATGAGCGCTTACCTATCACACTCGATCGTAATCAAGACCTCAGGGAGCGTTTCGTTTGAATCCGTATCCACAAGGTTCGAGTATGCATTATTGATTTATCGCTGTCAACCGGTTACCGCGGATCACCTGTAAATGGGTCTACTGCTGTATCGATGTAGCCAGCTAATATTTTGTCGCGGATTTCTTCGACCAAGCGTTGTCGTCCAGGCGTTAGCAGGGCAGGATTCACCTCTTCGATAGTCAGCTGCATTGGCATGCTCACCCCAGGCATACCAGCAAGAAGATCATCCCAAAGCACTCTCAAGCCATACGCAGGATCCATACGAACAGTCGCCACCCAAAGTTCCTTAGGAAAATTGTCAGGACGTGGCTCACCCCCGAGCATCCTCAATCTGCTCTGCGCAAGATGAACCAGTGCTGAATCTGAGGTCGGTAGCGAGGAAATGTACACTGTCTCTATGTGATTTTGAATTGCGGCATCGAGAACCGTCTGCCAATCTAGTTCGGAATCGGGAAGTTGCACATGTTTGGGATAGTCGGTGAAGGGCGGATAAGCTTGTCTGCAAAGACCGCAGTAATAGCGCGCCCCATTGAAGAAACCATGTTGAGCCGCGCGCCCCTCAATCGTGTCTGCCAGGCTGATGACCCCAACACGATAATCCGGTGTGATCACCGCTGCAAGGAAACCGGCTATGAACGCCTGCTGGTCGATGCGCAGACCTTCCGGGCCGATGATGCTCAGATTTGACCCGGCCTCAAGTCCGTGGATGGCGACGGCAAGAAACTGCACATCGGGATTTGCGATCTGCAAGGTTCGCAAACCAGGATCATTCTCAAACGCGATCACGATCCGGGTTTGCGGATCGATATCCTCGGACGATATAGATTGCATCCTCTCCCACCGCATGCCTTCAGCCAGCGTGAGTGTCTCTAGCTCCCTCTCGAGTTGATCCGCAAGGAAGCGATTTGCGTCCAGAGGTGAAACAAATATGACTTTGTTCTTAGAAACCGGAGGAAGAAACGTCGCCCCTGGTTCAGACGGGCGTGGACTGATCTCGGGTAGGCTGGTGGGGGAAGCCACCGTGGAGGTGCCCGGAAAATTACATGCGGCGATAAAAAGCACCGCGAAGATTATCAAGAATAAACGATTTGATGGAGGGATCATTAGACATTAGTCAGCACAAACGAGTGCCATCTTAGATTATTAATATCGTATTCTACTATTGAAGATGGTGGCTCAACTAGATCCCGTATTGTAATCCCCCCTACCCATTTTCCACATTCAATTCCCATAATATCAGTCAACAGCTATTCCACCGTTGAACTGACACGGACTATTGACGGATGACAATGAGAATCGGTATGCTTAACCGCAGCAAATCAATGGTAGATCAAGGTTCAATCACCCGACGGGACGCAATAAAAATCGCAGGGTTGGGTTTCAGCGCTGCCGCCCTTCAACCATGGGTTCGCTCGATAAACCTTCCGGAGTTTCCGTCGTCTGAGTGGCTTGGGCGCGTGTGTACGAGCACGGTCAACGTTAGAGCTCGTCCTGATGGTGAGAGCGAAACGATTGGCGTGCTCTACGAGGATACCGTCGTACCTTGGTTGCGTGAGATTGCAGGTAAGCACCGCTCGATCTACTCTCCAAACGTTCGTTGGGTGGAGACCAACGAAGGGTACATTTGGTCGCCTCGTCTGCAACCCGTTCAAAACCGCCCTAACGAACCCCAGCACGAACTACCAATGACGAGCCTCGGAGCTGGCATGTGGGTTGAGGTGACGGTGCCATACGTCGATATCGTTCAAGAAAATCCTCCTGCACGTTCTCCCTGGTTAAAGCATGCGCAATTCCCGCGACTTTATTACAGCCAAGTTTTATGGGTCGATGAAGTGAAAACCGACTCCCAGGGTCAGGTGTGGTACCGCGTTAATGAGCGTTATGGCTATGGTGACATCTTCTGGGCGGTCGCTGAAGCCTTCCGTCCACTCACAGACGACGACTTGGCGCCAATTCATCCTGAAGTTGAGGATAAGCGCATCGTGGTTAACCTTACGTATCAAACACTTTCTTGTTACGAAGGGAATTCGGAGGTTTACTTCTGTCGCATCTCCTCCGGCGCGAAATTCGATTCGAGCGGCAATCCCGTCGACGAATGGTCCACGCCCCTCGGTCCACACCCAATTTGGCGAAAGGTTGTATCCCTGCACATGAGCGGCGGAACGACAGGGGGTGGATACGACTTGCCTGGGATAGGATGGACCACGCTATTTGTTGGGAATGGTGTCGCCATCCACGGAACTTTCTGGCACAACAACTTCGGTGTCCCTGTGTCTCACGGCTGTGTTAACGCCCGTTCAGAAGATGCAAAATGGATCTTTCGCTGGACCACACCACGGGTCACAAGCGACCCGGGCGATATAACTGTAGCGATGCCCGGAGGGACGATTGTCTTTGTTGAAGAAGCTTGAACCCAATTGGAGAATTCGAACAAACCAAAACAGTCGATCACCCAATCGCCAAATCAGACTCCTTATAATCTCTCAATCACTCAAATCAGCCGCACAGCCAGAGAAGGTTGATGGAGAACGCTCACTGTAAAGTATGCGCCTCTCGCTCGCGACTGATCTCGAAAGAGCTCAGTGTGTGCTTGCAATGCATCCGTGATCGGCCTGAAAGGGCGATCAATATTTCGAGTCAAACGCATGATCACGTTCGCAGGACATTTGGGCTCCCTGAGATACCGCCTCAGGATATTGGAGGCATACGATGCGGACTATGCGCTCGAATGTGCATCATTGGTGAAGGTCGGTCTGGATTTTGTGGACTACGCCGGACTGACAATGATCGTCTCAGGCATCTCGCTGGCACACCTTCACGCGGGTTGCTCCATTGGTATCGAGATCCTCTTCCGACAAATTGCGTTGCAGATTGGGTATGCTCAGGGCACAAGCGCTATGGATACCACAACCTGGCGGTTTTTTATGCCTCCTGCACTTTCAATTGCCTGTTCTGTCAAAATTGGCACTTTCGGCTAGCGAAACCTGAGCTCGATGTCCAAGGTAGCACACTGGCAATAAGTGCCCAGGCACTAGCTCAGTGTGCAAATAATCGCACTTTCTGTGTGTGTTTCTTCGGTGGCGACCCGGCCAGTCAGATGCCTCACGCACTTGCTGCAGGGAAAAATCTTGCCGAGAGAAACGTCGCCGTCTGTTGGGAGACGGCAGGCACGATGCACCCACGTTTATTACGAAAAGCAGTGGATCTTTCCTTAATGAGCGGCGGATGCCTAAAATTCGATCTTAAGGCATTCGACGTGAATCTCCACCAGGTACTAACCGGGGCCTCAAATGAGCGCACACTAGAAAACTTCACCTATGTAGCTTCTCGTATCCCAGAACACAACGATCCACCTTTGCTCGTGGCGAGCACCTTACTTGTCCCGGGATACGTCGATGCTGAGGAAGTCGGGAAGATTGCCCGCTTCATCGCATCACTCGACCCTGAAATTCCATATTCTCTTCTTGGTTTCTTTCCACACTTCTACATGCACGACCTGCCGACTACATCCTCCCATCATGCGAGCGAGGCAAAAGCAGCTGCGAGCGAAGCCGGGTTGCGAAATATCCACTTGGGAAACGTGCAGCTGTTCTCAAACGCATATTAGCTCTTATCCAAATCCGATGTTTATAGTCCCCAACATTCATAACCCGTAACCCGACGGCTTGATTCATGCTACACTACCTTCGATCGATCAGGATGGTTGTCAAGCATATTCCTTGCAGTGATGATGGAAAAAACACGATCTGCCTCTGCCATTGCGCGCGCCAACATTGCCCTGATCAAGTATTGGGGCAATCACGATGCTAACCTTCGTTTGCCTGCGAACAGTTCGATTTCCTTGACACTTGATGGTCTTGAAACAAAGACCAGGGTCAGCTTTGATGATTCCCTGCCTGCAGACCAGATCCATATTAACGGTGTTTCGGCAGATGAAGAGTCACGTTCACGCGTGGCCACCCATCTCGATCGCATTCGTCGCCTCGCAGGGATCTCTTCCTTTGCGATTGTCGAGAGCCAAAATAATTTCCCGTCTGGTGCGGGACTCGCTTCTTCCTCCTCGGCATTCGCCGCTCTGACACTGGCAGGAGTTGTCGCGGCGGGAATGCAACCAGACCGTAAAGATCTCTCCCGCATCGCCCGCATGGGGTCTGGTTCTGCATGTCGCTCTGTGCTAGGCGGGTATGTCATCTGGTATGCAGCTCAATCCGATACCGAATCCTTCGCCGAGCAACTTGCACCTCGTGAACACTGGCATCTCGTCGACCTTATCGCCATCGTCGACCGCCAACATAAACACACGGGGTCAACACTTGGACACTCTCTGGCAGACACAAGTCCCTTACAACCTGCACGCGTGAGCGATGCGGCGAGAAGGATAGAAATATGCCGCCGCGCGATTCTAGAACGCGACTTTCAAGAGCTCGCGTCCGTGGTGGAACAAGACAGCAATCTTATGCATGCCGTCATGCTCACTTCAACGCCGCCCCTAATGTATTGGACGCCACAGACACTTGAAGTGATGCGCGCAGTATATGACTGGCGAGATGAAGGATTCGACGTATGTTACACACTCGATGCTGGTCCGAATGTCCACTGTCTATGCACGTTCCATCATGCAGAGGAAGTGAAAAATCGACTTGAACATATTCCAGGAATTCTCGAGATTCTTGAGGCGCATCCCGGAGAGCAAGCGCAATTGATCGAGGTTGAGGGAAATCCAAGCCACTAATGAAGATCGTAATTAATCAGCCAATCGACGCTGGCATCATGCTGGGGTTACCGTCACCCTTGGATAGTGGGAGCATCGTTACAGAAGGAACTGCCTCCCGTAGTGATATAATCCGTTATTGGGTTTCACAAGTATCGGAACAGGTGTAGTGAAGTGTCTGATTTTCTTTTGTTCGTCGTTGTGCTCGGTACCCTGCTCTTAGGACACGAACTCGGCCACTTTATCGCAGCTAGGTTGGCAAGAGTTCGGGTCGAAGAATTTGGCATCGGGTTTCCTCCTAGATTGTTGACGTTGTTTGAAGCCGGGGGTACCAAGTTTACCTTCAACTTAATCCCCTTTGGTGGCTTCAACAGAATCGCAGGGGAGGACGATCCTGACGTCCCCAATGGTCTATTAGCCGCCAGCAAACGTGTCCGCGCTGCGATCTACTTAGCAGGCCCTATTGCCAATATCTTCTTAGGATTCTTAGCGTTTGTATTGGCTTTTAAATTTGCGGCACCTGACCTTGAAAAAGTCATGATTACAGACTTGGTTGACGGCGCACCTGCACAAGTAGCAGGTATCAGGGAAGGCGATCTCGTTCGCTCAGTTAGTGGTCAACCCGTTACGGGCTTTGATAGCATGCTTGAAGCGGTACAAGCTCACCTCGGCACACCTGTGGAGATCGAGTTGGAACGGGACGGCGAACCTTTCATAATTGAACTCATTCCTCGTGTCGAATATCCAGAGGGACAAGGACCGATCGGTGTAACGCTTGGCCATCCAGCGAAACAAACAAGCTGGCTGGAAGCGACTCAAATTGGAGCTGAGTCAATAGGTCTTCAAGTTAACGCGCTGCTCAGCCTTCCGGGGAGAATATTACAAGGAGTCGCCCAACCGGAGGAAACTCGTGTAGTCGGATTAAAAGGCATTCACGATATGCTTACGTTGGCTAGTTCCATCGACAGATCCGCACAGAGGCCTTATTTCACACTCAACTTCATTGGTGCCATAAGCATAGGACTGGCGTTAGCCAACCTCCTTCCGTTTCCGGCGTTAGACGGCGGACGGATCCTCTTTCTGCTCTTCGAGACACTGCTTGGCCAGAGAATTTCACCGCGTTTCGAAGTTTTGATTCACGCCATCGGATTTGCTATCCTCATCGCGCTGATGGTTTACATCAATCTTCAAGACTTTATCAATCCAGTGGAATTGCCGCGGTAGAGATAGATCGAGTTCCTCGATGGAAAAAGCCTTTCATGATCTGCTTGAAATAATCCGGGATGAAGATCGGCCTTTTCCCTTCGAGCGGTTGGCTGAACTCTCCGATCTCGACAAACACCATACGGCACAGCTTCATGAGATGTGGCCGCATTTTCCTGAGACTCGCAAGCGAATCCTACTGGCAACGCTCGGCCAACAAGCATTCGAACACATTGAACTCACTTTCGAACCGATCAACCGTCTCGCACTTTTTGATTCGGATGCTGAGGTAAGATCGATTGCCATTCAAAATCTGTGGGAATGCGAAGATCCAACGCTTGCCAAGCCCCTGCTCAATGCACTTAATGAGGATGGCGAAGCACACGTTCGAGCTGTCGCGGCGACAGCCCTCGGCCTCTTCGTGTGGCTTGGAGAGATTGAAGAACTGCCCGCTGATCTATTGCGTTTGATCGAAGAAGGACTTCTGAGAGCGGCTGTTCAAGATGAGGCTTCTGAGGTACGGCGACGATCGTTGGAATCATTGGGATTCTCATCGCGCAGCGAAGTTCCACGTCTTATTGAAAATGCATATCAAACTGAAGAGGAATCCTCTAAGCAATCTGCCCTCTTCGCCATGGGTCGTTCGGCATCCGATCTGTGGAAACCACATGTCCTAGCCGAATTATTCCACGCCTCCCCCAAAATACGCCTCGAAGCTGCTCGTGCCGCCGGTGAACTCGAGATTAACGAGGCGATTGAAAATCTAATCGATCTTCTGCAAGACATCGACGAAGGGGTTCGTGATACGGCTATCTGGGCTCTAGCTGAGCTCGGCGGTGAAGATGCCAAGGAAGCACTGGTAGACATCCTTCGAACGGCCGAAGACGAGGCATTTCTCACCTATGTTTCAGAAGCTCTCGACCACATGGCGTTCATAGACGGTACGCGTGATCTCCTGATGTTCGACTTCGACGAATTCGAAGATCCAGAGGAACATCTCCATTGATCAGCCTCCTCAACCTGTTTACGACTAACCTACTTCCTATTATTCTCATCGCAAGTATCGGTTTCTTTCTTCATCGCCTCTTCCGACTCGATCCCCGCCCCCTCTCACAGATCGTTTTTTACGCTTTCTCCCCGGCCTTGGTTTTCAACTTGCTCATCTCGACAAACATGGCTACAGCGGACTTGTTCCGGATGGTCGGGTTGGCGGCGACGGTCATTTTCTTAATTGGACTAATAAGCTTGGGCATAAGTCGCTTTACGAAGCTCGATAGAACCACCACTGCAGCTTTCGTCCTCAGTGCAAGTTTCATGAACTCGGGCAACTATGGTCTTTCCCTCAACCAATTTGTCCTCGGTGAGGCTGGCATGGCTTGGGCCAGCATCTTCTTCATAACGAGTTCCATGCTCATTAATTCCGCCGGAGTATATGTGGCAGCAGCGGGTCGACAGTCCGCAAAGAAAGCATTGATTGGCCTTGTGAGAGTGCCTGCAGTTTATGTCATCCCGCTGGCCTTCCTCATGCGTACGTTTCACTGGAGCCTGCCTCTCGTCGCCGAGCGGACGGTGGACATTCTCTCCGCGGGAGCAATACCCTGCATGTTGATCCTGCTCGGTATGCAAATATCCAATGCACGGGTCGCACAGAGGAGAGGATTATTGAGCTCGGTGATTGTTCTCAGATTGATCGTATCACCACTACTTGCATGGCTCCTTACACCCCTGCTTGGACTTCGTGGGATTAGTGCTCAAGCTGGTATACTGGAAGCCGCCATGCCTTCAGCTGTCTTCACGACCGTCATCGCTACGAAATTCGACGCTGAGCCTGAGTTCGCAACCAGTGCAGTTCTCGCGACAACCCTTCTCAGCCCTCTGACCATCACTCCGTTGCTCGCTATCCTGGGAGGATAACGATTAGAGCCAGAAAGCTCGGCTATGTTTTATCCCTCCTCTTTCTCAGCGTAACTACTGCGACCGCCCCGCGCACCCAGGTCGAGCGTGATTACAGCGTTATTACATCCGTGGAGTATGAGTACGGATCTGAAATCTGGTTCACCGCTGAAATCACGGCCTCAGTACCTATAAAAGGCGCGTCCCTCTCTATTCGCACGCACGGGACCACTAGTGAAAAACTGGATTCCGACCTCACCGCTGGAAATCCCAACATCGCGCGAGTGGTCCTGGATATGCGATCCTCCCCGCTTCCCCCTTTTTCTACAGTCGAATATTGGTGGAATATTGACTTCGGCACAGGTGAAGTTCAGGAACCAATCGTCAATACGTTCCTTTATGCTGATAACCGGTTACCATGGCGAACGATCAAGGACTCACCGCTGATCCTACATTGGGTCCTCGGAAATGATGCCTTTGGCAGGACTGTCCTGGAGGTTGCACACCAATCCCTTGATGACATCCGCACCACATTAGGACTACCCGAACCGCCGGAGTTTCACATTTATGTCTACCCAAGTCACACACATTTACAAGCGACCTTGGCCCTGGGTGGAAGATCGTGGCTCCCAGTGCACACACGAGCAAATCTCGGTGTCGTTGCTCTCGCGATTCCAGATGCAGACGAACATAACCTATATCTGAAGCACGACCTCCCTCACGAAATCACCCATGTGATGCTTCACACACGGCTGCGTTCTCAGTATGACGATCTGCCAATTTGGTTCATAGAAGGACTGGCTACCACTCATGAGGCAGAACTACGTCCAGAACATCGCTTGGCGCTCGAGGACGCCTCTCAGAATGGCGTCTTTTTGCCGATGCAATCCCTTTGTGCGGCTTTTCCAGCGGGCCGAGAAGAGACAAGATTGGCATATGCCCAAAGCGCCTCATTTGTAGAGTTCTTGAAAGAATCCTACGGGTTAGGAGAGATCGCCAATTTAATCACTGCTTACCAAGAAGGAGCAGGCTGTACCGAGGGAGTACAGAATGCCTTTCATCGCTCAATCGATCAGCTCGAGACAGAATGGAAACGGACGGTCTTTGGGCAACCAACTGACCTCCTATCATTGCGCCCCATATTATCTTGGCTTTTGATGACGCTTCCACTGGTCACCTTTCTGCTTCTTTCTACCCTAACCGGCGGTAGAGAATCGAATTCGGAAGACTCTGAGGCATCGACGGGCTAATGTCTGCGACACTCGTATTCGACCTTGAAACGAAGCACTTGGCCCATGAAGTCGGTGGGTGGTCAAATATTCACCACCTTGGACTCTCCGCGGCGGTAATATTGGATGTCGAGAGAGACCAAATCATGCGGTTCATCGAAAAGGACGCCGAGCGCCTCATTGCAGAAATTCTCTCTGCAGACCGGATAGTAGGTTTTAATCTGATCCGGTTCGACTACGAAGTATTGCGTCCATACGGTTTGGTGCCTGATACCGATTTGCATGACCGAACTACAGATCTGCTACTCGATATCCATGAGCAGCTTGGATTCCGAATCGCCCTCGACAATCTCGCAGAAGCGACCTTACAAATAAGAAAAAGCGCGAACGGCCTCCAAGCTGTGGCTTGGTATAAAGAGGGGAAGATAGATAAAGTGCTCGATTACTGCGAACAGGATGTTCGCGTGACCTACCAGCTTTGGGAATACGGAAAGCAAAACGGTCACGTCCTATACCGTGACCGTAATTTCCGTCTCCTCGAAGTTGCGGTCGCCTGGATCTGAATTGAAACTTATGAATCAGTTTTCCAGTAACTGGCCGACAGGGATGAACTCTTCGAACACAGCCTCATGACCCACGATCCCCGATCTCCTGAGCGATCGGATGGATGTATCCCTCTTCTGTCCTCCAAACAACTGAGTCGTGGCCTTCATTTGCAGAGATCGCGTAGGCAAAAATTGCACCGATTCCTGAAACGTCTTTGACCATTCTATAGAATTCCAAGTATTGCTGGCCACGAACATGTGGATCTAGATCTGCCACAGGGTTTTGGAACTCCGTGACGAGAATGAGTTTGCTCGGGAAGTTGCGTCGATATTCCTCCACCAAACGCCCCCCGTTGAGCGATTTCAAGCTCGAGATGTCTGTCCAATAACAGTGGACACCTAACCAATCTGCAGCAGCGACAGCCAGTTCTGCCTCATCCAGGAATTTCTCTGCGTCCATCCGCCATCCAGACATGAATCCTCCGGGAGACAAACCAGGAAATCCAAAGCGAGCCTGAGGAAACGCCGCGCGCAATTTCTCGAGAACCCGAATGAACCATCGAGAGAATTCCTCCCCATCACGCCAGGAACGCTGCCACCCTCCCAATTGTAGGTTCGGACTAGCATGAAGCTCGAAGTACCTCAGGCCAAGGCGGTACAGGCGACCCACGTCTCTCTCCACATGTCTAAGAAATGCATCGGCCGAGACAGGATCAACGGAAAAATCCGTGGTCAATCGAACCGCCAGGAAGATCGAGGGGTTATCCGCGCGCAGGCGCTCAATGGTTTCTTTGGTCTCACCTGCCTCCAGCATGACCGCATCGAGACGCGCGCGGGCGATGACTTCCAAGTCCTTTTGCTGCAACGAGTCGCCAATTCTTCCATGTGCTCCGAATAAGCATCGGCCGGGTACCCAACCATACTTTGTGAGGCTCTTGCTGGAGACCGTCTCTGGCCAGACGAGAAACGGTGTCGGATCAAGAATATCCTTTTTGTATTCCGTCTCACCCCGTTCCGTTGCTCCTTCCCGCTTCAGCGAAAGGTGAAGGTGAGAACCTACGGATGCGCCCGTCGAATCGGCCTTACCGATAACCTGCCCCGTTTCAACTCTTTGTCCTACGACCACCATGGCTTTCGCCAAATGTGCATAGACTGTCTTGTATCCGTCTTGATGACGGATTCGAACGTGGATGCCGTAGGGATGGTTATCCTTGTATTTATGCACTTGATACACTTCGCCTTCGGCACAGGCGAAGATATCGGTGTTGGGTGTGGCGCGGAAGTCGATACCTTCATGGCCTGGGAAGCCCCAACGACTATAGATTTGTGGATTGGCACCGAACTCCTGCGTGATGACCGGAAACTCTGTCGGCCACTGGAGATAGAAGGGTCGTTGTCGTTGCCCATAACGATCCTTTTGTGCGATTCGTGTTTCAAGCGCTTGTTCGAGGCTAGATGGTTTGTCTACCTCAATTGGATCGAGGCGGATTCCCGGGTGGGCGGTCTGAAACCATTTCTCGAGATCACCGAATTCGCTGTGTCCCCCGGGCAATGTCGGGAAGGTGATAACCTGCCGTGGTGCCATGTACTTGGCCGCCGTATGTGCATCATACGTAAGATTAGGGCCGAAATTCATCACGTAGGCACTGCACGCACGGACCCATGCCCAGTAATCCTTCCTCGGCAACAGCATGATTTGAAAATCCACACCTCTCTCCCATCAAATATTAGACGAAACCCAGCCCTTTGGATTTGAGCGAGACATAACGACTCTTCCCAACCACAAGATGGTCTAGCACCTCGATGTCCAAAAGTTCGCCAGCTTCAATCAGCGAGCGTGTTACACTCACGTCTTCAGGGCTGGGCGTCGGATCACCACTCGGATGGTTATGGGCCACGATGATCGAAGCTGCGTTTACCCTTACGGCATCTCTAAATATTTCACCGATCCGAACGGTTGAACTATTAAGAGATCCTCGATACACATCCACCATTCTGATCAAGCGATTACGAGTATCAAGCAAGAGAACACGGAGATGTTCTTGCTCCAACGCGCCCATTTCGTAAAGCAACAATGCGGCTGCATCCTCCGGTGATTGGATCGTTGGCCGCTCTTCCGGCGTAGCAGCTGCCAATCTCCTGCCAAGTTCTATCGCCGCTTTCAATTGAGCTGCCTTCGCCGGACCTATCCCTCTGCGACTGCATAGAGTTTCGTACGTGGCATTATGCAACCCAGTCAGACCATTCAAATCTAGGAGCAATTTCTGTGCCAACTGAACGGCGTTCAGCCCTTCGATGCCTGATCGCACGAGGATTGCGATTAGCTCAGCATTTGAAAGCGCAGTGGGCCCTAGATTGGCAAGCCGTTCGCGGGGACGATCCGTTGTCGCCAGATCGGTAATTCGGTAGGAAGCGTTATTCTCCCCCATCCTCAACCTCCCTGCACATTTTGTTGTTTGCGACCTTCTCCTCGGGAATATACTTGATACGCCCATGCATGTCAAAACGGCCCAGAAGTTGCATCNNCAGCGGTGTTCAACTTGGGTTCAATTGGAAACTTACTCACAACTCTGACCGCTTTGTTTGGCGCCTTCCTGGCTGCCCTTTGGTTAAGCCTGGTGTTTTGGACCTATCGTGACATTCGTTCTAGAACCCACGACCGGCTCGTTCACATCCTTGCTTCGCTTATCGTGTTGGTTCTCAATGTGCTCGGCGTGATCGTATACATTATCCTGCGTCCACGATTAACCCTCAACGAAGCTTATCAACAAACACTCGAGGAAGAGGCGCTCCTTTCCCAAATTGAAAGCCGCCAATCTTGCCCAGGATGCGGTTCCCACTCTAATCCGGATTGGCAGATTTGTCCCCAGTGCCATACACGGCTCCGAAAATTGTGCGTTCATTGCGGTCAACTAATGGAGCTTCCTTGGCAGATATGCCCGTACTGCGGCACGCCTGCACCTGGTGTACGCACGGAAACGGCTGAATCTGAATCCGAAATCCCACTTGGCTAAAGATATTTAGCCTTCATATCGATTTCACGCAGATATAAAACGCCACTCGAGAACGTTAAAGGCGCATCGAGGCGCGTTTTGTTTCGTTCGTCACTGGATCTTCCGAGCATCACGAACGATGGCGACCACATCCGTCGCCATCCGAATTCATCTTTTAGGTCCCTGTTTTTTTACTTCGCTTGTTTGACAGCACTCCAGCCGGCGTACAGACCGTCGTCTGATAGTTCACTTTCTATACGCAGGAGTTGGTTATATTTCGCTACTCGATCCGATCGGGCTGGTGCTCCAGTTTTAATTTGTCCCATATTCAGCGCAACCGACAAGTCGGCGATCGTAGCGTCCTCTGTTTCTCCCGACCGGTGGGAGGTCACCGCACGCCAGCCAGCGCGATGACAGAGCTCGACTGCCTCGATGGTTTCCGTCAGGGTTCCTATTTGATTTAGCTTGACGAGTAGGGCGTTGCAAGCATTTTCGGAGATCGCTTTACGCACTCGCTCGGGATTGGTTACGAGTAGATCATCTCCAACAATCTGGACGCGATCGCCAAGTTCTGCCGTCATTGTCTTCCAGCTCTCCCAATCATCTTGAGCGAGCCCATCCTCGATCGACACGATCGGATACTGGTCCACCCAGGATGCCCAGAAAGCGACCATTTCCTCTCCGCGAAGTTCTTTACCTTCCCGTCGTAATCGGTACTTTCCTGAATCGGCATCATAGAATTCCGAAGCCGCCGGGTCCAGTGCGATGGCGATCTGTTCCCCAGCCTTGTAACCAGCTTTATGGATTGCCTCGAGAATGACCTCGACAGCCTCAGCATTCGCCTTCAAAGCTGGCGCGTAGCCTCCCTCATCACCCACCAAAGCCGTGTACCCCTTCTCCTTAAGGACCTGGCGTAGCGTATGATAGATTTCAACACCCCAGCGGAGACCTTCTGCAAAATTCGGCGCACCAAGCGGCATGATCATGAATTCTTGCGCATCGGTGGATTGCCAACCTGTATGCGCGCCGCCGTTTAAGATGTTTAACATTGGCACTGGCAGGACGTGTGCGTGGACGCCTCCGATGTGTCGATAAAGCGGAAGGCCCAACGAAGCCGCAGCTGCTTTGGCGACGGCGAGACTCACCCCCAGGATGGCATTCGCCCCTAAGCGTGCCTTATTGGGTGTTCCGTCTATGGCGATCAACTCGAGATCGATCGTTCGCTGCTCCGTAGCATCCCAGCCCAGCAATGCCTCCGCGATTTGAGCGTTTACGTTATCGACCGCCTTCTTTACCCCTTTTCCCTGGTAGCGATTCTTCTCTCCATCACGCAATTCCAAGGCCTCATGGACACCCGTTGATGCTCCTGAAGGAACCAACGCCCTCCCCCAACTACCGTCCATCAAGATTACATTGACCTCAACAGTAGGATTACCTCTCGAGTCCAACACCTCCAAGGCGTGAATTGATTCGATTAATGTATCCATGACGCGCGACTCCTTCAAGTTGAACGTCAAAATCCTGACCATTATACCCACACTTCGCTGTTTGAATGTTTTTGAACCCTCGCGACGACTTGGCCTCCACTGGTTACCCAACAGGTGACCGGCACTTTGATGCGTGCCGTCACCTTTTACACAGCAATTGCTTTCCGGAAGACCCGTTCCCGTGTGTCACCGAGAAGCAATGGCGAAGCAATCCCATCGTCATATGTCATTGCGAGGAGCCCTTCGTCAGGCTCAGGATAAACTCCGCGACGCCTGTCCCGAGTAGGACCGAGAGGAAGCAATCTCCAACTCACTGCTTGGGGATCGCTTCGCCCCTACGGCGCACGCGATGATTACTAGGTCGGGCATGATAAAATCACGCTATGGCTAGCCGGAAGACATATTTTGATCACGCTGCCACAACACCTGTTGATCCACGAGTGATCGACGCGATGATGCCGTATTTCTCGGAACACTTCGGAAACCCGGCGTCCACCCATCAGTGGGGCCAAATTACAGACCACGTGGTTATGAGTTCTCGTCAAGGTATCGCCAAGATCCTGGGAGGCGCGCCCAACGAGGTGGTCTTTACCAGCTGTGGAACGGAGAGTAATAATCTCGCTCTCCGAGGCACTGTATTCGCTGAACGAGCGCGACGTGGAGCCAATCACATCCTGACGACGGCGGTTGAGCACCCGGCGGTATTGCGTACGGCAATTGCACTCGCCAAGCATCATGACTTCGAACTAGAAATGTTGCCCGTCGATCCCTTCGGGCGCGTAGCCCCCAAAGACCTTGCGCACGCTCTTCGTCCATCGACGGCGATCGTCTCGGTTATTTATGGGAACAATGAGATTGGTACCATTAATCCGATCTCGGACCTCAGTGCTATATGTCGGGATCGAGGCGTGCCGTTCCATACAGATGCCGTACAAGCGGTCGGACAAGCACCAATTAATGTACTTGAACTAGGGATCGATCTAATGTCCATCAGTGGCCACAAATTCTATGCACCCAAAGGAATCGGAGCGCTCTATATCCGAGAGGGGATCGACCCTGTCCCCCTCCAAACTGGGGGTAGTCATGAGAATGGCTTACGTGCGGGGACGCTGAATGTCCCCTCAATCGTTGGATTGCTAGATGCATTAAAACTCGCGGCAGGAAGTTATGAGGCGCATGTAAAAAAGATGACCTCACTGCGCGATCGCTTGATTCATCTTGTACTTGAGCACATTCCTGAATCACGGCTCACAGGACACCCCACGCAGCGACTTCCTAATCATGCCTCCTTCACATTTAAAGGCATCGAAAGCAATCAGCTTATAGCGGCTCTTGATTTGGCCGGTTTTGCTTGCTCTTCAGGTTCCGCGTGCAAGACAGGCGATCCTGAGCCCTCCCAAGTCTTGACCGCACTCGGATACGACTCGGAGGAGTCATCGGGGTCCCTTCGCATCACACTCGGTCGAACAAGCACACCCGACTCGATCGACGATTTTATCGAAACCCTGCCCGATCTTATCGCCAAGCTGCGAGCTGTCGAGGCAATCTCACCATGACAAAAAACGAGCGGATCGCTGTTGCGATGAGCGGCGGTGTCGACAGCTCTGTCGCGGCTGCACTGCTCGTTGAGCAGGGTTTCGAAGTTTTCGGTTTGATGATGCGCCTCTGGAGTCCTGGGCCTGATTTTCGTAACCGTTGTTGTTCTCCTGAAGATATCACCATTGCCAGAAATATTGCTGCCCAGCTTGGTATCCCATTCCATGTCCTGGACATTCAGGAACGATTTAAATCTCAGGTCGTGGACACCTTCACATCTGGCTACGCACAAGGGATTACCCCAAATCCCTGCTTGGCTTGCAACCGCCAGATTCGTTGGGGCTTTTTACTGCAAACTGCTTTGGCTATGGGCGCTACTCACCTCGCCACCGGCCATTACGCCTGCGTCGAAAAGCGGAACGATCATTATGTTCTACTACGTGCCAAAGATCGATCGAAGGACCAATCTTATGTCTTGAGCGTGCTGGGCCAATACGAACTCTCACACGCGCGTTTCCCACTGTGCGATCTTTCGAAGAAAAATGTCCGCCAGCACGCTCGTCGTCTGGCGTTGCCCATCGCAGAACGAACAGAAAGCCAGGATCTATGCTTTGTTGCCAACGGAGATTACCGGCGTTTTCTACGTCAGCAGGGTGTTTCCTTACCACCCCCTGGCCCGATTCTCGATACCAGCGGAAAACTGTTGGGGAATCACGATAGTCTAGCGGACTTCACAATTGGACAAAGGAAGGGCATAGGTGTCACCATGCCCCATGCTCTTTACGTACTGGAAAAGGATGTCGCATCCAACGCGCTCATCGTCGGACCCCGTAACGCACTCGATCGACACAGTTTCCTTGCTGGACCGATCAACTGGACAGCAGGCCGTCCACCCGCACTTCCAATACGTGCGCTCGTGCGCGTACGATATAAAGCTCAGGAAGTCATGACTACGATCAGACCCGAAGTCAATGACTTCGTCTCCGTGTACCTCGAGAAAGCCCTTCCGGACGTTACACCTGGGCAGGCAGCCGTCTTCTATTCAGATGATGAGTGTCTTGGCGGAGGGATCATCCAGCCATGAACGGCCCAGCCTTGTTTTTGGGAACGCTCATCGCTATGCTGTGCGGCTTTCTCTTTCACCTGCTTCGTGGTGGCAGCCCGGTGAGGTTATTGCTTTTCGTCGCGACTGCGTGGATCTCATTTTTCACCGGTCAGTTGGTGAGCACTTGGTTAAACTGGCACGTCATGCGGTTTGGAACCCTGAACCTTTTCCCGGCCCTGCTTTCTACGGCTATCGGGCTCATCACCGCGAGTGTCCTAGCCGGCCCTGAGCGAACCGAGAAGCGACGCGGGCGAAGGCGAAACCCGCCTCGTCGATCGGGTTGACTCCTCGATATGCTATAATGGTCACAATGTCGAATGATGAGATAGCGCAATCAATTCTCGATAATCAATCTGTCGAATCTGACTATCCGAGCAAGAGTTCCCGGGGTCTCATTTTTTTTCTCGTCCTGCTCGTCGGGCTCTTGATCGTGGGGCTTTTTTTAGCCTTTAGGGCTCTAATCAGCCACCCGGACCAGGCGGAGACCCTCCGGGATATAGTGATCATATTCCTGGCATTCGAGATGTTTGTGATCGGTCTCGTGCTGATCCTCATGATGATACAAGTTGCGCGTCTTGCCACGATGTTGCAGAACGAGATTAAACCGATCTTAGATTCGACGAACGAGACGATCAGCACATTACGAGGAACGAGCCAATTCTTAAGCGAGAAAATGGTGAAACCAGTGATTAGGGCCAACAGTTCCATCGCCGCCTTCAGGCGTGTTGTTAACCTAATAATACCTGGGCGCTCAAGAAAGCCCCAAGCTACAGATAGGAGTGAGAGAGATGTCTGATCGAGATAGTGATTTCGGCGCTTTCATATCAGGTTTCGTTATCGGAGGCCTCGTTGGAGCTGCAGTCGCCTTACTACTCGCGCCACAGTCCGGCGAAGAAACCCGCACCATGATACGCGAAAAAGGTATTGAACTTCGTGACCAGGTGGAGCAAACCGCCACGGAGACGCGAGCTAGGGCTGAGCAGATCGCGAAGGAAGCGCGCGCAAAAGCAGAAGATATTCAACGGCGTGGACAAGTGATCCTCGAAGAGCAGAAGACGCGCCTCGAAGAAGCTGTTGATGCTGGAAAAAAAGCTGCGCGGCGTAAAAGAAAAGAGCTTGAGAGCGACGAGGCGGCCAAAGAAGCGTAACCAAATTCGTGCCGATGACGATCTAGTCATTTCGTGAAGAAGACCATCCCTTTAAAGAGAAAAAAGGGCGCAAGAAACGTGCGCCCTTTTTCTGGTTCCATTTTGGAAACTCTGAAAATTAAACAGTGTTCCCTTCAAATGCGACTTAGGCCACCATCCAACTCTGCTAAGGCTAAGGGCAACGCATCCGCAACATCTCCTGCGATGACACCAGCTACAGAACCGATCATCTCCGCCGCCAACTCTCCAGCACGTCCGTGAAGGTACGCGCCCAACACAGCTGCTTCGTAAGACTCAACGCCCTGAGCTCGAAGGCCTGCGATTGTCCCAGCCAAAACATCCCCTGTCCCTGCGCGAGCCAGTGCCGGTGTTGCAAACGGCAGTACGGCCGAGCGACCATCAGGCGCGGCAACGACTGTAAACGCCCCTTTCAGAACTACAATGTGGCCCCAGGTTTTAGCCCATTGTTGGGTAATAGCCACTCGATCAGACTGGATTTCATCCTTAGGGATCTCTGTCATGATCGCCATCTCTCCTGGATGAGGGGTCAGGATAGATGAGGCGGGCAGAAGCTCCGTCCAAGCAGGTAGCTGAATGAGAAGTTTCAACCCGTCTGCGTCCACAATGCATGGCACCTGCAAACGAGAACCCTCGCTTGGTGGTCCGTCTGAAGGAACGAAGCCGATCGGACCCCTAGCAGCGCTCCCTTCTCCTCCCAAGAAACGCTGCAGAAAATTTGCGGTGGATGGATCCTGACCGAAACCAGGACCTAGTAGGATAGCCTGTGAGCTTTCTACTTCGTCATGTAAGACGTCCGCTGCAGTTTCTGCAATCACTCCGATTTCATGAGGCAGAACGATCCAAGTCGCTTCAGGCAATTGAGACGCCAGCATGATCTGCACAGGACTAGGAACCGCCAACGTCACCAGCCCTGCTCCTACACGATACGCTCCCAGTCCAGCCAGCGCAGCTGCGCCAGGATAATTAATGGATCCGGCAACGATCAGTGCACGGCCGAAAGTGCCTTTGTGGGCGTTTTTAGGCCGCACAGGTATCCACGCTCTTACCGTCTCCGATGTCGCCAATTCAAGCTCCACGCTAGAAATCTCCTTTTGATTTGATGGGATTCCGATGTCGGCGACAGCGATCTTTCCCACTTTCTCTGCGCCCGGAAAACGAAACAAACCTAGTTTCGCGGCCGCGAGCGTTACTGTAAGATCGCAAGAGAGAGCCTGCTCAGCAATTTCGCCACTATCGCAATCCAGACCGGAGGGACAATCAATGGCAACGATAAAGGGTGCCCGCTCACGTTTCTCCAGTGACTTTGTTACTGAGGCCAACACATCCTTCGCGGAACCCTTTAACGGGAGCTGGAAACCCGTACCAAGAACACCGTCCAGGATTAGATCGGCACTGCGCACGAGGTCTCCCAGAATGCGCCAACGCTTATCCTCTTCAGCGGTAGCGATGTGTTTTGCGCGTTTACGTAACCTCACGAAATTCGCGTCGTCGTCGGTGCGTGCTTTTGTAAGATATGCCGAAACCTGAGCGCCAGCTTCAATTAAGTAATGCCCGGCCACAAGTCCGTCTCCACCATTATTGCCCGATCCTACAAGAATCAACACCTGCTTGCTCTGCATGTGAAGCCAGTGTTTTAAGATCGCGTCCGCAACAGCACGGCCGGCGTTCTCCATCATCTTGTCATAGGTCAGACCAGCAGCGTCCGCGGCTTGCTCGATGGCCCGCATTTGCTCGACAGTCACGATCTTGGTCAACGTCCCTCCCCTGATCATAATAGGCACAGGCTTTGTTGCCTGGACATCTCAATGATAACAGCGCATTAGAGTTTTGTTATCCTCTACTCGTCCAATAGGTCTGGCAGATATTCCTCCAATTGCAACCTTCGCAACCGCTCCTCTGAAGGACGTCCCGTATCAGAGTCCCAACCTCGCACTTGATAATATGCCTTGAGCATTTCGTCGATAGGGGGAACATACCCAGCAGATCCGCCATCGGGAAATGGCTTCAGAAGGATCTTGGGTAGACGATCATCTTCGCGCGTGAGGCCCAAACGATGGTTGAGGATGCGTTTCAAATTCCAACCGCGCTCGCCAATCGCAAGAAGGTCTTCCATCGAATAATCAAACCCAGTGGCGAGATTGAGAAGATCAACAACCGTTTGGAAGGCAACATTTACATAAAGACAGAGAATGAGTGAATTATAGATCGTGCGCCAATCCTGGTGGCGCGCCACGTTGAAAGCTTTCTCTGCACCTGCTTGACGAGAATACAGGTCTACGCTGATTTCCTCGATCGTCTGCCCAATTTCAACCATGAAGTAATCGCTCTGGTTATGACATGCTCCTCGTGGAGAGGTGGCGTAAACCAATCCCATCCCCGAAGCCCCACGCGGATCGTGGAATGGTACCTCCAAACCCTTCACATGCGCGGCCATCTCCTCTACGTCGAAATTCTTTGCCAGCGCTTTGGCGCCTAATGCCAGCAGTTCACCAAATCCCTCCCGATTCGCTGTAAGGTGAACGAGGCGTTCCGCTGCAACAGCACTCCCCCACTCCAATTTCTCCCCGCCGGTGGTCTTTTCCGTGATCACGCCTTGCTCAAAAAGCAAAAAGGCGAGGCCGATAATGTTCGCCATTGAGATTGTATCCATACCATAACGATCGCAGTGTTCCCCAAGCATTGTGATCGCGCCGAGATCATCGATTTCGAGCAGCGGGCCGAAGCCCACGATCGTCTCGTACTCCGGCCCTTTGCGTTTCTTGCCATCTGAAAGAGTCACCACGCGTCCGCAGGCGATGACGCAACCATGGCAAGTGCTCACGGAGGTTAGAATAGTCTCGGTCATGGTAACGCCCGAGACCTTATCCGTGCCCCCAAATACCCCCCGAGTGAAGTAGCGTTTGGGCATTTCGCCCAGGTAATCGAAGTAATCCCCTGCGGCGGATGTTCCTAATTGTCTCAATGTACGAGTTACATTATCGTTGCGCAGCGCCCGATTCGCCTCGCCGCGGACAATCGAGAACTTGTCTGGAGCATAGAGCGGAAGCACCTGATGTCCCCTCACGGCTACGGCTTTGAGCCCCTTCGCACCCATCACTGCGCCCATCCCTGTACGCCCAGCGACCCGCCCGTGATCACATAAAACCAAGGCAAACGGAAGCTGATTCTCACCTGCAGCCCCAATGCAAGCGACTCGGATTAGAGGATCTCCCAACTCCTCCTGAATCTTCTTTTGCGTTTCATAGGTGTCGCAAGATCCCCACAGATGACTTGCGGATCGCATCTCTGCCAGACCCTCGTGAACCAATAGATATATCGGCTCAGACGATCGGCCTTCGATCCACAAACCATCGTAGCCCGTTGCTCTCATCTCTGGTCCGAAATGCCCACCGATATTCGATTCTGCCCATAGTTGGGTGGCTGGGGATTTCCCCGCAATGACGAAACGACCTACTGCCAAGCCCTTCGTACCTGTCAAGGGACCTGCCAAGAATAGAAGTGGCGCTTCCGGGGAAAGTGGGTCGAGGTCCTGGGAAAGAAACGGATAAAGGAGATAAGCGGCCAGGCTAGCGCCACCTATGAACCTACGCAGAATTTCTTGCTCCACGTGCAGCGTTTGGTTGTTCCCACTGCTGAGATCGAATTTCAGAATTTGAAATCCCTGCTCAACCATGTATGGTTACCTCAGAATGGCATCTGGGCTGGTTGTACGCACGAAGAAAGAAGGAGGGTTCTATTTGTTCTCCTCCTTCAACATGAACCTACGATGAGCCGTGCTTTGGCTGGATTCTGCTCATGGCATACTCCGCCAACGCGGCGATGGTCAGACTGGGATTAACCCCTGGATTTGCCGGAAGAATCGACCCGTCAACGATGTAAAGTCCAGGATAGTTGAACACCTCACAATTCACGTCGATCACACCTTCAGATGCATTCTCCCCAAAAGTACACCCCCCAATCATGTGAGCTGTCATGGGGATGTTCAAGACCTGGGTTACCGCACCCATAGGAAAACCATTGATCTTCCTTGCGAGGGTCCGGACTACTCTCATCCCCATAGCAATGTTCACCGGAGCCATTCTTTCAGGATCTTGATCTGCAACCAGACCTTTCCGGAATAAGGCATACGGGTTGCGACCTTGTCGTAAACGCAAGAGGTTATCTTCTGTCTGCATCACTAAGATTACAAGACCACGCCTACTCACACCAGGCACAAATTTGTTATAGATAAAATCCAATGGGTGACGAGCAATATTTAGAATCGTCCTCCAAACATTTTGGAATAAGTTATCACCTGTTTCGATCAAGGGAGAACTGAGAAAACGCAACAGCATGGACGAATGTTCTTCGAAACGGATGGGCTCGATTTGAGTGGTTTCGTCTGCTTTGAAAATCGATGTAATCGATAGCCCTTTTGAGTGATCATCGGTCTTTTTCCGGCTATAGGCTCCTAAGAACATCTCGCTGTTAGTACGCACGAGCTCACCTAAACGAGACGAAAGATTTTGAAGCGTGCCGAACTCGTCCCTGCACCGCATCAAGAGAGAGATTGTTCCAAGAGTTCCCGCTGCGACAACAACATTTCGCGCCCGAACGACATGCGACCGTTTCCCAAACCAGGCTGTCGAAGACCGATAACGAATTTCATAGCGGGCACCATCAGGCTCTCCTTTGGCTAAAGGAGCAATTTGGTAGACAGTCGATTCCGCCTTCACCTTCACGCCCAACTGCTCTGCGAAATATAGATAATTCTTAGTTAACGTATTCTTCGAGTTGTATCTACAGCCATGGATACAACCACCGCAATGAATACAGCCCGTGCGCGATGGTCCCTCACCGTTGAAATATGGATCCGGGACCTCTACCCCGGGCTCACCAAAAAATATACCCACATCTGTATGTTGAAAGGTATCTTCCTGTCCGAGTTCATTGGCGATCGCTTCTAACTGCTCATCAGCTGGCCAGAGGCGTGGATTTGTTTCAACACCAAGCATATGTCTTGCAGTTTGATAATGCGGACGTAAGTTCTCGTACCAGTCTCCTAAATGCCTCCACGTAGGTGCCCTGAAAAAGCTCTCACCAGGCTCCATCAACACAGCTGCATAGACAAGGCTTCCGCCTCCAACCCCGCTGGGGTGATAAAAGAAAAAGCCCTTCGATAGACTTAGTTGCATAATTCCAAAACACCGAAAGATAGGAAGCCATAGATAATTTCGCAAATCCCAATCTGTGCGAGGAAGATCTTCATCTTCAAATCGCTTCCCGCGTTCTAGGACAAGCACGCGATAACCCTTTTCAGCCAACCGCATGGCGCTCACGCTGCCACCAAAACCAGATCCAACGACGACAAAGTCATAGGTCTCAACACTGCCGTCATGGTTGGGAGTTGCGCTCATGAGCCTCTCTCATTAAACCCCTTTACCGGGGCTGGAATTTAATTCGACTACAGACGGACCTTGAGATGTTTCGGCGCTGCGAAAATCAGCAGCTTCTGTATCAGGGGGTGCTCTCTTCGAGCCAGGATGGATCGATCATCACGATTTCACGTATCGATTCGATCGGCACCATTCTCAGATCCTCCTCGGTGAAACAGGCTCGAATAGCGGCATCATTATCCGCCTCCCACTCACAATACATCTCGCCAGCGTTCGGATCGAAGAAGGTGCGCACCCATTCAACATCCTCACTGGTTCGTTGCCGAAGCTGTTTTAAGATTTTAATCCAATGTTCCTGGGAGTCGGGATAAGCCGCTACCCTGTGAACGACGAGAAACCGTGGCATGACGCTTCCTCTCAATCTTGGAATAGATCGCGAGCCCAATCAGGAATCAATCCCTACCAACTGACAACAACGCACAAAGTCCAGGACGGTTGGCACATTGCGCAACATATAACCCAGATTGCCCGTGACTTGCAGACGCCGTGTGAGCATGGCTTGCATGGGATCCAATTCACCCTCAAAAATGCGTAGGATGTGCTTTATCGGTGATCGCAAGATGAATTTTGCCTCGGGTAGTACCTCCTTGGAGGGATCGATTAAGCGAGCTTCCCTACAACGCCCATGCCAGAGGTCGAGGTAGTAGGTTATGGGAAGGCGCGCGTCTTCTTCGCCGGGATTTTGTTCGATGACCACCACCATATCCCCCTCCCAATTCTTGGCCACCTCCGCATAGCGTGAATCGCTGTTGAGCACCTCGACCAGAGCTCGCAACCAATCCTCGCTAGGAAACGGATACCCCATAGAAATTAACTCCTTTCAGATTTGATGCCCATCGATTATGCTCCAATCCATAACAAGAGTCAAAGAAGATGCGGGACTTGGATCGTTGCTTTCTCAACAGCGTAACCTTGCTTTACATAGATCGGGAGGTGCAGAGATACTAGTGTCGGCATCGTAATGGCTGTCGTAAGTCGAGCTGCTGTAGGTATTCCTTCTCAAATTATGAACACAACGAAAATGCATTGACACCAGGTCCGTTCGTCGGTTAGACTATTCGCCTACGCATCCGAAAAGCGTAAGTTTCATCATGGACAGGTCGGGAGTCCAATGGCTGAAGAACGTGAATTCTTTCTAACACCTGACGGTGCCGCGAAACTTAAAGCAGAATTAGATGAATTGCGAGGTCCCAGGCGTGTCGACTTGGCAAAACGACTTCGATTCGCCATTCAACAAGGTGACCTGACAGAGAATGCCGATTATATTGCCGCCAAGGAAGAGCAGGCCTTCCTGGAAGGTAGAATACAAGAACTCGAGATAATCTTACGTGACGCCATCATTGTAGAGCAGGAATCGTCGCGAGAAATTGTTGAAATCGGTAGCACCGTGCTGGTCGCCGAGAACGGCAAGGAACCCGAAACCTACCAACTCGTCGGGATCAAGGAAGCTGATCCCCGCCAACAAAAGGTATCCTACGAATCCCCCATCGGAAAGGCTCTGCAAGGCAAGCGTGTGGGCGATACAGCGATCGCCGAGACGCCTGCCGGGAAACGGGTTCTAAAGATCCTGGAAATTAATTAACGCACCAAGCAGCACATCTCTCACAAGTCGAATCACATCGATTACAATGTCGAAGAGGCGGGTCACCCGCCTCTTTTTATGCTTTCGATTCTCTCTGGAAGATGTCAGGTGTTACCCATTTTCCGTGATAATGGATGCTTCTCCGTTTCGCAGTGATTTAGAAACCTTTCGGGAAGGCACGCAGCTCGACCGTAAGCCTTTCGAAGAAGCTTGACGGTGGCAGGGCGGATTCTCCGTAATTCATATCCACGACGCGTGCCTCTACTCGCAATGAGGCCGTATCGAGTGTGATAACGTCACCGCTAACCGCCTCAACAGGATCACCTTTCGCAGAAAGACGACCCCGTGTTTCTTCATCTCGGAAAGCGTAGCGGCTCATCGCTACTTTGGTGACCGTCTGGATGTCATTCTTGTCGAATAACCAAACTTCGAATGCCGATACTTTCTTTGGATCACCAACTCCTATCACATCGCCAATTCCAACACCGCACTCCCCCAGAAAATCACCTGTTGCGCTTTCGATGCTGAAGGAATCGTCATACAGATCATCCCCCAAGGAATACGTCGTCCGAAAAGTCGCAAGGGGTTGGTCTACAGGCATCGTTGCGTCGGTCGGATAATCAAGCTCTTCCACATACTCAGGCTCGCGTGATATCGGGGGCTCGCCCGATTCCATCCTTCTGCGTAAGACAAGTGCAGCCGCCAGCAGCAAACCCAGCACCAAGGTGGCTCCACACACCGGTAACAACAGTCTAGATAAGACGATACCCGATTCGGCTTCCTCTTCGTCAGAAGGCGCGGCTGTTTCTTCAACTGAAGGGATTTCTTCGACGATTTCCTTGAAGCGCTGAATATCACTCGATTTGACCAGACCTGGGTCCTCTCCCACTTCAGTCAGAATGGCACCCTTATCCGGACCCAGATTCGCATAGCGCTCGTTGGCTAGGTCATCATCTTGGTTGATTGCATGAGAATCAATCACCATACGCAAGTAGTCCACTTGTAGATCGCGCCGCAATTGGGACGGAACACCGTTGATCCATTCAACTGGACTGACGACCCATGCATAAACTAAACCGAGCGCAATTCCTAGGATTAACGCTAAAAGCGCAATCACGATCTTGCGGTTGAATAATTCTTTTATCGCATCCATGGCCCCTCAACCCCTGCTCGGATCACGAACAACGCGCCTGCCTGTTTTGGACCCCCCAGCATTCTAGCCCTATCCAGCGTTCAAAGCAACATCTACAGTTGCAGAATTCATGCCGAATCCGGTTCGCTTTCGGTCAGTGCTGCCTGGTCGAAACGCTCTTCACAGACGGTGCAGGATGCATGGTCTTTATTGGTGACAACTAACAGCCCTCCGCAATTAGGACATGGTTGCGGCAAAGGTCGTTTCCACGATGTGAAATCGCAAGTCGGATAATTGGCACATCCGTAGAAAATGCGCCCTTTGCGTGTACGACGCTCAACGAGGTCGCCGCCGCATTGCGGACAATGCACCCCAATCTTCTCAAGCCACGGCTCCGTATAGCGACACTCTGGGAAATTTGAGCAGCCGACGAATTTGCCGAATCTCCCGTGCCGTAATACAAGAGCGTTGCCGCATTCAGGACAAGGCCGACCAATCTCCTCCGGCTCCGCTTTAACTTCTGGCATGAGCTCTTCAGCAATTCGCAGCTGCTCAGAGAACGGTTCGTAGAATTTCCTCACTACCTCAACCCATTCGCGATTGCCGCTAGCAATCTCATCCAACTCTTCCTCCATGCGTGCAGTGAATCCCAGGTCCACAATGTTTGGGAAATGATCGACGAGTAGGTCGTTGACAATCTCGCCGATTTCCGTCGGGATCAAACTACGATTCTGGCGTTCGATATACCCTCGCTGGCGAAGTGTCGAGATGATGGGCGCATATGTTGAAGGCCTGCCGATGCCGTTCTCCTCCAGCGCGCGCACCAGGGTTGCGTCGGAATACCGACGCGGAGGCTGGGTGAAGTGTTGCTCGGGCAGAAGCTCGTTTAGCTTGAGAGAGTCGCCAACGGCGAGATCGGGTAGCTGAGCAAGTCTGGCAATCAGTTCCTCTGCATCACGTCCTTTATTGTTTTTCCGCACGTCGTTGTCAGCCTCTTCACCATACACCTTGAGGAAACCAGCGAATCGTAGACTGGACGCCGAAACCCTGAACTGAGATGCGTGTAAATCCGTACGTCCCTCCACTTCAATGGTCAACGTGTCGTAAACAGCCGGTGACATCTGTGATGCCACGAATCGTTTCCAGATCAGAGAGTAGAGTTTGTGCTGCTCGGGTTTGAGATGTGGCTTGAGTGTCTCCGGTGTACGCATGACAGAGGTAGGCCGAACGGCTTCATGCGCCTCCTGAGCCATCCGTGCTCGCGTCCGGTATGAGGGTGGCTCTGGAGGGACATAATCCCGACCATAACGTTCTTCTATCAACCGTCTGGCTTCGGATTGAGCCTGAGCGGACACCTGTGTCGAATCGGTGCGCATATAGGTTACCAATCCCACGCGCTCACCTTCTCCAATATCCACACCCTCATAAAGCTGTTGGGCGATCACCATTGTACGACGAGCTGTAAAACCGAAACGGCGTGAGGCCGTTTGTTGCATGGTAGAAGTGGTGAATGGCGCCCCCGGACGGCGTGTGCGTCGCCCCTTGCGAACACTGGCGACCTGGTAGGTGGCTTGCTGCAAGTCGGCCAGGAGCTCTTCCACCTGGTCTTCCGAATGGAGTTCAGGTGCTCGACCATCGTATTGCACGAGTCGGGCCATAAACTCCGGGGGTTTTTCCGGTTGAAGGAACTCACCATCCACCGTCCAATATTCTTGAGCTACGAAATCCCGAATCTCGCGCTCCCGCTCGACAACAAGCCGCAGCGCGACGGATTGCACCCTTCCCGCAGACAAACGTCCTCGCACTTTTACCCACAACAAGGGGCTGAGGTTGTATCCAACAAGTCGATCGAGAATTCTGCGCGCCTGTTGGGCCTCGACAAGCTCCATAGAGATGCCGCGTGGGTTCTCAAAGGCATCATCAATTGCAGACGGAGTAATTTCATGAAATACAACCCTCTTCGCGAGATCAGGCTCGATTTCCGCGGCCTCGAGTAAATGCCAGGCAATCGCTTCTCCTTCACGATCGGGGTCGGTGGCAAGGTAGACATTGGCGGCCTTTGCCGCAGCAGATTTGAGCTCCTTGACGACTTCTCGTTTCTCGTTTGGTACACGATACTTTGGGTTAAAATCGTTCTCCACGTCGACGGATAGCTGCGACCGTAATAGGTCGCGTACGTGACCAACCGACGCCATAACTTTGTAGGCCTTACTCAGAAATCGACCTACAGTGCGAGCTTTTGCCGGCGACTCGACGATCACGAGATTCCCGCTTCGCTTCTTTCGGCTCTTAGCCCGCCGTTTCGTTCCCTTGACGACGGGGGGAGGGGTCATGCCTTCGTGTGCGTCCGTCTTCCCCATTCGATAGAGGCCTGTGCCACAAACGCCGCAAACACCTTTCATTGCGGGCGTGCCGGTGGATGTGAAAGTCGGCTCTGGATGGGTGATTTCTCTTTTTTGTTTACACTTTACACAATATGCTTCCACTAAATACTTCTCCAAATGACAAAGCAATATGAATCAAACAGTGGAAATATATCACACCCTGCCGCGCTACTCCAATCTTCGTGCTCACTCACAGCATTGAGAAGGCGTTCCAGCACTACTTTCACCACAACACTAAATCCTTTCGCCTGAGGTGGATGAAGGGGTGGCTCTTGAAGGAAATCGAGCCATCACCATTTTACAAACCGATCCCCCACACAAGATATTTTTCCGAAAGCAGAGGCATTTACAACGCTTCAATCCCTAAGACTTCAATGAGAGCATTGAATTTGTAAGGAAAAGCGTTTGGAGCTGTCTCATTAGACCGGCCCTGCACCCTACGTGTGGTGGAATGGCAATCCCGGAACTTTACGTCTCCAAAAATAAAATGTGGCTCCGACAAGCGGAGCCACATGATGATGGGGTCACTTCGATCATTAATCGAGAGGCGGTATGGTCTTCGTCGGCGTCGCGGTTTCTGGTTCCGATGTTTGTGTTGCCGTGGCGGGTAAAGACGTACGGGTTTGGGTTGGTGTCCGAGTGGCCGTTGGCATCGGGAGGCTGATCGAATCCGATACACGGCACCTACCTGCTTCGAACTCGAGCCGAATCGTGAAAGAACCACCGATGGGGCCATTATTGCCATCGAAATCGACCTCAAACGTGCCTGTAGAGCCCGACCCCAAAACAATGGGTGGATCCGCATTTTTATTTTCTGTATCAGGCGAGGAATCATCACCGCCGTAGAAGCGGGCATCCGTAAATTCGAACCAGTCGACTTCCATATTGGAGTAGGTCTTGGTCCAGTAGAGGTCCGCCTGGTTCATAGAGACCGCCATCGGGTTGTCATTACGAACACTCATCAAGAGCCGGCTCTTGTTGGAGGAACCCCGCCAGATGTTCACCACATTGATGTCGTTGCAATTGGGTTCCGGTGTGACAGTCGGTGTCCTGGTTCGTGTGGGCGTCCTGGTTCTGGTGGGTGTCCTAGTCTGTGTACGCGTAATCGTCGGAGTGCGCGTGATCGTAGGCGTACGTGTTATCGTGGGCGTGCGTGTTACTGTGGGAAGTGGGACGTCAGAAGCTGAACGATATAGATTACATGACGGGTCACTGAACTCGATCGTCCAACCGAACTGCGCGGATGAATAATTCAAGGGCGCCGCATTAAGATAGCCGTTGTTGAGGCCGTCGAAATCGATGAAGATCTGATTAGCATTAACACCGTGTTTAACATCTAGGGGCGTGTTCTTGTCAGAATACGTCCGTGAACTGTAATCATTACCGGCGTCAATTTCGATACCTTCCCACTCCATATAGTCTACAAACTCGTTCCAGTTGTAGTAATCCGAAGCACCTTCCAATGGACCCCAGTTCAGTATGACTCTTGTGACCTGAAGCCCAGGGTAAGTCGTATTACTGATATGCTGGGTCACCTGTGCCCAGTCGAGGAAGTTGAAAGGACCGAAGGCTACGCCAGAACAAGATGGTTTTGCCGTCGCTGTTGCCGTGACCGTGGGTGTCGGCGTGGGGGCGTTGATTTCGAAATCTACTGACTCCCAAGCACTCCATACACCCTCGTCATCCTGTGCGCGGACCATCATGCGGTGAAGACCGTTGCTGATGGCTGCCCCTCCCGGCCAGATCATGCTATCCAGAGCATACTCCGGACATGGACAGTTGCCACCAAACCCGCAATAGCAAGCGGTATAATCCGTCCCCGAGTACACCTGCTCCCAACTCCCACTCCAATAATAGACCGCAAACTGGACCTGCTGGATCCCCAAGCCGTCCGCTCCCACTCCCGCACAGTTACCAGGATCGGCATTGTCGGGATCGTATGCTGTTGCATGAGAAGGAACGGATAGCAGGTAAACTTCATCGGCTTCGGGTTGTTGAATCTTGACTACCGGTGGTACCTTACAAGGTGTATTTGTGACAGTAGCCGTCTCCGTTGTCGTCGGGGTGATCGTAACCGTATAGGTCTCAGTCGGCGTGAAGGAGGGCTCGACAACGGTGGCCGGCAGCCCGACAACCCTGGCAACGCGGAACTGCTCGACGATGCCCTGACGCCTCGCGCGCAAGTGAATGTGGGGCCACCAGGTGCTCAGGATTGGGGTGATCATGGGATGCTCAAATTCGACTGTCACGGATACACGGTCGCCCGGACCTCCACCGTCCTCCATCGGCACACTATCTGCGATACGGATGCACATCGCGGGATCGTTCCCCGGATCGGGGTCGTTGTATTGAAAGATGGGCTGATCGAACGCATCCCGTCGGCTTGAGCACACCGTCACATTGTAGAAACCGGGTTCCCCGACGGCTTTGCTCTCGTCGCGCATGATGGCAACAGAACCAGCGCGCGCCGTATCTTTGATCGATGGGATGCGGGCAGCGTCCTCCTCATATCGTTCGTCGCAAACGTCCCCGGGAAAACCCTCACAGTGGATGGGGTTGTATTCGCCGGTTATTGCGTAGCGTACCCCGAAACGGGCGCCGTTCTCGACCGCCAGCCAGGCGTGCAGGAGACGCGCAAGCTCGACGATCACAAAGAGAAGCATCATCAGGACGGGAAGGATGAGCGCAAATTCGACCATACCCTGTGCGCGAGAGTTGTTCCGTCCAGACCTAAGCCTCGTTATCCAGCGGTGAACCATCCAACATTCCCCTGCCTCCCCCCAACTAATTGGAGACGGGCAAAAAACCGCGAGACAATGGCCGCGATAAGCTTGAGAAGTGTAGAGGCATTGTGGCTAGAAATACATTTGCTTCGCCATCCAGCATCTGGATGACAATCCACACTGCCACTTCACTTGTTGATGTGCTGATTTAATTTTCAGATCCCAAACTTCCAAGCTATTTTCGTCGCAGTACCGCCCCTGGCACCCATTCCTTGAGGGTTTTGAAAGAACCCTTGTACTTCGGTGGCTTTGACCTCGAAATTAAAGACCTTGATCGTAATGATCTCATCAGTTTATCGAGACTAACGCTTAGAGTCCCGAGGTGCCGCCGCACTCCCTACTCTAACGGCTAAGCCATGACGAGGTTGCAAATACCACCAGAGCAATAGAATCCAATGATTCCCCTGATCCGGGAGTTCTTATTCGATTTGAGTAGCGACGAACGGGGGTAGAGCTCCTCCTCCCCGTAAATTGCATTGATGACTGGCGTTTAAATGCCAAAATCTAGAAATAGAGCGAAATTACTCAAGCCGCGAATACAATATTTGAATCGGATGCCACATATCGTAAAACGATCTATGTACAGTATAACGAATTACTGATATTTTGTTGCGATGAATTTAGTAGGACTTAAAGGCCATATGAAGCGTATCTGCGGACTTGTTCTTCCAAGCGCAAAAAATGTGACTAATGCCGTCGAAATCGCGCACCATACGTGCTTTTTGGGTGTGAAGCCTCTTTACGCAAAGTTACAGCTTATCAAGATTAATCGTGACCTGGCCATCTTCCCACGCTATCGGAATGTTTAAGTGGTCTTCTCGCATTTGATGCGCAGGGGCATCGAATTTTCCAGATTGAATTCCCTAATCTTATACTCCGCCTGAATGGATCCCACTCAAATCAAAAGGTCCCTTCAACAAGCCCCTCTGCAGGAGAATGTCATTGGGATCACAGGTGTCAGCCTAAACAACTTCGTGCGTAGGTTTCGCTTCCTAAAGTTATTCAGCTACAAGTAACGATCCAATCCTTGCTCCCTTAACGTCTGCACGATTTCTCTGACACGTTCTGCTTGATCCTTCGGGCAAACCAGAACCACATCGCCCGCGTCCACGATGATCAAGTCCTCCAAACCGAGCGCTGCGATCAAGCGATCTCCGGTTGTTTCCGCATCTTGAAAAACGAGTGTCCGCTTGGTGTCGATCATCAAAAGATTGGGGGCATTGCGAATGTTTCCCTCCCCGTCTTGTGCGAGGATGTCAAACAATCGCCTCCAGCCACCCACATCGATCCAACCGAGATCATCTGCGGGAATTACGCTGACGTTCTTTGCGCCTTCCATGATTCCATAATCCACCGTCTGACTCGCTAACCGCTTCCAAACCCGCTCCAAGACATCCCGCTCCGCATCGCTACCCAACGCCTCCGCGATTTCACGCAATCCTGCAAAGAGGTCGGGCATTTGTCGTTCGATCTCTTCCAGAATCCGTTCCGCCTTCCAGACGAACATTCCCGAATTCCAGGCGTGCTGACCATTTTCGAGATAGGCTTGTGCTTGTTCAAGATCCGGTTTTTCTTTGAAAGCCTCTACACGGTAAGCTTCATACCCTCTAAACACGCCTCGGGATTCCCCGCGATGGATATAACCATATCCCGTATCTGGATAGGCTGGAGTGATACCCAATGTGACTAGATCACCTTCTAGGGCGAGGTCTCGAGCAGCCAGGAGTAGTTTTTGGAAACGATCATGATGCGGGATATAGTGATCCGCAGTGAGGATCGCAGTCACGCACCCCGGACTCTTCTCTTGCAAGACGATCGCCGCTAAACCGACAACGGAAGCAGTGCCTCGAGGTGCTGGCTCTAGCAGGAAGTTCTTTGAGGGCAAGTCTGGCACCTGAAGACCGAGCAAACCCGCCTGTTCTTCAACCGTGACAACGAAGATATGTTGTGGGTCGAGAATCGGCAAAAGGCGGTCGACAGAGACTTGAAACATCGTCCGATCTCCGAACAGGCGCAAGACCTGTTTGGGTTTCTCTTGCCTCGAAAGTGGCCAAAGGCGGGTGCCCCCACCCCCGGCCATGATTACAGCGAAATATTCAGCACTCATTCTTATTCATTCCACTCGATACGCAGTACGCGGCTCGCGGACTCTCACATATTGCATCCCTCCCACCTGCCGGACACGTCCTTTAAGTTCCAACATCGCCAAAGATGCCGTTATTTTTGAGATCGGTAATCGGCAATTCACTTGTAATTCGTCGACATGCATAGGATCCTGACTCAGCGCTTCCAAAATATTACGCTCTGTCTCATCCTCGGGGAGCTCCGCAGAAGCGATTTCCTGTCGAGCAACGAGGTCGAGATTCAATGCTTCTAATACGTCCTCCGGCGACAATAAGGGGTGAGCGCCCGCAGCGATCAGACGGTTTACCCCTTTACTAGATTGACGGTAGATTTCACCTGGGACGGCGAACACGTCACGACCTTGCTCCGCAGCAAAATCCGCTGTGATCAAGGCACCGCTACTTTCCCCCGCCTCGACTACGACGACGAGTAGTGACAGACCGCTGATGATCCGATTGCGAGGCGGAAAGTTCTTCGGCTCCGGAGACGTTCCAAGCGGATAGTCGCTCAGAACAACTCCACGATCCGCAATCCTCTCGGCCAAACGTCTGTGTTCGGGTGGGTATATGCGATCCAGACCAGATCCCAAGACAGCGATCGTTCGCCCACCCGCCTCGAGTGCTGCTTGGTGTGCCACGCTGTCTATTCCCCGGGCAAGACCGGAAACGATCGTCACGCCACTAACTGCGAGCGCGGCAGCAACCTCTCGTGCTACGGCTTCACCATAGGCTGTCGCTCTACGGGTCCCGACGATGGCCACTGCCCAACGATCTGCCGGTTGCAGCTCACCCCAAACATACAGGAGAGGCGGTGGAGCAGCGATCTCAAGCAGTCGAAGCGGATAATCCTCACACTCCCAAGTTGTGATACCGAAGCCCATCGATTGAATACGTTTAATGGCACGATCCAGATCGACCTGACTACGGACTTGCTCTAACGCCTCGATGACCTTCGAACCAAGACCTACGGCTCGTAGCTCGTCTGCTGAGGCATTCCACGCAGCCTCAGCGTCCCCAAACGCATCGAGTAAGGTTTTGAGTCGGGTGGGACCGATTCCGGTCACAAGATTGAAACCGATCCAAAAACGCCTTTTGTCCCCCATCACGGCCTCCTGGAGCGGTCAGAGCATATCACAGCGATTTTAAGTATGTCAAGCACATGATCCATCGGGGTATGTTCCAGTAATGATTTTTTAATTACAATATCATGGTTCCCAACTCGAGGAGCCACATATCGAAGGACGACTTTGGAAATAGGTCGATCGACGTGAACATATCTCAGACTGCAAATGTATATAGGGTACGAGCATCATTCCCTTGTGAGGCCGCTAGGCGAAGGCTTGCGACCTGAAATTACAATAGAATCGAATTCTAGGAGGAGCATATGGATCGCAGAGCATTCATTAAAGCCACCTTGGGTTTGAGTGGCGCATCTTTGAGCGCAACCTTGTTACACGCATGTAAACGTTTCTCCTCCCTCACACCGACAGCGACACAACTCGCACAAAGCACAACACAAGTACCTCGTCCTACATTCACGCATACCCCTACCACAGTTATATCTCCCTCTCTTACTCCAACAAAGGAAGTTCCAATGGCTCAAATTGCACTCGTAAAAACAGAAGACCGCACCGAAGGCGTGAAGCGCGCGCTGGCTATGCTCGCACCGGACGTAAAAGAGAAGAAAATACTGATCAAGCCCAATTTCAACAGCTCACACCCTACTCCAGGTTCGACACACAACGATGTCTTGGGGACGCTCATCCAATGGTCGCAAGAACACGGCGCGGATCGAATCTCGGTCGGAGACAGGAGCGGTATGGAAACGACCCGGAACGTTATGGAAGAGAAAGGGATCTACGCGCTTGGAGAGGATATGAATTTTCAGGTGATCGATTTCGATTCTCTCGAGGCTGATCAGTGGGAAGTTATTCAATTCGAAGGTTGTAACTGGTCACGCGGGATCCCAATTGCCAGACCCGTGCTCGATGCCGATGGGGTAATCTCAACCTGTTGTTTGAAGACACACCGTTATGGAGGGCATTTTACGATGTCCCTTAAAAATTCTGTCGGTATTGTTGCAAGAACTATCCCGGGAGATGCCCACCGTTACATGAGCGAGCTTCACGAGTCACCGAAACAGAGGGAAATGATCGCAGAAATCAATCTCGCCTATCAACCGGACATTGTCGTGTTGGATGCAATTGATGCTTTCGCAAATGAGGGTCCTGAAAGTGGGAAGTTAGTTCATCCGGGCGTCATCCTGGTCGGCAAGGACCGAGTTGCAATTGATGCCGTTGGTGTCGCCATTTTACGCAATTTTGGGTCGACGAGAGAGGTAATGAGGGGTAGCATTTTCGATCAAGATCAAATCGCGCGGGCCGTCGAATTGGGACTTGGTGTGGAGGGCCCAGAAAAAATAGAATTCCTATTTGATGATCCGGAAAGTGAAGCTTTTGCTCATAAAATTCGAAGTGGGCTAAATCGAGGCTAATGCGGGATTAA
>JABAOH010000437.1_pt1 | contig 51082 bp, 53 predicted proteins | sample 7062181 | NCBI WGS metagenome assembly JABAOH01 (sample SAMN14538630, study PRJNA623070) | marine sediment metagenome | biome: marine biome [ENVO:00000428]; feature: marine pelagic biome [ENVO:01000023]; material: deep marine sediment [ENVO:00002113]; isolation source: pool of 5 deep marine... | reverse complement strand
TCGGAAGGTACCACATAGTAGCCTACGAAGAAAGCTTTGTCAAGAAATATTTCTTCCCCAGCATAATCAAGAATCTGGATAGTCCACGAGTCCCCGTTTGATCGCCTCGGCGACTATGTTTTAGACTCACTTTCAGGAAAGAGGACTCCGAGTCCCTCCGCTTCCCGGCGGAGCTCCTCGGCTATCTCCGGGGGTACGGGAATGCCTGTCAAGCGTCTTTTGGCTTCCTCGCGTTGCTCGAGCTCTCCTGGCATGAGGATTTCATCGAACCCCTCGGCCTTTGGAGAGCTCGTGTAGCGCTCTATCATCGTATCCATACGCTCCTTGAACTGCTCGATGGACATGAAGAGGTCTGGTCGGATGGCCATGAAGACATGTCCGATGCGCTGTGGTCCCGAGAATTCCTCGTATAGAGACCCCATCTCACCGGCGAATGCCGCCCCCGTGAAAATACCGCCCATGATCTCCATCCAGAGGGCGAGTCCCGAGCCCTTGTACCCGCCGAAGGGAAGGACTGTCCCGCCGGCCAAAATCTTCAACCCGTCAGTGCTGGGCCGCCCCTGGGCGTCAAGGCCGATACCCTCTGGGATCGGTTCCCCTCGAAGGCCCGCGAGCCTTATCTTGCCGCGGGCGATAACGCTCATAGCCATGTCGAGAACGAAGGGGGGCCGCCGCCCCGTCGGAACGCCCACGGCAATGGGGTTAACCCCGAGGACAGGCCTGCTGCCACCCCAGGGGGCCATACCCGGAGATGCATTGGTGAAGGCAAACCCGATACAGTCTTCCGAGATCGCNNGACAAGTCCCATGCCTGACTCTCTCGCGATGGCAATCGCTTCAGCCATGGCGCGCGTTCCAACGATCATGCCCATACCGTCGTCCCCATCCACGAGCGAGGCAGCAGGCGCCACCCTAGTCGCTTGAACGTTCGGCCTGGGGTTCACCAGTTTGAGGCGAAGTCTTTTGGCATAGATCGGTACTCGGGAGACCCCATGACTGTCTACTCCCCGAAGATTCGCGTTCACAAGGCAGTCCGAAACGAGGGAGGAGTCTTTTGATGAAAGTCCAAGGCGATTAAAGATCTCGCTGGTGAAAGTCCCGAGGACATCCGGGGAAATGTAAATGAAATCCCGTATCATATTCGTATCTCCTCCAAACTTCGCCCTCGGAAGGGCTAGGACTCGGCCGCTCCGCCGACAGTCTGGCCCCGCGCTCCACCCACCTCCGGGGAAATCATCGGGATCGGTTTTTCTGGTGAAGTGAACATAGGAAATATGGAGCTGTTTGTAAAGGGAAAAAAGGTGGCGACATAGTGTGTTTTAAGGTCCCCATGAGTTCCATCAACTATGGCTCCCTGTATCTCCTATCCCCTCCTCCCCTTACCTTGACATGCTCTCCTTCCTATAATAGCTTTATGAAGAGTAGTTTTCCCCTCAATGGTCTTGAAGAGCTTGATCCCAAATACAGCCATTGTCGGGGATGCCGGGAAAAACCGAAACAGTTCCCTGTACCTATGGTGGACGGTTAGCTATAGGGGAGTATCAGGGAGTTTTGCCATAATTGGTCTTAATGAGACGGCAGCGTCTGCTTTTTCCCTTTCATCAAAGGAATGTGCATGATGTGCGTTACGTTCCTGAACATTCCCTAGAGACAACAGAGGGTGTATATATATTTGACCGGAAAGGTTAGCTCTCCATTAACCTTCGAAAGCCTAAGAATCGGAAGCGAGAGAAAAAATATGCCATATCCTGAAAGCATGATGGAGTCGATCAAACGACTCGAAGCAACTCGAGAGACGAGGATCGACCAGAAGATTCCCCTCCTGAGCTTATCAGAAAGGGAAGCCTTTCTCAAACAATATCACCCAGACTATCGGGACGGAGTAAGGAGGGAGAGTCAGGTAGGCGTTAATAAAGGAGAGAGAATACCCAATGAATTGGCCGATCTCTTTGAAGGGGAAAGCATGGTCGACCCAGATCATTTCGATCTTTCCAATCCAAAATATGAGACCGATGTCTTGGTGGTTGGCGGAGGTGGGGGGGGTGCAACGGCGTCAATCTTTGCAAAGGAAAATGGAGTCAAAGTAATCCTCGCTACCAAAATGAGAATTGGCGACTCAAACACGATCATGGCTGAGGGGGGGATTCAAGCAGCTACGTCTGAGTATGATTCACCCGCCCTCCATTACTTGGATACAATGGGAGGAGGTGGATTCCATAACCACCCTGAATTGGTTCGAGCCCTTGCTCACGATGCACCTATGATCCTTGATTGGTTAACTCGGTTAGGGGTCATGTTTGACCGGAGACCTGATGGCGAATATCTCACCTCTTTTGCCGGAGGGCAGTGTCGGAGACGAGTCCATTCTGCAGCGGATTATAGCGGTCTGGAGATGATGCGGGTGCTGCGCGATGAGCTCTATGCCAAGGAAATTGATATCATGGAATTCACTGCTGCGATCGAATTAGTCTTAGATGAGTCTGGGAGTTGCGCTGGGGCTATCTTTCTCAATTTAGACACCCGGGAACAATTTCTCGTCATGGCTAAGACGGTAATTTTGGCCACAGGAGGACTTGGTCGAATACATATCCAGAATTTCCCAACGACGAACCACTATGGAGCAACAGCAGATGGTCTCGTGATCGCTAACCGTGCCGGCGCGAAGGTGGTCTTTCTCGATGCCACACAATTTCATCCCACTGGTACTGCTTATCCCGAGCAGATCCTGGGTTTGTTGGTTTCAGAAGCCTTTCGCGGGTGGAGCGCCCAGCTTGTAAATGTGGATGGAGAACGATTCATCAATGAACTCGAGACGAGGGATATCACGTCTTCAGCAGTGATCAGGGAAGTGGTAGAAAGGCAAAAGGGAATAGAGACTCCAACGGGGATGGTGGGGGTGTGGTTAGATACGCCTTTGGTGGATATGATCAAAGGCAGCGGGACAATTCATCGAATTTTCCCTCACCTCTTTCACCGATTCAGGACTTTCGGGATTGACATCACGCAATTTCCCGTCCTCGTATACCCCTCCCAGCACTATCAAAATGGAGGTATTCAAATCGATGGTAACGGTGAAACTAGTGTGAGAAATTTGTTTGTGGCTGGAGAGGCCTCAGGAGGCGTACACGGCCGAAACCGATTGGGGGGAAATTCTCTTTTAGATATCTTTGTCTTCGGGAGAAGGACTGGGATTACAGCCGCGCTCAGATCCAAGGAAGTCAAAACAGAGAAACTCACCCTTAACCATGTGAGGAAGTACCAAGACGCATTGAAAAAGCTCGGTATTCAGAAGGCCGTGAAATCCCCCTTGATTTTTCCGGATTACCGATTTGAAAGGGCCCTCACTCGGGTGCACCAATAGGTTAGTGACGTTAATAAATCATGGGCACGGCAATGAAGACTTCAAGAAAAGGACAAGCTCAGAGAAACGGGTTTGTACCCATTTACATCTTTGGGAAACGGTATGAAGTCCCGGAGAACCTCACGATCCAGAAGGCGATGGAGTATGTGGGCTACCAGTTTGTGAGAAACTGCGGGTGTAGAGGTGGAATCTGCGGTGCCTGTGTAACCGAATATCGTACTCCCCGCGATTATAAATTGAAAATCGTATTAGCGTGTCAGAAGGTGATCGAACCAGAAATGCAGCTCACCCAAATCCAATTCGTTCCATCCCACAAGGAGATCTATGACCTCAGCTCTTTACATAGGGATGGTTCGGTCTTAGTCAGGGTTTATCCCGAATTATTGAGATGCCTCCAGTGCAATACCTGTACCCGTGTCTGTCCGCAAGAGATCAAAGTGATGGACTACATCGCTGCGGCCATGAGGGGAGATATCAAGGCAGTAGCTGAACTATCCTTCGAGTGCATCATGTGTGGGACCTGTGCCTCTAAATGTCCTGCTGAACTCTCTCAACATCAGATCGGTATACTGGCCCGGAGAATTTACGGGCGGTACGTCTTGCCTCCTTCCAAAAATCTTCAGGGAAGGATTCAGGAAATCAGACAGGGAAAATTCGAACCGATTCTCGATAGTTTGGTGAAACTTGATAAAGAGCAACTCAAGGACATTTATTTGCGGAGGGACCAAGAGCCTCAAGATAGCTCCGGCTGGGAACCCGAAAACAGAGATTTCCCACAGGATCAATTGACCTGATCAAGGGTATGAAGTGAACGAGATTTTTGGCCAGATTAAATGGCCCGCACAGCGAAAACGGTGAATGTTGGACGGCATATCGTCTATGAGATTCAGGGCATGAGCGTTATGATCGTTGAATAGAGGAAGAAAGAGCCGCTCATAAACCTCTCCATAAAGATTCATTTGAAGGGATTGCCTTAAGAAGCTAAATGCTATGGACATAGCGATAAAGGAGGTAAGGCGATGCAAGTGAGAATACCAGCCGTGTACATGAGAGGTGGTACGAGCAAGGCTGTTTTTTTTCATGAAAATCATCTGCCGAAGGATCCGGAGATGAGAGACCGTGTTATTATGGCGGCGTATGGGAGCCCTGATCCAAACCGCCGTCAGATTGACGGGATGGGAGGGGCAGTTTCTACTACGAGTAAGGTAGCCATAATCAGTTCCTCAAGAGATCCGAATTACGACGTAAATTATCACTTCGGTCAAGTTTCTGTTGATAAACCGAAAATCGGTTATCAGGGGAATTGTGGCAACATATCCTCTGCGGTAGGCCCCTTTGCTATTGATGAGGGTTTGATCAACGTAGAGGAGCCCATTACGACGGTGCGTATGTACCAGACGAATACGAAAAAACTGATCATCGCGGAAGTTCCGGTGAGGGATGGCCTGTACAATGAAGAGGGCGATTATGCCATTGATGGCGTTCCAGGTACCGGCGGAAAAGTTACACTCCATTTCGTTAACCCTGGCGGTTCAGTTACCGGTAGATTATTGCCAACTGGCAATGTGACAGATACTATAGAGGTGCCCGGCATCGGCGAAATTACCACTTCCATCGTTGATGCTGCTAATCCCGTTGTATTTGTCCGGGCGAGGGACATTGGTCTCAAGGGGACTGAAATCTCGGAGATTGACGGAAGTGCTGAAATCAGGCAGAAACTCGAGGCCATTCGCAGCAGGGGGGCTGTAATGCTCGGTCTGGCCTCTTCCCCCGAAGAGGCCAGTGAAGTAAGTCAGGATGTGCCCAAGGTGGCCTTTGTGAGTGAGCCTCAAGATTATCAAGCAGTTACTGGGAGGAATATCTCAAAAGGCGAGATAGATATCGTTGGTCGGATAATGTCGATGGGTACATTGCATAAGGCATATGCAGCTACCGGGGCTATCTGTACTGCGGGAGCTGCTAAGATCGAGGGGACGGTCCTCCATGAGATGCTGGGCAGGGGCGCTCTTGAAACGAAGGGGATTCGCCTGGGACATCCTGGGGGGATTATCCCAGTTGGGGCTGAGGTAGACAAAGAGGGGAACAGGTATGAATACAAGGAAGCAGTGTTGGGTCGCACGGCACGGCGCTTGATGGATGGCTATGTTTACGTTCCGGAAAAGTATTTTCATAAAGCAGGAGGAAAGTAATGGAGAGTGCACACCATACCCCAACCGTAGCGTTCATTGAGGGGGATGGAACCGGCCCGGATATTTGGCGGGCCACCCAGCCGATCCTGGATGAGGCCGTGTCCCGGGCTTACGGAGGAACCCGGAAGATCCATTGGTTATCACTCCTCGCTGGGGAAAAGGCGTATGCACAAACCGGCAAGTGGCTTCCGGAGGAGACTCTGGAGCACATAGAGACTCATCGGATAGCCATCAAGGGACCTCTCACCACACCAGTGGGGGAAGGGTTCCGATCACTCAATGTCACGCTGCGCCAGGAGCTCGACCTATACGCGTGCATCCGCCCGGTTCGGTACATCCCGGGAGTTCCTAGCCCCATGAAGAATCCACAGCGGGTGAACATGGTGGTATTTCGGGAGAACAACGAGGATGTGTATGCGGGCATAGAATTCGCCTCGAGGACTCCAGAGGCAGAGAAACTTCGAACATTCCTTCGTGAGAATCTCGGCAAAGACACCCCAGAGGAATCGGCCATAGGAATCAAACCGGTGAGCCCCAAAGGATCTCGTCGGCTCATCCGTATGGCCATCCAGTATGCTATCGACAACGGATTCCCATCGGTAACCCTCATGCACAAGGGCAACATCATGAAATTTACAGAGGGGGGGTTCAGGGAGTGGGGTTACACGCTGGCCCGTGAGGAGTTCGCTGAACAAACCGTGGCCGAGGCAGATTTGCCGGCAGGCCGTTTGCCCGAGGGGAAGGTGATAATTAAGGACCGTATTGCGGACAATATGTTCCAGCAGGTGCTCATGAGGCCCGAGGAATATCACGTCATCGCTACGACCAACCTCAACGGCGACTATATTTCAGACGCCCTAGCTGCCCAGGTGGGGGGATTAGGTATGGCACCCGGTGGCAATATAGGGGATAAGGCAGCGGTCTTTGAGGCTACCCACGGCACTGCCCCTAAATACGCAGGGCAGGACAAGGTTAACCCCAGTTCCCTTATTCTTTCCGGGGCCATGATGTTAGAGTACCTGGGCTGGAGAGAGGCAGCAGAGCGTGTAAGGGAAGGTTTAATTCGCACCATTGCTCAAAAGACAGTCACCTATGATCTTGCTCGACAGATGGAGGGAGCAACGGAGGTGAAGTGCTCGCAGTTCGCTGAGGCGATCATTCATAATATGTAACCGCGAGGACCAGGGGAGATGGGAGAGAATGGCGTTTAGCAAATCATGGAGGTCCACCTGGTCCCGGGCACTTCGAATCCCGAGAGCGAGGTTGGAGTTGTCTGCGAGTGGCCTCAAAGGAAATACTTTTTCACCTTCCTGGTAATCTCCCCTTTATCCGGGGGACACCCTTCGATGAGAATCGCTTTCGGTGAAGTTCCTTTCACACAATCGCCAATCAACTCCTTATAGCCGGTCTGGGAAAGAGAGCGGAGCAATCGATCTTCCGATATGTAGTAACTTGGATCTTCCCCGAGGACAATCTCCCTTACGCCCAAGCTCTCAAACCATCTGATAATCGCATCCACCAGATTGGGATTAGTGACACTTCCCGTTGTATGGAAAACGGGTTCCACGATATTTGCGTTATTCAAGACCCGGTCCTGGGAAGTGAGGTCAGCTTCCCCCAACGAGCCAATGGCCCTGGTGAGGGCTTCGCAGTGATTACTCCCACCCTTCTCTACTGAAATTTCCACCATGGTTGATGAAAGAGGTGTCCCAATTTATATTCCATTTCTACCAGAGGAAACCCTCGTTTCAGGGCATATTCCTAGAGGGAGGAATCTCTCTCTATTTCCCGCGCTTATTTCAGGGAGGGAGAAAAAAGTTGAGTTGGAGCAGCCCTTTCGTTTGGAGTTGTTTTTTGGAAAAGCCTTTGATAGATTTTTCGGTAGATGTGCGACCAGGGGAGGGATAGAAGATGAAGTGCTATCAGTGCGCCAAGAAAGGCGTCGATACGGACGCTGTCGTCATTTGCATCATATGCGGAATGGGGCTTTGTATGGATCATCTCTTCAGGGAAGAGCTGTTAGTCAGTGATATCGTGGATTGGGGCCTGGGAGAGGAGAAGATTGAATACCCGGGGACCCTTCCCCGATTCATCTGTGGGGATTGTAAGGCGGTCATCGAGCAGAGGCGGCGTGGCTGAAGAGATCGGGGTATGAGATAAAGTTCCTGATCGACGAAAATTCTGTTCCGGTGAGGGCCATAATGAAAAACGTATTGGCCATGATCCTGGCAGGGGGAAAGGGGGAGAGGCTCTATCCCTTGACGAAGGATAGGACGAAACCTGCTGTTCCCTTTGGGGGCATCTACAGAATCATCGACTTCACCCTCAGTAACTGCGTCAATTCCAACATCAGGAAGATCTATGTCCTGACCCAGTATAAGTCTATCTCCTTGAATCGCCATATCCAGTTGGGGTGGAACTTCTTCAGCAGTCAATTGGGGGAATTCATCAGCCTCATCCCCGCCCAGCAGAGGTTGGACGAACATTGGTATCTGGGAACGGCCGATGCCATTTTCCAGAACTTTTACACCCTTCAGCAAGAGGGGCCGGATTTAGCCTTGATCCTTTCCGGGGATCATATCTACAAAATGAACTACAATGAGATGATTCAATATCACCTGGCAAAGGAAGCTGATCTCACCGTGGGAACCATGCAGATGCCATGCAGTACATCGAGGGAATTCGGGGTCATTGAGGTGGATCGAGACTACCGGGTCATTGGGTTTCAGGAGAAACCGGAACATCCCAGGACCCTTCCCGGAAATCCCGATGCCATATTGGCCTCCATGGGAATCTATGTCTTCAACACGGAGATACTGGTCCGCCGGCTGATTCAGGATGCCAAACGGAGAGGGAGTAGCCACGATTTCGGGCGTGATGTAATTCCCTCCATGGTTTCAAGAGATACGGTGTATGCGTTCAACTTTTGGGATGAGGAACGGATGGAACCGAAATATTGGCGGGATGTGGGAACGGTAGATGCCTATTGGGAGGCCAATATGGACCTGGTTTCCGTCACCCCCCAATTCAACCTCTATGACTCCGAGTGGCCCATTCACACATGTTACACCCCCTTCCCTCCCGCCAAGACCGTCCACTCAGAGATAGGCCGGACAGGGACTGTTACAAATTCGATTATCTCAGGAGGCTGTATCGTCAGCGGGGGAAGGGCAGAGAATTCCATTCTTTCTCCCAACGTTCATATCCATAGTTACGCCGAGGTGACCGACTCCATCGTAATGGAGGGAGTTTCCATTGGGCGGCGTGCGAGAATCCGGAGAACCATTATCGATAAGGGGATTGAGGTTCCCGAAGGGATGGAGATAGGGTTCAATTTAGGTGAAGACAGGAGGAGGTTTACGGTAACCGATTCCGATATTGTTGTCATCCCCAAGGGATTGAGGTTATGAATCTCTGGCGGAGGTAAACTGAGGCCGAATAATGGAGCCCCGCGGCGAACCCGAGAATCGGAAATTGAAGAAGGCAATCATCTCCCGCATTCGGGAGAAGGGGAGGATACCCTTTCGGGAATTTATGCATCTCTGTCTCTATCATCCCGTATATGGGTACTATTGCTCGAAGAGGGAGATCGGGAAGGGTGGGGATTATTATACCAGTCCTTGGGTTCATCCCATATTTGGACAGTTGATCGCCAAGCAGATATATCAGATGTGGGTGCTCATGGGGGAAAAGGCGGGCTTCCGAATCGTGGAATTTGGTTCGGGAAAGGGTCTCCTCTGTTATGACATCCTCTCGTATCTTCGCACAGAAGCCCCTGGGTTCTTTGAGAACCTATCCTATCAGATGGTGGAGACAAGCCCATTCTTCCGGAGAGAGGGCGAAAATCTCCTCTCGAAAAACGGGTTTGGGGAAAAGGTGCAGTGGGTCATACCCCGGGAGGTGGATTCCGAGAATTTCCGGGTCCAGGGATGTATCCTCTCCAACGAGCTGATCGATTCATTCCCAGTGCACCTGGTTACCCTCCAGGATGGCCATCTCCGGGAAATATTTGTAACGCATAGGGGTGGTCAGTTTCGGGAGGAAATCGGGGAGGTCTCCTCCGTCGAACTCGAAGACTATTTCGAAGAGTTGGGAGTTGTCTTGGATGAGGGACAGCGAGCTGAGGTCAACCTGATGGCCCTTAACTGGATGGAGATGGTTGGTCGCATCCTAACCGAGGGGTTCGTCATAACCATTGACTACGGACATGAGGCCGAGATACTCTACTCCACTCTTCGCAGGAATGGGACCCTTCTTTGCTACTATAGGCATACCTGGAGTGACAACCCTTACGAGAGGATTGGACTCCAGGATATAACCTCCCACGTCGATTTCACCAGTCTGATGAACAGAGGGGAGGCGATGGGCCTGCGAAATGTTGGTTTTACCACCCAATATCGATTCCTTATCGGCCTGGGTTTGTTGAAAGAGGGCCAAAGGTTCATGGGAGAAAACAGAACCTCCCTTGAGTGGATCAAAAATCGATTGGCCATAAAAACCTTGATTCTTCCCGATGGAGGGATGGGGGATGTATTCAAGGTACTCATCCAAGAAAAAGGACTAGACAACCCTCAACTCGATGGATTGCGCGATATGGAAACCTGCTGAAGGGTTCCACTTTCTTTCGATTTAACAATTCCTGTTTTCCTCTGAGGAGACCGGGCAGATCCTTACGGTATGAAGGGCCACGGCGATTCGAGGGAAAGTAGAGGAGATTTCAAGGGGTGAGATGACGAGGATGAAAATCGCGGCTGGGTTGGCCCCAGCCGAATAATATCTGCGTGATTACTAAGTGCTGAGTGAATAAGTTCGACGACGAAGTTATGAATCGAAGGACTAAGTCCTGAGTTCGAGGTTGATCATATCCCCGCGGGTAAAACCCATCCGGCGGAAGAATTGAAGTAAGTCCCAATCGCTCCAATTGACCAAGGTATATATGTTTTTCACTCCTGCCCGCTTAAAATTCTTAATGAGTTCCTTCATCAAAGCCTTTGCGACACCCCTCTTTTGATATTTGGGGTCGACCCCTAAGGTATCGATCCAGCCTACTGATGCCGGGAGGCCAAATTCCCAGCCACTGACCTCTCCAAAAATGAATCCTATGACCTTGTTTTCCAGCTCGGCTACTATGCCGGTAGGTGGGCTGTTAGACGCCACCGCCCTCACCTTTTTTTTCCAATAGGACTGGCGTTTTTTTCCCAATATGCGATGATCTATTTCGACAATGTCTTCCACATGGGAAGTGCTGAGGGGTTTTAACGTTACCCTTTTCAAAAAGTCGCCACCCATTGAAGGGTCTCCTTTGTTACCGGATTCGATTTTTATTCAGAAAATCATATTGTGAAATTTTTGTCAAGCTTGTAATTGTGCTTTTGCTAGGGTTTGATATTGGTTATTTTTTAGATATAATAGAAAATTCTATCCTCTATAGGTGATATCCATGATGGACGAACCCATTGGCATAGGCGATCGGTTTCAGCGGGAAACGAAATACCACCGCGACAAGATGGCTGGGGGCTTTCTGGATTGGGGAAAAAAACCGAGGGAATTCAAAGAGTACCCAGGGGATATCCGGAGAGTTCCCCTGCGTAGTGCCAATAAAGATGGTGGAGGACGCCTGTGGGAGGTTATGGCGAGGAGACGTTCGTTAAGGGATTTCTTGCCCAAGGCGATCTCCTTTGAGGAGCTTTCTCAATTGATTTGGTCGACCCAGGGAATAACGGGAATCGCATATGGCTGTCGGCTTCGGGTTGTCCCCTCAGCGGGGGCGTTATACCCCATTGAGACATATATAATAATTAACAGGGTCGTGGATCTAACTCCGGGTAGTTATCACTTCAGTGTGAAGGAGAATCAGTTAGAACAATTAGCAGTTGGAGATTTCAACGTTACCATTGCGGCTTCGGCCTTGGATCAATCCATGGCCAAAGAGGCGGCCGCTGTTTTCGTTTGGACGGGGGTGGTGGAAAGGACGAAATGGAAATATCGGGAAAGGGGATATCGGTACCTCTATCTGGACGCTGGCCATGTTGGCCAGAATCTGTATCTTGCCGCCACATCTCTTGGGTTAGGGTGTTGTACCATTGGTGCCTTTTACGACGATGAAGTGAATCAGCTCATTGGAGTGGATGGAAAAAAGGAGACGGTCCTCTATTTGGGAGCGGTGGGCCACGTTCACTAACAAGGGAAAGGGGGTATGAACATGAAAGCAGTGGTTGATCAGGATACGTGCACAGGCTGTGAATTGTGCACCGAGACATGCCCTGAGGTATTCGAGATGCAGAACGATACCGCCGTAGCAAAGGTGGACGTCGTTCCCCCAGAGGCGGAGGAGACGTGCCGAGAGGCAGCCGAAGATTGCCCGGTTGAAGCCATAACTATCGAGGAGTAAGGAATCCTCCAAGGCCGGAATTTCAGGAAATCGAGGCCATGCGGCTGGGAGGGTTCCTTCTGGCCGCGGGCTCTGTACTTTTTGGCAAAAATGATGGTCGATCTATTTCGTCATTCGATCCCGGTACCGAAGGACCATATGAACCCAGTTTGTTCACGCAGTTTCAAGGGCACCATATGAAAGAAGATCACATCCACCAAATCGAACACGCTCGGTCAAGCTCTTCGCATCAACACAGTCTCTTCATCGCCCTCTTCATCACTGGCGCCATCATGGTGGCCGAGGTGATCGGCGGGCTGTTGAGTAATAGCCTTGCCCTCTTGAGCGATGCCGGACATATGTTGATGGATATCCTGGCATTGCTCCTGAGTTTGCTCGCCCTCCGTTTTGCCACCCGCCCCGCAACGGAAAAGCAGACGTTCGGTTTTTACCGGCTGGAAATCCTGGCTGCCTTGGTCAATGGAACGGTGTTGTTGGCCTTATCCCTGTTCATCTTCTATGAGGCGTATCAACGAATCGTAGAACCCCAAGAGATAAGGGGACTCCTTATGTTGGGTGTTGCCGCCATTGGGCTGGGGGCCAATATCGTCAGTGCTCTCGTGTTGAGGGCGGGAAGTCATGAGAATCTCAACGTCAAGGGGGCTTTTCTCCACGTGGTGGGGGACCTCCTCTCCTCTGTGGGTGTTGTATTGGGGGGAGTAATCATTCTGCTCACCGGTTGGAAGGTAGTCGATTCCATTCTCAGCTTTGTCATCGGGGGTATCATTTTGATAGGTGCCTACAAGCTGGTGATGGAATCCGTTCATATCTTGCTGGAGTCCACCCCGAAGCATATAGGCCTAAAAGAGGTAGTTGATGGGGTCAAGACGATCGAGGGAGTGAGGGATCTGCATCACGTCCACATCTGGACAATTACATCGGGGATCTATGCCCTGAGCGCCCACGTCCTCATTGAGGATCAGATGACCAGCCGAAGCTCCCAGATTCTCGAGGAAATCAATCGGTTCCTTAGGGAAAGATTCAATATCGATCACACCACCATTCAGTTCGAATGTGAAGCCTGCGAGATGGACTTCGTCTGCCGTCTCGATATCACGGGGAATCTATCAGAGTCTCATACGGGAAAGTAGAGCGGATCGAGAACAGAGGGCTCAGTCCAAGGGCAAGACTGTTGGCATCCCCCTCGGTGAGCACCCTTGTTCGTCCACCTCGGTCAGAATGTCCCCAGTTGACAGTGGCTTATCCGCAGATTCAGCTTTTCGCATGCCGATGTAATCTTCATTTTGGGCAAATCAAATCGTTTCGCGATATCCCAAGCGGTGACGCAGGGCAACCGTCCATTGACAAGGCCTGCTCGCAGCGCCTCTTCTAGATCCAGGGAAACCGTCTCGGCGGGTTTGACAATAAGGCGTTTGCCTTTTTCGTGTCCGAAAAGCCCCAGTTGACACCTTATAATTTTCATCTCCAGGAAATCCAAGGCCTGCCCTACCTCTGACGGCTTAATGTTCATCTCCTCCGCGATGCGAAACGCCGCCATACATGACAAGTTCCCTCCTCTTGAGCGTCTCTTTATGGCCTCTGTAATGGCCTGGTCAAGCTGTGCCCGAGCGCCGTGTTTTTCGGCGTAGTGTCCTTCATCTCTATGGGTCACATTTTCCTCCTTCAAACGCCGCGAATATGTCCACGTATCCTTTCCGACATTATACCAATTGGGAGTTCTCGATATTAACCCCTTTCCTCAGTATATTCACAATACCCCAATATTGGTGGGTTTCCCTTGATTTACTAAGAATGGCTAGCCAAAATTCTTTACGGTTCGCTCGAGAAAACCAGGGCAAGGACCCGCTCTGATCGGACCTTTCTCCAGCAAATTACGCTCATGAACAGCGGTGTTCGCTGGAAACGCGGGAACATTCACGTTAATTTGCCATTGCTTTCAAACAAGATCCATAATAAAATAATGCTTGCAATTTGTTGCTTCGCCCGTTTATTTCCTTGCGAGGAGAATCACTTAGCCCAGGACGCGGGAAAAGGCTTGGTCTTTGACTGAGAACATCTCAAAGCTGAACCGAATGGGGAGATATTGACGAGGGTGCGGTTGTGTCCAGCGGAGGAGAGCGGTTCTTGATCGAACAGGGAATTCCCTTCGAATCCCTCGAGTACGATTTCCGGCAAAAGGGCTCGGATTACGCGGCCAAGGCTTTGGGCGCTCCCTTCGATGCGATGCTCAAATCCCTCGTTATCAGGCTCTCGGATAGCCGTTTCATCTTCGTGCTCATGCCAGGTTCCAAGGATGTATCCTTAAAGGAGTTGGCCAGATCCACGGGTGTTAAGGAGGCACAGGTGGCCAGCGAGCGCGACGCACAGCGGCTCACGGGATACCTCGTGGGAGGAATCAGCCCCTTTGGAGCGAGGACCCGGCTTCCGGTTTACATCGATGCGGGGATCCTGGTCCATGGTGAAATCTATATCAATGGAGGCAGGCGCGGCCTCATCTTGAAGCTCAGGACCAAGGATCTCATCGACACCTTAGACGCCACGGTGACCGATTTGGGGCGATAATTATCCTTACGCAGGTGAGGAAACCAAATGGAGGTGAACAATGAATCGGAAAAAGTGGATTGCCTTGGCTATCTTATTACTCCTGAGCTTGGTAGTTATGGGGAGTTGCGTAAGCAAAAAGGACTATCTATTAAAGGTCGAGGAGGGCGAGAAAGTCTCGAGGGAATTGGCGGCGTTGAGGTCCGAATATGCCAGGGTACAGGGGATGAAAGAGGCCCTCGATAAACAGGTGTTTACCCTCCAGGGGGAAAGGAATGATCTGGAGAAGGCGAGAACCGAGTTGAAGCTCAAGAACCTCTCACTTGAAAGGGAAGCCGCCCGACTTAAGGAGGATAATGCGGAGCTGGAGAAGATTTTGCGGGCTAGGGAGGATACCCTGAGCAAGAACATCGTAAGCCTGAGGAATCAAATCTCCGACCTGGAGAAGGAAAACGAAGGTCTGCAGCAGAGGATAGATACGCTCCAGGCTGAAGCCGAGGCTTTGGAACGCCAGAGAGAAGAAGAGGTGAAAGAGATGAAAGCCACCTACGAAGACCTACTGGAGGGGATGAAATCCGAGATAGAGAAGGGCAAGATTACCATTACGCAGTTGAAGGGAAAATTGAAGGTGAACATGCTGGATGAGATTCTATTCGACTCGGGAAGGACCACCATTAAGCCCGAGGGCATTGAGGTACTGGAGCGAGTGGGGGAGATCCTGCTGAACGTCAAGGACAGGGCGATCAATGTAGAGGGCCACACGGACAATGTTCCCATTGGACCAGAACTGGCGAAGAGGTACCCTACGAACTGGGAGCTCTCGGCGGCTCGGGCGACGAATGTAGCCAGGTATTTGCAGGAAAAGACCGGCATTGATCCCACCCTACTCTCCGCCACGGGTTACGGAGAATACTACCCCGTCGCCTCAAATGAGACCGAAGAGGGGCAGGCGAAGAATCGGCGTATTGAGATAGTGCTCGTTCCGACGGAGATCATGCCCGTGTCCAGGGAATAGGAGGGACTTTAGGTAACTTTTTTCTTTTTTCCCTTGACAAACTGGATAGGAATAGATTATAAGTTCGTACTAATCAGAAATCAGTTCTTGAATGGAAGGGAAAGGCAATTTCATGGACCAGGTAGGATTGATTCTGGTCGTTGTCAGTGTGCAGCTTTTGGGCCTGCTTTTGGTCTTGGTCCTTAGAAGCTGCCCATTGCCTGGCCGGAGACGAGTTCCAGTGTAACGAGGGAAGGCAGGCCGTGGGCAGTAGAGGCGCCCACGGCCTTCTCTTTTGAAAGCCGTGGGAGAGATCCTGCGGCTTTTTATTTTCACCTTTAGAGCAGAGGAATGTTATCGTCCTACCCTCTAAGGGCGGGCAAGGCGGAGACGACCACACTTGGGAGGATGGCATTGAAAAAACGTACAGGGGCACAGATCATATTTGAGAGCTTCCTTCGCGAAGGAGTCGAAGTCATATTCGGCCTGCCGGGCGGCGCCGTCGTCCATCTCTACGATGAACTGGCAAACTATCCACAGATCAAACACATCTTGGTGCGTCACGAGCAAGGGGCTCTCCATGCTGCCGACGGCTATGCTCGGGCGACAGGTAAAACCGGGGTTTGTCTCGTTACATCGGGGCCAGGAGCAACCAATGTTGTAACTGGCGTGGTGACGGCCTTTATGGACTCCATACCCGTTGTGGTGCTCACGGGACAGGTTGCCACACATCAAATTGGGAACGATGCTTTCCAGGAGGCCGATATCATGGGCATCACCCGAACCTGTACTAAGCACAACTACCTCGTCAAAAAAACTGGCGATCTACCAAGAGTTATTCGGGAGGCATTCCATATCGCCTCAACGGGCAGACCAGGGCCAGTCCTCGTAGATCTGCCAAAAGACGTCATAACCGGAGAGGCATCGTTGGAAAACCCCGAGAAGTGTGAGATTCGAGGATATGCTCCCGTGACCACGGGCCATCCCGGCCAGATAAAGCTGGCCGTTCGGGAGATTCTGAAGGCCAAAAAGCCAGTCATCTATGCCGGAGGAGGTATCATCCACTCTGGCGCACAAGAAGAGCTTCTCGCGCTGGCGGAGGTGGCGTGCATACCGGTGACACTTACCCTCTTGGGTTTGGGAGGGTTCCCCGGGGATCACCCCCTTTTCCTCGGCATGTTGGGCATGCACGGGAGCTATGTGGCAAACTCAGCTGTCACCCAGTGTGATTTGCTGATTGCCATCGGGAGCCGTTTTGATGACCGGGTGACGGGGAAGCTCGAGACCTTTGCCCCCTCGGCGAGGATCATCCATGTGGATATCGATCCCTCGTCGATTAGCAAGAATGTAACCGTGAACGTTCCCATCGTGGGGGATGCCAAGAACATCCTTGCCCGAATGGTCAAAATTCTCAAGGAGCACGGGGACGTGTGGAAGGCTACCCGAAAACCGTGGCTGGAGGAAGTACGCCGGTACTCGGCAGAGCATCCCCTTTCCTATGAACCCTCTCGGGATGTGATCAAACCTCAGTACGTAATCCAACAAATTCATCGGCTGACAAAGGGCGAAGCCATCATTGCCACAGAGGTGGGACAACATCAGATGTGGACGGCCCAGTTCTACCGGTTCACTCACCCCCGGACCATCCTTTCCTCGGGAGGGCTGGGGACCATGGGTTACGGGTTGCCAGCGGCCATCGGCGCACAGGTGGCCTTCCCGGACCGCATCGTCTTCGACATCTCCGGGGAGGGGAGCTTTCAGATGAACGTGCAGGAACTGGCCACAGCCGTTCAGTATCACCTTCCCATCAAAGTGGCCATTCTCAACAATCATTCCCTGGGGATGGTCCGCCAATGGCAGGAACTGTTTTTTGACAAACGGTACTCGGAAACCTCTTTGGAGGTTCAACCCGATTTCGTGAGATTGGCCGAGGCATACGGGGCAGCTGGCTTTCGAGCCGACCATCCACGGGATGTCGTTCCCTGTTTGAAGAAGGCCCTCTCCATCCAGGGACCTGTGGTTATGGACTTCGTTGTGGATCCGGAGGAGAATGTTTATCCCATGGTGCCACCCGGCCATGGCATTGACCAAATGATACTGGTAAAACCCGATAAAAAGGCAAAGAAGGTAGTACCGCTCACCTTCCCCTCGTGAGGATTGAGACATGAAACATACGATCTCCATCTTGGTTGAGAACAGGCCCGGCGTTTTAGCCCGAATCGCTGCCATGTTCAGCGCTCGAGATTATAACATCGACAGCCTTTCAGTTGCGGAAACCACAGATTCGACGGTTTCCAGGATCACGTGTACAGCCGTGGGGGATGACCTGGAAATCGAACAGATCATGAAGCAGCTCAGGAAGCTGATCGATGTAATCCGGGTAGTCAACTTCACCACCTCGAATGGAGATTTCATCACCCGTGAGATGGTCCTGATAAAGGTGAACGCGCGCGCGAGAGAGAGGGCCGAGATCATGCGAACGGCAGATATCTTCAGGGCAAAGATCGTGGATGCCAGCCGTGAGAACCTGACCCTGGAGGTAACCGGTGATGAGAAAAAGATCGACGCCATCCTGGAACTCCTCATGCCCTTTGGCATCTTGGAAATCGCCCGGACGGGTCAGGTGGCCCTCTCGCGAGGAGCCAAAAGGCTTATGGATAGGCATCCCGAATCGAAGAAATCCAGGCGCTCCCGAATTTGGACGACCCGGAGTGCCGGGGAAAATCCCGGAAAAGGGATAGGCAATCGCTGGATGGGAGACCGACGGAAAGATCGTTCTTAAAACTGAAGAACAAGGCAATAGGAGGCCAGACCCATGACGCAATACGTCAAAATCTTTGATACGACCCTCAGGGATGGTGAACAATCCCCAGGGTTTAGCATGAACGTTGCTGAAAAGATTCGGGTGGCCAAAAAGTTGGAGCAGATGGGGGTCGACGTTATTGAAGGCGGATTTCCCGTGGCCTCGCAGGGGGATTTCGCGGCTGTTCAGGCCATCGCGGCGGAAATTAAGGAAGCAAGTATTGCGGGATTAGCGCGGGCAAATCTCACTGATATCGATCGGGCCTGGGAGGCCGTCCGAGAAGCGACAAGGCCGAGAATCCACACCTTTATCTCGAGTTCGGACATTCACCTGGAACATCAGCTCAAGATGTCGAGAAAGGATGTCTTGAAGCAGGCTATTAAGGCGGTAAAACGGGCTAAGAGCTACACCGACGATGTGGAGTTTTCGGCTATGGATGCCACCCGAAGTGATCGAGAGTACCTTGCCCAGATGATCGGAGAGGCAATCGATGCCGGGGCCACCACGGTCAATATTCCCGACACGGTGGGATACGCCGTTCCCCGTGAGTTCGGCGAACTCATCAGGTATCTCATGGAGAACGTTCCCAACATAGGGGAGGCGGTGGTGAGTGTGCACTGTCACAATGACCTCGGCCTGGCAGTGGCTAATTCCCTCATAGCGGTCGAGAAAGGAGCCCGGCAGGTGGAGTGTACCATCAATGGTATCGGCGAGCGAGCGGGAAACACGGCCCTTGAGGAGATCGTTATGGCCCTCAAGGTCCGCAAAGATCTGATCGGCCTCGACACTCGAATTCAAACCGAACAGATCTATCCCATGAGCCGTCTCGTTTCATCCATCACTGGCATCCGCGTCCAGCCGAACAAAGCCGTTGTGGGGGCTAACGCCTTTGCCCATGAATCCGGGATCCATCAGGATGGACTCCTGAAAAACAAGGCAACCTATGAGATCATGACTCCTGAGACTGTTGGCCTGAGCAAGAGCACGCTTGTCCTGGGGAAACATTCCGGGCGACACGCCTTTGGCGATCGGGTGAAAAGCTTGGGCTATGACCTCACCGGTGATCAGATGGAGGAGGCCTTTCAGGGTTTCAAGAACCTCTGCGACCTCAAGAAGTACGTCTACGACGAGGACATTGAGGCGATCCTCGTGGATAAGGTTATCCAAATTCCGGATAAGTATCGGCTCACCTTCCTGTCAGTCACCTGCGGAAGCGAGCTCATTCCCACCGCAACGGTACAGATGGAAGTCGATGGAGACATCATAAAGACTGCTGATCTGGGAAATGGTCCAGTGGACGCGGTCTTCAAGACCATCAAGAAGATCACGGGTGATACAAGCAACCTCGTGCGCTACGAGGTGGATGCCATTACCGGAGGCACCGATGCCCAGGGCTCTGTAAAATGCACCCTGGAGAAAGATGGGCTGACGGTTATCGGTCACGGGAGCGATACCGACATCATCGTGGCGAGCGGCAAGGCTTACATCAACGCCCTCAATAAGTTACACTATAAACGGAACTTTCTGACCACGGATGTGGATCGTTTGCCATGAGGTAGAGCAGCAAATGGCGGATAGAGGAATGGTGAGAAGGGGTTTCCTTGCAGATCCCGTGGAAGTCGAGGTCATTACCTTGATGCTTACCATCCAGGCGGAAGAGTGCAAGAACTGTCGGTTGATCTTCGAAGACACTGACATCAAGTGGAAGTTTGCCGATAGGGAGACGAACGAATACCCGGAGGATGTGAAAAAGGATGTTCCGCACCTGTCCAATTGGATCCGGCGACTTGCCCGGGACTATTGCGACCAGATCCAGATCAAGGTGATCGACGCCCTGTCGCCTCTGGGGCTCTATAAGAGCATACGGCATCAAGAAATTCCCCACCTTCATCATAGATAGATCACCGGGAGAAATATTCCGGGTGGGACAAGAAAGTCCTGGGATCGATCCTGGACCAGCATCTTTAGCTCCGAAGCGTAACGGGATGAGTTGCTCGTGGGTTTCGGGCGATTAAGGGCTTCATAAAGGGAGAGGGTAACAGGAAATAAGTGTGTCGTTGAGACCGGGGGAGCTCCGTCACAGGGCTTTTCGGATTCCCCGAACTGCCTGGTTGATCCGATGCTGGTTTTCCACGAGGGCGAAGCGAACATACTCGTCCCCGTATTCCCCGAAACCGATCCCCGGTGAGACGACGACTTTTGCCTCCTTCAGAAGGAGCTTGGCGAATTCCAGGGAGCCCATCTGGCGGAAGCGCTCGGGAATGCGACCCCATACGTACATGGTTCCCCGGGGCTTTTCGACATTCCAGCCAGCGCGCTCAAGCCCATCGACCAAAGTATCCCTCCGCTTTTGGTAAATCTCCACGATTTCATCAACACAGGCTTGGTCTTCATTCAACGCGATGATGGAGGCGATCTGGATTGGCTGAAAAATCCCGTAATCCAAGTAGCTCTTGATCCTGGCAAGGGCGCGGATTAACCGCGGATTACCGAGGGCAAAGCCCACCCGACATCCTGCCATGCTATAGCTCTTGGAGAGGGAGTAAAACTCCACACCCACTTCCTTCGCTCCCTCGGCCTGCAGGAAGCTGGGAGCCCGGTAACCGTCGAAGCACAGATCAGCATAAGCGAAGTCATGGACCACAATTATCTGGTGCTGGCGGGCGAACTCCACCACTTTTTCGAAGAATCCGAGCTCCACCACGCTCGTTGTGGGATTGTGGGGGTAGGATATGATGAGCATCTTGGGCTGGGGCCAGGTGAGCTTTGTGGCCGAGGTGAGGTCCGCGAAGAAATCACGGTCGGGTCCCACGGGCACACTCCGTAAATCTCCTCCTGCAATGATCACGGAGTAAGGGTGAATTGGATACGTGGGGTTGGGAACGAAGACCACGTCCCCCGGCTCAACGACGGCCAGGGCAAGGTGAGAGAGCCCTTCCTTTGATCCGATGGTTACGATAGCCTCCGATTCGGGATCCAACTCCACACCATAGCGGCGCCTGTACCGATCGCAGATGGACATTCGGAGTTTCGTGATTCCCCGGGAGGCTGAATATCGGTAATTCCGGGGATTGCGGCATGCCTCGATGAGCTTCTGGATGATGTGTTTGGGAGTGGGAACGTCAGGGTTACCCATCCCTAGATCTATGATGTCCTCTCCCCTTTTGCGGGCCACGTCCTTGAGTTCATTGACGACGGCGAACACATAGGGAGGGAGTCGGCCAACACGATGGAACTCCGGCGTTTTCTCTGAACCCAAGCTGCACCTCCTAAGGGGGAATTCTTCTGAATTCCATGGGAATTGAGGGTCCAATGGGCGTAAACTCATGTGGAAGGGATCATCGGGTTTTCATAAGGTATTGAAACCGTACACCTAATGCAAGACCTCCCTATTGTCAAGGGGAAATTTCCCATTCAAAACCCAGGATGGGAGATTGGTCCTCCATCCCTTTTTCAACTTCCAGAGAGTGAATGTCCCTCGCTCGGGCAAGGGCCACCCGCAAGTAATGATCTGCTCATTTGCCATGAATAATCGTTCGGGGTTATTTGATCCAACATGCACGGACGTGCTGAGAGCCCTTGAACTGGCATCCGCCTGTCTCAGCAGACAGGAGGGATTTGTGGGCGAGAAGGATACAAAAAGACAAGGGAAAATCTATCGGCTCGATTCAATGGATTAGAGGGCCTTCTTAATCATCTCCTCCATCTTCGATTTAGAAACGGCCCCAACGATCTGGTCAAAGACTTGTCCACCTTTGAATATCATGACCGTGGGAATTCCCCTGATTCCATAACGGCTGGGAGTCGAGGGGTTTTCATCCACGTTCATCTTGGCTACCTTCAACCTTCCTGCATATTCCTTGGCAAATTCCTCTATAACAGGCGCGATAACCTGGCATGGACCGCACCACGGAGCCCAAAAATCGACCATCGCGGGAAGATCCGATTTTAGAATTTCGGGTTCGAAATTCCCGTCCGTTGCGTGAAACAACCCTTCTTCAACCATCTTTAGCATCTCCTTTTCATGGTGTCTTGTTCGTGTTCAGTTTCCCCTATTCGTCGAAAACGAGCCCCGGAAACCTACCGGGAATTCTCACCTTCAGGTAAGGCCTGTGGGGTTGCAAGATGGCGCAGTTCCGGGAGAGCTACTCCGCGGGCTATGAGGGGAGGCGAACACGGACATCAATCTGGTGACCTTCGGGCTCTTGCAGATTGGACATTGGAACTCTCGGTCGCCTTCCGAAACACTTCGTATCATTTCGAAGGCGTGTCCACAGTCGCTGCATCCATATTCATATATTGGCATGGGAACCCTCCGTGAACTACTTCCCTCTTTTTTGTCGATCCTCGACATCACAGAGACTCGACAGTCAGGTCCTGATCCCGAGCTTGGGGAAAACGTAGATATTAACGAGCAACCAACCCCCAATAACTGAAAGGAGAAAAATCAATTCAAACATTAGAACTGAACCTCGGCGAACCGTATCTCCCTCTATAATATAAAAGGTAGATTGTTCTTTTTCAAGGGAAGGGGTGCGGAGTTTCCTCAGTTTCCAGGGAACACCACTGTCCATGGCCGAAATTTGGTGGAGTGGAAAGGGGTCACGTCGAAACAAACCGTTGCCCTGGTTCCCTGGAGCGAACATCAAAGAATTTAGGCTAACCATTCTTAGTGAAGCGGAACGGCCGCAAATGCATTGTCTGAGCCCTCAGGGCGAGTTATGATCAATAGGTTAGAAAAACCCATTCTAAAAAAGTCAGGAAACTCCAGAAGGGGTCGAAGAATCGCCATCGTCCGATGAATTCCGAGATCTTGTCCGTTGTCAATTGAAAGAAATCATTGACTTAGTACGACGCAAATAGTACTAAACTAAGGGTGTAAAAACGTTTCGGGAGTACAAAATGTCCGAACTGATTCGCTTTGGTATTTCCATGGATAGCCGCCTCCTCGCCCGTTTCGATGAATTGATCGCCGATAAGGGGTACTCCAACCGCTCAGAGGCCATTCGGGATCTCATTCGGGATGAATTGGTCGAGCAATCCTGGGAGAGCGGCGATGAGGAGACGGTGGGCACCATCACCCTGGTCTACACCCATGAGATGCGTGATCTCACCGAAAAGCTCATCGACTACCAGCATGAGGTTCAAGGTGCTGTGATATCGTCACTTCACGTCCATCTGGATAAGCACAATTGCCTTGAGGTATTGGTAGTGAAGGGAAAGGGACGGGAGATCAAACGGGTAGCCGACAGGTTAATCGGAACCAGAGGGGTTAAGCACGGTAAGTTTGTCGCAACCACGACGGGAAGGGAAATCTTCTGAAGACCTCTTACTAATTTGTCCTCCAATTCGGGTTCTTTAGATGGAGGAAGACTCCGGTGGTTCCTCCAGTTTTCCGCTCGCCATTCTATATGTGCACCGGGTAGTCTTGGCCAATAACCCTCTGTCTTGGGAAATGATCACGTAGGATTTAGAGGAACGATTCAGCACCCGGACGATTCTATCCGTTGTCTCTTCATCAAGGCCAGAGGTGGGTTCATCCAGGAGCAAAATCTCGGGGTTCATGGCGAGAATGGTTGCGAGGGATACGAGTCTTCTCTCGCCATCGGAGAGTTTGTAGGTCACCCTGTCCTCGAAACCGGCAAGCCCCAAGGTCTTCAACGTTTCGCTCACGATTCTTTGTGCTTCGTCATATCGTTTACCCAGGTTGAGGGGCCCGAAGGCAACATCTTCAGCCACTGTGGGGCAGAACAATTGATCGTTTGGGTCCTGAAAGAGGAGGCCGATTCTCTCTCGGGCTTCCCGGAAATCCGCCTCTGTGTTCATCCCTTTCCCGAATATCTCGATCTCCCCCTCCTTCGGTTTCAGCAGTCCAAGGATAGTATGGAAAAGGGTTGTCTTGCCGGAACCGTTTGGCCCCGTAAGCCCAACTCTATCTCCCTCCGAGAAGGTAAAGTTCAATTTTCTCAGGACATCGCGGTTAGAGTCATAGCCAAAGGTGATTTCCCGTAGCCTTATGAGAGTAGCTCTTTTCCCCACTGAAGGAAACCCAATCCCGTCAAATAGATGAGCATGATAATGCCCACAATGAAATCCCCTCTTTTCGGGCGAAAATGATCCAGCACCCAGAATTTTCCCTTAAAACCCCTGCAGAGCATGGCATCATGAACCCTTTCCGAACGTTCGTAGCTCTTGAGTATCACCATACCCAAAAGATGGGCATAAGTCCTGTACGTATGCACATCGCTTCTGGGATGAAAGCACCTGACTTTCATGGCGTTGAGGAGCCTTATATATTCGAAATAGATCACGTGGATGTAGCGAAAGGAGAAGAAGAGCAACTGGACCAACTTGTCGGGAACGTGAAGATGCCGCAGGGCGTGAGCCAGTGTGAATATGGGCGTTGTTCCGAGAAGGGCGATACCCGCAAGGACGATGGTGTTGGATTTTATGGTGATTGAAAGAGCGTATCGAATTCCTTCCGCGGTAGCATCCAGGGGGCCCAATGAGAAAAGGGTTTTTCCCGGATAGGTGAAGGGGAGGAAGATCCATAACAAGAGGATGAACCCGTTGACCAGAGCCAAGCGCGCCATAACCTTTATCAGTGGCAGGCTGGAGACGATGATGCAGCATGCTGAAAACAAGAGCGCCAGGAGAAGCACCTCCGTCCGATTCGACACGGCGACGATAGTCGAAAATAAGGTGGTGACGATCATCTTGATCCTTGGGTCAAGATCGTGCAGGGGGGAGTTGCCCGAGGAAAACTCCTCAGCTACCATGTACCGGTCCCTCCTTCTCCCTTCCCCTTTGCTTCTAAGATACAGGATGATCCCCATGATGCCGAAGATAAAACCGATTCCCCCCAGGGCCCGGATGAATGAAATCCCTCGCTTTTTCCCTGGGAAAACACTTTTTGCGGCCACCTGAATATCGGACGGCCAAGCCTTTCCTTTCGCCCCTTCGGAGACATCCCTTGCCGGGATAACGTATTCGTCTCTGTGACCCATACCGGCGGTCAGAACGATCGTCAAATCCGTCGGTTTCGGGGGTTTGAAGGAGAATTCGCCGCTTTTATCGGTTTTCCCCTCCAGCAGTTTGTTGCCCAGCGCGTCGAATACCTCAATCCGTGAATTCTGACATCTCTTTCCATCGCTGAAATAGCTTTCCGTAAAGACCATATCCCCTTCTCCGTAAGCGAAAAGCACGACTCTGTGAGCTGATGCGGAGGAAGCGGGGACCAATATCGCCAGGATAAGAAAAATCAGAGAAGACGACGTTGTTCGAAAGAGCCGCTCTTTTGTCGACGGTCTACCTCTTGCCATGTGCGACCTCCAAGAGCTCCGGTTTGAGTTTTTTCAGGAATCCGGCCGAAAAAAGGGTTATGAGTCCCTCGATGGCCATCACGGGCAGGTGGGCGGCGACCAAAACCTTGGCTACTCCGAAAAAGGGATTCCCCGTAAAGACCAGTGAAACGGCGACCATGAGGCTTCCCAACAGTATTCCCGAGAACCCACAGGCAAAAGCAGCTCCCATTGAGATCAGGTTATTTCCCCCTCTGACCGCATAAGCGAAGAGGTAAGAACAGATGATGGCGGGAAAGGCCATATTGAAGGCATTCACGCCAAGACTCGTGATGCCGCCGAACTGAAAGAGCAGGGCCTGGAGAAAGAGGGCGATGAGTATTGCCGGAAAGGCCGGCCAGCCCAGCAATAATCCCATCAATCCATTGAGAATCAGATGGACACTGGATGGCCCAATGGGTATATGGATCAGTGAGGCTACAAAGAACGTGGATGTGAGGATTGCGACCTGGGGAATCCGATCGTAATCCAATTTCTTCAGGCCGATAGCACAACCCGCGGCAGTGAGGGCCGCACCCGTGACCAGGACGGGTGGTGATAAAACGCCCTCGGAAATGTGCATGCCCATTCCTCCTATTTCATGTCGTGCACCTGCACCCAGAGCACGGCGCCTATCTCAACGGGCTTCTCCTTGCCTCTATGTTTCATTTTTGCCTCGTCCGTGTTGAGGCCGGCGAATGCCCACCAGCCAGCTTTGGGCATGGCATAGGTAAAGACGCCGTTGACATCGGCTTTGACGATCTGAGTAATCATGGGGCCCGCTGCGATTTCTATCGTGCCATTTCTGTTGTAATACTCCACTTCCACTTTGGTGCCGGGGGCAGGTTCTCCATTTACCTTCACAATTCCCTGGAAGACATTCCCGGTCCAAAGTCCATAGGGCCTCGTTAGGGGAACGATTTCCGTTTTTAAACCAACTTCTTCATCCCAACCCCCTTCCACACCCAATGAATTGACCACTACTTTTGCATAATGAATGATATAGCAGTCTTCCGTTGGCTCCCAGTATGGCTTGGGCTCCACGTAGAATGTATGGTCGCCGGGGGTTTTGACCGTGTAATGGGCTTGCCAGCCGGAAAACTCCCTTATTCTCTTCTCCCTCAAGGTTTGTAACAAATCTGTTTTCTTCCCATGAACCATGACCCCTAATTTGGCTGGCCTTGCCATGTTCATGTAGAGGCCTTCAAAGGGATGGAAGAAAATGACGTCCAGGTGGATGATTTTCGGATCAGATTTGGACACCATATCGTCCGAGGGAATGAGCCCTTGAAAGTGAGCCCTGCCATTTGGGACGAAGAAACAGAAGGCCATGATTACCAATGAAGCGAATACAATTACCCCTTTCATCAAATGTATCAACCTTTTGTAGCACGTTATTAAAAAAAGTATATGATTCGTATTACTTTTTAAACAATCGTAACTCCTCTCTGGACGAATGTCAAGGAAATTCATATTGCCGTTATTTTCCGATTGTGTTATCTTTACCATAATTTAGAAACGGTTTAGGGCTTTTGATGAAGTTTTTCAAGACAAGAAGATTATACTTGCCCGCCATTTCCATTCTGGCGATAGTCTTCACCCTCATCGTTATGCAGGCCATATCAAGTTACCGGAATATCGACCGAGAGAGGCGTCATTTAGAGGAATTTCTGCAGAAACGTGGGGACAGCCTTCTCCATACAATTGATGCGGTGATTCAAACGGGTGAAATCAAATCGGAAAGTCTGGGCCCATTATTTCAGAAGGTCGTCGAGGAACAGGACATAGCCTACATCGGTCTCATAGATGAAAGGAAGCGTGTTATCGCTCACGCAAGTCAGATCGGCAGCAACACGATGGAGACGGGTGAGTATTTTGATTCATTTGAAGGAAAAAGATCGAAAACAAGGGTCCAGAGACTCATGGGTGGTCAGAAAGTTTACGAACTTTTACGCTTCTTCACGACGGCTGGTCAGAGAAAGGTCGCTTTTTCAAAGACTCCTGATCTTAAGGGGAGATATACGCTCATTCTGGGAATATGGATGAAGGAATACGAGAAGGCCCGGAAAGAAGATCTTCGCCATGCTCTGGTAATGGGAGGGATACTGTTGGTATTAGGTTCAGCCGCCATCTATTTTATCTTTTTGGTTCAAAGCTATTATCTGGTCGAAAAGACTCTCGATGAAATGAAGAGTTACACGCAGAATGTGGTGGAGAATATGCCCAATGGCCTGATTTCCGTCGATCCGGAGGGGAAAATCGTCTCCATAAACAGGAACGCTGCAGACCTTTTGGGATTGGGGGAGAGGCGCATCCGGGGCATATCCTTTGATCACGTTATCGATCGGGATGTCTTCAACCTGAACGAAACGCTGGAATCGGGGAGAGAGGTTATCGAGAGAGAGGTCTCATGCCGGACGAGCGGCGGAGAGTTCCTCCCCGTGAGCATCAGCGCCACCCCTTTGAGGGATGCCGATGGGAAAAATATGGGAGCAGTAGCGATACTTCGGGACATGAGGGAGATTCGAGAGCTGCAGGAGAAGGTTCGAAGATCCGAGAGGTTGGCTTCCCTGGGAAGGCTGGCTTCGGGAATAGCCCATGAGATCAGAAATCCCCTGAGCTCCATCAAGGGGTTTGCCCAATACTTCCAGGGGAAATTAAAACCTACAAGCCAAGATAGAGGTTATGCCGATATCATGATCAGGGAAGTGGAAAGGTTGGACCGGGTGATCGCAGGCCTTCTCGATTTTGCCAGACCCCAGGAGCCCCATCCTGAACCGGCTTCTATCAGGCAGATTTTGGATCACTCCTTACAACTCCTGGAATCAGATCTCCAGGAGAAGGACATTGAGGTCGAACGGAACTATAATGATGGGGATACCAATCTCAACATCGACAGAGACCAGATTACCCAGGCCTTCCTAAACATATTCAAGAACTCCCTTGAGTCAATGGAAGAAGGAGGAAAACTGAAAATCTCCCTGAATCGAAATCGAGATAAATCGATGGTCGAAATCAGGGTGTCCGATACGGGATCCGGTATTTCCAGGGAAAACCTCTCCAGGATATTCGACCCCTTCTTCAGCACGAAAAAGAAGGGGACCGGTCTTGGCCTCGCCATCACCCTCAAGATCATAGAGAACCATGGGGGTGAGATCGGCGTGGATAATTCCGAGGGGGAGGGGACGACCTTTAGGATTCGGCTCCCCTTGGGATGAGAATCTATGGTTTAGCCTTTTTGAGTAAAAGGTAAATATTGGTCCCTGGTATTATGATGAAGGAGTGAAGGAATGGCGAAGGAAAAAATCCTCGTCGTTGATGATGAAGCGAGCCATAGGACAATGCTGAAGGCTGTCTTGGCCCCGGAGGGATATCAGATATCCGAGGCCGATGATGGTAAAACGGCAATTGAGGCCGCAGAGGGGGAATTTTACGATCTCATTCTGATGGACGTGAGAATGACCGAGTTGGATGGTATACAGGCTATGCAGGAGATAAAGAAGATCAGCCCGGAAATCCCTATCATTATTATGACTGCCTACGGGTCCGTGGAGACCGCGGTGGACGCTCTCAAATCGGGTGCCTATGATTACCTCACAAAGCCTCTGGATATAGAGGAACTCAAGATCCTTCTCCAGAAGGCCCTGGATCATTATCGGCTGAGAGAGGAAAACATTGTGCTCAGGGAACGGCTTGCCGATCGATTCGATTTCTCCAGGATCATCGGCAAGAGTAAGGCGATGAAAGACCTCTTTGAAACCGTTGCCATGGTCGCCCCCAGCGATGCAACGGTCCTGCTCTATGGGGAGAGCGGGACGGGAAAGGAGATCGTCGCCAATGCCCTGCATGAAAACAGTCCGCGGGCGAGGAGGCCGTTCATCAAGGTCAGTTGTGCAGCCCTTCCCGAGACTCTCCTGGAAAGTGAGCTCTTCGGCCATGAACGGGGGGCGTTCACGGGTGCGATTGGGCGCAAGGAGGGAAGGTTTCAACTGGCCAATGGGGGGACGATCTTCTTGGATGAGGTAAGCGAAATGAGTCCGACCACCCAGGTAAAATTGCTGCGCGTGTTACAGGAGAGGGAGTTTGAGCCCCTTGGTAGCACGAGGACCATCAGTGTCGATATCCGGATTATCGCCGCAACGAACAAGAACCTGGAGGAAGAGGTGAAGGAGGGAAATTTCAGGGAGGACCTCTTCTACCGGTTAAACGTGGTTCCCATAGAGCTGCCCACGCTGAGGAAACGAAAGGAGGATGTTCCTCTTCTGGCGAAGCATTTCTTGAGCATCTATTGTGAAAAAACTCAGGCGCCCATCAAAGGGTTTTTTCCCAAAACCATGGATTTGATGATCCGGTATGATTGGCCAGGAAACATTCGGGAACTGGAAAATGCCATCGAAAGGGCGGTCCTTCTATGCCAAGGTGAGTATATCTCGCCAAAAGATCTTCCGCATGCCGTTCAGGAGGCGGAAGGCGCCGAACTGCCCAGGGTTGCCGTCCCATCGGGAATGACTCTGAAGGAGGTCGAGAGGGAAGTGATCGTTCAAACCCTTGAGGAAAGTGAGGGGAATCGGACGCAAACCGCACGGATTTTGGGGATCAGTCGAAAAACCCTTCAGAATAAGCTGAAGGAGTATGGTATCCAGGAAGGGGAGAAAGGTGTATAGGAATTACTCAAATTTACGCCTCGAAGGGTAAAAAGCGCAAAAAAAATTTACACCCATGAGGCCATCCGGGGGATTCTTCGGATGGCCTTTTTATGCTCAGGAGTTGAAACAGATAAATACTTTCGCATAGTTAAGCTATAGGTCCAGCAGAAGCCTTCTCAAGGTGGAAGGGTTGGTATAGTGATTGCTTTTTCCACACGAGGCAAGTTCAAAAGGGATAGGACAAAAAGTAAGGAACAGAAAGATGGGACAGAGGGAGTTGCGGTGTTTCAGGTTAATCCTCTTGAAAAAGCTTCAAGCTTTAGAGCATCACCACAGGGGCGAGGAACTCCCCAGTTTAGCGAATGGAAACGCGGATTCGATGGATCAAGCCAGCATGGAATTTGAAGCGGACCTTTTCTTTCAGTTCCATGAGAGGAAGGTAAACGCGATAGAGGAGATTTACCGGGCCCTGGGGAGAATCGAGGAAGGAACATTTGGTATCTGCGAGGACTGCGAAGAAAGGATAACCCGGAAGCGACTGTGGGCAAATCCCTCGGCGACTCTGTGCATAGAATGTCAGAAAATGAGGGAACAACAGGAGAGGAATAATATTTGGAATGGAAAAAGGCCTCTCATCTTTTCAGGTGCGTAGAATCGCCTCCTATTTGGAGCGATTTGCGGCATTTTCTGATTTCTCGATTCTCAGGGAAGTGGTTGAAGTTTGGTATGGTTTTTGCTCAGGTCTTAATGCCGTTAACAAAGTGTTCCCGAATGGATCACCATTTATGGAACTCATAAGAAAGAACCCTCTATTCTTTATTTTACTGGCGGTTTTGACTTTGGGCGTTTTTTATGTTGCCACGTGTTCCCACCTCTGCCCTTCGGGAAATTATGGCATCGGTTTCCTCCAGCACGTAAACTGTGCGTTTCAATCCCATTCCGTTACCAATGTCGGAATCGGATTGTCCGTTCTTTTTGTACTACCCCTCCTCGGTTTATTCCTTCTGATTGACATCATCTTTTCCCCACAGGAACTTAGTTTATCTCGCTTCAAACCTCCCCGGCTTCCCTCCTAAATTTCCTCAGTGGATTTCATCAAGCCTGAAGAATTTTCGTCTCGGAAAATTCGGTTTCAGGGAAATGCTTTCCAAGTTCATATTGCAGGAGGCTCTTATGGGAAGAAAAGAGAAGGCACTATTGATCGCCATCGGGGCAAACCTCTTTTTGGTCGCCCTGAAATTTTTCCTGGCCGGAATCTCAGGGAGCATGGCCCTCCAGATGAGCGGGTGGCATTCGGTCCAAGGGCTGTTCGTCTCGCTGGCAGTCTTTGTCGGGTTCATCATCTCCAGGAAGGAAGAGAGTAGGCTTACGAGAGGAATTAGTCAAATTGAGAATGTGGTTGCCCTGCTCATCTCCCTTTTCGTCTTCTATCTGGCGTACAAGATGTTTATGATGATGACCTCGCCCCATATCCCGATGCTCAGCCATGTTCCGATCGTCACCCTGGGGGCGATCTTGGGGGCGACCATCTGCTACCTGATGGCGCGGTTTAAGATCTACGTGGGACAAGAAACCCACTCTCCGAGTTTGGTTGCCGACGGATACCATTGCAGGATTCATGTGGTAATGGAGATCGCCGTCATCATCGGATTGGCCGGTTACCTGGTGGGCTTTACAAACCTGGACATGCTTGCAGCGGTGGTAGTTACGCTCTTCGTGCTCCAGACGGGATTCCGGCTGTTTACAAGGGCATTGGTTTCCCTTACCTCAAAGGTATCGGCTGACTATTCGTGCCATGTAGAAGAAGGCGGTCTGAGGCTGGGGAGGCCCAAGACAGCCGCAACATTGTCACTGGTACTATTGCTCGGGTACCTTTCGACGGGTTTCTACACCGTCCAATGGAATGAAAGGGGAGTCGTCAGACGTTTCGGTCAAAAGGTGGGAGCAGAGGTCCCGCCCGGTTTCCATTTCCGCCTCCCCTGGCCCATCGAATCGGTGGATCGGGTGAAGGTGGATGACGTCAGGAGATTGGAGACGGGCTCGTATCTGATGCTTACCGGGGATGAGAACCTGATCAAAGTGAACGTCGCCACCCACTATCAGATCAATGATGCCGCGGATTACCTCTTCAACCTGGAGAACCCGGAAAAACTCATCAGGGATGCAACGAGATCGGCCCTGAGGCAGGTTGTGGGCGAGATGGGCATCGATTCCATATTGACCACGGCGAAGTCGCCCGTTTTGGAGAGGACCAAGGTGCTCACCCAATCATCCCTGGATGGTTGGGATTCAGGTATCCGTGTCGTAGGGATCCAGTTGCTCCAGGCTGACCCGCCTGCAGAGGTGATGGAGGCTTTTCGGGATGTGGCCAGCGCTCGGGAGGACAGAGAGACCTACGTCAACGAGGCCCTTGGATACCTGAACAGCATCATCCCCGAAGCAAGGGGGAAAGCGGAGACGGTGGTAATGGAGGCCGAGGGGTTCAGGTCCGAGCGCGTTAATTATGCTCAAGGGGAAGCCGCGCGTTTCGTTCTCCAACATGAGGAGCATGAAAAAGCGAGAGACGTTACGGAGACCAGGCTTTACATTGAGACAATGGAGAAGGCCCTTCCCCCTGTGGAAAAAGTGCTTATAAACCCTGAGCTCAAACAAGGGGTCATGGACCTGTGGTTCTTCGGAAACGATGTGAAGAAAACCGTCATTGAATGAGAAGGAGGAAAAGAAGATGAAAAGGAAGATTTTCATGATTGTTATAGCGATTTTAGTGATCGCGGCGAGTGGGCTGATCTTTTTCCAGGTGGACGAACGGGAGTACGTCGTCGTTACCCAGTTCGGTGATCCCATAAAGGCCATCAAAACGGCGGGGCTGAACTGGAAATGGCCCGATCCAATCCAGAGCGTTAACCGCTACGACGACAGGCTGATGACCTATGAGATGGGTGAAACGGAGTATCTCACGGAAGACAAGAAGAACGTCATGGTCGACAGTTACGTGGTCTGGAGCATCGAGGACCCTATCAGGTACATGAAGACGGTGAAAAACAGGACAGGGGCTGAAACGAGGCTGGCGGATATCATGTCCTCAGAGATCGGAATTGGTGTGGGGAAATACGACCTCTCCTCCCTTATCTCCATCGAGCCGGTGAGGATCAAGTTCGGCCAGATGATGGTGGAGGTGAAGGAAGAGGTCGCCGGAAAAGCAAGGGATTATGGAATTAAGGTCTCAGATGTGAAGGTTACCCTGCTCAATTTCCCGGAGAGAAACAAGTTGAGCGTCTTCAGGAGGATGAAGGCCGAGCGAGAGAGGATTGCAAAGGCATACCGTTCGGAAGGGACTGAAAAGGCCTTGAAAATCAGGGCCGACGCGGATAAACAGAGACAAATCATTCTTTCCGAAGCCTATGAGAAGGCCCAGAAGATTAGGGGTGAAGGTGAGGCTATAGCCATAAAGACGTACGCGGAGGCATACGAGAAGGATATCAAGTTCTACGAGCTCATCAGGACGCTGGAGTCCTACGAGAAGTTCATCGACGGGAAAACCACCGTGGTATTGACGGCGGACTCGGAGCTCCTGAAATTTATCAACACATCCAATCCCGATCTTCTGAAATTTTCGGAGCGCCTGCAATCCGATGGGGCACTCGCGAAGAGAGATGAATAAGGAGGATGAAGATGGAAAGGAATGACCGGTCGAAAAAGCCCAAGGGTTCCAAGAAGGTCCTAAGAGAAGAAGAGGTTAAGGAGGCGGGAACCCCGCGGGCTCAGTGGAAAGAACGGTTCAGCGATATGGTCGAGGGCGGTCTCCTGGCTTCCAGGAACCTGGGGAGAAAGGCGAGGAGCCTCTACCTCCACATTCTCAAACCGGAAAAAGGGGTCGGCCCTATAGATGATATCAAGGGAGCATTCAGGCATATCCCTTTGAGGAAAAAGTGGCTGGGATATATCCTCACTGGGTCTTTTCTCACCGTCTACCTGCTGTCAGGCGTCTATACGGTAGAGCCGGGCGAAGAGGCGGTAGCCAGGATATTCGGCAAGGAAGTCCGCAAGCAGATAACCGAGGGGCTTCACTATCATCTTCCCTGGCCATTTGAGGCCATCGAGAAGGTGAACGTCATGGAGATTAGGAGGGTTGATGTGGGCGTACCACTATCAGGCGAGCGCCTCTTATTCCCTAAAAAGGGGTCTTCTTCTCCGGCACCCGCTGCAGAAGAACATGGCGGCCATGGGATGCATGGGGCTCGTTCTGAGAGAATAGAGAATCCGCGCCCAACCCCCATCTCGGCGAGGAATCAATTCCTCACAGGAGATGAGAATATCCTTGAGATCAAGATGAACATCCAGTACCGAATCAAGGATGCTTCGGACTACCTCTTTAACGCGATGTACCCCGACTCCCTGGTTCCCGACGCCGCTCGGGCAGCCGTCACGGAGATTTTCGGGGGGGCGCTGGTCGACGACCTCTTAACCGTCGCAAAGTCCAAGATCCAGAAGATGATTGCCCATAAGGCCCAGAGCATGCTCGATGAATACCGTTCGGGATTATACATCCTGAACGTCAATTTGCAGGAGGTTAACCCGCCCAAGGAAGTTGCCCAGGCCTTCCGCGATGTGGCCAGTGCAAAGGAGGAACGGGAGGAGAAGATAAACAAAGCCCAAGGGTACTGGAACGCCGTCATCCCCGAGGCAAGGGGCAAGGCACACAAGATGACGAGCGCTGCCGAGGGTTATAAGGAGGAGGTTATAAATCAGGCACACGGGGATGCGGAGAAGTTCTCGGCCATGCTCAGGGAATATCGAGGTGCAAAAGAAGTCACCGAATATCGGCTCTACCTGGAGGTTGTTGAGAAGGTTCTCGCCAAGGCAAAGAAGTTTATTATCGACTCGAAAAAGGAGAGGGTTAACCTCAAATTCGTGAAATAGTGGCAGGGGGAGGTGTCGAGATGGTGCCGAGATGGATAATTCCTTTTATCGCGGTAGTCCCCCTTTTGGCGGCATCGGGATGTGGGCGGGGGGATGTCAATACGCCCTCGCCCAACCCCAATGTGGTCGCGTCTTACAACGGAGGGGAGATCACCAGAGACCAACTGAAGGCCAAGTTTGAAGGGCTCATGCCCTGCTGTAAGGGACGTTATCAAGGGATGGAGGGGCGAAAGGCGCTGATCAAGGATATGGTACTACCCGTGGTCGTCGGCCATACCATCAAGCAGAAAAAGATCGACCTTCGTGCACCCATAAGGGAGAAGCTGGGGAATATTACAGATGAGCTGAATATGTCCTTTTTACACATGAAAATCCACGAGCAGATCCTCAACTCAAACGAGAAGTATCGGGATCTGAGGGAGAGCTACGAATTTCAGAAGAAGAGGCTGGAAGGTGTTCCGTTATCCGAGCGGTTCCCGAGGCTCGTCCAACTCCATCGGGAAATTCACCCCAAAATGGCCAAGGAGGTGGACACACGGGCTCAGGAGTACGTCAAGAAATTACACAGCGAGGCATCGATCACGAGGAATCACGAGGTGTTGAGGGTTAAGGTCACCGAGGAAGAACTGAGGGACTTCTATCAGAGGCACAAAGAGGGGCTCCATGGCGATGAGTATCGAGTTCCCGAACGAATCAAGGTTGAGGAGATCGAGATCAGAGTTGATAAAGATAAGAAGGATTGCCCAACCTGCCCGGCTGAAAAGGTGGCAAGGGAAAGGGCGGAGGCCGCGCTGACGGAGTTGAGGTCCGGGGCTGAGTTCCAAACCGTTGCCAAGAGATACTCCAGCGATAACCAGGGGGGGATGGAGCCTAGGTGGGTTGCCCGGGGGGAAAATGGGAAGGAGTTCGACGAGGCAGTTTTTTCCCTGGAGGTGGGGGAGTTCAGTCAAGTGTTCAAGAAAAATGGCTCCCTCTCTATCGCCAAGGTTTCGGAAAAGCAGCCGGGCCGTTTCAAGCGCTATGAGGAGATCCGCGATCTAATCGAGAGGGAATACCGATGGCAGAAAGGGGAGGATTATCTCAAGGAGAACAAGGATAGAGTTCTTTTCACCATTAACGGTAAACCTTACACGATTGAGGATTTCATCACGGAGTACACCCGAAAAACCCCTTCCCATCAATGCCACCATATGGAGGGAATGGACGAGAAAACCAAGAAGGGGGAGCCACCGATGCTCTGCGATTTCGCCCATAACGACTTCGAGGACCAGAAAAAGATCGTGGATCGTATGATCGACAGGGAGCTGATCGTAGAGGATACGTACAGTCAGATGATTCATGTCGAGCATCAGGAGCAGATAGAGTTTTTGACCATGGCCAGCCTCTATCCCGTCTTTCATCGAGAGGAGATGGAAGAGTTGATCCAGATCACCGATAAGATGGTCGAGGACTATTATCAAAAACATAAGGAGAATTATCAGTACCCAGGTAAGGCAAAGATCAGCATGATCGTGATCAATGGAGGTAAGAAGAAGGAGGAAAAGGAAAAGGCTTTCGAAAGGGCGAAGCAGGCTTACGGAGAGCTGCAACCCTCTTTCCTTTCATTCAAAAGGGGAAAGGATTTTGCCGAGGTTGCTCGAAAGTATTCCGATGATGAGGAGACGGCTTCCAGGGGAGGCCTCCTGGAGGTGGATGTCTATGAGTGCCGGAATCAAGTCGAGTACATGCTTCTTCACGGGTTTCACAAGAAGGTATTCGCGCTCAAGCCAGGGGACATAAGCGAGGTCTTCGAATTTGGCGATGATTATTACATCGTGCAGATAAGGGAGATGGATAGTAGAAAAGGGATCCCCTTTAAAGAGGTGAGTGAGCAGGTAAAAAAGGACCTCATGGTGAAAGAGCACCAGAAGGTTATGGAGAAGTGGGAGGACGATTTATTGAGGTCAGCGGGATTCGTGGTTTATGAAGGGAATTTGCAGGAAGTCTTGGTCAAGGAACCCAAGGAACCTACGAGGGAGCCCAAACAAGTTCGAGGTCATTCATAAGAGGGGGGGTTGAAAGAAAATAGAACTGAAAAAGGTGTTTTCCTTCTTTACGACGGGTGACAAGATCCTCATTTTAGCCCTGATCGGGTTCACCTTTTCGATTTTTTTCGTTTTAAGGATTTCCCAAACGCAATCAAGTCAGAGGCGAGTTTTCATCGAGGTGGACAACAGACTCGTTGAGCGGGTTCCGCTCAGCGAAATAACCGCTTCCCGGCAGATTTCCATAGCCCTCCCGAAGGGCGAAGCACGATTGGAGATGGAGGGGGGAAGGGTTAGGATGTTGCCCATGAAGAAGGAGATCTGCCCCAGGGGTATCTGTTCTCAGATGGGATGGATAGGGAGACCAGGGGAGATGATCGTCTGTATGCCCAATAAGTTAGTTGTCAGGATTGAGGCTTCCAGAGAAGAGGTCGATCAACTCGATATGGATGCCGTCTCGAGATAAGCTCCTTCGGAGTCCAATAAGAAGTTTACCTGGAGAAGGTTAGTTGAATCCTGGGGTGGGGAGAAAGAGGGGAAAACCATGAAACGGAAATTCTTCATTTCCTTGGGTGGAGGGGCAATCCTGCTGGGTTGCCTCCTCTTTTTGAGCGCGACGGGATTGAATTCTCAAGACGGATCTTTCCATGTGAAGGAGAACAATCCCCCTAAGATCAAGGTTATTCCGGAAACATACAATTTTGGAAAAATTCCTCCCAACAAGGTAAGTCACACCTTTTCGGTGGAAAACATCGGAGAATCAGCCTTGGAAATTTACCATGTCTCCACCTCCTGTGGATGTACTACGGCATCCATCGACACCAAGATGATCGAACCCGGAGGGACCGCCAAGGTAATCGTCAATTTCGAACCGGCGCTCCACCGTTCTTTCAAAAAGGAAGAGGTGGTACCCATGAGAAGGAGTATATACATTCGGAGTAACGACCCGGGGACCCCGGAGAAAACCGTCTTTATCACCGCCACGGTCATCGGGGGCGGATAACGAGGAAACAGTGATAGGGTATCTTTTCCTTTTTCTGCTTCCTCTCTTTTCGGGGTTCATCTACGTTTCCGGAGGTGAAGCGTCGACCCTCGGGGAGGGGGAGGCCGTCATCTATTACAGTGAAGCCTGTAGGGGCTGCAGCGGTTACATTGACGGAACGCTGACACCCCTCCTAAGGAGGTTGGGAGTCCACGAGATCACCAAGAAGGATTATGTGAACGAACCTGCCAACCGAAGGGAGCTTTTGGAGTTGAAGCGGGGACTAGGCGTACCGGCGCAAATGCAGGGTCATATAACGACTTTTGTGAATGAATCCATTATCCTGGAAGGCCATGTTCCCCACGGGATCATAGAAGATCTCATGACCAAGGAGATCAGGGAACGATATAGGCGCATACTCGTCTACCAGGATGAGATGAAACCCCCGACCCACTATCAGGTATGGGGTTTTAAGGGAAAGCCCAAGACCTTCTCCATCGACGTCCCCATCTCAAAAGCCTTGGATGATCTTGGGCCACCCACATCCATGGCAGCCGGCGAAGGGAAGATTCTCCTATCCACCCTACTGGTGACAGGGTTTCTCGACGGGATCAATCCCTGTGCCTTTGCCGTCTTGTTGTTTTTCATCGTCTTCCTGTTCACCATCAAGAAAACCAGGCAGAGCATAACCTGGATGGGAATAACGTATATCCTCGCCATATACCTCACCTATTTTCTCATAGGAATTGGGTTTCTCAAAGCTTTTACCATTGGCGACTCCCCGCATTTAATGGCAAAGGTGGGTGCAATCCTGGTGATCCTGTTGGGAGTAATTCACCTCAAGGGCTATTTTTTTCCCAACCTGCCCATCACCTTACGGGTTCCCAAGGTCGGTGAGAATGCTATCGTTCACTGGGCTTACAAGGCAACTTTTCCGGCCACCTTCGTTTTGGGCGTTCTCGTGGGACTGTGCACCTTTCCCTGCTCGGGAGGGATCTATGTGGCTGTGATTGGTCTTCTCCAGTCCAAAATAAGCTTTTTCAGGGGCCTGGGATATCTCACCCTCTATAATATGATGTTCGTGCTCCCCCTGGTTTTCATCCTAGCTGTTGCCTCTTCCACGGTGAAGACCGGGAGATTATTACATTGGGAACGAAAGCGGAAGAGGGCGATGCACTTTTTTTCGGGGGCGACGATGATTGGCCTGGGAGTCGTAATCTTAGTTTGGGTGGCGTAGTGAAAGCTTAAGGGGCTTTTGCCCAAATCCCCTTTCGCTCTCTGAAAAGAATTTTTGACCATTCTAAAGTTCGCTTCACTGCAAATCTAAAACTCACCCTTTGGGCTCAAACATTAGATTTGCGGCCGTTTCGCTTCACTAAGAATGGTTAGCAAAAATTTTTTAATGTTCGCTCCAGGGGTTTAGGCAACAGCCTGTTAACATATGGTTTCCCTATAAGCCTGCCTGTGGTGAACTGAAGAAAGGGGAATGGGTAGGCATCCCTCAAATGAGAAGAGTTGGGATGAAGGGAGTTAGGGTCTTTTCGTTCAGTAGCTTTTTGCTGCTCCTTCTCACTACTCCTTCCTTTGGAAGTGATGTGCTCCCCCGGTCCATCGGTTCGTTGAGTCTAGAACGATTTCAGTCCGGTGAGGAGGCGAAGCGAGAAATCGATCGATTGCACGGAAAGCAGATTAACTTCCGAAGGGGATACATCGGGACCTATGGAAATGGAAGGGCCAAGCTTTGGGTTTCAGAGTACGACTCCGAAAAGGAAGCGGCGGGGGGAATCGGGAAGATGGCCCAGAGAATGCAGACGAGGGAGGAGGGGAATTTCTGGCATTTCAGGGAGATATCCATCCAGGGGATGACGGTGTATTTCGTGGTGGGAATGGGCCAGGCCAACTATTTTTTCCAAAAGGGAAGCAAGGTAATCTGGCTGGCCGTCGATCCTCCCCTGGCAAGGGAGGTTATCAGGGATGTCATCGGAAGGATTCCCTAATAGATTGAGGAAATATCAGGATACGATGGTGGTTCTGTTTCCATGGGAAGAAATTGCCCAGGGATAGGAGGGAAACCCATCATAAGCGCGAAAAATTTATGCATCAGGGAAGGCGACCCGGAGAGGAATTTTGGGTTGCTTCTTTTGTTTGTAAAAATAGTGTGAATGATATCAATCGGTTATGAGTGAAAGGGGTCGATTGAAGATTGAGGATTGTAGTTGGTATGCGCTTTGCTTTTTATCCGATAGGGACAAGAATCAATTTTCATACGTAGGGGGTTATCGGAATGGATCAGTATCATTACGGAATGTGGGGGGTGGTGATTGCCAACGCCCTGTTTTTCCTTTTTTTCGCCCTGAGCTTTCTCGCTCCCAGGGGAAAATTTGAATGGAGATCGATGGGAGTATTTACAGCCTTCATCATTGCCTTATTCACGGAGATGTACGGTTTTCCCCTGACGGTCTTCATCCTCACCTCTCTTCTGGGGAGCAAGTATCCTGCTTTAGACCCTTTTTCCCATGAGAGCGGCCACCTCCTTTTAACCTTCCTAGGGGGAGGTGGGGTGATGTTAGCCGTCATCCATCTGATCAGCAATGGTCTGATGCTTTTGGGTTTTTTCATCATGGGAATTGGATGGAGGAAGATCCATAGCACCCACGGAGGATTAGTCACAGACGGGATTTACGCATGGGTGAGACATCCTCAATACACCGGGCTATTTCTGGTTTCGGTGGGATTGCTGATCCAGTGGCCCACCATCGCCACGCTTTTGAGCTGGCCTATCCTGATGGGGACATACTATAGGTTAGCCAAGAGGGAGGAGAAGGAGATGGAAACGAGCTTCGGCGAGCACTATCTAAACTATAAGAAGCGGGTTCCCGGATTCTTTCCCTTTCTTTTTAACAACGGTGCGGGAGAGGTTTTGCCGTGAGAGGCGAATGAGGAAAATATGAATGAAAAATCAATCCGAGGACGACCTTTAACGTGATCGGATTGAACCGAGGAGGAGATCATGCATCCGGTCCTGATTGAGATAGGCTCCTTCACGATAAGATGGTACGGCGTGATGATCGCTACTGCGGTCCTGGTGGGTCTATGGCTGGCGGGAAAGGAAGGGGTGCGGAAGGGATTTGAGAGGGAAGACATACAAGACTTTTCTTTCTTCGTTGTAATTGCGGGGGTCATCGGCGCCAGGATCTATTTCGTCCTGTTTTCTGGCCTGAGTTCTTTTTTGGCCGAACCGTTGAGGCTTCTGGCCTTCTGGGAAGGAGGTCTGGCCATTCATGGTGCCATAATCGCCGGGATTGTCGCGGCCATCTTGTACACGTGGAGGAAAAGGATACCCTTCTGGAAATGGACGGATACCTTTGCCCCCTCGCTCATCCTGGGGCAGGCCATCGGTAGGATGGGCTGTTTCCTCAACGGTGATGCTCATGGTTATCCCACAACGCTGCCCTGGGGACTGGTCTACGGGCCGGATAGCCCCGCGGGACAGATGTTCCCGGGCCAACCCCTCCATCCCACCCAGCTCTATGAACTGGGTTTCAACTTGGGCATATTTTTGGTCCTGTGGAAATTGAGGAAAAAGCATTTCTTCAACGGGTTTCTCTTCCTACTGTATGTAATCCTCTACTCCTCCATCCGGATCTTTGTGGAATATTTCAGGGCTGATAAGCTCACCTATTTTGGGAATATCTCGGCGGCTCAGACATTGGGCTTCGCGGCGATCGTGATTTCCTTTGGTGTGATGATCGCTTTGAGGCACAGGGAAAGGATGTATCAGATCTCGGGTTAAGCTGGTTCGTCAAGACTCATTGGCAGTGAAATGAGCCCGAAGTCCTGGGTATCAAGGGAGAGGGATGGCTGAAGAGGGCAAAGGTATTCCTCGAAGAAGAATTATTGGGTATGGATGGATTGCGGCAACTGCCGTCTTCGTGGGGGAACTGATTGGTGGAACCCTCGCCTATCTTTGGCCCAAAGTCAGAGGGGATAAAACCGTGAAGCTCTTGATTGCCGGGAAAATCGACGATTTTCAAGTCGGAAAGATGGTCGTATTCAGGAGGGAAAAGGTCTTCATTAACAGGACAACAGGACGGATAAAGGGTTGCTGGCGATCTCGGCGATATGCACCCATCTCCGCTGTATCGTCCGATGGAATCAGCAAAAGAAAGTGTTTGAATGTCCCTGCCATGGTGCCGAGTTTAACGCATTTGGTGAGGTCCTAGCAGGTCCCCCACCCAGACCATTGGATATCTATCCAATTAAGATTTAAGATCGCAGACAATAAGATCGGTGTGGATACGAGCAATGTCATCCGACGGAAAAAATTCGATCGGGTTCAATTGGTTAGGGTATAAGAAGGCTATCCCGTCATTTCCTTCCTTAGGCCCAACCGAAACAGTGAAGTATGAGATCATTCTAGGGGAAGAAACATACTATTGAGCGGAAAACCCAGGACGAATTCTACTCTTTGTATCAAATATGCTCCTTCTCTTCTCAACCTCACACTTATTTGGAATGCGTTGCGTCATGGAGGCCAAACTCAATCTTCTTCCCACGAGTAAGAGCACGGTAATGAAGATGAGGAGAAGAAACAGAGTTCCCATTAAATACCAGGAGGTAATGACCATGGTGAGGGATCCCATCTGCGGCATGAAGGTGAGCGAGTCCCAGGCCACTGCCAGTCTGGAGTATAAGGGACAGAGGTTCTACTTCTGTGCCCTATCCTGTTATGATGCCTTTGACAGAGATCCTGAAAGGTACGTGATTTCGAAAAAACAGGGATTGTGGAAGCGTTTCTTGAACAGGCTCGCCCAGGTGAGTCAGGAGACGTACGGTCACAAGCCGCCCAGGTGCCATTAGAGGAAGTTCATCTTTTGAGCTCAAAAAGCAAGGCTATCGCCAAAAAAGGGGTCCAAGCCTGAGTGTGATGGAAGGAGTGGACTCTCGCAGGGTTCCGGTGAAGGATAAAATAGGCTTTATCTCAAAGGATCGGGTAATTCCTGAAAGGGGAGAGGCATGACCGCCGACCGAAAATGGGACGCCTTGGTTTCCGTCGGAATAGATCACAAAACTAACTATACTCCTTTTGAAAAAACGGGTGGAATTGGGATTTCGTATTTTAAGGAGATCGGTCAGATTCCGCTATTAACCAATGCGAGAGAATTGGAATTGGCAAGAAAGGTGCGGGTTGGTGAAAGGCGAATAAAGAATTTGATGGCGAAATGTCTCCGGAAATCCGGTTCCGCAAACCACCAAAGCTTCGATGGTAAGTCTCTTCAGGAAATCATAGTGTTTTTGGAAAAATTGGCGGAGAACGACGGTGCTGGATGGAAAATTACCTTCACGAAACTCAAGGAGGTCGAGGCTGAAGTTAGGAAGGCAAAATACGAAATGATCAATTCGAACCTCAGGTTGGTGGTCAACATCGCCAGAGCATACATCAATCGAGGGCTTCCCTTCCTAGACCTCATCCAGGAGGGGAATGTGGGGCTGATTAAGGCCGTTTCCAAATATGATCCCACCAAGGGTTGCAAGTTTAGCACCTATGCTTCATGGTGGATTAAGCAGGCCATTCTCAGGGCCATCTCCGATAAATCCCGAATCATAAGAGTTCCCAACTATGTGTTGGAAATAAAACAGAAGATGAGGAATATTTCCTATGATATCTTCAGGGAGACCGACAAGGAGCCCACCGAGGATGAGATCTCCAGCAGGATGGAAGTGTCACCGCAGAAGCTAAAAGAAATAACGGATGTGACCAAGGAGACGATTTCATTGCAGGCTACCCTGGATGAGGGAGGAAGATCCCTGGGAGAAGTCTTGGTTGATAAAGAGGCAATCGTCCCTTTTGAACAGTTAATCCAAGACGTGGATTTGGCCCATGTGACCGAGAAGGCTCTGAAAGGTTTGAACCCGAGGGAGAAAGAGATCATTCGATTGCGATTCGGCATAGGAAAGGATTCGGCTCAGACACTGGAAAAAATCGGAAAGAAGTTCGGCATCTCCAAGGAGAGGGTCCGACAGATAGAAAAGAAAGCGCTGAGGAACGCGCATTGGCAGGTGAGGGATTATTTGGATGACCTTAAAAGATGAGGTTCCATCTGGGCGAGGGTTGCCCCCATGATTGTCCCCTAAGAAATGGGGAATTTTGTTAAATTATTCAAATTATTCTTGATTAATTTAGTAAATAATGTTAATGTTTATGTTATGAGATTATCAACCCAAAGCCGTTATGGGGTGAGGGCTGTATTCGATATCGCCTACCATGGCGGGGGAAAAGGAGTACAGATTAAGGATATCGCCAGGAGGCAGGAGATCTCCCCCCGGTATCTGGAGCAGATTTTTCAGAAATTGAGAAATGGAGATATCCTGGTCAGCAAGAGGGGTCCTGCAGGGGGGTATTCGCTGGCCAGACGGCCTGAGGAAATTACGGTGGGCGCTATTGTTCGGGTGACAGAGGGAGGATTGGCCCCTGTTTTTTGCATTGAGGCAGAGGGATCGGGGAAGAATTGCGACCGTATCACCGAGTGCGTGACCCGACTCGTCTGGAAGGAGGCAGGGGAAAAATTGGAGGATTTCTTCGACTCCGTTACCATTCATGACCTCTGTAAGAAGGCGGAAATCTTGGGCATTCGTAAGGAGGACAGTCAAAGCTTAATGTATTACATTTAGGGGGATCTCCCTGGCAATGGACATGTCTGACATGCTTCTGGTTGAGGAAAAGGAAGATGTATGGCCACCCTAAGCACCGTTTATGATTTCGGTTGAGTTGGAGGGGGTGGTTTCATCCCCTTCATTTTTTGTATAATTCTTTATTAATTTAGTAAGAAATGATTTGAGGAGGAGTTCGATGAAGTTTGTTGATGGCTTACAGTGCAGGGAGTGTGGCAGGAAATACGATGTTTCTCCCATCTACGTATGTGAGTTTTGCTTCGGCCCTCTAGAGGTCATGTATCGCTACGATGAAATCAAGGAGCGGCTCACGATGGAAGAGATCATGCGTAGGCCCAAGACCATGTGGCGGTACAGGGAACTCCTTCCTTTGGATCATGAGCCCACAGTGGGTTTGGAGGTGGGCTTCACCCCATTAATCAAGGCGCACCGTTTGGCCAAAGTGATGGGGGTCAAGGAGCTTTACATCAAGAACGATTCCGTGAACTATCCCACCCTCTCCTTCAAGGATCGGGTCGTCTCAGTAGCCCTCTCTAAGGCGAAAGAATTCGGCTTTGGGGTGGTGGCGTGTGCCTCTACGGGGAATCTCGCAAATTCTGTAGCCGCATTGGCTGCCTCTGCGGACCTAGAGAGCTATATCTTTGTCCCTTTCGATTTGGAACAGGGGAAAATCCTGGGGACGCTCATTTATGGGACAAAGCTCATCGGTGTCAGGGGAAGCTACGATGACGTGAATCGGCTCTGCAGTGAGATCGCACAGGGCCTCGGATGGGGTTTTGTGAACATCAACTTGAGGCCCTTTTATGCGGAGGGATCCAAGACCTTCGGGTTTGAGATCGCTGAGCAGATGGGCTGGAACGTCCCCCAACATGTGGTTGTCCCCATGGCCGGAGGTTCATTAATCACCAAGATATGGAAGGCGTTTAAGGAGCTGGAGAAGTTGGGGTTCCTGAATGGGGGAACTTCAAAGATATACGGTGCGCAAGCCTGTGGATCCAGCCCCATCACAACAGCAGTGAAGGAGGGGCAGGACCTCATAAGGCCGCAGAAGCCCCGTACCATTGCCAAATCCCTGGCCATAGGAAATCCCGCGGACGGCTACTACTCCCTCAAGGTGATGCGTGAAAGCGAGGGGTGGGGAGAGGATGTGACGGATGTGGAGATCATTCAGGCAATGAAGCTTCTGGCCCAAACCGAAGGCATCTTTACCGAGACCGCAGGTGGTGTCACGGTTGGGGTAACCCAGAAACTGATCCAACAGGGTATCATCCCCCGGGATGAGTCGATCCTTATCTGCATAACGGGGAACGGTCTCAAGACCCAAGAGGCGGTTATGGGGGAGATCGGTCAGCCGGTTGTTATCGAACCCAATATCAATGACTTTCAACGAGTGACAAATGAAGAGAGATTACAGTAAGTGGCCGGAAAGGAGCAGGAGATGTCGGGTGGTCATGTGAAAAGAAAGGTCTACCTTACCTTTCCCCAAGACCTCATCAAGGAGCCGGTGGTCTATAACGTGGGGAGGAAGTTTGAGGTGGTGACAAACATCAGGACGGCCAGCGTCACCGAGGAGATGGGGATTATGGCTCTTGAGATGACGGGAGAAGAGGAGGAGTACCAGAAGGCCGTGGAGTATCTGAGGGGGCTCGGGGTGAGGGTTGACCCCATCGAGATGGATGTAATCGAATGAAGTCGTGGAGCCATGAGGCGAGTCACCCATGGTGAGGATTCCTAAGATTATCTTCCAGGAAATGGTTAATCATGCCTTACGGGCGGCCCCTCTGGAGTGTTGTGGAATCTTAGCGGGAAAGGGGAGGACGGTACGTCGGATATACGAGATGAGGAATGCGGACGAGTCGAGGACCACATTCTTGATGGCTCCGGAGGAGCAACTTGAGGTTTTTAGGGAGATCGAAAAGGAACGACTGGATATGGTGGCCATATACCACTCCCACCCCCATACCATACCCTTTCCCTCGGAGAGGGATGTAAGGTTGGCTTTCTATCCTGACATTGCTTACGTCATCATTTCCCTAAAAGAAGGGGAGACTTCAGTAAGGGGTTTCAGAATTGGGAAGGATGCAATCCATATCGAGCCTATCCGGGTAATCAATCGGGGTTTATAGCCCATCATTAGGAGGCTGGGGAAATGGGCAAAGGTTTTAAAGAGATGTGGTCGGATATAAAGGGAAAGATAAGAGAAGTATCGCCCGAAGAACTGACGGAGCGGATGACCAAGGAAAAAGAGACCATCTTATTGGATGTCAGGGAGAAAGATGAGGTGAGAAAGGAGTACATCCCTGGAGCTGAATTGCTCCCCCGGGGTTTCTTGGAGATGCGTGTGGAGGAGCTCATTCCGGATAAAGAGAAGCCCATTGTGGTGTATTGTGCCGCGGGGGTTCGTTCGGGCTTTGCCGCCAAGACCTTAATGGATATGGGATACAGAGATGTTGTTTCCTTGCGGGGAGGAATTGCAAGCTGGAAGAGATCGGGGTTTGAGATCCTGAGGGATCTGGATTTCACGCGAGAACAGTTGGATCGATACAGCCGTCAGATCATCTTGCCCGAGGTAGGGGAAAAGGGCCAGGCCGCAATACGCCGGGGGAAGGTCTTGATTGTGGGGGGTGGGCCTCTGAGCTCCGCCGCTACCATGTATCTGGCCGCCGGAGGGGTGGGTACATTGGGAATTGTAGATCCCCGTTCCGTAACCCATGGAGATCTGGGGGGTCAAGTTTTACACACCGTATCCTCTTTGGGGAAGAACCGCGCTGAATCGGCGGCAAAAATGGTTGAGAGGGTTAATCCCGACGTATCAGCCAAGGCTTATCCCATTCAGTTAGATGCCGAGAACTCCATGGATATTCTCAAAAATTATGACGTTGCCTTGGAATGTAGCGGCAATTCCCGCACGCGCTATCTCCTGAACGATGCCTGTTACTCCGAGAAGAAGCCCCTGTTTATCGCTGAGATGACGCGAGATGGGGGCAAGGCGATGAGCGTCTTTCCGGGAGAAGGTCCGTGTTACCGGTGTGCCTTTCCGGAGCCTGGGCTTGACGACAATGCATCGGAGAAGAACGGGTATTCAGGCGCCATGGGGGGACTGATGGGGTTAATCCAGGCCGCGGAGATCTTCAAGTTTTTTGTGGGAAAGGGGGACATCTTAAAAGGCAAGCTCCTCCTCTGGAATGGATTTCACATGAGGTTTCAACAGAAACCGATTGAGCGAGATAGGGCATGCCCCGTGTGCGGGGAACACCCTACCATTGCGCTTCTAATGAGGGATGGGGATTCCCATGGATAGGTGGATTCAGGCTTTCGGCTCGGAGCTGAGGCAGCTGTCGCTGGAGACATCCGTCAAATCCGTGTTGGAGTGCATCGGAAACACTCCCCTCATAAAGATTGATCGGGTCGGGTTGAATTCTGGAGGAGTGGAGATTTATGCCAAGATGGAAAGCTTCAACCCGGGGGGATCGGTAAAGGACAGGCCGGCCCTCAAGATCATAGAGGATGCCGAGAGATCCGGTCTTCTGACCCCGGAGAAAGTTCTCCTCGATTCCACCTCTGGCAACATGGGAATCGCGTATGCTATGATTTCATCGGTGAAGGGGTACCAATTGGAGTTGGTGATGCCAGCCAACGCCAGTGTAGAGAGGAAATGCATAATCCAGGCATTCTGTGGAGCATGTGTTCGGCTCACGGATCCATTGGAGGGTTCTGACGGGGCATTGAGGGAGGCCCACCGTATTTATGAGGAAGATCCCGAGAAGTATTTCCTCTTAGACCAATACAATAACCCTTCCAACCCTCAAGCTCACTATGAGACCACGGGGATGGAAATCTTCCAACAGAGCCACGGGCGAATTACCCATTTCGTCTGCGGCGTGGGAACCGGCGGGACATTGATGGGTGCCGGGAGGAGACTTAAGGAGTTGAATGAGCGGATTGAGATCATTGGGGTGGAACCATTAGAAACTCTCCATGGAATCGAGGGGTTGAAACACATGGAGACCTCCATTGTGCCCGGCATTTACGACGAACAGCTTTTGGATAGGAAGATCATGGTAAGTACCGAGCAGGCTTACCGGATGACGGAAGAGATTGCGCTGAAGGAAGGCATTTTTGTCGGACATTCCTCAGGAGCCGCCATGGCGGCCGCCTCGGAATTGGCCGAGGAGATCGGAAGAGGCGTGATCGTGACCCTTTTTCCTGACCGGGGAGATCGATACTTAAGCCTAAAGCATGAGGAATCAAACCAGGCCATCCAAGGGAGGGCTAGAAGATGAGCGTTGAAGTGAGAATTCCTTCCCCCCTTAAATCCCTCACGGGGGGAAAAGATGTTGTCCAGAGCACGGGGAACACGGTTGGCGAAGTGATACAGCAGGTGATCTCAGCCTACCCCCCACTCAGGGAGAGGCTTTGCGATGAGAAGGGGGATGTGCGACGATTTATCAACATCTTCCTGAATGATGAGGATATCCGTTTCATGGAGAATATGGAAACTCCGGTGAATGATGGGGATAGCCTTTCCATTATACCCGCCATCGCTGGCGGATCAGAATCAACTCCTGGTCGGGTCATTCTTGGGGAAACCTTTTCGTCTCAGTGGGCCGGAATGAAAGAGGAAAAGCTAAAAGAGGGGAAGGTTTTCATCTTGGGGGCCGGCGGGTTAGGTTCTCCCGCCGCCCTTTACTTGGCTTCGGCAGGCGTTGGAACCATAGGGATCGCAGATTCAGATGTTGTGGACCTCTCCAATCTTCACAGGCAACTCCTCCATTTTACCAAGGATGTGGGTAGGGAAAAGGTTCGTTCTGCCAGGGAAAAGTTGAAGGCCCTCAATCCAGAAGTGAAAGTTCGGACCTATCGGGCGAGGGTAACTTCCGAGAACGTGCGGGAAATCATCAGGCCTTATGATGTAATCATCGATGGGAGCGACAATTTCCCCACGAAGTTTTTGATCAACGATGCCTGTTACTTCGAGAGGAAGCCCTTAGTCTTGGGAGGGATTCTCAAATTCTATGGGCAAGCTACTGTCTTCCATCCTTGGTTCAAGGGGCCCTGCTACCGATGTATTTTTCCTAACCCTCCACCGCCTGGCGCAGTCCCCTCTTGTCAAGAGGCCGGGGTGATCGGTGCAATAGCCGGGATCATCGGCATGGTTCAGGCCTTCGAGGCGATGAAAATCATTTCGGGTCAGGGGACCCCCCTCATTGGACGTTTTTTAGTGTTTGACGCATTGGATATGGACTTCAAGGAATTCAACATAGAAAGGGATGAAAACTGCCCCCTCTGCGGCAAGGCTGCCTCCATCACCGAGTTGGTGGATTATGAGCAGGTGTGTCAAGCTTAGTGCTTCGATTCGCAATTACGGTGATGTATTTTGGCGACTTGTTTCAAAAATATTGCTCACTCCATTCCGCCCGAGTTCATGACCGAGGGCAGCATTAAGCCCTGAGTGAATAAGCTCGTCATCGAACGTATGAATCGAAGGACCTAGGAAAGGATTTTTCCCGGTGCACCATGGATCTCGAAGTCCAGTTGTACACAAAAAAGGAATGTCATTTATGTGATGTCGCCCGGGGCATTATTTTAGAGGTACTGAAGGAGATTGGCTTTGAATTCCGGGAGATCGATATCGAATCGAGCAATGACCTCTACGAACGGTTTAAGGAGGAAATTCCCGTCGTCTTTGTAAACGGCGAGCGGGCCTTTACCTACAGGGTAAACGAGGAAAAATTGAAGAGGATCCTGAAGGGACATCAGCCGACGCGTGGTGGTCCAAGAGGAGAACATGGTTGAGATTGGGTATTTCTCATTGATTCTCGCCCTGATGTTTACGGCCTATTCGGGCCTGTCGTCCATTGTTGGCGCGAAAGGACAGAGGAAGGAACTAGTCATTAGTTCGGAAAACGGGGTTATCGCGGTATTGGGATTTCTCACCGTCGCATCCGTGGCATTGATCTACGCATTGATTTCCAGGGATTTCCAAGTCGAGTACGTGGCGCGGTATACCAACCGTGCCCTTCCTCTCACATACACGTTAACGGCCTTCTATGCGGGACAGGAGGGTTCCCTCCTTCTTTGGGCATGGCTCCTTTCCCTCTTCGCCTCCGTTGTCGTTTGGCAGAATAGGGAGAAAAACCGAGATCTCCTTCCCCATATTACGTTGGTGTTAATGGCGATCACTTTTTTCTTCCTCCTTCTTTTGGTCTTTGTGACGAGT
>JABAOH010012710.1_pt1 | contig 51126 bp, 52 predicted proteins | sample 7062181 | NCBI WGS metagenome assembly JABAOH01 (sample SAMN14538630, study PRJNA623070) | marine sediment metagenome | biome: marine biome [ENVO:00000428]; feature: marine pelagic biome [ENVO:01000023]; material: deep marine sediment [ENVO:00002113]; isolation source: pool of 5 deep marine... | reverse complement strand
TCTTCTCTGTAAATCTCTCAAAAGCCTTTCTTATTTCTTCTTTGTTCATTCTATACCCATTACTTTTTTAGCTTCATTTTCATCTATTTCAACGTATGCGTTTTTTGTATTACAAGTTGGACAAATTTCTGGGCCTGCCACCCCATAATGTATATCATTGCAAACAGTGCATCTCCAAAATTTCTTTTCTACCATTTTCTCAACTTAAATTTTCTCTTCTTAGAACAAAAATCTATCTGATTCTTTATTTTACAGATTAAAAATATGCCAATACTGCTAACATCCCATGGATTATCGCTAGAATTATAGAAACTATTGCCATCCTAGAATGCCATTTGAAAGGAATTTTATTTATACCTTTTTTATTTAGAATAGAGATCGATGCTGTAAATAAAAAAGAAAATAGAGTAATAATGCCTATCCAGATAATAAAGGGTATCTCTAAAATAAGAAAATATGATATCTCTTCTAGCATATTATCCCTCGACGATTAATTGTCCTTTCATGGTAGAATGCCCTGAACCACAGAACACTGAACAATAAAAAGTAAATGTCCCAGCTTTATCTGCAGTAAACTCTATTACGACTTCTTGGTTTGGTGGTAATCGTTCATCAATCCCATATTCATCTATAGCAAAACCATGTGTAACATCAGTACTAGTTATCTTTAACCGGACTTGATCTCCTTTATCCATAGTTATTGTTGAAGGTGTGAAATCAAATCGTTTCGCAGAAATCATGAATTCTTTCACTTCACTAATAGGTTGAGTTGTCGTAATTATAGTCGTAGTGAATGGTTCAGTTGTTGTGAGCGTAGTTTCAGTTACAGTAGTTGTGGTTGGTTCAGTAGTCTGACCAATACACCCGCTAAAAACAACAGCCATAAATAATGAAAGTATCAATAATGAAGTAATTTTTGGTTTCATATTACTCACTTAATTTGATTAATTTATAAACTTTAATCTGATACTTTTGATAGTTTTGAAAAAAGAAATCTCTTAATATTCTTCTTTTCCATAAGGACATTATAGAAATAGCGTAGTACGCCATCACCTTCGATAGATTCTATATGTTTTATGCTTAATATTTTGAAATGCTTGGAGAAAAACTGGACTATCTGCTCCTTAGTGAAGTGATTCCATGCTGAACCATTTTTATAGCTGAAGCAGATCAATAAATATTTTCCTCCAGTCTTCAAAATTCGATTTACACCTTTTATGTAAGTACTTCTATCCCTTATCAGCACATGGTGAAAACATCCCATGTCAAGAACAAAGTCAAACTCCTCATCATTAAATGGAAGTTCAAGAAAATTTCTAATCATAAATTTTATTTTGACTTTTTCTTGTTCAGCTTTCTTTTTTGCATATTCTACAGCTTTAGATGATATGTCTATCCCAACTACTTGAAACCCCTTTTTGGCTAAAAAGATACCATTAGTCCCAGCACCACAACATGTGTCCAGAACCTTTCCTTTCTTAATCTTTCCGCTTTCTACTAGTTCTACTAAACTCTCTCTAGGTTTTCCAAGTTCCCAGCCCAGTTCTTCAAGAGGATAAGTTCTATAAATTTTATCCCATTTTTCATATTCTGAACCCATATGAAGAGCCTCTTTATTCTTTTATTGATTTTTCAGCATGCGTTTTCGCCTATCAGACAAGATTAAGAAGCATTTGAAAAATTATTGAGATACCAAACAACACACTAATTGAACTAGTAATAAATTCTATTATTTTTCCTCCATTTTCAAAACGGCTCTTTGTAAACACAACAGGTAAACCCACTAAGAGACCGACTAAAAACATACCAAGTATGGAGCCTAAACCGAATATCAATAAATATAAAATACCCAAAGAGATATCATTAACTGTTGTTAGGACTAAGAGCATTAAAGCTGCGCTACCAGCCAACCCCTGAATCATCCCTGTAATCAAAGACTGATGCTCGTGTTTATGAGTATTCGTCGACTTGTGTGAATGAAAATGGAAGTGAGATTTTTTGGTATGGCTGTGTTGATGTAGGTGAATTTTTCTCGAGATGATTCTTTTTATAAAAAATAAACCAAGTGTAACTAACATAATCCCTACAAACAATTCTAGCATTAACGCAATATTTTGAGGTATAACTAACCTGAAATTAAGAATAACTAGTCCTACCAAGAGCAAAGTGATAGTATGACCAATACCCCATAATGCGCCAAGTTTAGAGGATCTTCTGATGCTTTTGTTTTTACTAACTATAGTAGAAACTGCTACGACATGATCACCTTCAAATGAATGTTCTATTCCAAACACTAATGCTAGGCTTAAAAGTGTAAATAATTCACTCCCAAACATAATCCATCGCCTTCGTCGGTTTTTTAGATCTCAAAATCATTTCTTTTTCTTCATTTTCCTTTTTGGGCTATGCGCGGCACATGTCTTACACATATTTTTAACCTCCTATTATCCATCCATTCTAACTCTTTTTGAGTTTTGTTCAACCAATACAAAAAAATCATAACTATAAAGATAATCAGTACCGTCCCAACCAGTGTTGGCCACAAAAGCCACCAGGCATTCATTTCATCACCCTGAAAAATTATTTTTTTTACAATCTTGAACTTTAATCCAATATCTCTTATTATAAATACAACCCGGGTCTGGACCTTGAACGTCTTTGAAGTAGGCATATGCCCTCGCTCTGCAACCACCACAGATATTCCTGCTCTTACAAGATTGACAAAATCCCCAGAATTCCGACCTGTTCCTGATTTTTTTCAATACTTCAGAATTATGCCAAACATCCAATATATCATTTTCCTTAATATTTCCAAGCTTTATAGGTAGGAAAACACATGGTGTCATGTCACCATTTGGTTCTAGAGCAAAGTACAACCTTCCAGTACCACAACCCCCAACAAACTCTGCCAAAAACTCAACAGAATTTTGTTTTTCTTTTGTTTGTCCAAAAGTATCAAAATGCGTGAGAGAAAAAAATGAAGATTCAGAGCAGACTCTACTGAATTGTGGTGCTGTTGTTAAAAGAGAAATTTTTCTTTCTTTCATTTGATTAACAAGCATGTTTAATATTTTTTCTCTTTTTTCTGGTGATAAATCAAGATTCAATATATTCCTCCCTCTACCTGTGGGGATAAAGTTATAATACATGAAAATATCTGCTCCTAATTTTTCACTCAGATCGATGATTTCAAGTACTTCTTTATAATTATGTTCTGTAATCGTAGTTGCAATTCCTACCTTAATATCAGACTTGACAGCATTCTTTACACCTTGAATAGTTCTTTCGAATGAATTCCTTCCTCTAAAAGTGTTGTGTGTTTCTGGCTTAGCTCCGTCGAGTGAGACTTGAATATAAAGACAATCAAGGTCCTTTAATTTTTTCGCTTTCTCTTTACTCAACAAAGTACCATTCGTGGCTAAAGAAAACGCCATTTCGTTCTCTTTAATCCGCTTCGCCACATCAAAGAAATCAGGTCTGACTAAAGGCTCTCCACCAGAAATCGCCACATAAGCTACACCCGCTTCACCCATTTTATCAACGACCTCTAATGCTTCTTCTCTTGTTAGTTCATTATGCGCAGGTTTTCCCGCAACTTCGTAACAATGCTTACATCTTAGATTACAAACTTTAGTGAAATTCCATACGATAAGAAAAGGAACATATCCTGTGAATGGTTTTCTTGGCCCATAATATGCTATCCCTTCAAGAACAGAAGATAANNATTCCTATATGTTCTATAACAGTATCTAAGATTTTTCCAACCAAGAATGAAGCTGCTTTACATTCAATACAAACTTCTTCATTTTTCCCAGTATACCTCTTTAAACAGAGATCGATTCTTCTCCCACATTTACTACATTTTTTAGTACAGAATTTTAGGGCTTTACGAAGTAGAGGGTTACGTAACCACTTCTCTATAAGTCCTGCCATAGTTTCTGCTCTTTGCTTAGAATTAACTTCAGGCCTACTAACAGTTAAATGTTTTTGTTTAAGAATCCAAAACACCTCCTCGATGCTTTATGAATCTAAGAACTGATGCCATTTTTTTCTTATTCTTATGCAGATTATTTTTCATATTATATCTACTCACTTTTTTCACGAACTTCGCTTCATAGAATTCCATAAGAGTTATGCTTTCTTGACAACTCTTACAAAAAATTCTAAATTCTCCGAACCCATCCAAGAATCTTGTTATTCTTGGTGAACGGCATTTTATACAACGCATGATATTCACATCATTAATAATTCACATTGAAAGGGGATCCACAAAAAATATCTTTGTTAATTTTTTTGCTGCCCCTTCTTAAATCAAGTCTTTTATCGAGTGAGCGGGCACTCTCATTATGTTATTAAAACTGAATGGAAGAAAACTCACTGGATCTAATTTGTCTACTAAAACGACTGTTGGTCTCGTTCTTATTACTTTTTTTACAGCTAAGGTTGGTTTTACATATTTTAACTTAATTATTTTAAGATAATCCATCCTACCCCCTCCATTTATTTTTTAACGGGGGATGTGACGACTCCAAATAGGGTCCGTGCTGTTCTCCATCCCCCCAAATTATCGAGTATATTCTGTTAATTTTTCTATGATTATCATTACCGGAACGTATCTTTTTTCGTTGCTCAAAACCCAAACGCATTTTAAAGGAATTTATAAAAAACATCTTTGTTAATTTTTTTGCTGCTCCATGGTTATTTTCTTCGAGCCAGATAATAGCTTCTTTAATATAACAATATTGACATACTGGGTATTCGCCTGGAGTGTTACATTTCTTGCACTTGAATTCACTCATTCCTTTAAGCACAGCATTGTAAAAATTGGAATAGAATATGTTATGAAATTTTGAAAATTCAAGTGAAGCTTCTGGTGGAAGCATTTTCATGATATTCTTTGATAAACACTTTATGCAGAAGAAATTATCGATGTGTTCATTGCATATTTTGCATATAAAATCTTCTGCCAAGATTTACACCCCCAAAATATTCATAACTTCAGAATAAATATAATTTATAGTTTTGATAAATATGATATCAAAAAAGTATCAAAATTATTATTATTTTTATTTTTTGACAAAAAAATTAAATTTTTAAATTATTGATGTTATCAAAAATGAATTATTATATGATGAACTTTTTAATTTTAATAATTGATATTTTTTGATTAAAAAAATTGTCATATGATAATAATTTAAATAAGAAATACTAAAAATTATTATTATTGTTCACAATAAATCGTCTTTTATTAAATTGGAGGGGGTATTATAAACACAAAAACCAAAAACAACGAGCAAATTATTCAAACTTTAGAAAACGATTTTAGAAACCTGAAATTAGGCGAGCATCTTTGTGTTATTTATAGAAATAAAAAAGAGCAGCTTTCTGTAGTAATTCCTTTCATGATCATTGGCTTGGAGAACAATGAGAAATGTTTTTATATCGTTGATGAGAGAACAAAGAATGAGATTATAGATGCTTTTAAAAAAGCAAACATAGATATTGAAAAATACATCAAATCAAAACAATTTGTATTTTTAACAAAAAGGCAAGCGTATCTCAAAAATGGTTATTTTGACCCAGATGGGATGATAAAACTTTTAAGAAAAACTGAAAGATTGGCACTTAAAGAAGGATATAAGGGTTTAAGAGCTACAGGAGAGATGAGCTGGACTTTTACAAAACTACCAGGAGTGGAAAGGTTCATAGAATATGAGGCAAAGTTAAACAATTTCTATCCAAAAAGTAAGTGTATTGGAGTCTGTCAGTACAATGAGAAAAAATTCAATGCAGAAATTTTGCTGGATGTAATACATACACATCCGATAACTGTTATTCATCGATCCATATGTGAAAACCCTTACTTTATTCCATGTGATGAGTTTCTTGCTAGGATAGAGGGTAAAATACCTAGAGGGATTTATAATAGAGTTAAAAATGACATACTTGAAAGAGATAAAATACATAAGGATCGCAACCGAGCAATTGAAGCATTAAAAAAGGCACACGATGAATTAGAAATTCGAGTTAAGGATAGGACGAAAGAACTTGAAAAAATGAAGAAAAAATTAGAAGAATATGCAAAGAGGTTGGAAATAAAAGTAAAGAAGTTGGAAAAAAAGAAAGTGAAATTAACCGAAAAGGAAAAGAGAGTTTTTTACAGCCTTGTAAAATGGCCAGACATAAACGATATTGAACTTTCAAAAAAAATAGGCATTAAAAGACCGACCATAACAGCAATAAAGAACAGGTTGTTAAAAAAGAAATGGATAACCCCAGTGAATATTCCAAACTTTTTGGGAATGGGTTGCAAATTGATAGGCTTTTCTTATGGCAGAATATCGTATTCCGAAATTGCAAGGAAATTCAAGGTCATGAAAAGTGAGTTCAAAATACCAGAAGTAGTATTGATGCTCTCGACCAACGAGAATTATGTCGGCATATTATTTTTCAAGGACTTCATTAATAGCCAAATGTTTGAGACTTCTATCATGAATAACTACAATGCAAACAATCAAAAAAGAACTTTCATTTTTCCACTAGAATTGCTCAATACCTACAAATTAATGGATTTTTCAGAAAGCATAAGGGACGTTTTTGAATTGGAATCCCAGCCAAACGGGGGAGTGTTGCCTCCCATCAAATCCTTAAGTATACTTTCGAACAAGGAGAAAAAAATTCTATATGCCCTCGTGAAATACCCGCGCATGAAAATGAAGAAAATTTCCGCTCTTTTGAAAATCTCCATCCCCACGATAACAAAGATTAAGAAGAAATTGATCAAAGAAGGTTTTATTAAGAGGGTTGTGATACCAAACGTAAAGAAATTGAATCAGCCTATACTTCTTCTAAACGCACGATTTAACCAGAAGAAAGATAGTGATACTATAGAACAAAGTAAGAAAAAGATTTCAAATATATTGAATGAATTCATTCGGGTTGAGTTGCGGGATCAAGTGATTATGCTTTGTGTTTTCAATGATTTTTATGCTGAAAAAGAGACTAAACTCCATGAACTTCTAGACCTCCTACACAAAAGGAACTATCTAACTGATTATCCGGAAATAATAACATTACCTGCCAAAAACATTATGTTGCAGAAAATGGACTTTGCCTCAATTACAAAAAAAGTTCTAGACATTGAAACAGAGATCTAGAATATTAAACCTGAGATTAGGATTACAATACAGGGGCCCAAACCCATTTGGGTATGAGTCCCATCGGACCCATTCGAAATTTTTTATTATAGAATTTTGTCAAGAACTTTCATTAAAATATTGTTATCTTTTTCTGTCCCTACTGTTATTCTGATATATGAATCGTCAAGTCCTGAAAAATCTGGAGAACTTCCTGAAAAAACTAAAATCCCATTCCTTCTCAAATTATTACAAAAATCTAAACCATCACTTTTACTTTTAAACTTAACCAACAGAAAATTGGTCTCTGAAGGAAATGGTTTTATTCGTTTTCGCTTTAAAAGACCTGCAAGTTTTTTTCTATTCTTTTCTATTTTTTTGATAATACCCTTGTAATAATCTATATCCTTCAATACTGCTATAGCTGCTACTGTTGCTAATCTATTAACATTAAAAACTTGTTTTATCTTGAGAAGATCGTCTATAATTTTTTTGTTTGAAATGGCATAACCTAATCTCAGACCCGCCAATCCAAAGGTTTTAGACAAAGAACGTAAAATTATGAGATTATTAAATTTATAGACTAAGTCTGAACATGTTTTATTCGTGTATTCAAAATAACACTCATCTACAACAACTACTGCATTTGTGTTTTTTATTACATACTCTATTTTTTGCTTCGGTATGATATTGCCTGTAGGGTTGTTTGGATCACAGATAAAAATTAAACTTGCTCGTTTCAGATCTTTATCACGAAAATTTAAAATGTATTCATTATCTTTTAGACAATTTCTCAAAATTATATTAGAACCATTAATCTTAGAAAATCTTTCATACTGAGAAAAGGTAGGAATTGGGATCAGAACTGTTCTACCAAAAACTCTTATTATTAGATCTATCAATTCGTCTGAGCCATTGGATAAGATTAGATTACTTGTATCCACATTGTTGTATTTGGCTATAATATTCAGCAATTTAGAATAGTCCTCTGGTGGATAAAGATTTACATTTTTGGCTTCTTGTTTTATAGCTCTAATGACATTCTCAGATGGTGGATATTTGCAGTCAGCGTAATCAAGTCTAATTAAATCAGGAATAGACTCTGGGGTGAACAAAACCTCCTTTCTTCCAAACGAGTTCACCTCTCATGTTCTCACCTAATCTAATGGGATTATTTTCATTTATAAACTTTTCTATTCTGTATCTGAGGAGTAAGTTCTTGTTTGTGTAACTTCGATGACTTTGAGAGTCAAACCCCATCGGGCCCAATATATTCGAAATTTTATTCTGTTATCTTTGCCCTATAAACACTTCCTCCGTTTGTCCCTACATAAACATATCTTCCTGAAGCATCAAAATCAACACTATAAATGTCTTTATTATCCATGCCAATATTTAGAGGAATATTGAAATCCATACGATCATAAGAGAAAAAACATCCCTTGCCAAACTCACACACAATCATATTTTCAGGGTATTTTGGGTTGATAGAAAATGTGTAGTAGCCTCTTATATCTGGATCTCCTATTCTTGGTGTTGGAGTCAGAAAATTCTTATCATTCCAATTTTTCCCACCATTATCTGATCTTAATAAGCCACCTGGGAAACCACTAGCATAGATAATATTAGAGTTTTCTGGATCAACCTTAATTTGCATATTGTAGACATGAGTCTTTGGTTTATTGCTTCTTAACTCATCCCAGATTATTGATCCATCATCATTAACTATTCCCGCATAAACTCCTGATCCCTGTGTTGATGCATAAATGTAATTATCCTTAACTTTAACTGATGTCATGCTTATTGAACCCAAACCATTGTTTTCCTGTCTCCAATTCTTTCCACCATCTCTGCTCACCCAAACACCACCCATCATGTCTGCAACAAAGAGATTATTATGATTGTCAGGGTCTATATCAATTCCCCTAGCCTCACTGACTGTTTCAAGGATCAGTTGCCAATTCTCTCCTGCGTCCGTGCTCTTATATACGCCGCATTTTCCATCTGGATCAAGGTTTTGTACGTCTGAGGTTGAAGGGATCATATAATCAGGGAGTTCACCACAGAGCGCGGTTGCATAAAGAATATTTCTGTTAGTAGGATCCACATCGATATCATATATACCAATTCTTGGTAGACCGTTGTTCTGATCATCCAACTTTTTCCAACTCATCCCTGTATCTGTACTCTTATAAACACCATGCATATGTGTTGTAACATATATTGTATTTTTATCAAAGGAGTCGATTTCTATTTCTATTACAGACCTAGGTAAATCATTTCCAATTGGTATAGCTTCCTTATCCATATCTTCTTTAATTTTAAACATACTACCTTGATGAGCCAATGGTGGCTTGAATGCAGATGCGTAAATTATATCAGGGTTATCAGGATCAATAGCAACAGAAGATGTTAGCATGTGATCATGAAAATAATAATATGCGTCCCAAGTCTTCCCACCATCTGTTGATCTGTGAATCCATGGTCTAGTTCTATCGCAGGCGTATATTATATTAGGGTTTTTTTCAGAGATTGCCAGACAGGTTGGAGAATATGTGTGAAAAGAACCGGCTGGGAACTCCTCTCCCCCCTTACCTGTAATATCCCAATCCTTTCCTCCATTCATTGTCTTATATGTGCCTCCACCCCATGTAGCTGCATAAACTATATTTTTATCATTTGGGTCAATCTGTAGTTGTGAGTGGCCCCAGATTGTTGTAAAGCTTAAATCATCATTCAATTTTTGCCAACTGTTTCCTTGGTTATCTGAATAATAAATCCCAGGACTGTCTCCAGTCACACCAGCATAGATCCTGTTTTCATCATTAGGATCTGTGGCGATAGTTCTCACATCTGCATCATCAGGCAGACCATTGTTTATTTCTTGCCAGGATATTCCACTGTCTTTGCTTCTAAATACACCATTCTCTTTAGTCCCAATATAAACTAAGTTTCTATCATAATCACTCGCCTCTAAGGTAATTATAAAAGCCTTTCCACCATTAGATTCTATATGTTCGGGAAAAATCCAATTACCGTCAGGGCTCTCAACTTTTTTCAGACTACCGCCTCCTCTGTTCACAACAAATATATCTGAACTAACTTTTGATTTATCAACCAATCCTCGCCAAACATGATAGTTACTAGAAACATGACCTCTATACCATGTTTCTCCATAATCATAGCTGTAATGGAACCCGTTCTCAAACGATTGAGTGTAAAGAGTTCCTGCTCTAACAGGATCTGCTTTCACACCTTCCACATATGAAAAAGAAATTTCTTTTCCGTTCAAATCTTTCCATGTCCTTCCTCCATCCGTTGATTTGAATATTCCTGCAGCGTATGAGGTGGCGTACATTACGTTATAATCGTTAGGGTCATATTCTACAAATGTACCTATACCGATTATACCCGAACCCTGTCTACAGGATGGGCAATCAGGATCACCTACTATACATTCCCACGTTTTTCCTCTATCCTCACTTAAAAAAGCACTCTGGTCTTGGCCGAGAACGTATATCCTATTCGGATTCTCAGGATGAACTGCCACGGCATTCAGAGTCCTATGCCCACATTGCTCTCCAATGTCTATTCTTTCCCATGTTTCTCCCGCATCATCTGACCGGTACAAATATGCCAAATCCTCTCCTATTACTCCAAGATCCCTGTTCGTTTCCATACCATTTGCAGCGTATATGACATCTGAGTCAGAAGGGTCTATAACTAGATCTCCGAACTGAGTCTTCCCGTCTACATCGAGATGCTTCCATGTCTCACCCCCGTCAAAGGATTTGTAAATACCTGTTCCAATGAAATCCCAAACATCAAAAAAGCCAGTAGTCAAGTATACAACACCCTCATTCTTCGGGTCGTATGTGATGTCGCTTATAACACCAGTGGCTGTAAGGCCTTTATCGTTATAAATAGTTTCCCACGTCGCTCCACCGTCTTCCGTTCTGTAAAGGTTACCATGTCTACTACCGGCAAGAATATTGTTTGAATTGAACGGATCGATTTCAACAGAATAAATAGTGTCTGACGTAGGATTCTCTATATCACCACTTAATTCTTTTTTCAGCTCCCAGCTGTCAGCTGCATTAGTTGTTTTGTATATTTCTCCTGCATTGGTACCTGCCCAAAGAACTTGATTATCGGTTGGGTCCATTGTAATGGACCATGTCTCTTTGTCATTAATGCCGTTTATTTTTCTTTCCCAACTTATTCCACCGTTTGTACTTTTATAAATTCCACCGTCCAACAAACCTGTAGAAAGCGGGTATGTTGCTGTGTATAATGTATTCGAATCGTAAGGATCTATTGCAACATCAATTATTTTTCCTCCGCCAGGACCATTTGATTTCGTCCATTTTATTTTGTATGGATTGGTGATTAATTCTTCTTTTATTTCAGGCTCTTCAAAAACTTCTAAAGTCGTAGTAGTTGTTTGTAACTGTTCAGGTAGTTCTTGAATTGGGGCTTGAGATTTTAGAAAGTAATAACCAAGAACTATTAGAATGATGACCGTTGGTATTATCAGAAATATTTTATGCATAAAATTATTTAATTTTTAAATAAAAATAAGTTTTTTGGAATGGGCCCAAACCCATTTGGGTATAAGCCCCATCGGGCCCATCTAAAAAAGATAGATTTTTGTTCTATTAAAAATCATGCCCTGGAGGAGATTGAAACTAATCGTTCAAAATTGGGGGTAAAGATAGAAGATTCAGAATAAAGCCTCAGAATATTTGAGGTGATATTACTTGAAAATAAAACTATTTAGGGGTTATGTTGAAGATTACAAAGATCCAGACTGCTGTTAAACTGATTGCGATTATGACTAGTATTATCAGGATGATGTAATTCATCCGCATTCCTTCTAATAAACCGACTATTCCTAGTTGCTCTGTTTCTTTGAGTCTGACTTCTCGGCTTCCTAAGAAGAGCATTGGCAAGACGACAATTAAAAAGAAAATCAATGCAAATACCCCTATCAAACGAGTGGGGAACGGCATAATAATAATATAGATTGTGTTTTTAAATTACTATTTCGAGAAAAAAATCAAAGTTTATAACGATTAAAGGGAAAAGATTATTATGAAAATCAATGGTTGGGTTGAAGAAATAAGGAACCTCGGGGGCATCAAGTTCATCAAATTACATACTGTTTCTGGCGATGTTCAGATAACTCTGCCCAAGAAGAAAGTTTCTAAAAAACTATTCGATGAAGTTGATAAAATCACTAGACAATCTGCGATATCAGCTACAGGAAAATTAAGAAAAAATAAAGAAGCACCTGGAGGCAAAGAGATGATACCCAAGAAAATAGAAATAATCAACCTGGCTGAGACGCCCCTGCCATTGGAGCCGAGTGAAAAAACCCCAGCCGAACTCGACACGAGACTAGACTGGAGGTTCTTGGATTTAAGGACCGAGAAGAGTCTGGCCATCTTCAGGATCCAAAACGAGATACTCAGAGCTTTCAGGGAATTCTTGTGTAAGAATAGTTTTATTGAAGTACAACCTCCCTGTATCATAGCTTCAGCCAGTGAAGGTGGGGCTGATTTATTTAAGATCCCTTATTTTGAGAGGGATGCTTACTTGGCACAGAGCCCTCAGCTGTATAAGCAGATGTGTGCGATTTCTTTAGAGAGAGTATTCATGATAATCCCAGTCTGGAGAGCCGAGAAGTTCAATAAACCAACCCATCTGAACGAGATAAGGCAACTGGATATAGAAATGGGATTCGTAGAATCTGAAGAGGATGTAATGAAAGTCTTGGAAAGGGTTTTCGTCCATATCCTAAAATCAGTCAAGAAGAATTGCAAGAAAGAACTAAAATCCTTAAATGTAAATCTGAAAATACCTAAGCTACCCTTAAGAAGAATAACTTACACGAGAGCTGTTGAGGAATTAAAGAAGCACGGGGAAAAGGTAGAATGGGGGAATGATTTCTCAAAACTGCAAGAAGAAAAATTATCAAAGATATTCGGTTCGGTATTCTTCATGAAAGACTGGCCTACTGAGGCTAAAACCTTCTATACCATGCCTTATCAGAAAAACCCAAAAATCTGTCACGCCTTTGACCTAATTTATAATGGGTTGGAGATATCTTCTGGAACTCAGAGGATTCACACTCCTGATTTACTGATAAAACAGATAAAAGCCTTTGGCCTTGAACCAGAGAATTTCAAATACTACATTGATTGTTTTAGATTTGGCAGTCCGCCGCATGCTGGTTGGTCTATCGGCTTGGAAAGGATAACGATGACGATAACTGGGATGAAAAATATAAGGGAATGCTGTATGTTCCCAAGGGACAGGAATAGGCTGACACCATAACTTTTTCTACTCGGAGCAGTAGAATTTATTAATAAATTAATAAATTATTAGTGGTGGCATGAAAAAAACAGAATATCTACTTTTGGTCGTTTGTTTCTTGTTTTTGGTTTTACCTTTATTTCCTTCTTTGGTGGTTGGACTGGTAACGGACAGTACACTTGCTTGGTTTAATGTAACTAATTATACCATTTTTAATTGGACTAATAGTAACATAACTATTGGAGCTCTAAATGGCTCTAACATTCAATTTTATGTTGATAATAGAACAACATTTTTAGCCCCAAATTACTCGCAAGTTAGTGATGCTATTTTTACCGATTATGAGGATGTTTGGTATACTTGTTTTCCACAGTACTCCATAGGAAACAATAATTTTAACCTGAGTTTTGACGTTCAGGACCACACCGGAATTTACACAAACATAACAGGCAACATGAGCATAGGCGAAACTCAGAACATGATATTGTCTACTCATTCTTTCTGCCCCCCTGGTAACTATTACGGCTATTTCAGAGTATACAGGGTGAATGATACATTGGATAATGCAACAGTCAATGTTTCTGTTAACATACCTATCTCAACTGACAATACTATTAATACAACACTCTGCGATGCATCCTTCAGAGGAACTGTAGCTTTTAACGATACTTATCATTCACTTTATTTTGACGCCGCTGAATTTACTGAGAACGTGACATACTTAACCATGGTATTAGATACACCAGATAATGATCTTGACTTATTCCTGTTCGATGATTCGAACAATTTAAAAGGTAGATCAATAGAAAAAAATACGAATGACGAGTCGATAGTGGATATTAGTTTGCCTGCGAGTTCAGCAATGTGGGAAATAAGAATTTATGGCAACGTTAGTTCAAATTCAAGATATACAGGATATATGTATTATTCAACTCTAAACATAACAAACATTACATATCCGAATCTGATTGTCAATTATTTGGATTTTGGGGATTTGGATCCGAACACGACCTATCCTACTACTTTAAAAAACTACACGCTCAAGAATGAAGATGACCGAGTCTTATTGGATGTAAATGAATATTCTGAAATCTACCATGTTGATGCATGGACGCTGAAAAACACTAGTCAGGATTTCTCGAATTTCTTAGTGCCCAACTTCACTCAAAAAATAAAAATAAAGATAAACTGGACGGATGAAAGTGGAAAGAACATAACAGACTGGGACTTATATTTGATTGATCCTTCTGGAACGTTAATCGATAGTTCGACCAGTAAATTCGTTAATTCCAATAAAACCAGTGCTACAAGAGAGGAATTCATAGTTTACGATGGACCTTTCACGGATAAAGAAGGTTTCTGGAACATATCGGTCAGGAATGTAACTAACTCTACTATTCCTTTGAGTTATTACAACGTGACAGCATACATATGGGTTAATGCAACCTCATGGTTATCGACAAACTATACAGCAAATTTTGATTTCAACCTAACTGCTAACTATACTTTAAATGTTACTCTCAACCTGACAATACCTGAAACAGATGTTTTAGACGGTAAGTATGAAGGTTTTCTAAAGTACAACAATACTGAAGGCTGGGTCACGAGACTCCCTATTTCCTTTAACGTGAGCGCTGGTACACTAATCATGAACGAAAGCTTGAAGAACAGTACTATAAGACTCACGGACAACATAGGGTTTAACCAGACCTTGACTCTGAACATAACGTTCAACAACACTGGAAGCAATCCAATTTACTACACCTACAACACTTCAAACCTCAAATTAATCCTGGACAGCGACAGCAACATCAGTTTTTCAATAGACGATTTACCTCCCAACCCAATAAGTGTTGGTAGCAGTGGAATCATGGATATGAGCTTCAACATCAGTACAAACTTAACAGGAAACGATCCTGGCATTTATAGGGGTTGGCTACTCTTCAACACAACCAACTCAACCTTGAACAGTTCATCCTATCCTTACAAGACTTTTAATTTTAGTTTGGAGATTAACCTCACTGATAGTTTAATAGTCAAAATCATAGATATCCGTACTGAGGATTTAAATAACTGGATTGAAAACGCTACCAGAGCAGAGAATATAACTCTTGTTACAGCTGTGTATTTGATCAATGGGTCGCAGTTAACAGATAATGAGGCTGGTTATGTCAAAACTCTTTATGTTGAGAACTTTACTTCTGCTTCGATGTACGAATACAATTATACGAGTTACACTAGCACTCTGATGAACAGAACTCAACACACCGCAGGTACTACTTCGCTTTGCAGCGGGACTCCATTGTTGTGTTATATCAATTATACTGTTGCAGCTGACAGGAAGGGTGGGAAGTATAATGTTAGCTTGGGTGTCACATGGAACAATGGAGAGTCAGACCTCCTCACAGGAAATGGCACATCTAACGATTCACTCGTGGTAAAAGATGTTGGGTTGGAACTGACAAGACTTTCTCCATCAGTAGAAGACTTCAGTATACCTGAAGGAGCAAATGTTACTTACTTCAACGTAAGCGTTGTAAATTATGGCCCGATAAGTACATCAGGGGGGCAGATAGGTTTTGCTAACAATAGCTGTGCTGCTGAAATCGATCCTTGGACAGCAGGTTCTAACTGTACGGGTAGTGAAGATGGGACGAACTTTACGTCAATAAGCGTACCCGGTAATGCATCGGGTTCATGTATATTTTCATGGAAAATAACCAGTGGATCTGTCTCAAGTACTACAGATTGTGAATATCAAGTTCAAACTACTAATATTTCTTTCAACATTTTATCTGGTGATCTAACAGTAACGAATATTGCTTCAAATGGCGGTGATGACGATGACGATGGTGATAGCAGTTCTAGTAGCAGTTCTAGTTCATCTTCAAGCGATACAACGAGTAAAGTATCGGGAACTACTGAGTATCTGAATATACTAGATTATCCTACCAGTGTTTCAGTCGAACAAGGAAAAAGTAAAGTAATTAGTGTAACAGTAAACAACACAAACAGAACTCTGACTCAAAACGTAATCTTAGACATTGCTAACATAAACAGTTCTTGGTTTTCTGTTAATCCCTCTACATCGGTTAAGTTGAAACGCGCTGAAAGCTACGTGTTCGAGGTCACATTCAGCATTCCGAATGATGCCACGGTCGGTTCTTATTCTGCTAAGTTCAACGCCACTGGTTTTTATCAATACAAAGCTATCACTAAAATCTATGATACAGTCCTGAAAAGTTTCACCTTCCAGGTTACCCCTGGAGCAGCGTTAAAATCTGAGATAACATCAAAACTTTCCAGCTATACGAATGATATGAATGATCTGGAACAACAGATAAACCAGAGTAAGGATGAAAACTACAACACGAGTGAAGCCGATAGTTTATTAGATCAACTAAAAACAAAGATAGATCAAGCAAACGATTATGTTGATAGTGGGGATTATACTTCAGCTTACAATCTTCTGGATGATATTGAGAGTTTAATAAATCAGACTGAAGCTGCGTTGACTGACTTAAGTCCGATAACAGGGCAAGTAAGTGGAATATTAGGAGATTGGTGGAGTTGGGGTAAATGGGTTGTTATTGTTGTCGTGGCAACTGTGGCTTCTATACTCGGTTATATGCTTTGGCCGACGAAATTAGGCGAACCTAGATCTACCATTGTACAGAAAGTAGTAGAAGAAAAGAAAGATAAAATCACTGAGACTTTTATGAAATTAAAAGAAAGATGGAACAAAGTTAAGGAGAGGGAAGAGGCAAAGAAACGTGAATCATAAAACAGCTTTTATTTCTTCCTTGCCAGCAATCTTATTTTTCTTAGGAATCATATTTTTTGCTTATTCTCCGTTAACGATGTCAAGAGTTGTCACTGCTCAGAATGAAGTCTTTGTTATATTCTTTCAGGAGTTGAATGAGACTGACATGTTGTCAGCGATGTTAACAACCTTCGAGTATTTCTTCACAAATATCCTATGGATCGTGCTGATTTTCCTGGTGTTGATTAGCTGTGGTTTCTTAATATATTTGTATTATTTTCAGAAAGTGGACCTCAGAGCTGTCATTATCTCCCAAATAATAATGATAATTCTAGTCTTGATTTTGGCTAATTTTTCGGTAACCATGCTCTTAACTTCTCTATCCTTATTCGTAGGAACGATATGGATGTATAAAACTTTTGAACCAGAGAAGAAGGCTTTCTCAACTGGATATTCTGTCGTTGCTTCTAAAATCGGGTTGATGAGCATTTTCTTGGCTGTAGGCATTCTGCTGACTTTGCTAGTCAACATGAAAAGTTATGAGGGAGAAATGTTGCAAACGAACATGGACTTGATAGAGAATTTTATGCCTGACATGTCTGAAGCAAAACAAGCTCAGAAGGATCAGATAGGAAACATAACAGAAGGTGTTAAGTATGCGTTAAGCGCAAGATATAATTATTTGCCTGAAGAGACTAAGACGGAATGTAGTATTCTGTATGAGGGGTTATCCGAGAGTATGGATACTTATAGAGATCAGATGTTTCAGAGGATAGATGAAGAGGAAATAGTTGTGGGTGAAGAAGACATCATGGAGATATTTCCATTATTTGGTTTAATAGTGAAAGCCACTCCTATCATAATAGCAGTCTCTGCTTATGCTCTACTCGCCATGTTGACTCCTGTCATGGGAGCTTTTGGTGGGATTGTTTATTCCCTTGTTAAGAAAGACTAGCATGGACTAGGACATTTAGAGCATGGAGCAATAGAAGGATACATGTCTTCATGTAAACGGCATATGGTTTTTGATTCCCTAACAGTCTTACAGATGGAACAGAACCTTGATTGGATTTGTTCAGGAGTTATTTTTTCGGATGCTATGTCTTTTGTTAAGTCATCGATCATTTTCATTATTCTTGGTTGTTTTTCTAAAAGTTTCACCTTAAACCCTCTGGATTCTCTGTAATACTGGGATACGGCTGGTTGTGTTAAACCGAGTAAATCAGCAGCTTGTTTCTGTGTGAGATGATAACTGCTCAGCAATTCTTTCGTTATTATTGATCTCACAGCTGGTAAGATTGTAGTTACTATCACTTCACAAAATGGTTTCATAGTATTCTTTTAGGGGTTAGACTTAAATATATATAACACTGTTATATTTTTATGAAAAAAGTTTACATGGATTACGGAGCAACGACTCCTGTTGACCCAAGAGTTTTGAAAGCAATGGAACCTTATTTCCTCAAAAATTACGGAAATTCAATGTCTTTCCATTCTTGGGGGGTAAAAGCTAAGGGAGCTCTAGAAGATTCGAGAGAAAAAGTCGCTAGTTTAATGAATGCTAATGCCAAAGAACTTGTATTCACTGGCAGCGCAACTGAATCAGATAATATGGCATTAAAAGGAATAGCACTCGCCAACAAAGACAAAGGAAAACATATAATCGTTTCGACGATAGAACATCATGCAGTATTAGAGCCAGCAGGTTGGCTGGAAAAACAAGGTTTTGAAGTCACTCATTTGCCTGTTGATCAGTATGGTTTGGTGCATTTGAACAAAATAGAGAATGCCATAAGAAAGGATACCATCTTGGTTTCGATAATATTCGGTAACAATGAGATTGGTGTCATTCAAGATATAAAAGGAATAGGAAAAATATGTAGAGAAAAAGGAGTTTACTTCCATTCTGATGCTACTCAGGTTTTTGGTAAAGTTCCTATAGATGTAAAAAAAATGAACATAGATTTGCTGACTATTAACGCACACAAGGTATATGGTCCTAAAGGTGTCGGGGCATTGTATATAAAAGAAGGAACGAATATAGAACCCTTATTGCACGGGGGAGGTCATGAGTCTGGGTTTAGATCTTCTACTGTCAATGTTCCCGGTATCGTTGGTTTTGGTAAAGTTGCGGAAATACAAAAGAAAGAAATGAAATCGGATGCCAAAAAACAAATTAAGTCGAGAGACAAGTTAATTAAAGGGACTTTAGAAATAGAAGATTCCCATCTGAATGGACACCCCACAAAAAGACTTCCTAACAACGCACATTTCTGGTTTGCTTATATAGAAGGGGAATCTTTGATGATGCAACTGGATATTCATAGCATAGCTGTTTCCACTGGTTCAGCTTGTTCATCGGGATCTTTAGAACCAAGCCATGTTCTTTTGGCATTGGGTTTGAAACATGAACAGGCACATGGATCATTGAGATTAACGATAGGGAAATATACAAAAAAAGAAGAAGTTAATTATGTTTTAGAAGTTTTACCAAAAGTTGTCGAAAAGTTAAGAAAAATTTCACCGTTCAAGAGAGGATGAAAATGAAACCCCATGGTATTTACACAAAAAATGTGATGAGACACTTTAAGAAACCTCACAATATGGGGAAGATAAAGAATCCATCTGGTGTTGGTAAAGTGGGTAATGTTGTGTGCGGAGATGTGATGTATCTCTATATTAAAGTTAAGAAAAATAAAAAAGGCAAAGATATAATTTCTGATATAAAATTTGAAACGTTTGGATGCGTAGCAGCTATAGCCACCTCTTCAATGGTTACTAAATTGGCGAAAGGAAAGACCATTAAAGATGCATTGAAAATAACAAAATTAGAAGTTGCGAAGTCTCTTGGTGGATTACCAAAAATAAAACTACATTGCTCAGTCTTAGCGAGTGATGCATTAATCGAAGCAATATATGATTACCTCACCAAGAATAAACTACCAATTTCTAAAGAATTAGAAAAAAACCATAAGAGGATAAAGAAAGAGACTGAATTTGTCGAAGAGAAATTTAAGGATTATATTAAAATGGAAAAAGAAATTTGGGGCGTAAAAGGAAAATAATTTACTTGTTGATTAACACCGCTTCATTTATTTTCAGGTATCCACTCTGAGTTTTCTCATCCCATGTTTTTTCTGAATCGATTATTTTTATCTTCTTCTTGAAGATAGGGCCATCAACTACTAGAGTTTCATATTCTCCGCCTTCACCTACTAAATTGATCTCATGTTTTTTGTTCAAAGATATCAAATCATTAATAGTTTTATTATCTAATTTCTTTCCCAGCCAACCCTCATCAAAACCTTCAGCATAAGCCCCAATAATCCTAACATCAAAACCCAAATCTACAGTTCCTTTCATGAATTTTTCAGGATCAGTATGCCAGAAAGGGGTTAACAACTTTAATTTAAGTTCTTTACAGACTTTCTCTATTCTCGTCTTTTGATAACTACTAAATATACCACCGCAAGCAACTGTATCTATATCCAAAACTTTCAAAACATCCTTCAAATCTTCTACTTCCCTTTCTTTTTCTCCAGAGGTTCCTTTTGTTACTATAGGAATTCCAATAGCTTCAGCAGATAACTCAGCCAAATGAATGTTGGGAGTATGGTACATCCAGGAATCTTCCCTCTTCGATAGCATTGTTACAAGATACTTAACAGTATACCTTTTTTCTAGACACCAGTGAACCGTTCTGATTGAATCTTTTCCTCCGCTGAATAGGACTGCAACATTCATACAAATCTCTTATGAGAAAACATTCATAAACCTATCTTGCAGGATATTTTTGAAGTAACACTCCTCTTTCTCCTGTGTTATCTGAAACAAGGATTTGGATTGTGTATATTCTTCCACTGACTAAACAAGGATGAAAATCTATACTCCAGGTCCCAGAAAAGGATGTTGTATTCGTATAATCAGTATCTAGAGCAGAAATTTTCACGTTACCAGAAGTAATTGGATTTCCCGAACCGACATCCACTGAATATCCCGATACTGAAATATTCTGTGTCGAGCAATTTAATCTTGCGGTACTAGGATTATCATTATCCAGTTTAAGTTCATTGTAACCAATTTTTTCATCATCATCAACAATGAATGTGAGGTGGAGTACATCTGCCGCTGTAAAATCAGAATCTAAAGACCATTCCCCGTTTGTGACATCTGTACTCGTTTTATCCTCGGGGGTTTCAACTGGTATAAATGTTATGTTTCCGTTTATCCTCTCACCTGTATAATAATACAATGCAATTCCTTTTGCATGTATCGGAAGGGTAGTTGTGGTCGATGTAGTCGTAGTTGTAGTCGTAGTTGAACTCGATGTAGTCGTAGTAGGTGGTAATCCACCGCAGGCGGCACAATCTGTAGTTCCAGGACAACATATATTTCCAACCCCTTCACACCATTCTTCGGTCTTACATTCATTACCAAAACTTCCTTGTGGACAATCATCACCTGGTATGTAAGCACAGCAGCAATAAGTCTCAGCCTTACTCTCTTTTATTACGAAGATTAAGAAGAGATAGATTACCCAAGTCACCAAGATGAATAGAAATCGCCTTTTCATGTACTCTATAATAATTTAAGTTTTAGTTCAATTAAGTTTTTCTTTACGAATATCGTCATTGACATTTGGGAATTATCTTGATCAGAATTTTTAAAGGTGCATCGGTTTTGATTCCTTGGCACGAAAAATGAGTTCTTTCTACTGCATAACCCTTATCTATCAATGCCTGTTGTAATGTTTTGAATTTTGGTATTTTCAGCCCATGGTTTTGACATATTTTATGTAAATCGTAATAGAGTGGTAGGGACTCATTCTTCAACAGAAAGAGTAATTTCTTTACCTTATCCCCAGTTTTTAACCATTCTATATGGGATATGTTTTCCCAACATTTCTGAATAAATGCCAAATCTTCTATCTGTCCTATCCACACCTTTCCAATAACTTTTGTTTTAGAGCCGCAAAACTCACATTTGTTTATAGGCTCTTTATCAGTTCTTCTCCAGAGACATTTAGGACAGTAATTTACATAACCAAGGCCCTCTTTTAATGTCGCACTTGCAATATTCTTTCCTTTTCTAAGTTCAGCAAAAACTCTGAAATAATGTTGTGAAGTAAAAGATAAAAGAGGTTTGAATGAAAAGGACCATTTCGCAAAAGATAATGCAGCACTAGCAATCAAAATCCTTATACCGAGTTCCTTGAAAAAATCTGTCTTATAACTCTCTATACCATATCTTCTCAAACAAGTAATAGGACTCGTTCCACAGAGTGCAGCAGTATCAGTCGCAGAAAAACCTATAAAACCTTTCCTTTTTATCGCTCTTGCTGTCGAATCAAAATAGTATGTAGGACTACCCCACGGGTCGATATCAATGTAATCAAAAATTCTGATATTCTCAGACAATAGTTCATTGGCATCTTGGTTAGTGATCTTGACTTTTCTAATGACAGAATTCAATTCAACATTCGCTTTCCTGAAAGGGATATTATCTTTACTGATATCATTTATCCAGACTTTTTTTACAGGGCATTCCTTAGCAACCCTTACCCCCCTCACACCAGTTCCAGATAAAGCATCACAAACGACCCAATCTTTGCAGTTTAAAGTATGTAGAACAAGTGTTGTTAAATCTCTTGATAGTTCGACTTTTGGGTTGAAAAAATGTTTTTTCTGTAGATATCTTCTAGGAATTTTTAACCGAGTCAAACCTTCTTTGATTATCATGATAAAGGTAATTAGATAGAAATTTACTTAAATTATTTGTATTTTTGTTGTAATCGCTTGGCCAGGTAAGTTTCTCTCGAATTTAGCTCTGACAACTCCTTTTTTTCCATGCAAAGCAATAATTTCTCCTTTTATCTCTTTCCCGGAAGGAGATTTCCAGATTAGTTTTTTTCCTAAGAACTCTTTTGCTTTTTCCCTTGAGTCTACATTCTCCAATTCTATTAACATCTGGTTGACATTCTGTGTATGTCTTCCTCTTCTGTAACTCAAGATTGTGCCTTGCATATAATCAACTTAGTATCGACTTTAATTTATAAACCTATAGGGTTCACTTCTTCTTCTTTTCATGTTTCTTTAATACTTTCGCTAGATCCCTGATTAGGTTTCTTACATACTCTCTCATCTTGTAGACATCTTTGTCAGCAACCTTATCTAAAGCCTTTTTCTCCGCTAAACCTTTCATTTCTTCTATTCGTTTCCAAATATTCCAATAATAACCTTGAACAAGTTTTTTATCAACGAACTCTCTCTTGAAAGCATCTGGTATTTCTTCTGTTTCTTTCGGTAACTTATGTAAGGTCTTCAACGCAGCAATAGCAGCCTTATACATGACTTCATGAGTTCTCTCAAGGATTTTCTCTTTTTTCCTGAATTCTAAAACTGATAACAGTTGAAACATTTTTTCTATAAACTTGTCGGCTTTATCTATCCACTCATCGACAAAAGCTCCAGTAACATCCATCAGTTCCTTATGTTCAATCTTCTTTCTTATTCCGATTATTTCCTTTAACCAATCAGCATACTTTTGTTCGAGGATGCCAGAATCGACTAAATATTTTTTCACTTCATCATAAGCCTTGTTTGGAACTGGTGGTTCCAATCCCATAAACATTAGAACGGCTTGAGCTGTGTTGAGCATCGCATAATAACAATCTTCTGCCAGCATCAGCAACTTAACAGTCTTAGCTCTCATGAGTTTTTTAGGAGCACCTTCCATGTAACTCTCGATAGCTTCACGGGTTGCAGGAATCTTCCCCATGTCCAACAATCTTTTGATGGGCATGAAGAATCCAGCATCATAAATCGCTTTACCCTCTTTTATGAAATTGTAGATAATAGGATGACAAACTCTAGCATAATCCCAGAATTCTGTTAGAGTATAGGAAGGTTGAATAGATATGTCTTTATTTATTTCAGATGCCATCTTCTCGAGTGCATCGTCGATCTGATTCTTCTGATTCGGAGTTACGGGTTTTACAGTGTCGTCAATAACAATAAAAACATCCACATCAGATTTAGGTTTGAATTCTCCCCTAGCAACAGAACCCATCATTATAACACACTTGACTATGTCACCGTACTTTGCGATAATTTTATTCTTTAATTTCTTAACATCTTTTTCTATTTGCGTCTTCGTCTTTCTCTTCTTTTTTTTCATCTCGATCACAAAGGTAAATCCAATCCAGTTAAATCTTTTGGCAGAAGGTTCTTCATCCTGTCGATAATCTCAGAAGCCAATTCCATGGCCTTGTTCAAGTGCTCAGCCCCGACTTTCTTGATTTTTTTATGCTCGATGTCCTTCCAGAGTTTGTTCAGTTCTTCAAATTTTTTGATATATACGGGTTCTAGCTTTTTTTCTCCAACGAGCTTTTTCAATTCTTCTGGCATGTGTTTCTGGTCCGGGGTTGTCTTATAGTAGTACATTATCACAGACTGACATGCATCAGTAGCTGCATACCTTAAATCAAATATCATCGACTTGATTCCTAATTCCACTTTCTTCAAATGAGCTTCAGCTGATCTGGCTTTTATCCCGACCGTTTCTTCACTCGGGGGAAGGAGTCCTGCTTTGAGCATTCTTTGCACGGGTTTTATGAAACCTGAGTCGTAAATGACCAAACCCCCTCTCAGAAAATTGAACAATTCTGGAGAACCTTTTTTCATCCATCCCCAGAATTCTGTTAAGTCTGTTGTTTGAACGTGCAAGTCTTTCATTTGCGTGGAAATGAGTTGAAGTTGTGTTCGAATTCTCTCTGAATCCTCAGAACCCTTAGTAGCAGTATCGTCGAGAATGATCCATAAATCTGCATCAGACGTTTTTTTCATATCCCCCCTAGCAGCAGAACCGAATATCAAGACTGACTTGATTAAATCTCCATAAGTTTTCCTAATTTGGTTCGTGAAATTTATGATTTTTGTGTAAATTTCGCCTTTAGGTATTTTCTCTTTTTTAACATCCCTCTTCTCAAAAGCTAATGGTTTCTTCAACTCTTTTGACAGCTCTTCCTCGAATTTCATATGGGTATACCTTGTTTTCACTTATATATAAATTTTACTACTCTTGAAGAGTAAACGTTTTTTCTATCTTCTGATTATTCTAAATTAACGCCTGCAGAGAAGATAAACTTTTAGGTTTTTAGACTTACTTTAAAATCTTGTAAACCTCATCGCCTTCTCTTACTCGGTCATCGACTTTCATGCCTATCGAATCCCCTTTCTTAGCCTCTTTTACGTTCTTATGCTCTATCTGCATGGATGTGATCGTCTGTTTAAAATTAGTACTTGCTCCCTCTATGGATATTTCGTCGCCAACCGAAAGCTTATCCGATAATTCTATGACCGCAACCCCTATTTTGGTGAAGTAATGGCTAACCTTTCCAACCAACTTTTTTTCTTCAGTCATGAATAATGTTATGAAAGAAAAGGTTATAAAAGTTTTACATTGAACTTTTTTTTAAATGATTTTATAATATTAAAATCCAAATTATAATGGTTTGATGCTAAAATCCTTCCTTTTCAAAAAACCTGAAATAACCCTAAAAACCTCGTTTTAAACCGGATTTAAATACATTAGACTTTAAAAAATTTGTATGAGAATAAAAAACTTGTTCACAACATTAATTAAAGGAAAAGAGGAATTCTCTCACGATTTTGAATCGATTAATGAGTGGTTTTATGTGCGGGATCATTGGCTATGTTGGGAATAGAAAAGCTTCTCCCATACTCTTGGAATCGATAAAAAAACTAGAATATCGTGGGTATGACTCAATAGGTATGTGTACGATTGGCTCTAACCTAAACATCTTGAAAGGAGCAGGTAGAATAGATGATGTCGATAAAAAACTAAACTTCACATCGCTGCTCGGAACTACAGGAATCTCACACACACGTTGGGCAACCCATGGAGGAGTAACAGATTATAATGCTCATCCACAGACTGATTGTTCGGGAAAAATAGCTGTCGTTCACAACGGTATAATCGAGAATTATTCTGAACTCAAAAAAGAATTGATTAAGAAAGGACATGAGTTTAGTTCTGAGACTGATACCGAAGTCATATCGCATCTAATCGAAGACTGCATCAATGCAGGTAATAACTTCAGAGAAGCCGTAATCAAAACATCAAAAAGATTAGATGGTCTCTTTGCGTTCATAGCGGTTGACAAGGATTATAGTGGAAGGATGATAGCAACCAAGAATAAATGTCCTTTAGTCTTAGGTATTGGGTCGAATGAAAATTTTATTGGCTCAGATGTCGTTTCCTTCCTAAACTATACCAATAAAGTTGTTTTCTTGGACGATGGAGAGACTGTAGAAATAACTAAAGATGATTTTAAGGTTTTTGACGGGGAGGGCAAACCAAGAAACAAGAAGATCGATACTATCAAATGGAATCCTGAACAGGCCAAAAAGTTGGGTTATAAACATTTCATGATTAAGGAAATCTTAGAACAGAAAGAAACTATCGGCAGAGTTATAAGTCAAGACAAAAAAACCATACAAAAAATTGCCGATAAGATAAACGATGCCTATGGTGTCTTCTTCGTGGCGTGTGGAACGAGCTACCATGCATGCTTGTCTGCGGGGTACATTTTTTCAAAAATAACTAAGAAACATGTTAATGTTTACTTGGCCTCAGAGTTTCCAAATTTTTCTCATTTCCTGACCAAAAACACTTTAATGATCGCTCTCTCACAGAGTGGAGAGACTGCTGATGTCCTAGAAGCAGTTAGAGTGGCGAAAGAAAAAGGCGTCAAAATAATATCGCTGGTCAATGTGATGGGGTCATCTTTAATGAGAATGAGTGATTTCACTCTTCTTTTGAATGCTGGACCTGAGATATGCGTTCTTGCAACTAAAAGTTTCACGTCCCAACTCGCTTTGTTGTATCTGTTGGCTTACACCTGTGCAGGAAAGTATGAAGAAGGAAGAGAGAAGTTGAAGGAAGTATCTAAGAAGTTAAACGATATTTTGAATGAGGATAATATTCAAAAAATTAAGAAACTGGCTAAGAATTTAAAGGATGAAGAAAACATATATTTGATCGGGAGAAGTTTAAGCTATTCCACGAGTTTAGAAGGGGCTTTAAAATTGAAAGAGGTTTCTTATATACATGCTGAAGGTTTGGCTGGAGGAGAACTGAAGCATGGAACCCTGGCTTTAATCGAGAGAGGAACGCCATGCATAGCCATGGTTCCTGATAATAACGGGAAACAAGACATATTGAGTAATGCGATGGAAATTAAATCTCGTGGCGGTTATATCATAGGAATAGCAAATGAAGAGAATGAAATTTTTGATTATTCAATCATTATTCCAAAAGTAGAGATGCATCCGATCTTGATGATAATACCGATTCAGTTGTTGGCGTACTATCTTGCTCTTGAAAGAGGATGTGACCCTGATAAGCCGAGAAACTTGGCAAAGAGTGTGACTGTTAAATGAGTATATTTAGAGCTTATGATGTCAGGGGAATTTACCCTGCAGATATAAATGAAGACATAGCTTTGAGAATAGGCAAGGCCTTTGGTACTTTCAACCCAGGTAAAATCGTTGTTGGTGATGAGTTACGCTTGAGTGGTTCCTCGCTAAAGAAAGAGTTTATCAAAGGTTTACTATCGACTGGTGCAACAGTAATAGATATCGGGACTGTAACTTCACCGATTATAATGTTTGCAACTAAACACTTGAACTGTGATGGTGGCATAAATGTGTCAGCTTCACACAACCCAAAGGAATACAACGGATTTAAGTTCTATTCCAAAGGGGGTATCCCCATTGACTTTGAAACAGGACTCATCAAGATTAAACGAATCTTCGATAATGAAGAATTTACTGAAGGTAAGGGAAAATTAATCAAAAAAGACATCATAAAAGATTATTCCGATTTCATACTCAATCTCATCGATATTAAAAAACCGATAAACATGAAAGTAGTGGTAGATGCAGGCAATGGTTCTACAGGGAGCATATACCCTGGAATACTCAGAAAAGCTGGAATAGAAGTCCATGAATTATTTTGTGAGCCTGACGGGAATTTTCCAAACCATGAACCCAACCCCACAATAACTGAAAATTTGGTCCATTTACAAGAAACAGTTTTAGAATCGGGTGCAGATCTTGGATTCGCATTCGATGGAGATGGGGATAGAATGGCTGTTATCGATGAAAATGGAAGTATAGTTTATGTGGGTATCATTTTTTCGGTATTAATCGAGAGTGCTCTCAAAAAGGAACCGGGTTCTAAAATAGTTTACACTATCCTCGACTCTAAAGCCATAGATGATGTGATTAGACAACATGGTGGTATCCCTACTGTTTGTAGGGTTGGACATACTTACATAACTCAAAAAATGATTGAAGAAAAAGCTGCCGTGGCTGGAGAGATTTCTGGTCATTACTATTTTAAAGAAACTTATGGTGCTGATGATGCTTTGTTCGCATGTTTAAATTTGATAGAATACCTTACTAAATCAGGAAAGAAAATATCAGATTTTGCCGACGAATTCCCGAGATATTTTTCTCAGGTTTCAGAAGGTTTGAGGATTCCGATAAAGAAATCAGAAAAGTTTTCGTTCATAGACGCTTTGAAGGAAGAATTTGAGAGTAAAGGTTTTGAGGTCGATACACTAGATGGAGTGAAAATTATTTTTGATGATGGCTGGGCATTGTTTAGGCCATCCAACACTGAACCAGTGATTTCTATGTCCTATGAAGCTTATAACAAGAAAGCTTTTGAGGAAATAAAAAAGTTTGTTGATGATGTAGTAAAAAAAATACCGAGGTGAATTATGAAAGTCGTTTTTTTATGCGGTGGGATCGGAAAGAGAATGTTTCCTTTGACAGAGGATAAATTTCTGTTTAAATTCATGGGTAAGACTCTACTTCAACATCAGATTGAAATTGCCCAAAAGGCCGGTTTCAAGAGTTTTGTGATGATCGGGAATGAATTCAACATGAATAAAATTAAAGAAACATGCGATCATGTAGATGCTAAAATTGATTTTGCTCTACAACAAGAACCAAAAGGCATGGCAGATGCCCTTTTGAGTGGGAAGAGATTTTTAATCAACGAAGAAATACTAATAGTCAACCCAAACGATGTTTTTGATATCTCGGCATACAGAAAAATTATGAAGGAAGCTAAGAAAGGAGGATACGATTCTTACATCATTGGATATGAAGTAGACTCTTATTTTCCTGGTGGATATCTAGAAGTTAATGGGAAACATGAGTTAATCAGAATTCATGAAAAACCTGGGGAGGGAAATGAACCGAGCAATCTCGTCAACATCGTCATTCATCTACATAAAAACTCTAAGAAACTTTTCGAATACTTGGAAAACATGAATAGTGACAGAGACGATGTCTATGAAAAGACTATGACTCAAATGGTTGAGAATGGCCATAGGATAAAAGTCATACCTTACGATGGCTATTGGCATGCGATAAAGTATCCCTGGGACATTTTTGGGGTCGTAAAATATTTTTTGAGCAAAATCAAAAAACCTGGGATATCTCGCAAAGCAAAAATCTCCAGAAGGGCCAAGATATACGGAAATGTGATCATAGAAGATAATGCTCGAGTTCTTGAGAACGCTGTAATACGTGGCCCATGTTATATTGGGAAGAATACAGTGATCGGGAATAATGCTCTAATATGGAATTACTCGCATGTTGGAGACAATTGTGTTATCGGGTATTCGTCAGAGATTAAACACTCTTACATCGCAGATAATTCTTGGTTTCACATGTCTTATGTCGGCGATTCAATAATTGCAGAAAACTGCTCTTTTGGCGCAGGAACGATTACTGCTAATTTCAGGTTTGACGAAGAACCTATCAAAGTCAACATTCGAGGTAGAAAAAGTAACTCGATGATGGATAAATTAGGAGTAATCATGGGGGCAAACTGTAAGACTGGGATTAATTCATGCACGATGCCAGGAATAAGAGTTGGACCAAACAGCGTCATAGGTCCGGGCGTGACATTGTTAGAAGACTTAGAACCTAACAAAATAATACTGCTCGATAAAAAAAGTCATTCGATTAAGGATAACAAAATCACTCTTTCAACTAAAAAAAAGGAAGAGTTGATGAAAAAATTGTTAAAACATGGGTATGAGAAAAAATGATTTTAATGAACGAAACGTATTTAAAACTATGTAAAATTATGATTAATAGGGAGGGGTAAAAATGGAACTCTTGATTTTGTCTGGTGGTTTAGGAAAAAGGTTAAGACCTTTTACTCTAGAAACTCCAAAACCTTTGATAACGGTGTTGAACAAGCCGGTGTTAGAATATCAGCTCGATTTCTTTAAAAGACATGGAATAGAAGATGTAATACTATGTACAGGATACAAGAATAAGGTGTTTAAAGAAAAATACCCAGATTTAATTCATTCTGTGGAGAAGACCCCTTTGGGTACAGCAGGGGCCATAAAAAATGCTAAAAAACATATAACAGGAGACTTCATCGTAACAAACGGTGACAATATATTCCGTTTCAACTTTCAGAAGATGCAGAAAAAATTCTTTGATGTTAGGAACCCAACTCTGGCTTTGGCTCAGTTAGTATCCCCATACGGGGTTATAGATATTGAAAACGAAAGAATCATTCAGTTCAGGGAAAAACCCGTATTGAATCTTTGGATCAATGCTGGAATAACGATATTCAACCAAGATAGTCTGGACTACTTCCCAGATAAAGGTATGATAGAAACCGATGTTTATCCTAAATTGGTTAAAGATAGAAAACTCTTTGCTTTCAAGATGAGAGAAGGCTCATTCTGGACAGCTATTGATACCCCGAAGGATGTAGCTAATGCAGAGAAAATTCTGTTGAAGCGATAGCTTGGATTAGATGAAAGAAAAAATCATAGATTTCATCAGAGAGAAAGTTAAAGATGCTGATGCAAAAGGCGTAGTAATTGGTTTGAGTGGCGGTGTGGATTCGACTGCTGTTCTGTTTCTTTGTGTTGAAGCTTTAGGAAGCGATAGAGTCTTGGGATTGATGATGCCCTCAAAGATTAATAAAAAGGAAGATCTAGAGGATGCGATTCAAGTTTGTGAAGAATTGAAAGTCAAACACGAAGTGATAGAAATAGATTCTATCGTCGAAAGTTTTGGAAAATTCTTAGATTTGAGTAATAAACTCGTCAAAGGAAACCTGATGGCAAGAATTAGGATGTGTATTCTTTACTATTTTGCAAACAAAGAAAGATTTTTAGTCGCTGGAACTGGTAATAAGAGTGAATATCTGCAGGGATACTTTACACTCTATGGGGATGTAGCCTGTGATTTTATGCCTTTAGGCGATTTATTCAAAACAGAAGTCAGAAAATTATCCGAGGAATTAGGAGTTCCTAAAGATATCATAGATAAAACACCATCCCCAGGTCTGTGGCCAGGCCAGACTGATGAAGAAGAATTGGGTATATCCTATGAAGAGCTGGATAGAATTTTACCGCTCGTGGAGAAGGGATTATCCTTAGAAGAAGTTGAAAAGGAAATAAATATAGATAGAGAGAAAATTAGCAGAGTAATAGAAAGAATGAAAAAAACTGAATTCAAAAGAAAATAGTTTAGTGAGCAGGGGTTGCCAAGTCAGGTCAAAGGCGCAGGATTGAGGTTCCTGTCCGTTAGTCGGTTCGTGAGTTCGAATCTCACCCCCTGCATGAATTGTTTTATCAATTAACGAAATCTTTAAAAAGGTTATTAAGGAGTAGTTAACTATGCGATTATCACTGATAAACCAAACTTTAGAACCTATTAATGTGTTTCTCAACCCCGAAAAACACAAAGTTAAAATTAGCGTTAAAAAGATAACAGCAGACAAAAAAGTCTATCGTAAAGGAGTAGAAAGGTATAAAGCTATACTTGAATCTGGCAAAGACCTTCCAACCATAGTTGTAGTCAAGCACCCTGAAAAAGATTTATACACAGTATTAGACGGTCATCACAGATTCTGGGCACTTAAAGAGATGAAAGTCAATAAAATAAAATGTGCAGTCATTCAAGACCCTCTTGGCATCTTGTTCAACCTCACAAAAGATGGTTATCTCCAACCAACCGTAGAATTAACACAACACTTTGTCGTCCCATTAAAAAGATTTGAAGAACAATTGAATGAATTTAAAGAGAGATCCTTTAATTCCTTTACAAATTCTTAACCAACTTCTTGAAGGAATACAAACTGTATAAAAGTACTAGAGTAGACATCACTATCTCAGAATAAAGAATAAATTTGTTGGGTTCATGGAAGTATACCTTTTCGAAATACATCTCGAGAAGGAACAAAAACAAAAGGGAAAAACTAACCCCGATTAAACTCCCTTGTCCAAGGACTTCGATTAACATTTTAAACCTATTAAACTGACCGTTCATGATTTATGGATTGATAGTAAAGTATTTAAAATGTTACTATTTAGTGGTGAAAACTTTATAAGATATTTATGATGAATAAATTCTTAATGTTGAAAAGAAAAATTAAATTGGGCATGGCCCGGTTGGCGTAGTCTGGTTAGCGTAGGGGTCTGTGGAACCCCTGGGCTGGGTTCAAATCCCAGGCCGGGCCTGTTTTAAACCGACAGATAGATTTTTGTTCTTGGGGAGAGTTTAAATCCTTTTCTAATATATTTTTTTCTATGTACAGAAAACTCTATCTTGCTCCGATAATTCACGGGCTTGACCTCGTACCGCTTGGATTAAACAGTAATCAAATAAGGAAGGTTAGAGAAATAGCCAACAATATTTATAGTGATTCCATTAGAAAAATCTATACCAGACTGGAGGGAAGAAAAATAGACAAGCTATTTGTTGAGGCTTTCTGTACAAAGACAGATGAAAAGGATTTAGAGCATCCTCAACTAAAAGAACTATGCAAAAGGTTGGGAATCTTAGGAGTAGAAAGGACTGAAACGGGCATAGGTATTTTAGCGCATAAAATTGCAAATTACTTGCCTTATAATTGGTTCTTTGAGGATATTATAGATAAAAGAAGGGATTATGAGATAGCAGAAATCACAGCATCAGGTTTGAAAAACAATGAAACTGGACTGTTGATATTTGGATCAATTCACAAACCAGAAGGATACATCTCCGTCATTGCATCGGACATCACATTAAGCTATGTCACCAGAAGGGAAGAGATGGAGAATGAATACGATAAAATTATCAAGGTCTCCAAAAGCTATTAAAACCGCATGTAGAATCCTTAAATCCTAACTTATATCTTAATCAGATAGATTTTTGTTCTTTGGGAAAGGCTTAAAAGGTTTAACTGTTTTTAATTGATTTAGATTTTATGCCAGAAACGGAAGTTAAACTATGGACTTTAACTGATTATGGTCCATTACATGGTGATTACTCAGTCAAAAGATTAATTAATTGGGTTAGAAATAATACGGATAAATTTTTAGGATGTTCAAAACATCAGACAACCGAAGCAAATTTCTTTATTACCGATGAGCAACATACTCCAGAAGTTTTAAGGTTAAAAAGAATGTTATATAGTTTCAGGGGAGGTCAAAATCTATTAGATACAACTCTTTTTAACGTAGTAGACCTATATTTATTGGAAGCGGAGCAGGTCTTGAGTATAACACCTCAAGAATTAAGAGAATATGCATTGAAACATCAAAATAAACCTAGAAAAGGAGCAGAAGCTTTACTTAAAGAAAGATTGACGGAATACAAAAGAGATTTAGCCACATTCAGAACTGATAGAGGGCGGTTAGCAATTTTTTATTTAAAAAAACCAGGTATCGAATTAGATACTTCTCGTATTCCTTATTTGTCTGCAGTTTCTAAATCAACCCAAGTCAAATAGACTTTTTGTGCATAAACTTTTTATCTTAGAATCAGATAGATTCTAGGGAATAATTATTAATTGAATGAGTAGATTTTTACCCTGAGTAAATTCAACTAACTAAAAATGCTCCAATAACTATGAGAATAGCACCGATGCTTACTTTTAACATTTCTGGATGAGATGGTAGTTCTTTTAATAAGATTATTGCTAAAACGAGTGTAACTAATGTGTTTGTGTTTACCAATGCTCTAACTCTTGAAGCATCTCCTCCAACAGCTAAAGCCTTAAAGACAAAAACAACTCCTAGAGCAAATAAACCGCCAGCTACAACCGTAAGAGATAATTGCGGGGTTGTTAGAGATGGCAATTCAAATCTTTTTTCAGTTATATAATAACCAAGAATCACGATACCAAAACCCACTAAAAATAATAATGAAGCAACTGCAGAATTAACCCCAAAATAATTTTTACTAACGATAACTTTTGAAATTAGAAGATAAATTCCCCAAGCAACACATGCAATCAGACTAAAAACAATCCATTTATCTATCATGATATTCCTATGAAATAATTGTTATTCGTTTTATATATGATTTATCAGACAAGTTTTATCAAATCTTAATAATTACACCCTAATATCAGATAGATTTTTGTTCTTGAAAAAAAGATATTGAACTATGAAAATTGAAGAAGCTCAGGAATGGGTAAAAGAAGCTTGGTCTAAAAGCGAAAAAGGAATGAGCAAACTAGTTGAATTGGCTTCACTCGTTGAAGAATGTGGCGAACTCGCAGAAGCGATAAGGAAAATCGAGCATGGGAAAGATTGCCAAATAGACATAGAAAAAGAAATGGGGGATATACTGCTTTCTTTGATAACTTTGGCAATCAGATATGATGTAAGTTTACAGAAAGCCTTTGATAAAACTATGGAATCAGTCAAAAAGAAATACATAGTAAAATAGGGGTGTTTATACCAATAACCCCGAATCAGATAGATTTTTCTTCTATGAAGAGAAATTTTAATTATGCATTTACCACCATTCTTGAAACCAAACGGAGCAAAAATAATATATTTCCTTTTCTTACTTGTTGTGGCACCATTTCCCTACATTATTTTTTCAGAGACATTAAGCCAGTATGAAGTAAACTGGATCTGGGGATTTCCACCTCTGATATCATGGATTTATGATTATTTGCCAGCATCACTCCAAGAACTCAACATCGGGTTACTTGAAATCAGTAATGTAAAAATTATCTACCTCTTCATACCCAGTTATGCTTTTGTTATCTTTTTGTTATCATGTGTTATTGGTTTGATTGTAGATAAGATTAAAGTAAGATACGGAATAACGAGTTTTCGCGGCTTGTTATGGAAGAAATTACAAAGAAAAGGGCCTAAGCCTTCAAAGAAAGCAGAAAAGCCCGAAAAGATAGAAAAAGCAAAAGAAGAGCCAAAAGAGGAAGAAAAAGTAGAAGAAAAGAAAGAAGAAAAACTGGAAGAGATTGAAGGAAGAATAGATGAAGAAAAAATAAAAAAAGTGGCAGAATTGATCAGAGAAGAAGAAACCTTTCTAAGAGAACGAAGGAAAGAATTACAGAAGTTTCTCGATGAGATGAACGTCAAAAAACTGAAGAACATGGGAATCGATATGAAACAGAATAAAATCCTTTGCTCAGACTGCAAAAAATGGAAAACTCTACCAAAAGGTAAGCTGACGAAACTCATAGAAGAGCATGGTCTTGATGTTATCTGGGAATATAGATGTCCTGATTGTAAAGGCAGAAAATAATCTTTTAATTTCTGATTTATAATGAATAATTATGGGACCAGCGTTGAACTGTCCATTTTGTAAAACTCTGATGAATAAAATCAAGAGAAATAACGTAACAGTGGATAGATGCCCTAACTGTCATGGTGTTTGGTTGGACAAAGGAGAACTGGATAAAATCATTGTCAGGAGAAAAAGGCATCATCAAAAAAAGCAAAGATACTGGGGACGTCCACGGGTTGGTATAAGACCTCCGTCAGAAGACGATGATGTCAGTCTATTGATCGGAGAATGGTAACCAGTCGAGAAGAAATATGCAGTAAAAAATAGACAGATTAATACAGCGTTGCCGAATCTAGACGTGCATCACCAGAAGTTATGTCTATGTATTCAAGCTTAATCTTGGTTCCTTCTGGATAGTTACTCCTAAATATAATGAGTTGATCTGGAATCACATAATCCATGTTGAAATCTGGGTTCATACTTCCTCCATCTGTTTGTGATGCTTTTGTTATTTTAACAGTTCTAGGACCGTTCCTTAGACTCAGGAACTGATTGTTATGACCCACATACTTAAAATACTCAAAACAAGGATTGCAAGGATCTGAAGGTATTGTTGGAGTGGTTGTAGTAACAACTGTAGTACTCGTAATCGTAGTGGTCGTTGAGATTGTTGTAGTGCTAGCGGGTGTGGTCGTAGACGTAGTCACAGTCACTTCAAGTTCTGGTTTTACCAGAATATGGAATCCAGTCAGAACTCCTAGGAACCCAGCCATGAATATAATTGCTATGGTTAGGAAAAAAGTTATTACATTTTTGTCGACTTTTAAACGGTCTCTGCTGATTCTTGGTTTTCTCATTTAATTATATTATGATTTTTAGAATAAAAAGTTTTAAGGATGGAAAATAATATGATAGTATGCTTAAGACATTCAGAAAATTCATAGCAGTAATATTAATAATTTTCTTCTCAAGTTTTATCCTCTATCTTATCAAAAACCTTACACAAAACCCATCCAAGACAGGATATTTTGTTTATCCGTCAAGCTTAACCCGGATATTCTTCATTGCTCTATTCGTGGCAATATTTGGCTTTATAGGAATCTATTTTTACGTTAAATCTTCTGAGTCACAATTTTCATAATTTCTTTATTCAGTTCGCTAGACTTTTTCGTTAAATCAGTAACTTCTTGTACGGTTTTTTCTATGAAATCGTTATCCTTGATAAACTTCAGGTTAATCATTGCATTCAAAGATGCACCTAGAACTCCTGTATTGGCAGTTAAAGCAGCAATTCCGGCATCACTAACAGAATTAACATTTCCTTTCTCAGCAACTACTTTTGCCAGCTCTAAAGCTTTGTAACATTCTCTCATGGTTTTAAGAGGAACTTCAGTCGCTTTTTTCATCGCATCTTGAATCTTCTTTGGTCTTTCAGGATCTTCTTTATGCATCTTTAAAGCTGACATGACTTCATTGAAAACATTCGTATCTTCATCTATCAATTCAGTGAATCTCTTCCTCATCGTTTCAGATTTTTCTAAAACTTCTTTTATCTCTTCGCTAACACCCTCGTAACCTTTCTTATTTTCTGTCAAGCGACAAACCATGGAAGTTAAAGCAGAACTTAAAGCTCCGAGCAAAGCCGAAGCGCTCCCCCCGCCAGGAGCAGGGGAAGATGATGCAAGCCCATCTAGGAACTCTTCTAATTTTTTATCAACTAACATCAAATCTCTCTTTCAACCTTTTCTCCAAAATCTGGTCTTTACTAAAATTTTTGATTTTTAGGTATTTATCATCAACACCAACCAAAGCATTCATCGGTACGAGCCCGATGATTTCACTTTCGATAACTTCAACCCCTTGTTTCTCAGCCTCTCTTTTTATCGCGTTAAAAACTTTGAGCACCGAAGTAACTTTATAATTAAGCAGATTCATAGAGACTTGGACAATGCCTCTTTCTTTTATATCGAAACCTTTGGCCTGCACAGCTTTGAAACCTCCACTACTCTCCCTTATTTTTTTCGCTATATCTTTTGCTATCCCCAAGTTGTTCGTGTTCAAGTTTACGTTTAAGGCAATGAGTGGATGTCTTGCTCCAACAACAGTTGCTCCAGCAGTGGTCATTTCGCTCGGGCCAAAATCAGGCTTTTTATCAGGGTTAGTCTTTATTTCTTTTTTCAACCCCTCGTACTCGCCTTTTCTGATATCCGGCAATCTTACTCTTTCAGGTCTTGTGGCGGCTTCTGCATAAAGATAAACTGGAATGTTTAATTTGATTGCGATATCTTGTCCTAATTCTTTTGCTAACTTCACGCACTCTCCCATGGTTACATCTGATATTGGAATGAATGGAATGACATCAGTAGCTCCAATCCTAGGATGTTCACCTTTGTGTTTATTCATGTCAATCAATTCAGCGGCTTTAGCAGTCGCAACAAAAGCAGCTTTTTTAGTCGAATCGGGTTCCCCGATAAAAGTTATCACACTTCGATTATGATCAGGATCACTCTCTCGATTTAGTAATGAAACCCCATCAATTTTTTTTATCTCTTCAACGATTTTGTCAATAACGTCAGCATTCCTTCCCTCACTAAAATTAGGAACACATTCAACGAGTTTCATTCTATCACTTTTATCTGATAATTTCACTTATTTTCTTAAACTCTTCAGTACCAGCAGCATCCATCAACTGGAAGAGTATCATCTCACTACTCGCTAGGAAAGCCCCAGACTGTTTGGCTCTCTCAATTGCAATCTTTAAGTTGGACTCAGACCTTGATGAAATGGCATCAGTGACTAGATGAACTCTGTAACCTTTGGCTATAGCATCCAGAATAGTTTTAGTTATGCAAACATGCGCTTCAATCCCAAGAATTATAATATCGGTTACGTTCAACTTTTCTAATTCTTCTATAAATTTTGTATCGCCAAAGCAACTGAAAGATAATTTTTCAATGGGTTTAAAATCTCCTAAAGAATCTTTGATATCATCTACAGTCTTACCTAAACCTTTAGGATATTGTTCTGTCACAATAATAGGAATTCCGAGAATGCTTGCTCCCTCGATAACTTTTTTTGTATTATCTATAACTCTGTCCATTTCAAATATAACCGGTCTAAATTTTTCTTGGACATCAACAACGATTAAAGCTGTTTTATTTCTATTTATGATTCCTACATCTTTCATTGAAACCTATAATAAATTCAAGTTAGAAACCTTTAAATACTATCGGAGATATTACTTTTTGAACCAAGAAAAACTTATAAATAGTTTTCAGACCCTTAATATTTTTGTCATTTGAATGCAAAGCTCATGCTTTTATGAGTTTGAAGCCCTAATTGGTGAAACTTGTCAGTGAGAAAGTGCAAGGATACCGTCAATTCCGGTTGATCGCGCCGGAGGATACTGCTATCCGAGTTCGACTAAGACATGCGAGTCGAGAGTCTTCGGGACTCGGCAAACTGCTCAGTAATATGTAGTTAACCTACCCTATACTCAGGGATAATCTCGGGAAACTGAGGCTAATACCTGATGGGTTTTCTGTTCTGGAATGATAGAAAATCGAAAGGTGACGGTATAGGATGGGACTACATCTTATCAGCCTGTTGGGGGTGTAACGGACCTCCAAAGCTATAACGGGTACGGGCCATGAGAGTGGAAGCCCGGAGATGGATTCTGAGACATGAATCCAGGTCCTACGGGACGCAGCAGTTACGAAAACTTCGCAATGCTCTAACGAGCGACGAGGGAACTTGGAGTGTTCATGCTCTGCATGAACTTTTGTCCACTTCAAACAGGTGGGCGAATAAGGGGTGGGTAATACGAGTGCCAGCCGCCGCGGTAATACTCGAGCCCCAAGTGGTATCCGCTATTAGTGGGTCTAAAGCGTCCGTAGCCGGTTTGATAAGTCCTTAGTGAAATCCTTTGGTAAACTGAAGGGCTTGCTGGGGATACTATCAGACTTGGGACTGGGAGAGGGTAGAGGTACTCCCGGGGGAGGGGTAAAATCCTATAATCCTGGGGGGACCACCTGTGGCGAAGGCTTCTACCTAGAACAGGTTCGACGGTGAGGGACGAAACCTAGGGGAGCGATCGGGATTAGATACCCCGGTAGTCCTAGGCGTAAACGATGCCCGTTTGGTGTTGCTGACCTTTCGAGGGTCTGCAGTGCCGGAGTGAAGATGTTAAACGGGCCACCTGGGGAGTACGTCCGCAAGGATGAAACTTAAGCGAATTGGCGGGGGAGCACACAAGGGGTGGAGGCTGCGGTTCAATTGGATCCAACGCCGGANNCATGGCCATCGTCAGCTCGTACCGTGAGGCGTGCGGTTAAGTCCGTTAACGAGCGAGACCCGAATCCTATGTTGCTACCTGGCGACAGGGCACTCATAGGAGACCGCTGGTGATAAACCAGAGGAAGGCTCGGGCGACGGTAGGTCAGTATGCCCCGAATTTTCCCGGCTACACGCGGCCTACAATGCATGAGACAATGGGATGCAACTCCGAAAGGAGAAGCCAACCTCTTAACCTCATGCCCAGTTCGGATCGAGGGTTGTAACTCACCCTCGTGAAGCTGGAATCCCTAGTAGACAAACGTCACTATCGTTTGTCGAATACGTCCCCGCTCCTTGCACACACCGCCCGTCAAGCCATCCGAGTGGAGTTTAAACGAGGCTCTTTCTTCTTGGAAGAGTCGAGTTTGGGTTCCGCGAGGGGGGCTAAGTCGCAACAAGGTAGCCGTACTGGAAGGTGCGGCTGGATCACCTCCTTTTATATTTACTGACAAGCACCAAGAATTAGGGCTTTAATCTATTTTCTACGAGATAGAAATCTTTATAAATTATCACTTTATGGTAGTTAATATGCTAAAAGAGTTGCTAGAAAGATTTCTCTCAAACGAAAAAGAAGGAATTAAAGAAGACATAGAAGAAACTAAAAAAACAGCAAAAAGGATAACACGTGAATTGATCCATCAGGTTTACTGTGTCCTAACACCTAAAGATAAAGAATGGGACATTATAAGAAAACTACAAGAATCAGATAGGCTTCCCCCACGTCTTAATGAAGTATATGTTTATACGCTTCCTAGGCACTATGAAAGGGGAGTTGCGGAGAAGGAACATTACGATGGGGTAGTAGAAGTAAGGTTAGTGCGCATACCTTTCATTCCGCCATTGTATAGGGAAAATGTTTTTCATCCCATCTGCTTAAACCCACGTGCAGGTCGACTCCATGTATTGTTGAGGAAGGGTTCTATGGAAGATCTATATGACTTTTTAGATTTTCATGGAGGGCATCGTATTCACACTCCACCAAAATATTTGTAATAAATTATCTTCGACTCCATTTTCTTTTTAATGCTTCGAATTTATCTTCCTTTACAGTGCCTGTTCTGAAGAACTTGAACCATACGAAAACACCAACAGCTGCAACAACAATAACTATCACGATAATCCAGTAGGTTGACGACCCAGTTCCTTCCTCATCTTCGTCTGGCATTGTTGTACTGTCTGGTGTTGTTGTGCCCGTGTCATCAGGACTAGTTGTCCCAGCCACGGTCGTTGTAACGACAGTAGTTGAAGAGGTCGTTCCATCACCATTCCCATCAGGACTCGTGGTAGTGGTAGTGGAGGTCGTCGTTGTATAGAATGTGAACGAACCAAGCGGCACGACTTCATCGATACGTTCACTGTCTTCGTGACATGGAAAATCAGAATTCAAAGATGCTTCTGTTGCATTCACGGTTTTACCTTGACATTCTTCTGGAACAGGAGGAATCGTCCATTCTTCAGAACAAGGTGATTCTGAACACTCAACAGTGATTCCAGTCATGTTGCAAAGATCATCTTCGCAGACATCTCTGTCTTGATCGCATATGTAACAGTCGGTGCCGTTGGCATCTACTTGAATATAGACGTCTTCACTCCTATGATAAAAATCAGGACAATCACCTGAATAAGTGACATTGACTATTATCTTTTCTCCGGGCCCACAGTCTGAACCACAATCAGAAGTTATGTTGACTTCGTGTAATTCACACGGAACAGTTGTAACAACAGTTAGTTCATAGGTATCGGAAATATTCCAGTTGTCAGATGTATCACTAGCATAGAATTTCCATCCCACTACAGTATCTGAAGTTGAATTCAAGACAGTAACATTCCATGAAGTACTTGATTTTGGTGCTCCACTCCAAGAAACAAAAGAAGTGTTCCTCCAAGTTCCACTGTTGTTTGTAGAGAAGGTGTATTCAGACAAGCCAACGTCATCAACCCAATCTAATGTGAAATTACATGGTTGTCCAGCAACAGTTGTGTTGATATTTGGATTAGAATATGTGGGAACAGTATCTGCTATAGTTATTAAGTTGTATATCTCACTAGCATTCCAGTGATCGATTGTATCATTAGCATAGAACACCCATTGAACAAACACTCCCTCAGTATCATTCAAGACAATATCTCCCCATGAAGTGTTTGTTGTTCCAGAAAAACTGACAAAAGAAGAATTAACCCACTTCCCTGTATTATTAGTTGAGAAGATGAATCCAGATAGACCAAGGCCGTCAGCCCATCCCAAACTGAATCGTGTGGGTTGGCCTTCTATTGTATTATTAGTAGAATTATCAAAGTATTTAGGAGCTTGTGTATCCACACTAAAGTAAGCAACATCAAACCCTTCGTTTTTACTGGTATCGTTAGCATAAACGCTTATGTTATGTCCACCGTCCCCACTGACGCTGAAAGTAGTATTTTGACAGTTTGCCAAGCTAACATTATCTCCTCTACCGATAGAATACCAGCATTGATCAACCGCCGCATTATCCGATACAGTATAGTTTAAAGGTAGACTCTCATTGTAATCGTAGATATTCTCTGGTTTCTGAATCTCTATTTCTGGTGAAGTTCCATCCGTTGTAATTAAAGTAAAAACTTCGGATCCATTCCAGTTGTTTGAAGTATCGTTAGCATAAAACCGCCATCCTATGGTTAAATCAAGAGTATCATTCAATGTAACAACCTCCCAAGAAGTATTCACAGTTCCAAATTCGACAAAAGAAGAATTAACCCACTCCCCTGTATTATCAGTTGAGAAGATGAATCCAGACAATCCAGTATCATCTGTCCAGTTCAAGCTGAATAGTGTAAGTTGACCTGCTGCTGTACCGGTCGTAAAATTGTTGAAATATTGAGGCGGAGTTGTATCTTCACCAGGTTCTCCAGGACCTAGACGTATTAATCTGGAAATAGTATCCCATGAGAGAGTAGCTATCAGGAAAGTGAACATAACTATTATTAGAAATGGGATCGTTACTCTAATCGTCTTATCCCTTCTATTTTTTCCCTCTTTCATGCCATCTATAATTATTTGAATTAGGGAATAGAAATATTTTGAAATCATGGTTCACAGTTGAGTTTAAAGGTTACTAAATCGCTATTTTTGGGCCTTTTGATACTTCTCCTTAACATTGAATTTTTTTTAGGATGAATATCATAAAAATTCGGAGGTCTTAAATCCTTTCCCCGTCCTATCACTTTTCAGTAATAAAATAAGGAGGTAAAAAAAATGAATAAAATGGCTATAGCAATGCTACCGCTTATGCTGTTGGCATCCCTACCAATGCCAGCTTTTGCTGCAGAGCCTCCAGCATACAGCATTGAGATGATCAGTGAAGTAGTCTACAAAGGCGTTGAAGCAATAGAACACAAGTGGCATGTAGTTTATAACTCAAACCATTACACAGTGAAAATCTACAGTGACGATCGAAGAATGCTAGGATGGGAAATAACAAAAGACCTACCAGGTGATGAACACATTGTAATATCAGAAAGAGACTTTGTGTCAGACACAGAAAGAAACCCACCTTTATTCGGATTCAAAACAGTCAGTTACTTTGACTATTGTGAATACAATGTCAAGGAACACAAATGGAGAGCTGTATACGACAATGACTACTACACCCTAAAGATATTCACTGAAGAAGGAAAGAGAATATTCTTAGGATGGCAGATATTCAAGAATGGGCAGCTAATATCAACCAGACGCTTCATTTGATTGTAGGTGAAAATCTTTTTAACTTCACCTTGCCTTTCTTTTCTTTTTCTTTTTTAAAATAAAACGACTAAAGAATTAGATTAACAGTTTCTTCACTAAATTCTTCAACTTCTATTTCAACTTCCGTTGGTATGTCTATTCCACCTACACCCAAGTCTTCTATACCACCCAAAGCCTCTTCGAACGATACAACTGTTGTTGGAGGTGGTGGGAATATCAAGTCGTAGTAGATTGAGATTAAATATACACCTGTTATCGCGATCACAGTAATACCAAACATCAGAATGATCTTAGTATATGGTTGTGGATGTAGAATTTTTTTACCAGGTTTAGTTATTTTATAGTATACCCATTTTCTACCTGCTCTCTCTACTCTTTCAGTTAAACCATTTTCTGTTAATACGTCTAAATGGAAAGTAACAGTCGTTACATGCTTTTTCAGGTATCTAGAAAGCTCAGAAGCGGTCATTGGCCTTCTCTCTAAGGCCTTTAGGATATCCACCCTCGTATCGACAGTCATAACCTTTAACATTCGTCTTGAAATTTTGAACTCATCTTTTTCCCAATCTCCCATGTTTTACAATTTCTGCCGGCAGATTTAAATCCTTTTAAGATTTAGGATGAAAATCCTAAGAAAACTAAAATACTTAAGTGGCTTTCCGGAATATTATACTAATGGTGAAAATATGAATAAACAATACACAATGTTCGTTTTAGCAACTCTAGCTATATTTTCAGTGATATACACAGTCTATGTGTTAGCATTCCCATTGGATATGGATGCAACAGTATCCCAAGAAGTAGTTGAACTCGGGGAGACTGTTACGATAACAGTCAAGGAACTCGAACTTACTGACAGAACAGATTGGACCTGGCATGGAAGGGTTGTAAGATACGGCGCAGATGGAAGTGAAAAAGTTGTAGCAGAGGATAGTGGAACAGTTAAAGCATCACCAGCTGGTAATGTTGTCTGGACCCATGATTTCACAGCACCTTCAAGCTTTCCTGTCGAGACATTCAAATGGCATGGAGAAGTAGACTATGTCAAGTATGTCGTAAGAGTTACACTAAACAATCCAAAGAAATTGATAGGAATAGGAATGGCAAAGACGTTTATTCTAGTTAACAAGAGGCAAGACATCTTAGATTACATGTCTGACACGATGATACCTGCGGCAGATAACTTGATTACAGCTGCAGATAATGAGTTGACCACGAAGATAGATACAAGAATAGAACATTGCAGAGCAGGAGACAAACAAGATGAAGATGTAGCCGAAAAATGGGAGGCAATGAAATCAGGTGTACAGGACATAAAAGATGATGCAGAAACCATCAAATCCCTATTAAATACCGCAATAAATGATTTGAACATAAAGAATGCCAAGGTAGCTGACGACGAGGTTAACAATTTCTGGGTTAAACACGGAGATACTAGAGACGAATACAGAGAATTATTGACTGAATATACTGATAAATGTGCAGATCCTGCTGGTGAAACAGTATGAAAACAACCGCTATCATAGCGATAGTTGTAGTGATAGTATTAGCGGCAGGTCTCTTTCTTTTAATGGGAGGAAGAGGCCCGACTCCATCTACAACTACTATACCAATGGCTACTACAACCCCACCTGTCACAACTATACCACCTATACCTCACATACCAACAGAAGAATTATCGTTGCAGGATGCTTGGGATGATTTTGAAGGTATAACAGATGGAGCATTAGAAATTCCAACAGAGACTGAAGTTATAGTAGGAGAGCTAGAACCAGGAACGTTCGAACTAACTCTTTAAGTTTCTTTCTTTTATTTTCTTTCTTATCATACCAAGAATTTAACAGTCATCAGAACGTATTTAAAACTAAATTTTAATCTTATTAAACCAAATTATATATCACGGGCCGGTAGATCAACGGTAGATCGCTGCCCCTGCAAGGCAGAGGCTATGGGTTCAAATCCCATCCGGTCCATTAATGCCTATCAACGCTGGACCAGAATATTTCCTTGCAGAGAAAAAATACTTACAAGCCAGGACTAGAGAAGAGAAAATTGAAGCATTAAAAGAGATGATAAGGACTATACCAAAACATAAAGGCACTGAGAAACAACTGGCCCTTCTAAGAAAAAGACTAGCCAAACTAAAATCTCAAAAATCTATTAGAGCAAAATCAAAGCCAAGATTCTCAATCAGGAAACTGGGCGCAGCTCAAGTCTGCATCATCGGCTTAACTAACTCTGGTAAGAGCAGTTTATTGAAAGCCTTGACTGGAAAGGATGTTGAAATAGCAGATTACCCTTACACGACAAAAGAACCTACTGTTGGGATGATGCCTTTCGGTGATGTTCAGATACAGTTAATAGAAATTCCTTCAACCTTTGGTTCAGAATCCATGAGCCTTCTGTATACTTGTGATGAGATAGTTGTTTTGTTGGATGGTGAAGATCCTGATAAACAAAAACAGGAATTAACAACAATATTGAAACAAAGAAACCTTTCAAACAAAAAAATATTATTTGTCTTTAACAAATCTGATTTGGGTTCTAAATCAAAATATTTGGAAGTTTCTGCTAAAGAAAGAATAGGTTTAGAAGAGTTAAAAGAGAAAATATGGGATAACCTTAACTTAATAAGGGTTTACACGAAATCGTCCGGAAAACCAAAAAAAATGCCACCGATAACTCTAACTAAGGGATCGACTGTAAAAGACGTGGCTAAGATTGTTCACAAAGATTTTTTAAAAGATTTTAAGTTTGCTAGAATTTTTAACGATTCCAAGTTTTCTGGTAGTTCTGTGGGATTGGATTACAAGCTAAAGGATTTGGATATAATCGAGATTCATACTTGAATTAATAATGTAGCACTTCATAGACTTCCATTATAACGGGACTCCTCTTTGCTACCCCATTTGCTACATCTTTTCCTGCATCTATATTAGGGTATTTTCTTTCTTTTGAATATGAATTTGCGAGTGAAGTATGCATTTTGAGTAATTCATCCCTATTATCTGCACAATACTCACAAGTATTAGGTAGGAATTTTTTAAAGAGTGAACTATCTGGGATCCAAAAAGGCCAAGTAACCATTAGAGCTACATTTCCAGCATAATGCGGAAACCTTTTTTTCCTGGTTATTTCATTTTTCAATTCACCTAAGTAAGGGATATCTGGCTCTGGGGTTTCAAAATCTTCGTCGGTTATCCTTTTATAATTTTTTAGAGCAAAGGGCAATATTTTACCTAAAGCTTCTATTCGTTTACCTACGTAACGTATTTCTATACTAGGATCATAACGATGTTCACTTACCCTTGAAACAACCCCAAATTCTCTTGGTAGAATAATATTGCCCCTGATATGAGGCCAACATTGTGACCAAGAGTCCAAACGGTTTGGGTTCCAGAAACTTCTCCACGTAGGAGCCAAAACAGCAGCAGTTAATCCTATTTTATTTAAAATTTCCCATGGTTTTCCAGAATAACTCAAGTGCATACTAGTTAATCCATGATCCTCGAGCATACTCCATCTTTCCAAAACCTTCGGAAGCTCTTTTAATTTAAATGGGTATGAATTAATCTCCATGGTGTTTTCATTTTCGAATTTTAATTCAATTCTTTCAGGGTTTTTTACATGAATTAATTGTCGTTGCATCTCTCTAACTATTCCTGCTAATTTTCTAGCAGAACGAGGATTTCTAAATTCTGCTTCAATACCAACGACCTCTCCTTTTGATACACGTTCTGCCCTTTGATAAATTCTTGCTAGATCCTCTGGAGTTAATTTAGTTCCATACAATTTTTGTAGTTGTGTTTGGTTCATAAAACCACGGGATACAACACATTTTTAATCTTGTAGATGAGTCATAGCTCTTTTCGCCCAATTGTATAGTGATGCATATTCTCTTCGTAGAGTAGGATACCCACAACCAAATCCATTACAATCATCAAAATCTGGTAAGATTCCTGATCTTCGTGCTTCCTGTAAGTACGCAGATCTTTCTATTTGTTTTGGAGTTATGCGTTTCACATAACACTGACCGCAACCATTTTCACTACCGTCGGATCTGTTCATCAGACAATATTCGAACTCTCCCATTTTCTCACCTATTATATATTGTGGATGCTACTTACAAGTAGTGACTTTATAAAGATTTCTATTCTCCAGTGGTTGTATTCAATCTCAGGTAAATAAGACAAGACCGGATTCAGGATTCAGAAAAGTTTAAATAATATGGCGTTCCATATATTTTCTTGTATATTGGTGTCAGTATGTCATAGAACTTTACTCATTGGCCCTAATATACTCTTATTTCTCGGCAGTGATAGTCGAACTGTCTCTCTGATTTCATGATGGGAACGGACACCTTTTGAGCCGAGAAGACCATGCAACTCTTCAAGGCTTGAAGGGTGAAGGGAAGACGTTGATGTTAACGATATGAAACCATCATAGGTTTACCAGCGGCAAAAATTTAGGCCTGTTACTCTGCTTGGTGGACGCCTTGGCTCTAGAGCAGAAGAAGGACGTGGTAAGCTGCGATAAGCTTGGGGTAAGCGCAAGCAGCCCTTGATCCCAAGATCTCTGAATTGGAAATCCTGTAAATTCCGAAAGGAAATGGAACGCGGGGGACTGAAGCATCTTAGTACCCGCAGGAAAAGAAATCAATTGAGATGCCGTTAGTAACGGCGAGTGAAAGCGGCATAGGGCAAACCGAACGTTCTTGCGATGAGTAAGAACGAATGTGGAGTTATGGACTCGTGCCTTCTCTAACTCATCGACTCAAAGTTCATTGGAACATGACACGATAAAGGGTGATAGTCCCGTAGAGGAAGATGAGGAGTGAAATGGCGAGTATCCTGAGTATCACTCCTTGGAATTGGAGTGAGAATTTGGGTGTCATTTACATCCAACCCTAAATACTACTAGAGACCGATAGCGAATTTAGTATTGTGAAAGAAGAGTGAAAAGCATCCCTAACGGGAGATGAAAAGAGCCCGAAGCCAAGCAGACATAGTCAGTTGCGGCCCGGAAGGATTTTCAGGGTTGCAACATCCGTGTTGAAGAATGGGTCAGGGAGTTTATCTCAGTGGTGAGGTTAAGGAAACGAGCCGTAGCGAAAGCAAAAAGACCGTATCTGGCAACAGTCTGGGTCTGGATGTGAAAGCGTCTGAAATCACTGGGATAGGACCTGAAACCGGTCGATCTAACCCTGGGCAAGATGAAGTCTGGCGAAAGCCGGATGGAAGTCTGCTACCGTTGCTAGAAACCATCTGCTCGGGTGACCTGGGGTTAGGGGTGAAAAGCCAATCGAGACCGGTGATTGCTGGTTCCTTCCGAAATGCATCTTAGTGCAGCATAGTCTGAGGTAGATGAAGGGGTAGAGCTACTGATTGGGCAGTCAAGGGCCGAAAGGTTCAGCTATCCTGTCAAACTCCGAATCCTTTATCGCCGTAGAAGACTAAGAGTGAGGGTGCCCGGGTAAGCCGGGCCTCCGAGAGGGAAAAAACCCTGACCAAGGTTAAGGTGTTTAAATGTTGGCCAAATGCCGAAGGGCGTCTAAATCCTCAGACAGTGGGAAGGTAGGCTTAGAAGCTGCCATCCTTTAAAGAGTGTGTAATAACTCACCCACCGAGGGTTTGGGCCTTGAAAATGGAAGACACTAAGCCAACTACCGATACCTTGGACTTCGAAAGAAGTGGTAGGAAGGCGTCTTTAATGGGCAGAAGCATCTTCGTAAGAAGGTGTGGACCGTTGAGGAATGAAAATCCTGACACGAGTAGCAGCATAGCTGGGTTAGAATCCCGGCCGTCTGAAGGGCAAGGGTTTGTCAGCAATGTCGATCATCTGACAGTTAGTCGACCCTAACTCAAACGTTAACCTAGTTTGGGGAAAGGTAAATCCGTTAATATTCGGATACCATGGGAATACATGTGGCGACACTAGTCAAGGACCAGACTCTTCTAGATAGGCGATCGTAAGTTAACTGTGGAAATCTGGGGAGATCCGTAAAGGGGAGAACCAGATGAAAGCAGGAATAGCTTGGCTTAAGTCAAGTTTCGCCGATTCTTGGAGACCGTGAAAATGGTTCTTGTCGGATTTTCCATGTTCGTACTCAGAACCGACACAGGTGCCCCTCTCTGAGAAGGAGAAGACGTGCTGAGATAACCTGGTTTAGGGAAATCGGCAAGTTAGCGGGGTATCTTTGGTAGAACCCGTGCCTATGTTATCTTTGGTAACGTAGGTCGCAGTGACAAGGAGGAGGCGACTGTTTAACAAAAACATAGGGGACCGCTAGTCAGAAATGATGCGTACGGTTCCTAAGGCCTGCCCAGTGCCGGTGTGTTAAATCTCGTTCCAACGGGACTAAGCCCCGGTAAACGGCGGCGGTAACTCTGACCGTCGTAAAGTAGCGTAATCTCTTGCCGATTAATTGTCGGCCCGCATGAATGGCTTAACGATCTCCTCACTGTCCCAAACCGGGACTCAGTGAAACTGCTTTGTGGTGAATAGGCCACAGGCCTTCGATGGGAAGCGAAGACCCTGTAGAGCTCTGCTGCAGTCTTGCGCTGTGTTATGATTTTGGATGCATAGTGTAGGTAGGAGTTGCTAATGCTCGACTTTTGGGTCGAGTGGAGACGACCATGTAACACTACCCTTTTAAAACCGTAGCACTAACCGTTCGCGGGACAACGTTAGATGGGCAGCTCGGCTGGGGCGGTACTCTCTTGACAAATGATCAAGAGAGCCCAAAGTTCGGCTCATCCCGGTCAGAAATCGGGAGTAGAGTGTAAACGCAAAAGCCGAATTGATTGGATTCTGCAAAATAAGGAATCCAAATGCGAAAGCATGGGTTAGCGAGACATCGATTACTCTTAATGGGTGTCGGTGGTATCAGAAAAGCTACCTCAGGGATAATGGAGTCGTGGCTTCCGAGAGTCCACATCGACGAAGCGCATTGCTTCTCCGTTGTCGGTTCCACCCCTCCTGGGTGTGCACAAGCACCCAAGGGTACAGGTGTCCACTGGTTAAAGGGTGACGTTAGCTGGGTTCAGAACGTCGTGAGACAGTTCGGTCGCTATCTATTGAAGGTGCTGGATGTCTGAGAGGAAGGAAGGACAAGTACGAAAGGAACAGCCTTCCGCGGCCTCTAGTGTACCGGTTGTTCAAGCATCGCCGGGTAGCCACGCCGTAACGGATAACCGCTGAAAGCATCTAAGCGGGAAACCGTCCTCAAAAATAGACAATCAATCACATCTA
>JABAOH010156200.1_pt2 | contig 51241 bp, 43 predicted proteins | sample 7062181 | NCBI WGS metagenome assembly JABAOH01 (sample SAMN14538630, study PRJNA623070) | marine sediment metagenome | biome: marine biome [ENVO:00000428]; feature: marine pelagic biome [ENVO:01000023]; material: deep marine sediment [ENVO:00002113]; isolation source: pool of 5 deep marine... | reverse complement strand
GCCAGATGTGTACCTGTAACTCGTATCGGCCCCCGTCCTACATGGCAAAGGTGGCGACCACCGTCGACGTGATCTCAGGAGGGAGGGTCGAGTTCGCCATAGGAGCCGGCTGGTATGAACACGAGTATCTGGCTTACGGATACGACTTCCCCCGGGCGGGGATCCGCATCGCCCAGCTCGACGAGGCCGTTCAGATAATCAAGAAGATGTGGACCGAGGAGGAGGCCACCTTCGAAGGGAAGCACTTCTCGGTGCGGGGTGCGATCAATCAGCCGAAACCCCTGCAGGATCCCCATCCTCCGCTGTGGATCGCAGGGGGCGGGGAGCGCAAGACGCTTCGCACCGTCGCCAGGTACGGCGACTACGCCAACTTCGCCGGGACGGCGGAGAACTTCAGCAGGAAGAGCGAGATCCTCGACGAGCACTGCGCCGCGGTGAACCGTGATCCCACCGAGATCGGGCGCACCCTGCACTCCCTCATCACCGTGGTACCCGACGAGAAGTCGTTTGAGCCGACCCTGAAGCGGGTCGCCGCCCAGGCGGGAAGGGACTTCGACAGCTATGTGGCCAACTCGCAGACGGTCGCCGGCACGCCCGACCAGGTCGTCGAGAAGTTGTCGGTGTACCAGGACGCGGGCTGCGTACATGTCATCGGCTTCTTCGGCGACGCGGTTTGGGGCGACTCGCTGGATCTGTTCGCCGCTGAGGTGATGCCGCAACTTCAGTAGCCAGTAGCCAGTAGCCAGTACTCAGTCACCGGCACCCGTTGACTGCAAGGCGGAGGACTGAGGACTCTCTCAATCTTCAATGTCGATGAAGATCCGCGCCGGTCCGGTGAGCGTCCCTACTGCATACGGCTTGATGCCCATCACACCCACGACCCACGTGGAGGAGCCCTCGAAATCGTCGGTGCGGACGATCTCGACGACGCTGTTCGTGTTGGCGGCAACCTGCTCCGGCCCGTCGTAGGTGATGCGGACCTCGGCGCCGCTCAGGTCGAAGCTGGTGGAGGCGAGGACCACGCGCAGGAACGCGGTGCCACCGACGGGGATCGGCTCGTCGGCCACTGAGACGAAGGGCCCGGCGGCGTATTCCACGGACCACCAGGGCACGGTGTCGCCTTCGAAGTCGAAGACGACACGGGTGAAGCCCTCCCGTTGCTGCACCCGGACGTCGGACAGGAAGGCGAAGGAGCCGAAAGGATCTCCAGGCGCCGTCTGCGGATCCGTGCTTCCGGCAAAAGACTCAGTCGGTGCGGTCGTCGCCGTTGTCGTGGTGGCCACCGTGGTCGGCGGCGCGCTCGAAGTTGTTGGCGCCGCGATGGTCGGCAGGACGGTGGTCGGATCCGCTTCGTCATCCCCTTCGATGAGGAGCAGCACCACTACCACCACCACCAGCCCGGCGAGGACGCCCGCCAGGACCAGAAGCCCGTAGCTCGGTTCCCGCCGCGGTGGCGCCGGAGGCCCGGTCATACTCTGGCCCCGTTCTGCATCCGTACATTATGAGGGCATCAGTCTTCAGTCATCAGTCTTCGGTCCTCAGTCATCGTCCCCCTGATGTCTCCCTGCTACTGGCGGCTGGCTACTGGCCTCTGCTGCCTGATCTATCCTCCCGCCGTGGCTGCGATCACCGTCTCCGGCCTCACCAAGGACTACGGGAGGGTGCAGGCCGTGCGCGGCATCGACATCTCCGTCGCCGAAGGTGAGGTCTTCGCTCTCCTCGGACCCAACGGAGCGGGCAAGACCACGACGGTTGAGATCCTCGAAGGGCACCGCAAGCGGACCAGCGGCGAGGTGTCCGTCCTCGGCATCGATCCCGAGAACGCCGACCGCGACTTCAGGGAGCGCATCGGTGTCGTCCTGCAGACGTCGGGGATGGACAAAGAGCTCACCGTTCGCGAGTCGGTGGAGCTATACGCCGCCATGTATCCGAGGCGCAACCCTGTGGATCGGGTCATCGAGATAGTCGGCCTCGAGGAGAAGGCCGACGCCCGCGTGAAGACGCTGTCGGGCGGACAACGCCGCCGCGTCGATCTCGCCCTGGGGATAGTGGGCAAACCGGAGCTGATCTTTCTCGACGAGCCGACGACCGGCTTCGACCCGTCGGCTCGTCGGCGCTCCTGGGATCTGATTGACCGCCTGCGGTCGCTGGGGACGACGATCCTGCTGACCACGCATTACATGGATGAGGCGCAGAACCTGGCCGACCGCGTCGCGGTCATGGCGGATGGCCTGATCGTCGCCGAGGGATCACCGGACAGCCTGGGCAGCCGGGCCGACGGCGGAGCCATCGTCGCTTTCACTCTCCCCTCAGGTGCCCCTTCTGATCTGCCGTCTCCGTTCGCCGGCGCCGGCCCCAAGTTCGAGGTGCGGGTCGATGATCCGACGCGGGACCTGCACGCCTTGACCTCCTGGGCGACGAGCCGCGACGTCGCCCTGGTCAACCTCACCGTCACCCGGCCGAGCCTCGAGGACGTGTATCTCGAGTTGACGGGCGAGGAATCGGATGACTGAGGGTCGTACGCCAGCGGCGTTGCTGACCTGGCAACAGGTTCGCTATCAGAACAGGCTGTTCTGGCGGACCCCGGTGGCGGCGTTCTTCACGCTGATCTTCCCCCTCATGTTCCTCATCCTGTTCAACCTGCTGTTCGAGGGCGATATCGAGATCGAGGGCCGCGATCCGTTGACGATCGCCCAGTTCTATGCCCCCGCGCTGGCAGCGTTTGCCGCGGCCTCGGCCACATACACGAACATCGGCGTCGGCCAGGCGATAGCCCGGGACGAGCAGATCCTGAAGCGGTTCCGCGCCACTCCTCTGCCCCCCGGCATCTACATGGCCGGGGTGGTCGGCTCCGCGATCTGGATGGCGCTGATCGCCACCGTCCTGATGATCACGGTGGGGGTCTTCGCCTACGGCCTGGAGATCTACGTCGACCGCCTGCCGGCGGCAATCGTGACGTTTGCCGTGGGCGTCACCGCCTTTGCCGCGCTCGGGCTTGCCCTGGCTGCCCTCTCGCCGACCGGCGACACTGCCCCGGCGGTGGCCAACGCCACCCTGCTGCCGATCGCCTTCGTCTCCGACGTGTTTGTCCCGATCCAAAACCCGGCGCCGTGGCTGGAGTTCGTCGGCAACTTCTTCCCGCTGAAGCACTTCGTCAGACCCTTGCAGGATGCTTTCAGCCCGCTCTATGTCGGCTCGGCCTTCAGCGCAGAAGACCTGCTGGTGATGGCCGCCTGGGGAGTCGCCGGCGTCGCCTTTGCGCTGCGGTTCTTCTCGTGGGAGCCAAGGACCGAGGGCGGCCGCAAGCGGCGCAAGAAGGAGGAGGCGCCGGCTTAGGTTTTCACCGATGGTCGGATAGCGTTTCGGTCTATTCGTAGAAACGGGGGATGACCATGGCCCAGGCTGCGGCCCGCGTGGCGGGTGCTACCAAGATCTACGGCTCCGGGGACACCGCGGTGACCGCACTCGACGACCTGACGGTCGCCTTCGAGCAGGCCAAGTTCACCGCGATCATGGGCCCCAGTGGCTCCGGCAAGTCGACGCTGCTGCATTGCGTCGCCGGGCTCGATGCGCTCACCGAAGGCTCGGCTTTCATCGGCGAAACAAACCTCGGGGATCTCACCGAAAAGGAACTGACCCTGCTGCGGCGTGAAAAGATCGGCTTCGTCTTCCAGGCGTTCAACTTGATCCCCACCCTGGACGCCGCCGAGAACATCACTCTGCCCGTCGACATCGCCGGCGATGACGCCGATCAGAGCTGGTTCGACCGGGTCGTCGAGACGATCGGCATCTCCGACCGTCTCACCCACCGTCCTGCCGAGCTCTCCGGCGGACAGCAGCAGCGGGTTGCCGCGGCGCGCGCCCTCGTGAGCCGCCCCAAGGTCGTCTTCGCCGACGAGCCTTCGGGGAATCTGGACTCGAGATCGAGCGCTGAACTTCTCACCTTCATGCGGCTCGCGGTAGATGAGTTCGGGCAGACGATCGTGATGGTGACTCACGATCCGACCTCGGCGGCCTTCGCCGACCGGATCGTCTTCCTCGAGGATGGGCGTCTCGTGGGCGAGATGCAGGATCCGACTGCGGATCAGGTCTTCGAGCACCTCAAGTCGATGGGGGACTGACCTCGTGCTGAGACTCGCTCGCCGCAGCGTCCTCGCCCACAAGCTTCGCCTCGGCCTCACCGCGGTCGCCATCGTGCTCGGCGTCGCCTTCGTCTCAGGGACGTTCGTCTTCACCGACAGCATCAAGGCTTCGTTCGACGATCTCTTCGGCGATGTCAACTCCCGGGTCGACTTCTACGTCCGGGGGACGTCCGAGTTCGGAGCCATGGCCCCCGGCTTCGACGAGACGGTGGTGGAGGCCGTTCGGTCGATCGACGGCCTCGCGGTAGTGGCACCGAGCGTTGACGGCATCGCCCAACTGGTGGACAAGGCAGGCGCCCCCATCGGTGGGGCCGGTCCGCCCACGCTGGGCTTCTCCTATGTGCCGCAGGGTGCCGATCTGAGTCCCATGGCCCTGGTCCCCGGCGGGACCTGGCCGGAGCAGCCGGGCCAGGTGGTGATCGACACTTTCGCCGCCGAGGAGAACGATCTCGCCGTCGGTGACGTGATCGACATCATCTCTCCGGCCGGCGTAGAGCCATTCAATATCGTTGGAGTCGGCACGTTCGGCGATGCTGACAACCTCATGGGGGCCACCCTCGCGGTGTTCGACTTCGATGAGGCGCAGCGGCTCTTCGACATGGAGGGCCGGGTCTCCTCGATCGCGCTGACCGCCGAACCGGGAGTTGACAAGGCCCTGCTGCGGGCTTCGATCTCCGACGCGCTCCCCGATCTCGTGGAGGTCGTGACCGGCGACGAGCAGACCGATGACGACCTCGCCGAGGTGGACGAAGGCCTCGGCTTCATCAACACGATCCTCCTCGTCATCGCCGGCGTGGCGGTGTTCGTCGGGGCGTTCATCATCCAGAACACCTTTCGCATCATCGTGGCGCAGCGGACTAGAGAGCTGGCGATGCTGCGTGCAGTGGGCGCCACGGGGCGTCAGGTGACGCTGATGGTGGCGATCGAGGCGTTCCTGGTGGCCGTGGTGGCTTCGGCAGTGGGCATCGCCGCCGGCGTGCTGCTGGCGATGGGTATCAAGGGAGCCTTCGGAGCCTTTGGATTCGGGTTCCCGGGAGGGCCGCTCACGGTGAAGGTGCGGACGATCGTCGTCGGCTTAGTCGTGGGTGTGGTGGTGACGGTCATTGCCGCGCTGCTTCCAGCGCGCAAGGCCTCCAAGGTTCCTCCGATCGCCGCCCTGCGCGACCTGGCCGCGGCAACCAAGCATCTGGGAAGGCGCCTGATCGCCGGCCTGGTCGTGCTGGGGCTCGGCGTCGTCCTTCTCGCCGTCGGCTTGTTCGCCAACTTGGAGAACGCCATTTCGATGGTCGGATTCGGCGCTCTCATCACCTTCATCGGTGTCTCGATCCTCGCGCCGCTGGTCGCTCGGGCCTTCGCCCGAATCGCAGGCAGACCGCTGCCCCGGTTCCTGGGGACGGTGGGCCGGCTCGCCCAGGAGAACGCCATGCGGAGGCCACGTCGTACCGCAGCCACGGCGTCGGCACTGATGATCGGAGTTGCGCTGGTCAGCGTGATCGCAGTCTTCAGTGCCTCTGCCAAGGCTGGAGTGGCCGAGGTGTTTGAGGACGATTTCATGACGGACTACCAGGTGGCTCTCGATGGCTTCGTCGATCCTCGGATGACCGGGTTGTCACCGGCGCTGACCGACGATATGCGCGGCCTCGACGAACTGGATGTGGTGGCCCGGATGCGGATCGGGGAGTATCGCTTGCCCGGAGGCGACGGCGCGGAGAAGTTCCTGGTCGGTGTCGATGGTCAGCTCGACCGGGTGGTGAATCTCGAGATGGCTTCCGGCTCGTACGCGGACTTCAGACCAGGATCGGCGCTCCTCCACGGCGACGAGTCCGAGTCGCTCGGCATCGGTGTGGGTGACGCGATCGCCATAGAAGTGCCTTCCGGTGCGACGTTCACACTCGACATCGCCGGCGTTTTCGAGGGGGACGCTCTGGGGGCGCCTCTGCTCATCACCATCGCCGACTTCGAAGCGAACATCGACTTCCGGCTGGATCGGTTCGTCTTTGCCTTGCGGGCTCCGGGGGTCAGCGATGCCGACGCAAGAGCAGCATTGGACGCGGTTGCCGCGCCATATCCGAACGCCAACGTGACCAACACGGAGGAGCTCATCGGCGACATCGAGCAGCAGATCGACCAATTGCTCAACCTGCTCGTGGTGCTGCTCGGGTTTGCGATCGTGATCGCCCTTCTCGGCATCGTCAACACGCTGGTGCTGTCGGTCTCGGAGAGGCAGCGCGAGATAGGTCTGCTGCGCGCAGTGGGGACGACCCGCCGTCAGGTGAAGCGGATGATCCGGTGGGAATCGGTGCTCATCGCCATCTTCGGTGGTGTCTTGGGGCTGGTGGTGGGCACGACGCTGGGAGTTGCCACCGTGACTGCCGTCGGCCAGGGCCTCAAGGTCGCCATCCCGGGGGGTCAGCTCGTCATCTATCTGATCTTCGCCGCATTGGGCGGGGTGCTGGCAGCGATCATCCCGGCGCGCCGCGGCGCCAAGACCGACGTGTTGGAGGCGTTGGCGTACGAATAGGCGTTAGGTGTTAGGTCTTAGGCGTCAACTGGGCTTTCCCTAACTCCTAACTCCTNNCGAAGTACGGGAGACACTCGGCGAGCAGGGGCGCGAGGCGCGAGGGAAACGGCTCCTCCTTGCGTCGGTAGGGGGCGAACCCCGTGGACCGGTGCACGTTGTGATACCAGTGCGGGGCCCACACTCCGTCCTCTGGCTTGGGGCCCTCGTCCCACGAGAGCATGCCGGACTCCCATTCGAGGCCGAGGCCGTCGCAAGCTGCGGCGAGCACCCTCGAGGGATCGAGCAGGAGACTCTTCGACTCGATGACGATGGGCCGGCTCCCGGACTCGAGAATGCGCTCCAGCACTCTCACCTGCATCGGGAGGCTGGTTCCTTCGATCGTCGGGTTCGGGACCTGGTTGATCAGCGAGGGGAGCATCTCGTGCGGGTCGCGGGTCAAGAGGAGGTTGTCCATCTCGTCGAGGAACGTCAGATCCAGCCCGTCGAGATGGTGAGCCATGTGCTTGAAGAAACGCACCCGCGTCGGGGAGGGGCCGAGGAGGACTTCGCGGACCACGGCGGCACCGTCCGTGTCCTGGCTGCGGATGACGTCCTGGACGACCGGGTGCTCCACGCCGGTGCGCGCCAGGTAGTGGGCGTAGAGGGGCTCGTCGACCACGCTCGTGTCTGATCTCTCCCGGAAGGCGTACATCACCGCGGTCGACACATTGCGCGGTCCCGACCACAGATTGATTCGCACCGTTTCATCCATGCGGGCTCTCCTGGGCGATGCGAGCCTCGTACAGGGCGGACAGACGGTCCGTCATCGGCCCGGGAACGCCGTCTCCGACCGATCGCTCATCGATGACGACGACGGGTGTCAGGCCGCCGAACGTGCCCGTGACGAACGCCTCGTCCGCGGAGTAGACGTCTTCGGGGAAGAACGACTCCTCATGCGTGGGGATCCCAGCGCTGCGGGCCTCCTCTAGCACCACACCACGGGTGATTCCTGGCAGGTTGAAGCGGCCGGCGGATGTCCACAGCTCCTCGGAACGGACCATGAAGAAGTTCGTCGCGTTGCAGGTGGCCACCGCTCCTTCTGTGTCGAGCATCAACGCTTCGTCCGCTCCCGCCGCCGTCGCCTCGATCAGTGCGATCACCTCGTGAAGCTTGGAATGCACGTTCAGGCGTTGGTCGAGCGTGTCCGGCGGGGGGCGGCGCACCGATGCGGTGTGGAGGGTTATCCCGCGTTCTCTGACGGCGGGATCCGCCTGTTTGTACTCGGCGATGACGACGACGTTGGGCCCGGAGACGAGGTTCGCGGGGTGCTGCGACGGGGTCTTCTTGTCGCCTCGGGTGATCATCAGCCGCACGTGGGCGCCGTCGGTCATGCCGTTGCGCTCGACGACTTCGTACAGCAGTGCCGCCACGCCGGCGCGATCCATGGCGAGGTGGATCGATGCGGTTTCCAGCCCGTGGAAGAGGCGATCGAGGTGTCGGTCGAGAAAGGCAAACCTTCCGTGGTGGAGACGCATCCCCTCCCAGACGCCGTCGCCGACGAGGTAGCCGCTGTCGAAGACCGAGATCCGTGCCTCGTCGCGCGGGTGGTACTCGCCGTTGACGTAGATCAGAACGTCGCGATTGCGCTCGTCGGGGACTGCTGAGTGCGTTGTCGCGGTCACCATCGGAGCGTAGCCCCGGCGGGGCGAGGGCTAGCCTGCCGCCGTGATCGACCGCCTTGCCGATGCACTCAACCTGACGCCGACGCAGAGCCAACTCCTGCTGACGGGCGTTTGGCTGGTCTCGCTGACTCTCATCCGCTGGATAGTGCTGTCGGTGGTGCATCGCCGGATAGACGATCCCAACGTCTGGTATCGCACCCAGAAACTGTTGTCGTACACGATCACCCTGATCGGGCTGATCGTGCTGGCCTCTATCTGGATCGAAGGCAGCGGTCTCGCCACCTACGTGGGCCTTCTCACCGCCGGCTTGGCCATCGCGCTGAGCGACGTCCTCAAGAATCTCGCCGGCTGGCTCTTCATCGTGCTGAAAAGACCCTTCCGCCTCGGGGAGCGGATCGAGATCGGTGAGCACAAGGGCGATGTGATCGACATCCGCGCATTTCGATTCACCCTGTTCGAGTTGGGCAACGGCAGGGTGGACGCCGAGCAGCCCACCGGCCGGCTGCTCCACGTGCCAAACGGGCTGGTGTTCACAGAGCCGCTGGCCAACTACACCGAGGGCTTCCAATACGTGTGGCACGAGATCCCGGTGCTCATCACTTTCGAGTCGGATTGGGAGGCGGCCGAGCAGATCCTCGCCGACGTGATATCCGAGCAGTCGCCCAGCGATTCGGAGATGCAGGTGATGAACGAGCTGCGAGAGACCATGGTCGAGTACCGCATCGGTGACATGACCCTGGAGCCGCGCGTCTACCTAACGGTCCGCGACAGCGGTGTGCTGCTCACCGGGCGGCTGCTCGCCGAGGCCCACCGCACCCGCCAGGTGGAGGAGCAAGTGTGGAAGGGCGTCTTGCGCGCCATCGCCGAACGCACTGACATCGAACTGGCCTATCCGACTGAGCGCGTCTACTTCCCCGGGCCGGGGACGATCCCCGACGATCCGGAATTCGCCTGAGCCGCCACTGTTGCGTCAGCCTCCGAACTCCAGGCCCTGGCCGGAGCGCGGCCACTCGAGGCCGTGGAACTTCACGTACTCCTTGAGCGCCGACATGGCGTACAGGTAGCCGCGTTGCTGCAGGCCTGCCGGGACCCCCTTGTGTGTGAAGTTGAGCCCGACCGCAACCCGCGCCAGCAGCACTTGGCTCTCCATGTAGGAAATGCGGTCGGGCTCTGCCTGGTCGATCCAGCCGGCGATCCCCGCCCTCAACTCGCCGAGCAGGCCGAGCAGCCCCACGTCATCTTCATGAGCTGGCTCCCTCCCCGCCAGGGCACCGAGAAGCGGCATCCACTCATCGAGCGGAGCATCGGCCCTCGTCTCCAGCAGGTGGCTGATCTCGAAATAGGCATTGTCGAAGAACAAGAAGCTGGACGGCGTGTAGAAGGCGAGATCGATGAGGAACCAATCGAGCTCTTCGTCCCGATTGCGCACCAGGACGTTGTAGCCGTGCAGGTCGCCGTGGGTGTTGCCGGAGATGGCCCGCAGGCCCTGCTTGGCCGATCCGGGAGCGGCGCCGGTGGCAAACGCCAGGGGATTGGGATACCAGTGCCCGTCCCACATCACGGTGGCGGCACCGGGTTCGACTCCGGCGGCGCCGACGAATCCGTGTATGCGCCCCCGCGGAGGTACCAGGCGGTAGTCGAGCCACTCGGCGAGCACCTCCTGCGGGCTGAGGATTCCTTCGGCGAGCTCGTAGGTGGGATTCCAGTCCTGGAGGATGGCTCGGGTCATGCGACGGCCCACGTCTAGCTGCATCGCATAGGGGGTCTGGGCCCAGGGCAGCGTGTATTCCAAACCGCGACCAGCAATGGTGGAGAGGACTGCCGTTGCTTCCGGCACGCCTGACGAGTGGACTATTCGCGGCAGATGGCGCTGGGCGAACTCAGGTGACACGGCGAAAGCCCGATGGTGGCGCTCCGCCTCCGTCTCTCCCTTTGCGGGGTCTTCCGTCTCCTCCAGTTTGAGGATGGCTTGACCGCTGAAGCCTCGACACTCGAGATCAACCGCGATCACCGAGGCGCCAGACTTCCCACCGAGCCCGCGGTGGGTCAGGATCTCGCCGCGCACCTCCCAGGCCGTGCGAATGTGGTCGAGCAATCCGGAATATCGGGCCGGCCATTCGGGCCGTCCCGGTTCGTCGTCCTCGACCGAAGCGACCTGTTTCGGGGCCTCGAGCTCGCGGGACGCGGCGACGAGTTCCCCGATCGGTGCGGCGGCTCCGGCGGCGCGCCACGCTGTGACTTCTGCGGAGTCGAGGTCGCGCAGTGACATCTCGACTTCTTCGAGGACCGCTTGCTCGGGCTGGGACAGGTCATCTGCCTTCAGGTCCGGGGATTCGGCCGCACCGAGGAATCGAGCGGCGTCTTCATGCCGATCCTGGGCGATCGCCAGGCGCGCCAGCCTCCGTAGCGCGGCCGCGACCCCGGGCCGGTGCTCGACATTGGTGAACCGCTCGATGGCGGTCGCCAGCAGATCGACGGCTTGGGATCGATCGGTGAGTTCCGCCGCGATGTCGGCCAGGTACAGGTGGGAGAAGGCAACACAACTCTCGTCTCCGATCTGCTCTAGCAGCGGGATCGCCGCGTTGAACCGCTCCTGCGCCTCCTTGGTACGGCCCAACCCTGCAGCGACGCCGGCCAATCCGCGAGCGGCATGGGCGACGATGAGGCGGTCGTCGAGCCCCGAAGCGAGCTCGGCCGCGTCGTTGAAGGCAGCGCTCGCTTCCTGGAATTGACCCGTAGCAAGGAGGCTGAAGCCGAGATCGAACGACAGCCATCCTGCCGACCATCGGTCACCCAGCTCGCGAAACCCGGCGACGCCGCGGCGTTGGTGGGCAATGCTCTCTTCGGGGTCGCCGAGGAGCTCGACTTTGCTGCCTAGCCAGCGCTGTGCGTACGCCAGTCCCCAGGGGTCGTCGGCCTCGGTGAAGAGCCGGATGGCTTCTTCGATCAGCTCGGGAGCCTCGCCTACCCCCTGCTGAGCCTCAGACAGCGTGTAGGTCGCCGCCGCCAGTTCGGCCTTGTCACCGCGGGCCGAGAGAATGCGATGGGCACGCTCGGCGGCGCCCAGATCCGTGACTCCACCGCGAGTGATCAACTTGATTGCACCCGTCTTGACATAGGCGCGCGCCCACTCCAGCTCGTGTTCATCACGGGACGCTGCCGAGACGCGGTCGAACCAGCGCAAGGCGTCCTTCCAATGGGTCTGCATGAACCAAAACCGGCCCATGGCACCAACGAAGCGGAGGGCCGTGGCGACTCGTCCACTCTGCAGCGTCCATTCGATGGCGACGCGAATGTTGTCGTGGTCGACCTTGGTCCTGTCCACCCACTCCGCTTGATCCGGACCGCGCAGAGCACGGTCCGACTGCTCCGCGAGGTCGAGGAAGTATTCGGCGTGGGCGATTCGCGCCGCTTCCTCGTCTGCGGCGGCTATCAGCCTCTCCAGCACGAAGCGGCGCACCGTATCGAGCATCCGGTAGCGGTTGGCCGGGCTGCGAGGCACGACGTCGATCAGCGACTTGTCCACCAGGCCGCTGATCAGGTCGATCGAGTCCCCGGTCTCCAGCACGGCCTCGGCCGCGTCCAGCGACCAACTGTGGAAGACGGCCAGTCGCTGCAGAGCGCGCTGCTCGGGAGGCTGGAGCAGGTCATAGCTCCATTCGATGGTCGCTTCCAGCGTCTCGTGTCTCCCCGGTCGGTCGGTGCCCCCCTCGAGGAACTGCAGCCGTTCCGAGAGCCGCTCCAGAATCTGCTGCGGGGAGAACAGCTTGGTTCGGGAGGCGGCGAGTTCGATCGCCAGAGGGAGGCCGTCGAGGCTTCGCACCACATCGTCGATGGCGAGCAGCGAGTCGTCGTCGGGCTGATAGTCGGCTCGCACCTGCGCGGCTCGGTCCAGGAAGAGCTGCACCGCCTCCGGCCTGCCATCGCCGCCAGATTCGACTGGAAGAGGCGCCACCCGGAACACGACCTCGCCCTCGATGCCGATCGTGGCGCGTGTCGTGGTGAGCACGGTCACCCCGTGGCAGCGGGTGAGGAGTGCCAGCGCCAGGTCGCGTACCGCGGCGACGACGTGCTCACAGTTGTCCAGGATGAGAAGGAGCGTCTTGTCGGCGAGGAAGTCGGAGAGTACGTCCGTGAGTTCGCGGGCCGACGTCGTGTCGATGTCGCCGACGGATAGGGCCTCGGCCACGAGGCTGGGAACGACATCAGCGTCGGTGGTGGCGGTGAGGTCGACGAACCACATCCCGTCCACAAAGCCCTCGGCGACCTGTAGGGCGGCCTGGGTGGCGAGCCTCGTCTTGCCCACACCTCCGGGTCCGGTGAGGGACACGAGACGGTGGGTCGCCACGAGGCCGGCCACCCGCTCGATGTCGTCGCCACGGCCGACGAAGCTGGTGAGGTCGACCGGCAGGTTGTTGGCCGTCATTTCCGATCGCCCCTCATCGAGCTGCCGGTCTACACCGCGGCTGGCAGCCGGCTTCGAGCCTCGTTGATGGCACCGAGCATGTGGTCGTAGATCTGCTCGGGCGTCATCTCTCCGCCGCGAGCGAGCACGGCCTCGGTGCGATCGCCGAGCGCGGCGTGGTAGGCGTCGCGGTACTTCTTGTTGTGCGCTGTGTAGATGTTCGCCTCGGGTCGGCTCTGGTGACCGAAGTGAAAGCCGTCGACCGTTGCCGCTTCCTCATGCATCTCCAGATCGGAGAGGATCATCGCCAGTTGCTGGGCTACCTGCTCCAGGCGGAACTGGTCGTATGCAGGAGCACACGCTTGCACAGCCCTCTCCTGCAGATCCAGGGACTCCGAGAGATTGCCCGCTTCGTGCTCGAACCAGCCGGCGAGCGTCAGTTCCTCGATCACCTGATCGTTGAGGGCCAAGTCACGCGTGAGCGCCAGGGCTCGTTTCGTCAGCTTGACCGCCTCCTCCGGCCGGTGCAGTAGGGCGTTCGAGATCGCTTCGCAGATGAGGGTGAAGGCGATCCGGAACGGAGCGCCTTGTTCTTCGAAGATGGCGCGCGCCTCCTTTTGCTTAGCCACTTCGGTCTCGAAGTCGCCGCGATAGCGTGCGATCTGACCGGCCACTGTCAGCACCCAACCGATGCCGGAAGGCTGGCCTGCTTGCCGGAAGGCGACCTCGGCGGCGGCGACTCGAGAGGCGGCGTCGTCGAGACGGCTCATCATCCGGTCACTAAAGCCGGCGAGGAGCTCGGCATTGGCGATCATCCACGCGTTCTCGGCCTTCTTGCCACTCTCCTTCATCCGCAACATGTGCTCCTTCGCCGAGTCGTACTCGGAGTAGACCCAGTCTGTGAAGCCGAGCGTCATGTGACCCAGGCCTTCGCCGTAGGCGTCGTCGGTCTCTTTGCCCAGTGCGATGGCCTGGGCGGCGAGGTCCTGGCCGTCCTTGTCGCGACGAAAGCCGGCGAAGAGCCCTGTGAAGGCGAGTAGTTCGATCTCGGTGCGGGACTCGACGCCGCTGCGGTGCGGAGCCACCTTGCGCAGCCATTTCAGGCCCTCGTCGCTGTCGGAGGCCGCCCACCAGAACCAAGAGAGAGCAGCGGCGATCTCGGCTGCCACCGATTCCTGCTGGTTCTCCAGCCCGTAGGCCATGGCGGCACGGAAGTTGTCGTGGTCGGTTGCGAGCCGGTCGTATGCCGCGCTCTCCTCGGCACCGTTGAGCAGCGGCGCCGTCGCCACGGCGAACTCCCGGAAGAACTCGGCGTGACGGGTGCGCACCTCATCGACCTCAGCCGATTCGGTGAGGCGGCGCAGGGCGTATTGCCGCAGCGTCTCCAGCATGCCGAACCGTCCACTCACTTCATCCCTGGTGACCATCGACTTGTCCACGAGATGGCCGATCAGATCGAGCACCTCGTAGGTATCCACGTCGCCCCCGGCGCAGATCGCTTCGGCGGCCTCGAGGGTGAATCCGCCCCTGAACGCGGCGAGCCGCTGGAAGACGAGCCGCTCGTCGGGCGACATCAGCTCGTACGACCAGTCAACCGTTGCCTCCAGCGTCTGATGCCGGGGAAGCGCGGTGCGGCTTCCGCCGGTGAGGAGGCGGAAGCGATCGTCGAGGCGCTCTGCGATCTGCTGTGCGTCGAGTACTCGGGCCCGCGCCGCGGCCAACTCGATGGCCAGCGGCATCCCATCGAGGCGACGGCACAGTTGTTGGATCCAAGCGAGGGCGGTGCCATCCGTGGCGAAGCGAGGATTGGCGTCTCGAGCGCGTTCGACGAAGAGGCGCACGGCATCGTTGGTCATCGGGTCGTCTGCCTCTTCCGCCGCCAGGGAAGGAACCTGCCACAGCGACTCGCCGGGGACCCCGAGGCCCTCCCGGCTGGTGGCCAGCACTGTCAGGTTCGGGCAATGCTGCAGGAGGTGCTGGACGATCTGTGCCGTCGAATTGATGAGGTGTTCACAGTTGTCCAGCACCAACAGGCAGACGCGGGAGGCGAGGTGGGCGGAGACCTGGTCGAGCATGTCGGCCGAGTCGGCACCTAGTTGCGCGTTGCCGCTGCCTCCCTGGCTGCGGCTCAGGCCGAGCACGTCGGCAATCGCCAGAGTCACCAGGTCGGCGCTGCCGATTGAGGCCAATTCCACGAGCCAGACTCCGTTGCGGAAGTCGTCGGCCGCCTCGGCGGCCGCCTGCAGTGCGAGGCGGGTCTTGCCCGAGCCCCCGACGCCGGTGAGGGTCAGCAGGCGGTTGTCGTGGAGGCGTTTCATGACATCGTTGAGTTCGGAATCGCGTCCGACGAATGAGGTCAGCTGGATCGGCAGGTTGTTGGGATAGGCGTCCAGGGAGACCAAGTCGGGGAAGTCGTCGGGGAGTTCGGGGTGAACCACCTGGTAAATGCGCTCACGTCGCCCCAAGTCCTTCAGCGTGTGCTCGCCGAGATCGCGTAGGGACATTCCCTCGAGTGACTCGCCGACGAGTTCCTCCGTGCCCAGGGACAGCAGGACCTGGCCCCCGTGCCCGACGGCGAGGATGCGAGCTGTGCGATTGAGTGCCGGCCCGAAATAGTCGCCGCCGCGCTCGTGGGCAACACCGGTGTGCAGCGCCATGCGCACCGGGACCGTGTCGAGTTCTCCCCAGTCGGCGGCGCGGAGGGCGAGCTGGGCGCCAATCGCGGTGTCGATAGCGGGGCCGGGCTCGGCGAATGCCGCGGCGAAGGCATCGCCTGCAGTGGTGAAAACGTACCCGTCGGCAGCTTCGATGGCCTCGCGCAGGATCGCGTCGTGCTGTTCGAGGGCCTCGGGCATCGCGGAACGATGCTGCTCCCACATACGGGTGCTGCCCTCGATGTCGGTGAACAGGAACGTGACCGTCCCCGAAGGGGGGGAACTCATGGGTGGCTGAGCATAAGCGTGCGTTTCGCAACGTGCAGCGTGCAAGACCTCAGATTGAGATAACAGATTGCAGATTGCAGGCAGAGCGTGTAGCTCTTATCTGCCTTCTGCCTTCTGCCTTCTGCCTTCTGCCTTCTGCCTTCTGCCTTCTGCCTTCTGCGAAACTCATCACCATGTGCGGCCGGTTCGTCCAGGCACACGATGCCACCGATTACGCCGAGCACTTCGGCGCGACCGTGGCAGCGACGGAGGCACTCGCACCTTCCTGGAACGTGGCACCGACGGACCAGGTATACGCCGTTGCCGAGCACGATGGCGCCCGCCTCCTCGGGACCTTCCGCTGGGGTCTGATCCCGTGGTTTGCCAAGGACATGAAGATCGGTGCCCGTCAAATCAATGCCCGAGCAGAGACGGTGCACACCAAGGCGTCCTTCAAGGAGTCGTTCGCCGGGCGGCGATGTCTGGTTCCGGCCGACGGCTTCTACGAGTGGGAGCGGCTCGAGGGCGGCGACAAGCTTCCCCACTACGTCTATCGCGCCGACGCGGCGCCGTTGGCTCTCGCCGGCTTGTGGGCCTCCTGGCATGACGAGACGGGGGAACGGGTCACGTCGTGCACCGTCATCACCACACGTCCCAATCAACTGGTGGGGCGCATTCACGACAGGATGCCGGTCGTCCTCGACGACGAGCGCTGGGACGCCTGGCTCGACCCCGGCTTCGGCGATGTCGCCGCTCTGCGGGCCATGCTGGAGCCGCTCGAGGGACGCCTCCTGAGTGAGCACCCGGTCTCGACCCTGGTCAACAGCGTCGGGAACAACTTCCCGGAGTGCGTGGAAGAGCTTCGCTAGGCGTTAGTCACTAGGCGTTAGGTATTAGTCGTTAGTCATTAGGAAGACTCGCGTGGCTCAGTCCTAATGCCTAATGCCTTCGCTCAAACGGCACGCTGTGCTCCCAGTCGGTGAGCAGGGTGCGCAGGGCCGTCACCAGCAGCAGGGGCTGGTCCAACAACATGTGGTGATGCGCTTCGGGGATCGTTATCACCGGTGACACCCTGCCCATCAGCTCGTACATGTACTCGGCCGTGTCCTGGGGCACGACCACACTGTGCTCGCCGCGTAGCAGAGCCACACGGCACTTGACCGATGCGAGTTGCTCGTTCATGGCGAACAGGGTGTAGGTGAACAGATTGGCGTCGAACTTCCAGGTCCACCCCTGCTCCGTCTCGTGGAGGGAATGGTGCGCCACGTGGTCCATGACCCATGACGGTGGATCTGGCTGAGGCGGGATCAGATGGAAGTGGGTGAGAGCAGTCTCCAGGTCCTCGTAGATCCCCGGAGCGCGAAAGGCGCGGCCCCGCGACGCCTCCTCGGATTCCGGGTCGGGTCGGCGCACCGGCGCATCCACGATGACTGCTCCCGCCAACAGATCCCCGTAGGTCGCGGCCGTCTGGATGGCGACGAGCCCGCCGAGGGAGTGGCCCACGACGACCGGGGGGCGGGTGAAGCCGACGCCTTCGCACACACCCACTATCTCCTGGGCCCACATCGGGTGGGAGTAGCGATCGCGGTGGCCGCTGTCACCGTGTCCGCTCAGGTCGAGGGCAGCGACGTGATACTGCTCGGTGAACATCGGGGCCAGGTGGCTCCACCAGCGGGCGTGTGCAGCTCCGCCGTGAACGAGCACGAGCCCCGGCGCGCCCGATTCGCCCCATTCGAGGACGTTGATCTCGGCACCTTCGACGGGAATCGACGACTGACGTGGCTCGCGCCCCAGAGCGTCGCGGAACCAGCGCGGGGCCTTCGTCACCGCTCCGCCTCGATTTGGGCCCAGGCGCGATCAAAAGCTTGCCCCATCGTTTCGGCGGGATAGGGGCCGCCGGCGGCGACCGCCTGATCGGCGGTCATCCCCGCGGCGTGGCGTGCGACCGCGAGGCGCGCCACTTCGGCGAGCTCCTCCCGTTGCGTGCCGACGAAGTCGGAGTCGACCGTGCCCCCGTGGCCGGGGACCACCGGACCGTCGACGATTGACTCGAGCCGTGTCACCGTGCCGGGCCACTCCAGTGGGAAGGCGTCGCCGAAGGAGGGCGGCGCCCCTTCCTCGACGAGGTCTCCTGCGAAGACGACGCCGGACACTCGGACCACGAGGTCGTTGTCCGTGTGGCCGCGCCCCAGGTGCAACATCTCGACCGAGCGCTCTCCGAACACCTCGGTCGTGGATTCAGAGATTCGGTGCTGTGGAGGCAGGATGAGTACCTCGTCGAGCTGTTCGGCGTGTTCCGGTGCCAGGGCCTTGACTCTCTCTCTCATCTGGTGGCCGTGATCGGCGAGAGCAGTGGCACATCGCTCATGGCCCCAGATTGCCGCCTCGAAGAACTCGCCGTTGCCGAAAGTATGGTCCCAGTGGTGGTGGGTGTTGATGACCCACCTCACCGGGAGATCAGTGATCGTGCGTAGCTCGGCCACCAGCTCCCGGGCCTGCTCGTGATGCGCCCGTGTGTCGATGACGAGCACCCCGCCGTCGCAGAGGACGGCCCCGATATTGAGGTCGAGCGATGCGTAGCGCCTAGAGAAGACGCCGTTGGTGTGCTCGGTCCAGGTCACGGCGAGAGGGTATCGGTTGTCGGTGGCCTCCCGGTCTCCGGGTACGATCGAGCGCCGATGACCTTCTCCCTCTTCCTCCTCGTCGGCGGGCTCGCCCTGCTCACGCTCGCAGCCGATCGGTTTGTGGTGTCCGCATCGCGGATTTCGGCAGCACTGGGTGTCTCGCCGATCTTGATCGGTGCCCTGGTGATCGGTTTGGGCACATCGGCGCCGGAGTTGCTCGTCTCAGCAGTGGCCGCAGGCCGCGGTGAGATCGACCTCGCCTTGGGAAACGTCGTCGGGTCCAACACGGCGAACATGACGCTCGTACTCGGCTCGACCGCGCTGGTTATGCCGGTCGTTTCCAGACTGCGCACGATCCGGCGCGAGGGGGCGTTGATGCTCGGGTCGCTCGTCGTGTTCACCGTCCTCCTCTGGGATCTACAGCTGGGTCGGATCGCCGCGACGGGCCTGATGCTGGCGATGGTGGGCGCGGCCGCCCTCCTGGTCTTCTGGGCGCGATCGGATAGCCGCGCCGGAAGATCCCCAAGCGTTTCTGCCGAATTCGAGAGTTGGACCGGATCTGTGGGGCGCGAGGGGCTGATCGCCTTCCTCACCCTCTCGGCGACCCTGGTCGGAGCCGACCTGCTCGTGAGAGGCGCCAGCAGACTGGCCGACGAACTCGATATTTCGAGTGCCTTCGTCGGACTGGTGATCGTGTCGATCGGTACCTCGCTTCCCGAGTTGGCGACGGCGCTCGCCGCAGCGAGACGTGGTCAGACCGATCTGGTGCTGGGGAACGTCCTCGGCTCGAATCTGTTCAACACGCTCGCCGTCGCCGGGCTCGCCGGGCTGGTGGGCCCCGGGGCCGTCGATGAGACCTTTCGCAGTGCCGTGGTGCTCATGGCGGCTGCAGGGGTGGCCGCTGGGGCGGCGAGTCTCACGGGCCGCGTCGAGCGCTGGGAGGGGGCGCTGCTTCTGATCGTGTTCTTGGCATTCGTCACGGTCGCCGCGTGATGGTCAGCCGTTCTCGATGGACCGGAGAGGGGCCCGCGGGCCGTATCGCGGGGCCTTGATCCCACCCGCCTTGAGAAGCCGCACGACGCGGCCGCGATGCGGCCGGAAGGGTTCGAGCAACTCCAGCATTCGCGCATCATCGGCGCGATCTTCACCGGCGAGCGCCCAGGCGACCGTGTTGGGCAGGTGGAAGTCGCCTACGGGGACGGCGTCCGCGTCTCCGAGCGCCTGTATGCCGACGAGAGCCGCCGACCACGCGCCCACCCCGCGCAGGGCGGTGATCCGCCGATAAGCGTCGGGCAGGTTCATCGTGCTCGCCTCTTCGAGCCGCTTCGATCGCCTGGCCACCTCGAGCACCGTGGCAGCTCGGCGGCGTTCGATGCCCCACGGGTGGAACTGCTCATAGGTGAGGGCGGACAATGTTCGGGGCGCCAAGGGCAGCACCAGGCCGGGCATCGGCCCCGGGGCCGGCTCGCCGAGGACGCGCATCATGCGGCCGTAGGACCGTTTCGCTTCCTTCCCGGTGACTTTTTGTCCCACGACCGCCCGGATCAAGGCGCTGGTGACGAGCGTGCTCCGCGTGATGCGCACGCTGGGGTTCTCTTTGACGAGACGTCGCAAAAGGGATCGCCGCGGGTCGAATCCGCTCGGATCGTCTTCGGCACCGACGAGCCCCGGCGCCAGGTCCAGCGCTGCCGATGCACCATCGCCCCATGCCCGAGCTTCGATTTCGGCACCGGAGTCGCTGAAGCACAGGGTCGCCGGCCCGGCTGCGGTGCGCACCGCGATCCAAGCCGCCTCTGCGGTGACAGTGATGCTGGGATCCCCGCGGCCGATGCCCAGGGTGGGAACGGTCCGCCTCGGGTCGAGCGGAGCGATCGGAGTGATGACGCGAACCTGCATGAGTCCAGTCTTCTAGCCGGTGAGCTTGCAGCGTGCAGATTGCAGATTGCCGTGCAGATTGCAGATTGCAGACGGAGGGTGTAGCTCTTTCTGCCTTCTGCCTTCTGCCTTCTGCCTTCTGCCTTCTGCCTCCTGCAGTGACCGGATGCTCGCGACGAAAGCGTACCCTCAAGATGCCATGGTCAACTACGAGCGGCTCTCGTTCCTGGACAACACCTTCCTGGTCATGGAGGGTCCCACCAACCCCATGCACGTCGGAGCGACATTGCTGTTCCAGGCAGGGGAGTCGCTGGGTGGAGCCGGAGGCGGAATCGACATCGAGGCGGTGCGGGGGTTCATCGGCGCCCGGCTGCAATACGTGCCCCGCTATCGCCAAAGACTGAAGTGGATTCCCATAGAGCGCCACCCCGTCTGGGTCGACGACGCCCACTTCGATCTGACTTATCACATCCGACACGCTGCTCTGCCGGGCCCGGGCACGCCGGATCAGCTGCGCGAGATGGTCGGCCGGTTCCTCAGCCAGCGGCTGGACCGGGCGCGGCCGATGTGGGAGGTGCTCGTCATCGAGGGCCTCGAAGACGAGCACTTTGCCCTGGTGACCAAGGTGCACCACTGCATGATCGACGGGGTGGGTGGCGTCGATCTGCTGAAGGTGCTTCTCGCCCCCGCTCCTAGCGACGACCTCGGGGATCCGGACGACTTCGTGCCGCGACCGGTTCCTTCCTCGACGGAGTTGCTGATCGATGAGGGGCTGCGTCGCATCCAGATCCCCGCGGAGGCGGTCAAGAGCCTGCGACGGTTCCGTGAGGAGACGAAGGAGCTCGGCGAGGAGCTACGGCACCGCCTCATGGCGATGACCCATTCGGCGCGGTCGGGTTGGTTCGTCAATGCTTCGCCCACTCCATTCAACGCCAAGATCGGACCCAACCGTCGCATAGCCCATCTCGTGACCGATCTGAGCGAGGTGAAACGGATCAAGGATGCGCTGGGTTGCACCGTCAACGACGTCGTGATCGCTGCCGTGTCCGGAGCGGTGCGGTCGTTCCTCGCCGAGGATCGGGATTTCCCCGTTGCCGACGTCGACTTTCGGGCGATGGTGCCCGTGTCGATCAGGGGCGATGCGCCTGCCGCCGACTTGGGCAACCAAGTGACGATGTGGCTCCTCGATCTCCCCATAGCCGAGCCGGACCCGGTGGCGCGACTCAAATCGGTGGCGACATCGACCGAACACCTCAAGGAGACCGATCAGGCCTTGGGTGCGGCGATGCTCACTCAGAGCGCTTCATTCACCCCTTCGACCGTCCTCACCCTGGCGGCCCGGGTCGTGGCAGCGACGGCACGGCCATTCAACATGACGATCACGAATGTGCCCGGGCCGCAGATCCCGCTCTACATGCTCCAGTCGCGCCTGATGCGGATATACCCAATGGTTCCGCTGTGGGTGAACCATGGTCTGGGCGTGGCTCTCTTCTCCTACGACGGAATGCTCAACTGGGGGTTTGCCGCGGACTGGGATGCGGTTCCGGATCTCGATGTGTTCGTGTCTCGCGTCGAGGAGGCCTTCGACGATCTGCGCACCGCGGCGACGTGACGCGGCGGCTGCTCGCCGTCGCCGCCATCGTCGCGATGGTGGCGACCTCTTGCGATCCCGGAGCGCGAGAGGCTGAGCCGTTCGTCGGGAACTGGCGATCGGATGGGTGGGGCACCTTTGTCGCGATCGACGGTGGCTCCGTGGAGATCTACGAAACCACCGCCGTTCACTGCCTGTCCGTCGCCCGAGGCGGAGCGCGCGGTGTCAGCGAAGTGTTCTCCCTGGAAGGTGGTCGCCTCGTGTTGCGCGATGCCGGGCGCGTCGTCCGATTTGACCGGATCGAGTTCCTGCCCGAGCCTTGCCTGGCGGACCCTGCGGCCTTCGATGCCGCGACTGTATTGGCGGTGGCGGCGGCGACGGTCGCCGAGAACCTGAACCAGCCCCTCGACGTCGAGTGGGACGGACGGCTCCGTCGGCTCGGCGAAGCCGTGGACAGGGGCGAACCGCTCTGGGAGTCGCTGCAGGCACTGCTGACTCCCCTGGGCGGTGTCCCGCTCCACCTCAGCGACGGAGCCGGCCGCCTATGGGAGGGAAGGCCGGCCGCGGAGATCACCTCCATCCCGGGAATGGAGCCGGCGGGACGTGAAGCCGCCGTTGTTGGTGAGGTGGCGGACGGCATTGCCTACGTCGGCTTCAACCGCCTCGGTGCGATGGCGGAGGACGAAGACGAGTCGCAACGCACCGCGGCACGGGTCATCGACGAGGCCCTGTCGACCGGAGCCGTGGTGGTCGACCTGCGCGTTGCTGCCGGGGGCTCCATCGATCACGCCCTGCTGGTGGCCACCCGGTTTGTCTCAGTCCCCACTCCGGTGGCCTCCCTCGAGGCGCGTACAGAGGAAGGCTTCGTGGACGCCGGGGACCTCTCCGCGGCGCCGCTTCCCACAGGTGCATACGAGGGGGAGGTGGTCGTCCTCATCGGGCCTGGAACGATTGGGGTCGCTGAGATCCTGGCGTGGGCGATCGGCACCGTGCCCAGAGCGACTCTCGTCGGCTCGCCCACCGCGGGGTACCCGGGGCCCCAACTGGTGCGGTTGCTCCCCAACGGCTGGTCATTGGGCCTTCCCAACCTGCGAGTGACTGCAGAAGACGGGACCGATCTCAGCGCCGGCGTCACCCCCGACATCATCAGCGCCGATCCCCTGACCGATGCCATTGAGTTCCTGACATCTAGTCGCTAATCGCTAGTCGCTAATCGCTCTTTATGAATCCCAATCGCTGTCCTCGATCGCCAGCAGTTGTCCCTGGAGCGTTCCGACGACGATGACCCCTTCGGGGCTCACCGCCGGTGAGGCGAGGATGGAGAACCCCGTCTCGGGGCCCCAGTCGCAGAAGCCGCTTCCGTAGTCGGCGGGGAACGCTCCTGTCCCATCGGCGTCGCCCAGATAGATCGACCAAGCGATCTCCTGCTCCTGGAGATCGACGGCGTATAGCGCTCCGTCGTGACGGGCGAGGTAGGCGATCCCGTTGTTCACCGCAGCCGACGGCCAGTGCGGGTAGCAGAACTCACCGACGGGGAGCGACCACAACGTCTCCCCGGTGGCGACGTCGAGCACGATTATCTCCTCGGAGTAGCCCTCGCCGTACACGACAAAGTCGCCGGCGACGGCGGGCGAGGAGCGGACGTTGGCCCACTGCGTCTTGATACCGGCGGCGTCGCGCGCCCGCCACACCAGGTCGCCGGTCTCCTTGTCCAGTGCCAGCAGCGCCGGCTCGCCTTCGACGTTGTCGCGCGTCAGGGAGATGATCACCAGTGAATCGGTGATCGTGGGGGCGGCAAAAACCTCGGCCTCGTCGGCGTTACTGCCGCGGGCCGTGACCTCCGTTCGCCACACCTGGTTGCCGTCCATGTCGAGAGCGAGGACGTCGCGCCCTTCCCCGGCGACGTAGATGTTCTCTCCATCGGATGAGGCCCCTCCGCGCACCGGTCCGGCGACTACGACGTCGTTCTGCCACATCCGGTTTCCGGTCTCCATGTCGTAGGCGGTGACGAGGCCTGCGCCGTCCCCGATGACGACCATGTGGTTCTGCTGCTCGGAACTGCCCAGGATCAGGGGGTCTCCGAACACCGCGACCCCATGATCCTTGGTCCACAGCAGGCTCCCGTCGCGCGCACTCAGTGCCCAAATCCGTCCCTCGTCGCCCGTTCCCACGACGACGCCCTCGGATACGGCGACCCCGTTCACGTCGAGCTCGGTGGTGTAGAACCAGCGCTGTCCACCGTCGGTGAGCGAGAAGGAGTAGATGCCGTCGCGCCGGTCACGAGAGAACTGAGCGACACCGGCGCTGCCGACGAAGATGGCGCCGTCCTCGATCACCGGGTTGTTGCGCCAGCCCTGGATCCCGGTCTGGCTGTGCCACATGATCTCGGGTGATGTGATGGCTCGCGTGGCGAGGCATCCGGTGCGTTCCGGTCCGCCCTGGAACGTCGTCCACTCCTCCACGAGTGTGGTGCACTCCAGGGATGCCGCCAGGGTTGCGCCCCCATCCTCGTCCACGGCCGCGGGCGTGAGCAGCGAAGGGATCGTGGTGTCGTCGAGGATCCGCTCGGTGGCGGCGATGTCGTCCGCATTGCGAAAACCGAACCACCACACCGAAAGGGCGATGGCGCCGACGGCGAGCACGAGCCAGAGCCAGCGAGACGGATCGGGCCCGCGGTCGCCGAAGCCGATGTCCTGGCGCCTCTCTCCGAGATAGCTCACGTATTCGCGGCGCGTCATGACCGACGATGAGCGTAGGGCTGCTCAGATCTTTCGTGGCTCATCAGAGAGGCTCGATGCGCCGAGCAAGAGGGCGGCGGCGGCGAGCAGATGCCACAAGGCGTGGCCGCCGAGGAGCGCATCGGGATCGCACAGCCGGCCTCCGCTTCGCGAGAAAGCCCAAAGAACGAGGCCGGCAGCTCCGACCGTCATTGCAGCGCCCATCCGGTGGCGATCGATGCGAGATGCGGTCCAGAGGGCCGCCACCATCGAGACGATGACGACGGCGACCCCAACACCGTCGCCGGCGAGGGCAACGGGGTGTTGGGTGGCATGAGCCAGCGCCGACGCGAGTCCGGCGATGGTGGCTCCCGCCCCGACCAGCCGTCGCGACCGGGAAGGGAACGCGGTGAGGACGAGGCCGGCTGCTATGAGCCCCAGGGCACTGAGAGCGTTGCCCGGCTGGCGCAGCAACCCGCCTCCGATGGCCTCGCAGTCTGATCCGGGGCTCGGGTGTTCGGGTCGCGTGACGTGGAGGGTGACTGCGATGGCCGCCGCGAAGGCGATTGTCGTCGCGATGCCGATTGTGCGCCGCATGCCACGATCCTGCTCTCTTTATCCTCGCGGCGTGGTGTCGAACAGCGAAGTGGCGTCCCATCTCTACGAGTTGGCGCGTCTCACGACGCTGGCCGAGGGGAGCAGCAACGCCTTCCGGGTGCGTGCGTATGAGACGGCAGCTCGAGCGGTGGAAGGGAACCCTGAGCCGGTCGCAGATATGTCCGCGGCGGCGCTGACCGCACTGCGCGGAGTGGGCAAGAGCACGGCCACGAAGATCCGGCAGCTGGCCGACGAGGGGCGCATCGATCGCCTGGACGAGTTGCGAAGCGAGTTCCCACCGGATTTCGTGGAGCTCACCAGGGTCCCCGGCGTCGGACCCAAGACGGCGGTCTTGCTGCGTGACGAGCTCGGCGTCTCCTCGGTTGCCGAGCTGCGCGCCGCTCTCGATCAGCAGGAGGTGCGCACTCTGCCCGGACTCGGGGCGAAGACGGAGGAGAACATCGCCCGCTCCCTGGACCGTCTCGGTCTGACGGGAAAGGAGAGGCGCACCCCAATCATCGATGCGCTTCGCGTGGCCGCCGAGGTGGCGGCGGCTTTGGCGGCGGTGCCCGGGGTTGCCCGCGCCGAGCCGATGGGGAGTCTGCGCCGCTTCCGGGAGACGATCGGCGACGTCGACGTGATCGTCGCCTCTACCGGAGATCCGAACGCAGTGATGGAGCGCCTGATCGAGCTACCTCTGGTCGCAGACGTCGTTGGGTACGGAGCGCGCAAGACCGCCATCGTCACAGCCGCCGGGCTGCAGATAGACGTGCGCGTGGTCACTCCCGGCCAATACGGCTCGGCGCAGATGTACTTCACGGGGTCGAAGGCGCACAACATCAGGCTGCGCCAGTTGGCCATGGACCGCGGCTGGATCCTCAACGAGTACGCCCTCGCCGAAGCCGAGTCGGAGCGTGTCGTGGCCTCGGCCACTGAGGAGGACGTCTACGCGGCATTGGGGATGCCCTGGATCAGCCCCGAGCTGCGCGAGGACACCGGGGAGATTGAGGCCGCGCAGAGCGACGACCTCCCGGACCTGGTCTCCGTCGCCGACTTGCTCGGCGACCTACACGTCCACACGTCATTGAGTGGTGACGGGCGCGATGACCTGGAGAACATGGTGCTGGCCGCGAAAGATCGTGGATACACCTACCTGGCGATAACCGATCACGGTGAGGACCTGTCGATAAACGGCGCCTCGCGACGGCAGATGCTGAACCAACGACGCAAGATCGTCGAGATTCGCAAACGCAACCGGAAGCTGCGGGTTCTGCACGGTGTGGAGTTGAACATCGGACGCGACGGATCAGTCGATTACGACGAGGAGTTCCTGCGCGGATTCGATTGGGGTGTTGCCAGCGTCCACTCTCACTTCGATCTGACCCCTGTGGAGCAGACGGCTCGGGTCGTCGCCGCAATGCGGAACCCGGCGGTGAATGCGATCGGCCACCTCACCGGCCGCCGCATCGGGAAGCGGCCCGGGATCGAGCTGAACGTGGCCTCCGTCCTCGATGCAGCCGAGGAGACGGGATGTGCCCTCGAAATCAACTGCCACCTCGACCGTCTCGATGCTCCGGCGGAGGTGCTCCGATTGGCCCGCGGCCGTGACATCTTCTTCGTCATCTCGACTGATGCGCACGATGCCGCCGAGCTGTCCAACTCGAAGTGGGGAGTGAGCCTGTCGCGGCGCGGCTGGGTGGACAAGGAGAGGATCGCCAATACCTGGCCGCGCGACCGATTCCTCTCCTGGGTAGCCGCCAAACGCGCCTAGCCGTACCCGGTACGCTGCTGGGGTGGAGATGACCGAAGCCCTCGTGCAGTCCTGGCTGGACGACTACATCGAGGCCTGGCGCAGTTACGACGCCGGCGCCATTGGTGCTCTTTTCACCGAGGATGCCGCGTACCGATGCCATCCCGGCGATCCTCCGGTAGAGGGAAGAGAGGCGATCGTCGCCATGTGGCGGCGCGACCCCGACGCCCCCGGCTCGTGGAGTGCTGTATACGCCCCCTGGCTGGTGAGCGGAGACCGCGCCGTCGCCGTGGGCCGGACCTCGTATGAATCCGGCAAGGAATACTTCAACCTCTTCCAGCTTGCGTTTCGCGAAGGCCGCTGCTTCGACTTCGTGGAGTGGTTCATGGTTCCCAGAGAGGCCGATTGATGGATACACCCGAAGACCGCATAGCCCTGTTCCTCGACTTCGAGAATCTCGCCATCGGGGCCCGCGAGGACCTCGACGGGCACGTGTTCGATCTGCGCCCTGTGACCGACGCCCTCGCCGAACGAGGCCGGGTCGTGGTGAGGAGGGCATACGCCGACTGGAACCTGTTCGAGGATTTCCGAGCGATGCTCGCCGAGCACCACGTTGAGATGATCGAGATTCCGCAGCGGGTTCACGGTCCCCGCAAGAACGCCGCGGACATAAAGATGGCGGTCGACGCGCTCGAACTGTCTTTCGAGCGCGACTACATCACAACGTTTGTGATAGCCACCGGCGATAGTGACTTCACGCCTCTGGTGCACAAGCTACGCGAGCTCAATCGGCGTGTCGTGGGGATCGGCCTGCGCGCCAGCACCTCGGCTTTGCTGCCAGCAGCGTGCGATGAGTTCCTCTTCTACGAGGCGCTGGACGGTGTCGAGATTCCGCGTAAGCCGACCAAGAGGCGGCGGGCCGCGACCAAAGAAGAGGGGGTCCCGCGCGGCGACGCCTCGGCGTTGGAGCGCCTCTTGACGCAGACGCTGTCCGGAATGCAGCGATCCGGCGACGGTGTCGTGCTCGCCTCGGCGCTGAAGCGGGCCATTATCCGCAAGGACCCAACCTTCTCCGAGGCCGACTACGGCTTTCGCGCCTTCGGCGAATTGCTCCGCAACCTCTCCAACAAGGGGATCGTCGAGCTGACTGCCGGCCCCGCCAGGGGCGATCCCGAAGTGAGCTTCAGGCAGCGCGGCGGCCATGAGGAAGCCGGCTTCGACCTCCTGCGCCGTGTGGTGGACGAGGCCAAGGAGGACACGTTGCCGCTATCGGGCATCAAGGACGCCATGCGCAAGGTCGACGCTGGCTTCAGCGAGAAGGACTTCGGTTATCGCGGCTTTCTGCAGTTCTCCCGGGCCGCGGCCGCCAGAGGGGTTATTCGGATGGAATGGTCTGCGGACGCCGACGACTACCTGGTGACCGCGGGCGACTGAGGTGCCCGACGCCGTCGCATTGGTTCGGGGCGTGCCCGCGGCCTTTCCCGACGCCGTCACGGGCATTGCCCCCGATCCTCCTCTCGATTCGAGCGTGGCAAGGCGGCAGCACGATCGATATGCGGCCGCGCTCATCGCCGGCGGCTACGAGCTGCACCGCGTGCCGGTCGACGACGAGCAGCCCGACTCTGCCTTCGTCGAAGACGTCGCCCTCGTGCTCGGCGAACGCGGCCTGGTTACCCGGCCCGGGCACGAGTCGCGCCGCGCCGAAGTAAGCCCGGTCGCTGCGGCCCTTGCGGCCCACTTGCCGGTGGAGAGCGTCACGGCCCCGGCCGCGGTCGATGGGGGGGATGTGCTTCGAGTGGGGAGACGGGTCTTCGTGGGCGTCAGCGGCAGGACGAACCGTGACGGTTTCGACGCCGTGGCCGCGGTCGCCTCTTCACAGGGGCACGAGGTCGCCGCCGTGCCGGTCAGGGAGACCCTCCATCTCAAGTCGGGTGTGAGTGCAGTAGACGAGGGAGCGGTGCTGTGGCATTCCGCAGCCTGTGATGCCGCTCATTTCGAGTCGATAGAAGTGATCGAGGTTGGTGGAGTCGATCCAGAAGCGGCCAACGTCGTCAGACTGGCCGACGGCCGGATACTCGTCGCCGAACGTCACCCCGCCACCGCGGAGCTGCTTGCGGCGCGAGGGTTGGAGGTGATCACCACGGACGTGTCCGAGTTCGGCCGAGCGGACGGAGGCCTCACCTGCCTCTCGATAAGGCTGCGGTGGGATTGAGGGGCGCCGGGTATATCCTCAGCGGCATGAGCGAAGATCAAGAAGAGGCACAGTCGGAGCCGGAGAGTGATGAGGCACCGCCGGAGCCGGAGATCGTCGAAGGCGAGGAGTCCGCAGAGGCTTCCTTCGTCCAGGCACCGAAGCTGATGCGCATCGCCTCCATGACGCGCGCCATGCTGGACGAGATCCGTCAGTCACCACTCGACGATGCCGGGCGCCGCCGTCTCATCGAGATCCACGAAACGTCCTTGGACGAGATGCAGGACGTCCTCAGCGACGATTTGCAGCAGGAGCTGGCCGATATGTTCCAGCCTCTCTCCAGCGAGACGGCGACGGAGTCGGAGCTACGGATCGTTCAGGCACAACTGGTCGGCTGGCTCGAAGGCCTCTTCGCCGGAATACAGGCTTCGCTGTGGAGCCAGCAGGCCGCGGCCGCCAGCCAACTCCAGGAGATGCGCATGCGGGCCATCGAGGCACAGCACGGCGGGTCCGAGGTGCCGGGACAATACCTGTAGCCAGTAGCCAGTAGCTGGCGACTGACGACCGTTTCTCCCCCCGGAGGGGGGAGTACCCCGAAGGGGGGAGGGGGGTGCCTCCCGAAACCGACGTCTGATGTCTGATGTCTAAATGCCTTTCACCGTCACCGACTGAATCGACGGCTCCTGGTGCGGCCGGTCATGGCCGTCGGTGTCGAGGGCGGCGATGGCGTCGACCACCTCCATCCCGGATGTGACCTTCCCGAAGATCGTGTAGTTGCGGGGGAGGGCGTAGTCCGCGTGCATGATGAAGAACTGGCTTCCGTTCGTGTTGGGACCGGCATTCGCCATGGCCATCGTTCCGCGGGAGTAACCGCTGGCAGCGTCCAGCTCGTCGCGGAACTTGTATCCGGGCCCGCCGCGCCCTGTCCCTGTGGGATCACCGCCCTGGATCATGAAGCCGGGGATCACACGGTGAAACACGACGCCGTCGTAGAAGCCGTCTCCGGCGAGGAACACGAAGTTGTTCACGGCCAGGGGGGCGTCTGCAGCGAAGAACTCGATTGCGATATCGCCGAGCGTCGTATGCAACGTCGCCGAATAGTCGCCGTCGAGATCGATGGAGAGGTCAGGGGGAGAGTCGTACTGCATGGCCACGAGGGAGCCCTTTCGCGTCGGGGACCGGCAGGTTAGGAGCCCGCCGGGCGGCACATGTCACTCATTTCAACGCCCATTGAATCGCCGCTCGCGGTGTCCTCGTCCTCGACGCAGTGCATGACTGCGCCTTCGTCCTGCGTCCTTGCGAGCGGCGCGCCTGACCGCCGATCTGAGCAACGGCGCCACCCGGCAGACTCCTTGAGCCCGCCGGGCGGCACATGTCACTCATTTCGACGCCCAGTTTCCTCCCCCGGAGGGGGAGGTGCTGCCGAGCGCANNGTGGCTGCCGAGCGCAGCGAGGCTGACGGAGGGGGCGCCCCCCTCCCCTCACTCGCTTCGCTGGTGATGTACCCCCCTCCGGGGAGCAAGGCTCCGTCGCGAATGACAAAACCGTCTTACGTGCCGCTCGGCGCGTAAGACGCCGTTCGACCCCGCAGTTTCAAGCCAATCGGGCCTCTTCTATCTCGAAGACGCTCTCGGCTCCGGCCAGTGCTGAGGAGCGGTGCGCCGGCACCATGGGGAGCACGTGCTCTGCGTAGAAGGAGGCGGAGGCGAGGCGATCGGCCAAGAACGCCTCGTCGTATCCGTCGGGCTTGGCGGCTGCGGCCGACGCCCCGCGAGCCAGCATCCATCCGCCCAGCGTGTCTCCCATCATCTTCAGGAACGGGGTCGCCCCGGTGAGCACGTCGTCGAAGCGCCCCTCCGCCAGCCAGCCGCCGAGGGCGATGGCGACTTCGGCAGTGGCCTCCACGGCTGCGGTCAGTTGCTCGCCGATTGGCTTCAGGTCCCCTTCGAGGGAGGCGGCATCGGCGGCAATTGCCTCCAGGAGCCGGCGCATGGCGTTGCCCCCGTCGAGGGGGAGCTTGCGCATCGCCAAGTCCTGCGCCTGGATCCCATTCGTTCCCTCGTAGATGGGAGCGATGCGGGAGTCGCGCCACAACTGGGCGGCGCCCGTCTCCTCGATGTAGCCGGCGCCGCCGTGTACCTGAAGCCCCAGTGAGGTCAACTCGACCCCGAGATCGGAGGCCCACGCCTTGGAAATCGGGGTGAGGATCGCAGCCAGGTCGGCTTCCTGATTGCGCACGGTCTCGTCGGGATGATGATGGGCTAGATCGATGGCCATGGCGTTGCGATAGAGGACGCCCCGCATCGCCTCGACGTTGGCCCGCATCAGCATGAGCATCCTGCGCACGTCTGGGTGGCGAACGATGGGTGCCTTCTCGGAGCGATCCCCGTCCATGGTGTGGCCCTGGCGGCGCTCCAGGGCGTACGCCGCCGCTTGCTGGTACGACCGCTCTGTGAGGCCCAAGCCCTGCAGGCCGACGGCGATGCGGGCGTTGTTCATCATGGTGAACATGTACCGCATGCCGCGGTTCTCCTCGCCGACGAGGTACCCGACGGCTCCATCTCCGGACTCACCGAAGGCAAGCACTGCCGTGGGACTGGCATGAATCCCCAGCTTGTGCTCGAGGGAGACACACGTGACGTCGTTGCGGTCTCCCTGAGAACCGTCGTCGTTGACGAGGAACTTGGGGACGATGAAGCACGAGATGCCCTTCGTCCCCGGAGGGCCGTCCGGGGTACGCGCCAGGACCAGGTGCACGATGTTGTCGGTGAGGTCGTGTTCTCCCCAGGTGATGAAGATCTTCGTTCCCTTGACCCGCCACGTGCCGTCGTCGGCAGGAGTGGCCTTGGTGAGAATCGCACCCAAGTCGGAACCGGCCTGCGGTTCGGTCAGGACCATCGTCCCGGCCCACTCGCCGGTGACCAGCCGTTCCAGGTACGTGCCCCGCTGTTCCTCAGAGCCGTGCTCCATGAGCAGGTCGTTGGTGCCGTAGGTCAGCATCGGGCACAGCGAGAAGGCCAGGTCGGCGCTCGTGGCCATCTCCTGCACGGCGAGCCCTATGGCCCAGGGCAGTCCGCCGCCGCCGATGTCGGTGGGGAAGGCCGCGGCAGGCCACCCCGCAGCAACATACCGCTCGTAGGCCTCCCGGTATCCCGGCGGCGTGGTCACCGATCCGTCGTCGTCGCGGATGCTCCCGATTGTGTCGCCGTCGCGGCTCAGGGGAGCCAGGATCTCCGATGCGAAACGGCCGGCCTCATCGAGGATGCCGGTAATCAAGTCGGAGTCGATGTGCGAGAAGGCTTCGATCGAGGTCAGGGTCTCGAGCCCGATGACGTGCTCGAGCGTGAACTTCATGTCTGTCGTAGGTGCTCGATACCCGTTCATGGCCCCGAGAGTAGAGGCCTTTTTGTCAGTCGGAATCGTCCATCCACGAGGCGATGGCGGAACCGATCTCGTCGGGGGAGTCTTCCTGCACGAAGTGGCTGCCGGCGACGGTCACCTCCGACTGCGCTGGGAAGGCCCGGCAGAGGTCCCTCTGGCGGCCGGTGAGAATCACGCCGGGCTCGGCGTTCACAAACAACTTCGGCGTGTCGGTCTCCTGCAGCCAGCTCGAGTAGTCGGCGACGATTCCAACCACATCGGCCGGGTCTCCGTCGATGGGAATCTCCCGGGGCCACGTCAGGGTGGGCCGCCGCGACTCGCCCGGCTCGAGGTACGGCTCGCGATAACGCTCCATCTCCTCCTCGGTGAGATCACGCAGGATCGATGCGGGCAGAACCCGCTCCACGAAGATGTTCTTCTCCAGGACCATCTTCTCGCCCGCGTCGGACCGAAACGCTTCGAAGATAGGTCGGGCGACTTCGGGCCAATCGGACCAGGCAACCGGAGTGACGATCGCTTCCATGTACGCCATGCCCTTGACCCGCTCCCGGTTGCGATTTGCCCAGTCGAATCCGAGAGCGGAGCCCCAGTCGTGCAGGACGAGCGTGGCGTTGGACTCCACGCCGGCCGCCTCGAACCATGCGTCGAGATGCTTGCGGTGATCGACGAACCGGTAGGTCCCTGTCGACGAGGGTCCGGAGCGGCCCATGCCGATGAGATCGGGCGCGAGACAGCGGCCGCGATCGGCGAGATGCGGGATGACATTGCGCCACAGATAAGACGATGTCGGATTGCCGTGGAGAAAGACGATCGGGTCGCCGGTCCCGACCTCGGCGTACTCCATGGTGGTGCCGAGGATCTCGGTCGTGTGACGGGGGTGGGGATCGTGGGGGCTGATCGGCATGCGGCGAGCGTACGCGCGCCACAAGAAGCTTGCAGATCGCAGATTGCAGCGTGCAGATTTCAGATTTCAGATCTCAGACTGCAGATGGGGGAACATGTCTGATGTCTGATGTCTGATGTCTGATGTCTGATTTCAGTACTCGATCGTGAGCCTGGGCAGGAAGAAGTGGACCAGAGGGCCGATCCCGAAGGCAAAGAGGATCGTGCCCGCCCCGACGGTTCCGCTGAGGAGCCAACCTGCCACCAGCACCGTCAGCTCGATCGCCGTCCTCACTGCTCCGATCGGGTAGCCGCGGCGGGCGATTCCGGTCATGAGCCCGTCACGCGGGCCCGGCCCCAGCCCGGCGCCGATGTAGTAGCCGGTCCCGATGCCAACCATGACCAGCCCCACGACCAGGTATCCCCACCTGAGGGCGAGCCAGGCCGGTGTTCCCAGCCAGATCAGCGTTAGGTCGATGACGACTCCGATGACGACCACGTTGAGCGCCGTTCCGATCCCGAGGCTCTCCTTCAGGGGTATCCAGAGCAAGAGCACCACGGCTCCGGTGATGATGCCGACGGTGCCGATCGGGATCGGGGTGTGGCGAGAGACTCCCTGGGCCCAGACCTCCCACGGCCCCAGCCCCAGGTCGGCGGCGACCATCAGGGCGAGACCCCACCCGAACAGGAGAAGCCCCCACATGAGCCGGGGCAGTCGGCGACGTAGTTCCCGGCGGGAGGGAAGGGGAAGCATGCGGCGGGAGAGTAGGGCAGAGACATCAGATGTCAGATGTCAGATGTCAGATGTCAAACACCGGTTGGTCTGAGGTCTGAGGTCTGAGGTCTGAGGTCCTCCCCTCCTAAGGTCTCCCCATGACCCGGCATCCTCTCGAACAGCGGGTGATCGACCACCTGGAGTCGCTCGGTGCCTCGTACGAGGCCATCGACATCGATCCCGACTTCGCCGACACCGTCGCCTTCTGCGAGAAGTACGGGTTCTCTCTCGATGAGTCGGCCAACGCCATCTTGATCGCTTCCAAGCGCCCTCCCGGTGTCCATGCGTTGTGCCTCGCCCTGGCGACGACCCGGCTCGACGTCAACCACAAGGTGCGGTCCTTGCTCGAGGTGCGCAAGTTGTCGTTCGCCACACCGGAGCAGACGGTGGAGGTGACAGGCATGGAGATAGGCGGGGTCACTCCCTTCGGGATTCAGGACGGCCCGCCGATGTACACGGACGCCGCCATCGCGAGCCTCGAGCGGGCCATCGTCGGCGGAGGCACGCGCGGCATGAAGGTGTTGCTCGACCCCGAGGTCTTCGGGCGCATGGATGGCATGACCGTCGTCGAAGGACTGGCGGGATAGTTAGGCGTTAGGGATTAGGCGTTAGTCGTCAGCACCTAATACCTAATACCCAAGACCTCCCTTTGTACCCTCGCCTCGTGACCGCCCCCAAGCACTCGGGCAGCTCTATCCCGCCGTGGATCTACCGGCTGCTGGCGACGATCGTCGGGATCGTCGTGGGCCTGTGGATCGTCTTCAACGTGACGCAGCGCTTGCGCGGCCTGCTTATCACGCTCCTGATCAGCCTGTTCCTTTCGGTTGCCCTGGAGCCCGGAGTCAAGTTCCTGCACAGCAAGGGCTGGCGGCGCGGTTGGGCGACGGGGTTCCTCTTCCTCCTGGTGCTCGGTGCCGCCGGTCTGTTCGTCGGCCTGATGGTGCCCCTCGTGATCGATCAGACCGTGGACTTCGTGGAGCGCGTCCCCGGCTACGTCGAGGAGATTTCGGACTTCGCGGCGCGATTCGGCATCGACCTCTCGCCGGACCGCGCTTCGGAGGCTTTGACTGGCTTCGACGCCGACCTCCAGGGGATAGCCGCCGACGTCGCCGGCAGCGTCTTCGGTGTGGGGCAGGCGTTGCTCAACACGATCTTCCAGCTGCTGACGATCGGCCTGTTCACCTTCTACATGACTGCTGAGGGCCCCAAGTTCCGCCGCGCCGTGTGTTCGGTACTGCCCCCAGAGCGACAGCGCGAAGTGCTGCGAGCCTGGGAGATCGCCATCGACAAGACCGGCGGCTATTTCTACTCGCGAGCGCTTCTCGCCGGCTTCTCCGCCGCCATCGGATGGGCGGTGTTCAGCGTGATCGGGGTGCCCTTTGCCCTCGCGCTTGCCCTGTGGATGGGCCTCCTCTCCCAGTTCGTGCCCGTGGTGGGCACCTACCTCGGGGGGGCGCTCCCGCTTCTCATCGCCCTGCTGGACAGCCCGCCGCGAGCCATAGCCGTCCTCGCCTACGTGTTGATCTATCAGCAGATCGAGAACTACCTGCTGGCACCGAAGATCACAGAGAAGACGATGGCCCTCCACCCGGCCGTCTCGTTTGGTTCCGCCATCGCAGGAGCGACTCTGCTCGGAGTGGCCGGAGCCCTCATGGCACTACCCATCGCGGCAACGGTGCAGGGGTTCGTGTCCACCTATCTGGAGCGCCACGAGGTGGTCGACTCGGATCTCACAGATGACGATCCCCCTGAGCAAGAGCACCACGCCGCAAAGGACGCCTAGGCGACGCGCCGCACCTGGGTAGGCAGGGTCAACTCGAAGACGCTCGAACCATCGTGACGATAGGCGAGGTCGCCTCCCATGAGGCGGGCCAGTCGACGGCTCACCGGCAGGCCGAGGCCTATCGAGCCGGGAAGGGCCTCGTCCTCGGTGGAGCGCACGTAGGGCTCGAAGATCGCTTCGCGCTCGCTTCGCGGTATGCCCACGCCGTTGTCCCGCACCCGGACGACCGCCGCCCCGTCGACCGTCTCCGCCTCGACGGTCACCCGGTCACCGCCGTAGCGGACAGCATTCGTCAACAGGTTCCGCATGATCTGGCGGAAGCGGAGCGGGTCGGCCCACGCGTGTACCGGTTTCCAGATCTCAATGACCGGCTCCGCCTCGTCGGACTGGACGATTGTGCCGATCTCGATCCCGATGTCGATGGATTCGGGCTTTACCGACAAAGTGCCGGCGTCGGCCCGGGCGGCGACGAGGAGGTCTTCGACGATGTTGGACAGCTCCCGGCTCTGATCGGCGATCAGCTCGACCAGGCCGCGGGCCTCAGCGACCGTGAAGTCGTCTCCGCGGTCGCGCAGCTCGAACGCCATGCCGAGGATCGTGGTTATCGGTGTGCGCAGCTCGTGGGACACGGACGCGATCAGCTCGTCTTTGGACTCGAGCAGGGCGGCCAGCTCTCGCTCCGCCCGGCGTATCACTGCGATGTCCTGGATGGCAACGACGACCCGGGTCAAGTCGAGCGAGCCGTCCGGGTCCCGTCCCGCGGCCCAGGACAGCGCCAGGTCGGTCGTGTCGCCGCCCATCGTCGACCCAATGATGTCGGTGGTCATCTCGTCGCGGTCTTCCCAGATGGCCACGAATTCCTCGACGAACCCCTCGACGGCCGCTGCGGGAGCGGTTTCGGGGAGGATGTTCACGAGTGCCTCCTCCTTGGACGACGCACCGATCAAGGCGATCCCGGCGGGATTGACATCGATGAATTCGATGAGCCCGAGGAGTTGGCGCACTTCATCGGGGTTGTCATCGAGATATCCACGTAGGTCGGTCACCCCCGCGGTGCGCAGGGTTTGCAGTCGCCGCCCGACCCGTGAGAAATCCTCCTCCCAAATGGCGATGGGTGCTCTTTCGAACACTCTGCGGAAACGCTCGGCGTGACGGCGCGACACCTCCTCGGCTTCGCGTCGCTGAGTCACGTCTTCGATCGAGCCCTCGTGGCAGACGACCTCGCCCTCCTCGTCCCTGATGACCTGAGCGAAGCCCCGCACCCACAGCCCGGTGTGGTGCTTGCGCACCATGCGATGGGCGAAGCGGCGCGGCTCGTCGCTCTCTTCGAGGACCTCGACGAGGCCATTCCAGTCATCTGGGGTCTCGTGGAGATCGGCTACGAGACGTCCGATGAGGTCGTCGGGCCCCTCATAGCCGAGCATGTCGGCCAGCGCAGGGTTGGCGTCTATCAATTCGCCGTTGGGGGCGGAGCGGAATAGACCCACCGGCACGCTGCGGAAGATCTCGATGCGGGTCTGCTCGCTGCGATCGAGGGCACGGCGGGCGACGACGACGAGGGAGATCCCGCCAGTGGCGCAGGTAGCCGAGATCACCAGGCTGGCCACGGCCTCCGCCGCAGAAGCCATGCCGAAGATGGGCCAAGTGAGCTGCCAGAGCAGGAGGAGGCCGATGGTGGCTGTGAAGCGACGCAGCTTTCGCTCCGGCAGCAGGAGCCCACCGATGAACGCGAGCACGGCGATCGCGGCCCACAAGCCGCCGCGCACCAGCTGCGACGTCGCCGAGCTGGCGGCGACCATGGCGACCGCCGCGGTGACGATGACCAACTCGGCGTCGGCTGCGGAGCGCCGGATGCCTTCGAGGCCCGCCACGCCGACCAACATCGTGAGGGCTGCCGAGCCGAGGAACCCGAGATCTCCGGTGACGGCCAGAAGGAGCAAGTAAAGGGCGCTGGCGGCAACGCCGGCAGCGGCGCCGACCCGCAGCGCCACCTCATTGAGGTCGCGCCAGACGGTTGCGACGGTGGAATCGCGTGAGACCGCGGTGGAACCGTCCGTCGCCGGACGCGACAGCAAGACCATCGAGAGGTGATTCGGCAGTAATCGAACGGGCCTTGACGATTCAGGCGGCGACGGGGCGACAGACGAGACAGGGCCGGTACCCCGCCGTCCGAGCCTCAGCCTCGGACTTGAAACTCACCGAATGGACGGCAGTGGTGCGGCGGGTGTGGTGGCACGTCGGATGGCAGAAGATCTTCGTCGTGTCGGAGCCGGTGAAACGGACCCCGGCGGCGGCGAAGGCTTCGTAGCGCTCTACGTCCATGCCCTCTGCTTCGAGGAGAACCCGCTTGTTCTCGGCGTCACCGAGCGAATACTTGCCGAGTCTTCCGTCGGAGCGAACCACCCGGTGACACGGGATCACCACCGGAACCGGATTCCGGGCGAGCGCCGATCCCACCGCTCTCACTGCTCCCGGCCTGCCGATCTCTCTGGCCACCCAGCCATAGGAGCGAACTTGGCCTCCCGGGATCTCGGCGGCCTTGCGTAGCACGGCCGCCTGGAACTCGGTGAGATCATCGAGGTCCAGCGGGAGGCGGCCCGGTTTTCCGGTTTCGATCGCACGGTCGAGGTGGGTGGCGATCTTCTCCGGCAGATCGGGGACGGGAAGGGCGTGGCGGCCGCGGAGATGGAAGAAGCGCTCCTCGAAGTCGGCAGGCGAATCAGCGAGGTCCACCGCGGAGACACCGCGCTCGTTGAAGGCGATGTACAGATCTCCCACTGGACTCGGCCTGCTGAGGTAGCCGTCGACTGCACCGGAGGCGACGATGGCGGCGTCGACCGCGTCGGCCGGGGCACTGGCACGGAGTGACTCCAGATCGGCAATGAGCTGGTCGGTCATCGGGATTCCTCCTTCGGGTAGAGAGAGCGCAGCCTGGCAAGGCCGCGGTGCACATCTGCTTTCACGGTGCCGACGGGTCGCCCCAGTGCCGCGGCCACGTCTTCATAGGTCAGGTCGGCCACGTGGCGCAGTACGACGGCGGCTCTCTGCGCAAAGGGGAGCGCCAGCAGCGAAGCCTTCAGGTCGGGCCCGATGCCGCCAAGGGCCTCTTCATCCGTTCCCGACCCCGACGCCCGCGGCTCAGATTCGGGTAGTGGTGTGGTGGGCTTCCGGGCACGGGAACGAAGCCGGTTTCGGCACAGGTTGGCGGCGATCGTCCACGTCCATCCACGGACCCGGAGTGCGGCGATACGCCGCGGCGAATAGCCCTGGAGAGCTTTGTAGGCGCGGGCGAATGTCTCCTGCATGATGTCCTCGGCGTCGGTGTGGTCGCCGAGCATGCGCAGTGCTCCGGAGTAGATGCCGTCTGCGGTAGCCCGCACGTAGGACGGGAATGCGCCGTCGAGGTCGGCGGCGAGGTCGGCGGCGATCGACGAGAGGTCGCGAGGGCTCATTGTTGTGACCATCGTTTATCAGAACACCGGATCGGGCGGGGGAGTTGCACCGCCGCTACCGTCGCACACATGAGCGGCTGTTGCGATTCATCCGGATATCGAGGCGTGTTCAACAAGAGGGCCGCCGAACGCTACGTCCGGTCGTTTCTGAAGCGGGGCCTCGACTCTACGGCCGGGCCCATGGTGGAGGCGCTGCGCTCCCAGGGTCTGCAGGCCGCGTCGGTGATGGAGATCGGTGCCGGCGCAGGCACGGCAGTCGTGTCGATGCTCGAGGCCGGGGCGAGCAGAGCCACCGCCTTCGAGATCTCTCCGGCGTACGAGGCCCCGGCGCACCGGCTGTTTGCCGCGCGCGGCATCTCTGCTCCCATCGACTGGAACACAGGTGATTTCGTGGCGATTGGCGGCGAGGCACCCGAGGCCGACGTCGTCTTCATGAACCGCGTCGTGTGCTGCTACCCGGACATGGCGGATCTGGTCGACGCCGCCGGGTCCAAATCGAACCGGCTGCTCGCGATGTCCTACCCACGCGACCGCTGGCTGTTCCGTCTCTTCGTCCGAATCGGGAACGCCTGGCTCCGCTTCCGCAGGAATTCGTTCCGCGTGTTCATCCACGATCCCGATGCGGTGGCCGCTCGCGTCGAAACAGCTGGCCTGCGCGAGATCGCCTCGGGAACGACACCCGGGTGGCACTGGAAGGTTTGGGAGAGGGTGGCCGTTGGCCAGTAGCCCTTGGCGGTCGGCGCCCCACGCCTTGGGGCAGTGCCGGTGAGCGAGCCGCGGTTTGTCGCGCTGGGAATTGTGGTTGCCGACATGGGGCGCGCCCTCGACTTCTACCGGCTGTTCGGCCTGGAGTTCCCTGCGGGGGCCGAGGACGAAGGGCATGTGGAAACCACGCTTCCGGGCGGGCTGCGTCTCATGCTCGACACCGAAGCAGTCGTTGCCGCCTTCGATCCGTCTTTCGACCCGGATGTGACGTCGGGTCGCGTCGTGCCCGCCTTCGAATGCGAATCACCCGACGCTGTTGATGCCCTTCACGCCGCGATAACGTCTGCGGGCCATGCGTCCCACCTGGCCCCGTTCGACGCGCCGTGGGGCCAGCGCTACGCCACCGTTGTCGATCCTGACGGCACTCACGTCGATCTGTTCGCAGCCCAGACGTAGGGGAATGAGTGCGATACGCGATTCGCCATACGCGATACGAATCGCGAATCGCGGATTGCAGATTGCGAATTGCGTCAGAGGCGTCCGCGCCTCTCCAGGTATCCCTGCCAGGTCAGATATGCGGCCGCGGTGCGGCGCGGTGCCCACTGCGCCGCCAGCGTCCGAACCTCCGCCTCGCTCGGCGGCACGGCCAGCTCGACCAGTTCCTGATAGCCGACCCGCAGCGCCCTGTCGCCGGCCGGGAAGACGTCACGCCGCCCCAGGCAGAAGAGCAAGTAGCACTCGGCTGTCCAGAGGCCGATGCCGTGCAGTTCGGTGAGGGCGGCTACGACTTTCTCGTCCGGCTCAGCCGCCAGCGCCTTCAGGTCGAAGCCACCGAGGACGGCGCGCGCCAGGCTGCGGGCGTACTCAGCCTTCATGCGGGTGAAGCCACAGCGCCGCATGTCGGCGTCTCCTAGAGCCAGCAGACGCCGCGGGGCGACGCCTCCGGTGGCTTCTTCCAGGTTGGCGTACATGGCGTCGGCCGCCTCGATCGATACTTGTTGCCCGAGGATGAGGTGGACCAGGGGGCCAAACCCCCGCCCCCAAACCTCCACGGCAATGCCGGCGGCGTCGCGTTCGCGAAATCGAGCATCCGTGGCGACGAGCCACGCTGCATCGGCCCGGATCCGGTCGGCGGCGTTCACTCCACGGGGTCTTCAGGTGGCGGAGGAGCGAACCAGACGTCGGTCACTGCGGTGATCTTCGACTCGGGCATTGCCTCCAACACCGAGACGTGTTGGGCGGCAAGCAGCGCGGCAACTGCGCTTCGCTCGGCTTCGAGATCGGCGACGATCGTTCCGTAGAGAAGCGGATCACCCGTGGTGGGATCGGCCTCGAACGCCGTCCACGCCGCTGTTGCCACCGGGAAGTAGCCGAGGACCGTCTGGTGGAGCTCCGCGTAGGTACTCCCCGGGTCGACGTCGCCCAATCTGTTGGCCGTGTTCTCCAGAACCAGGACGACATCGGCTTGGAGCGTCGCCAGCACGCGGCCACGCACCACCTCGCCGAGGGCGGCCGGAACCCGGAACGGGGCGCGAAAGGAGGCGGCGAAGCGGCGCAACTCGAAGCCGAGAGCTGCCTCGTACCCCTCGAGGCCCCCGGGGTCACAGAGGTCGCGGCCGGATCGCGGGGTGAGCGTGGGGCACGAGCCGGCCGGCAGCACAGCGGCCAGGGCTCCCACGGCCGCATCGAGCTCGACTGCGGCCAAGGCGGTTGCCGTTGGATCTGCCGCGGCTATGGCGCCGTCGAGATGTTCGGAGGCGATGAGCATGTCGCCCAGAAAGGTGATGTAGCGATCGAGCTCCGCCTCGGCGCCGGGAGGTGGCTCCACCCGCTGAGCCTTATCGATGAGGATGGCAAAGCTCGTGGGAAGTCTCAGGTCGACGATGCGGCCGTAGAGCTGGCTCCGATCGTCGTACCGCTGGGTGAGGGTGCTCTCGAAGGAGGCGACCGCGGCGTTGGCGTCTGCGGCGATCGGCGCCAACTCCTCGGCGAGGGATATCACCTCCGCCGTCGTCGCCGGAGTGCAGGCCGCAGCGGCCAGACCCACGATTGCTCCCAGTGCCACCCAGCGCGCCACGCCGCGAGATTACGACGAGGGGATGCGCCGGTCCGACAACGAAGCCGGAAAAGAAAATCGGAGGAATCGGGAACGATTTAGCACCAAATGAAGTTTATCCTCCTCGTACCCGGTGAGGACCGGGCGAAATGGAGAAGCAACGAATGAAGAAGAACCGAAACTTTGGGTTGGCCGCAGTTCTGTTGGCCTTTGGCATCGTGGTCGCCGCGTGCGGCGATGACGGCGGGGCGGCAACGACGTCTGAAGCCACGGTCGCGCCCACCACGACCGAGGCTCCAGTAGTGACCGAGGCGGCCGAGGAGGAGATGGCGGAGGCGATGGATATCGTTGATACCGCGGTAGCCGCCGGTGGCTTTGAAACGCTGGCGGCCGCTTTGACGGCAGCGGACCTCGTCGACACTCTCAAGGGAGAGGGTCCGTTCACGGTGTTCGCTCCGACGGATGAAGCCTTTGCCGCTCTTCCCGAGGGCACTGTCGAAGGACTGCTTGCTGACATCCCCGCCCTGACCGACATTCTGCTGTACCACGTCGTTTCCGGCGCGGTGTTCGCCGCTGATGTGATCGGGTTGGAGTCGGCCACCACGGTCCAGGGCAGTGATATCGCCATCAGCGTCGCCGACGGCATGGTGACCCTCAACGGGGTGACCCTGGTCACCGCCACCGACATCGAGGCGTCCAACGGCGTCATCCACGTCATCGACAGCGTCCTGCTCCCGTAGGAGCGGTGCCGCGTTCTGAAGGAAGTTCGGGCGGCCCTCGGGCCGCCCGAACTCCTTCTAGTTGCCGTGGGTTCTCAGGAGCACCCCATGCTTGCCCCGCAATTGAGGCAGCGGTAGCACGAGCCGTTGCGAACCGTGATGTGGCCGCAGGTGTCGCACAGGGGGGCATCCCCCATCATCTCGCCGAGGGCCTGCTGCACGGATGCCGTCTGCAGGTCACCGGCCGCCGCCGAAGAGACCGCCACCGTCTTCCTGTCTCCATTCGACGCAGGGGAGTCACCGTTGTGCGCGGCCGGCGGCGTTTCCGCTTCGGCCACGGCGGGATGGCTGATGGGGGCGTTGGCCGGCAGGTCGTCGGCCAGATCGAGCTGGACCCCGGCATCGACGGCGATCCCTTCGGGCGGTTCGGGCAACTCGCCCACGTCTTTCGGGGGAACCTGGACGAGATCGGTCCGTCCCAGGTATTCCATGCCGAGGGCGCGGAAGACGTAGTCGATGATCGAGTTCGCCATCTTGATATTGGGATGGCCCTCGACCATGCCCCGAGGTTCGAACGTCTGGAAGGTGAACGTATCGACGAACTCCTCGAGCGGCACCCCGTACTGGAGTCCCTTGGAGACGGCGATGGCGAAGCAGCCGAGAATGCCGCGCAGCGTCGCCCCCTCTTTGGCGAGATCGATAAAGAGCTCCCCGAGGGTGCCGTCGTCGTATTCGCCGGTGCGGAGGAAGATCTTGTGCCCTCCCACCCGGGCCTCCTGGGTGAATCCGGTGCGACGCGTCGGCAAGAGGAACCGAGGACGATTGACACCGTGGTAGGCCCGCGTCGGGCTGACCCCGGGCGCAAACATGCCGGCCACGACCCGCGCTTCGTCTTCGAGCGCCTCATTCAGCGCTTCGGGTTCGCTTTCGGTGGTGTCGCCGTCCGCGGCGCTGGAAAGAGGCTGGCTCGCCTTGGAGCCGTCTCGATAGAGGGCCATCGCCTTCAGCCCGAGCTCGGCGGACAAGGCATAGGCGTCCTCGATGTCGGCAATGGCCACTTCGGTCGGCATGTTGATCGTCTTGGAGATCGCGCCGCTGATGAACGGCTGGGCCGCGGCCATTGCCTTGATATGGCCCTCGTGATGTATGAACCGCTCCCCGTGCCTCCCGTTGCGGTTTGCCGTGTCGAACACGGCGAGATGTTCGGCGGCGAGGTGGGGGGCGCCTTCGATGGTCTGCATCCCGCAGATCACCTTGTTCGCCTCTTCTATCTGCTCGGCGCTGAAGCCCAATTCCGCGAGCAGATCGAACTCGAAGGTGGCGTACTCGTCCTCGCTGAAGCCGAGCCGATGCAGCGCTTCTTCACCGACGACGAAGACGTTGAATGCATGCCGCAGTTCGAAGACCCCAGGGAGAGTGGCTTCGATGGCGTCGATCTCCTCCGCGGTGAGGCCGCGGTCGGCGAGGGCAGCCCGATTCACATGGGGGCTCTCCTCCAGGGACATCGAACCGATCACGTACTCGACAATCTCGCTGCGCTGCCTGGCTTCGTAGCCGAGAACCCGCAGGGCCGGATCGATCGACTGATTGGCGATCTTGAAGTAGCCGCCTCCGGCGAGCTTCTTGAACTTGACCAGGGCGAAGTCGGGCTCGACTCCGGTGGTGTCGCAGTCCATCAGCAGGCCGATCGTGCCGGTGGGGGCGAGGACCGTGGCCTGTGCGTTGCGGTATCCGTGTGAATCACCCATGCGCACCGCCTCGTCCCACGAGCGGCGGGCTGCGTCGAGCAGCTCGGGCGGGCAGATCTCGGGATCGATCGACATAACCGAATGCGTGAGTCCGTCGAACTGGTCGGCGTCGGCCGAGTACGCCGCGAGACGATGGTTGCGCATTACCCGCAGCATCGATTCCCGGTTCTCGGCGAATCTGGGGAAGGGCCCCAGAACCTCCGCCATCTCGGCCGAAGCCGCATAGGCGTCACCCGTGAGGATGGCGGTGAGAGCGCCGGTGAGGGCCCGCCCTTCGTCCGAGTCGTAAGGGATTGCACTGCGCATCAGGAGCGAACCGAGATTGGCGTACCCCAGCCCGAGTGTTCGGTAGTCGAACGATCCCTGGGCGATCTCGCGCGACGGGAAGTGAGCCATGGTCACCGATATCTCGAGCACAAACGTCCACAACCTGATGGCGTGCTTGTAGGCCTCGATGTCGAAGGTCTGTGCGTCGTCGTCGTAGAAGGCGACGAGGTTGAGGCTGGCCAGGTTGCACGCCGTGTTGTCGAGGAACATGTACTCCGAGCAGGGATTGGAGGCGTTGATCCGCCCTCCGGCGGGGCAGGTGTGCCATTGGTTGATGGTGGTGTCGTACTGCACGCCTGGGTCGGCGCAGGCCCACGCGGCCTCAGCGATGCGGCGCCACAGGTCGCGCGCCTTCACGGTCTTCATCACCTCTGCCGTGGTGCGCCCAGTCAGTTCCCAATCACCGTCGGCTTCGACAGCGGCGAGGAACTCATCGTTGACCCGCACCGAGTTGTTGGAGTTCTGTCCGGAGACGGTCTGGTAGGCCTCTCCGTTGAAATCGGCCGGATAGCCGGCCTCGATCAGAGACCGCACCTTGTCTTCCTCGACCTTCTTCCAGTCGATGAACTCCTCGATGTCGGGATGGTCGATGTCGAGGATCACCATCTTGGCGGCGCGGCGCGTCGTGCCGCCCGACTTGATGGCACCTGCGGCACGGTCGCCGATCTTGAGGAAGGACATGATCCCCGACGATCGGCCCCCTCCGGACAGGGGCTCACCCTCGGCCCGCAGGTTGGAGAAGTTGGTGCCGGTGCCCGAGCCGAACTTGAAGAGGCGAGCTTCCCTGGTCCACAGATCCATGATTCCGCCCTCGTTGACGAGGTCGTCGTTGACGGACTGGATGAAGCACGCGTGCGGAGCAGGGCGCGAGTAGGAGTCCGGGGATGCCTCGAGGTCCAGAGTGTCGGGGTCGACGTACCAGAAGCCCTGAGACGGTCCGGTGAGGCCATACATGTGGTGCAGCCCGGTGTTGAACCACTGTGGACTGTTGGGAGCGGCCATCTGATTGACGAGCATGAACGTGATCTCGTCCTCGAACGCCTGGGCGTCGTCGTCGGAGGCGAAGTAGCCGTAGCGATCGCCCCACGCCCGCCACGTCGCCGCCAAGCGGGCGATGACTTGTCGCGCGCTCCGCTCCGGGCCGAGGAGCGGGGCTCCGTCGGTGTCGGCGACCCAATCACCGGCCTCGTCGGTCTGGGGGACACCGGCCTTGCGGAAGTACTTGGACACCATGATGTCGGCGGCGACCTGGGACCACGCCGCCGGGACCTCGGCGTCCTTCATCTCGAAGACGACCGAGCCGTCAGGGTTGGCTATGCGGGAATCTCGGGTGGTCCACTCGACCGATTCGAGTGGGTCCTCTCCGGGCTTGGTGAAGAAGCGGTCGATTCGAAGCCCGGTAGCACCCATGCGGTCCTCCCTTTCATCCCTCAGGCGATCTCTGGCGATCCCCCCGCGGTGTGGTGCAGACTTATCCACAACCACTAGATGTTGTGGTTACACAAGGTTTGAACCACTATGTCTTGCGGTGGGCACACGAGTGTAATTACACGTGTGTAGTGCCGTCAAGCACGGCCCGAATCGGAGGGGAAGTAGGGGTCCCGACCCGGGGGAAGTGGCCGCATCCTTTTGTACCGCACCGGAGCGGGAACGGTCAACTCTGGGGGAGGAAGGATTTCGCGATCGCGGGTGATTGCCCGCTGGCGTTCGCCCGCCGAGCGCAGCGAGGCGATTGCGGTTTGGCACCTCGCAATCCGCAATCCGCGATTCACAACCGGCCGCGCTACTCGGAGAGCAATCGCTCCAACATCCCCACGAACGCCTGCCGCGGCACCCGGGTCACCACGTCCACGTTGGGCTCCTCGCCGCTTGCGCCATCCCAGTCGATCATGTCCCGTCCCCGCTGAGGCCCATCGCCGACGATTACGCCGACGTGGCGTCGCGCCTTCGTGGCGATCGATGGATCGATGGCCACTGCGGTCGCGATCGGATCGGGGAGGTCGAAGCCGGGGAGCCGGGACTGGTCCCGGGCGAATCGGTCGAGAACGGCCTGGATGTCGACGGCGAACTCGCCGAGCGGGCCCAGCGCCCGCAGTGCCGCGGCTTCATCGGGACCGAAGGTGGCCGAGGCCACTGAGATGTCCCACCCCACCTGAGTCAGCGGCATTCCGGACCCGACCACGATTCGAGCGGCCTCAGGATCGGTCCAGAAGTTGTACTCGGCATGCCGCGTCACGTTGCCCGGCCCGGAGCCGGCGCCTCCCATGACGTAGCAATGCGCCACGGACGCCGCCAGGGCCGGCTCGCGGAGGAGAGCGGCGGCGACGTTGGTCAGAGGCCCCAGTGTGAGGAGAGTGACCGCGCCGGGAGCACCCATGATGATCTCGAGCATCACGTCGACTGCATCCCCGGAGGTGGGGGATCGACCCTGCAGGTCGAGGCCGATGTCACCCATCCCGTCTATGCCGTGCACGTCCTGGGCCGTCTGCAGAGGGCGATGCAGGGGGGCGCTCCGTCCCGGATGGACGGGTACGTCCGCCCGGCAGAGCTCGATCGTGTACAGGGCGTTCTGCACCCCCTGATCGAGGGGAACATTGCCGGCGACGACGGTGATCGCTTCAACGGTGAGTGTGGGCTCGCGCAGGGCCATGGCGAGGGCCACCGCGTCGTCGGAGGCGGTGTCGGTGTCGATCACGAAGCGGCGCGCCACGCTGCGACTCTACGTTCGGTGCTTCAGCCTCCGAGCGGCGGGGTGAGCGGAGGATCGACGCGAGGGTCGACCGCGGCCTCGTAGGCCGCGGCGAGCCGCAGCAGTGTTGGCTCGTCGAACGCTCGTCCCAGCAGATCGATCCCCACCGGCATCCCGTTTGCGTCGAGCCCGGCCGGGACCGACAAGGCCGGTAGGCCTGCGACTGCCGCGGTGGCACAGTTGTTGCCCGTTTGGCGCACTCCGATCGCGGCGGCAATGTTCCGGATCGATGGATAGGCCAGCGCGTCGAGGTCGTGCCCGTCCAGCGTGGCGGTGACCGCGGCCGCCAACATCGGCCGGGAGGCCCTGGCGTCGCGGTAGTCGGCGGTGTCGAGTGTCCCCACGGCTACGGCCGCCTCGAGCGCCGCGGCGGACTCGGGCAGATGAAGGCCGCTGCCCAAGACCTCGTCCAACGTCGAGATGGGTGCCTCGGGTTGGCCGCCGAGATAGTCCGCGACGGCCGAGGCGAACTCCCACAGGAAGACGGTCGTGGCGCTGCCGAGGAGTTCGGATCTCCTCGGAACCTCGACGGCGATCAGGGTTGCGCCGGCATCCTCCATGCGAGCGAGGGCGGCTCGCACCACCGCGTCAACCTTGCCGGGGGCTCCGAACAGGGAGTCGAGCACGCCGATGCGGGTACCGCGGAGGCCATTGGCGTCCATCGAGTCGAGATACGAATCCGGGATGTGCGGTGCCGCTGCGGCCGTGACCGGATCGTCGGGATCGGGCCCGACGGTGGCATCGAGGAGCACTGCCAGGTCGCTGACATGGCGCGCCATGGGGCCGACCGTGTCCTCGCTGGGAGCCAGCGGGATCACCCCCGTCCTGCTGGAGAGCCCGATGGTGGGTCGCAGGCCGAAGAGGCTGTTGTACGCGGCGGGCACCCTGATGGAGCCGCAGGTATCGGAGCCCAGGCCCGCCGCGGCCAGCTGGGCGGTGACGGCGGCCGCGGTTCCCCCGCTGGAACCGCCGACGTTCCTCGTCGGGACGTAGGGGCTCAGGGTGCGTCCTGAGACAGACGAGTTGCTGTGGATCGACCGGGCCCACTCCTGCATGTTCACCTTGCCGAGAACGATCGCACCCGCCTCCCGGAGCCGAGCAGCCTGAAAGGCGTCACTCTCTGGAGTGAAGTCGGCCATTGCCACCGATCCCGCCGTGGTCGCCAGGTCGGCGGTTCCGATGTTGTCCTTGAGCACGATCGGTATGCCGTGCAGGGGGCCGCGCGGGCCGGAGGTCTGTCGCTCGGCGTCCAGTTGTTGCGCCTTGGCGCGTGCTTCGGGATTCACGGTGACGAAGGCGTTGAGCATGGGCCCGGCCTGGTCGTAGGCGGCGGTTCGCTCCAGGTAGAAGTCGACCAACTCCACGGAGGTGAGTCGACCCTCGCTCAGGGCCGCCTGGAGCTCGACAATGGACGCCCCGAAAGGGTCGAAAGGCTCGGGTGCGGCGGTCGTGGGAGCGACGCTGGTGGTGGGAGCGACGCTGGTGGTGGTCATGGACGGCGGCGAGGTGCTCGTCGTGTCTGGGGTGCCCGCCGCGCTCGTTGTCACCGCGGTCGGGGTCGCTCCTGCGGAGCATGCCGTCGCGACAAGGGCGAGGAAGAGTAGAGAGGCGAGGCATCGCGCCGTCGGGCGTGGGCGTGAGTCGATGGAGCCCCGGATCGCTCCGGGGCTCCACAATCCGAAACGGGGTGCGTCAGCCGCCGAAGTCGGCCTCACCAATGCATGCGAGAGGGATCTCGATGAACTCCGCCGGAGGCTCCTCGGTGGCCTCGATGGCGAAGCGGATGAACTCCTCCTCGGAGAAAGCGCGCTCGATTCCCTTGATCGCGCATTCACAGCTCGCTGTGTCGAAGGATGTCTCGCACGTCTCCAGATAACTGTCGCGGATCTCCGCGCTGAATCCGTCGCCGTCGTCGTCTCCGCAGGCTGCTGCCAGGAGAGCAAAGGCGGACACGACGGCGATGGCCTTGCGAATCTCTATCGGCACTCTCTCCAGATGGTTTCGGGCCCGGTCAGAGTAAACGGGATCGCGTCGCCGCCGTGGCACCGGTCCGCCCGATCGCCGTGCGCTTCCGCGCCGCGCCGGCCTACCCGGTCAAGGCGTCGACGAAGGAGCCGGCGAGTATGTCGAACCCGATCTCGTTGGGATGGATGTCGGGCGGGTTGTCCACCATGTGCGTCGTCGCCGCCGTCGTTCCCTCCATCGGCGTGAATGCGTCGGCGACGAGTATCCCTCGTTCGCCGGCAAGGCGAGCGGCGACGTCGTTGAGTGCCTGCAGGGTGCTGCTCGTCTGCTCGTCGAAGCTGGCGCCGAAGCCGAGCGAGAACGGGTTGTAGGCCCTCATGAAGAGGAGCGTTGCGTCGGGGGCGGCGTCCTGGAGTCGGTCGAAGATCTCGACCATGTGCACCTCGTAGGAGGCGAAAGTGCTGGTGATGCGATCCTGGCATGCCGGGGTGTCGAGACCGGTGCTGCAGTCTGCGGAGCCGAGGTGGCCGAGGAGGTCGTTGGCCCCGATGTCGAGGGTCACGTAGGAGACCTGGTTCGCCTCCATGAAGTCGATTGCNNGCGTGCCGGACGTCTCGCCGGATATCCCGAAGTTGCGCAACCCGTAGCTGGCTCCGTCGCCTATCTGTAGCTGGTTGTGCAGCCGGCTCACGTAGCCGTCGCGCTCCTGGGCGACTCCGACATTGGCGGCGAGGGAGTCACCGAGAGCGACGTAGTAGGTGGGCCCGTCGGAGGCGGTGGAGTTGATCACGCCCGGGCCGAAGCGCTCCGGCGGTGGCGTGACCGCGTTGGAGATGGTGTTCGCTTGACTGGCTATGCCGTCGAGCAGCGTCTGCGACGTGAGCAGGTCGCCGCTGGCCTGGGTGCCGGTGACGACGAGGCGATCGTTGGCCAGGGTCAGCGACTGAACCGTGGCGCGGTTCTCTGCGAGTATCGCATTCAGGTCGGAGACCTCCTCGAAGATTTCCTCGACGGCTCCCTTGGCGATGCCGGGGATCGTGAAGGCCCCGGCGTCGATCGAAACCACTTCGATCTGTGCCGCACCTGCCTCGATGCGGGCCGCCACCACGCCCTCGACCGAAAGGTTCCCGCTCTTGAACTCGCCGGTGAAGACGATCGTGCCCGGCTCGCCGCCCTCACCGTCGACGATGTCGACGAGCATCCGCGCCAAGGGCGAATCGGCGTCGGAGAGGGCATCCTGGACGNNGATGCGGAATCCGGCATCGCCGATGATCTCGTCGATCTTGTCCTGGGCGGCGGCAAGGGCGACGGGGTCGGCCGGGTCGGCGGGGCCTTCGGTGCCGGTGAACGCACTCACGAGCTGGGCGACTTGCCAGCCGATGTATGCGCCGGCGGCGAGGAAGAGGACCACCAAGCCCAGGCCGATGGTGCGCAGCAAGGCGCCCTCGGCGGCTGCGGCGCCATATATCCCGACTCCGAGGACGACGAGGAATGCCACCACCCCGGCCACCAAGCTGCCGGTCAGCAGGGTGACGAGGAGCCCCACTACCACCGCGGCCAGGAACCCGAAGAAGACGCTGATGACTTTCACGACTGAACCCTCCCGAGCCGCCGAGGTTGCTGCGGCAGGTTACCCCTCGGTCCCGTCTGCGGGCTCTTGGTCTTCGAGGACGATGTCCATGCGTTGGCCGCAGTCCTCACAGG